>Ga0180430_10000069_pt1 | contig 118206 bp, 89 predicted proteins | sample SS_ome_9_FD_132999 | JGI IMG/M metagenome (GOLD analysis project Ga0180430, IMG submission 132999) | Hypersaline lake sediment archaeal communities from the Salton Sea, California, USA - SS_1_S_2 metaG | ecosystem: Environmental > Aquatic > Non-marine Saline and Alkaline > Hypersaline >...
AGGTCGGTGGGCGGTGGCATTGCGTCGCCCCCCACGCGGGGGCGTGGATTGAAACTAGATAGACAACGATCAGGCTGCAAGGTGCACCGCGTCGCCCCCCACGCGGGGGCGTGGATTGAAACTTCCACAAGAGTATCGCGCCGGTTCTGCGGTGACGGTGTCGCCCCCCACGCGGGGGCGTGGATTGAAACGCTGAGGCGGGCGTAACGCCGCCGCCGTGTTTGGCTCGCCCCCCACGCGGGGGCGTGGATTGAAACAGGCGCCACAAGAACCGCTGTGCATCCTTAGAACCTCATCCGGGCGTGGAATCGCGGTTCTTGGGCATGTCCGCGAGCATGTATGGTTGGCTGCTGCTGCACCTCGGCTACGCCCGCAGCCGTTCACGCGCATAGATGAGGATAAGGTGTCGAGGAGGGGAGCATGGGCTGGTTACAGTTGATCTTCGTTTTACTTCGGGCTTCGCTCCGCCCGCCGCCGATCTTGGATTCGGAGGGTGTCGGACTAACATAGGAAGTGGTACCATGGATGGGGGCAGGTCATGGTCGATTTCTTCACGGTACCGACGGTGACGTTTCGTATCTTGTTCTGTTTTATCGTACTTCGTCATCACCGCCGCATGGTCGTCCACTTCAACGTCACGGCTCATCCAACCGCGCAGTGGACGGCGCAACAGACTGTCGAAGCGTTTCCTGACGACGAAGCACCACGGTTCCTGATCCGGGACCGGGATTCGATCTACGGCGACTTCTTCCGCCAACGGCTCAAACACATGGGCATCGAAGAAATCGTAACAGCACCACGATCTCCATGGCAGAATCCGTACGTGGAGAGATTAACTGGCTCGATAACGCACGAATGCATACGCCAACTCTCCACTCGAAACGCCCATCTCCACCCGGATGGCGTTTTCAGGAAGCACACCCCGGCTCGGATTTGGGCTATATGGCGAATATCTCAACGACTGCCCGCGAAAGCACTAGAACAAGTTCTATTTTGTCGTAGCGTCGGGAAGTCGATTTCTTCTTGAGAAACTTCCAGTCCGGACGCTACAAGATGGTTGAAACTGCTATAAGTCCTGTCCAACCTGGGCGTTGTCGCCCCAACCCTCGGCGTTTTTCTCCAGCGCTCGTGGGTCTGCGACGCGTCGGCTACGGGGGGTAGACTATGACGGCATCCGGATACGTAGCGTATAGGTCACTAAGGGTGGTGTAGTTGATCCCACAATGAAAAGTGCCATCTTCCGAAGGGAGGCTGAATATCACGTCGCCGGGCTCCAACCCGTCGATGGCCGCCAGCACATACTCGCAGCCACAGTTTCCACAGTCACCGTTTCTGCACACGTCCGCATCAGAACAGCTGACGGTCTCCTCCTCACCTTCGTCTTCAGGCTCTGACGTCGGCGCCACGGTTGCACAGAAAGTCGCCTCCGACCCCCACTCTGATCAGGGCCTATTCCGAGTAGATCATCCTGAGCTGCCACATCTTATCGCCATCTGGCCTGACCTGCCTGAGCACATCCAGGCAGCGATCTTGACGCTCGTTGAATCGGCTGGGGAAAGCGTGGCGTATAGAACTGCGGAAGCGTTTGACGAAGCACCTGACACTCTGACGCTGACAATAAGCCCCGTAGCACACGCGCCAGCGATATTACTGTCAGTGGGTCTGCCTGGGACGTTGCCGATGGCTCAAGGATCGCTGGACCAGGACACCCTCCAATACTCCTCTCCCATCGAAGCCGGATTTCAGTTTGCAGGGAGTTTGCACTGTATTCAACCTGGGAGACGCGCAATCCCACGTGAACGTGTGCAATGAACTCGGACGCGCCGCTACCGCTCGCAGGCGCGAACATGCTGCTGGTCGAGCTCACTCTACGGGTTTCACCTTCGCCGGCGGAGCAGCAGCAGGCCGGTTGCGAGCAGGGCGATGGTGGCTGGCTCGGGGACCGCAGTGAGGGTGACCGTACCGCCAGTGTAGAGGTCGCTTAGATCCCAGGTGAAGCCCGCCGGCCATGTGACCTGGGCGAAGGTGTCGCCGGGCGTCAGGCCTTCGTTCCAGTTGAACAGGTCAAACGTGGTGCCGAGCAGGTCGTCAACCTCGGCGTCCTCGGCCAAGCTCAGCAGGAGCGTGCCGTCGAGGTCGGCGATAAACCCGCCGGCAAGCGACATCGTCGAGCCCCACACCGCATCCGCCAGGAAGATCGCCAGCGTGGAGCTCGGGGCCATCGTCATCTGGTAGTCGATCGTGATTGGGATGCCACCGGCGTAATCGCGAACGAGCAGCGTCTCGCCGACGGTGAGGTCCAAGCCCGCGACGTGGCCGTTGGTGAGAATGGCGTTATCAGTGATCGCGCCGGAGTAGTTCAGGTGACTCGCTCCGCGCGTATCGGCCCCCGTCAGGTCGGCATCGGTCAGCGTTGCCCACAGGAAATCTGCGTCGGTCAGGTTCTGACCGGCGAGGTTCCAGTTGGTCAGGTCGTTGTAGCTGAGCCCGATGCCGTGCAGGTCGCCGGCCTGGTAGCTGGCGGTCGAGTAGAACTGTAGGGCGGTGAACCCGTGATCCGTGGCGAATGCAAAGTCGGCCCCCGCCACCTGGGCCCCCGTCAGGTTGGCAATGGTCAGCGTCGAGAAGTGGAAGCTAGCGTTGGTCAGGTTCGCACCTCTAAGGTCGGCAATGGTCAGCGTCGCGTGCCCGAAGTCTGCGTCGGTCAGGTTCTGATCGGCGAGGTTCCAGCCAGTCAGGTCGTTGTCACTGAGCCCGATGCCGTGCAGGTCGCCGGCCTGGTAGCTGGCCGTCGAGTAGAGCTGCGCTGCGGTGAAACCCCGATCTGTGGCGCGCATGAAGTCAGCGCCCGCCACCTGAGCTCCTATCAGGTAGGCATTGGTCAGCGTCGCATCCTCGAAATTCGCGCCGGTCAGGTTCTGGCCAGCGAGGATCCAGCCGGTCAGGTCGTTGGAGCCAAGCCGGATGCCGTGCAGGTCACGGGCCTGGTAGCTGGCGGTCGAGTAGAGCTGTGCGGCGGTGAACCCGTACTGCGTAGCGAACTCGAAATTCGCCCCCGCCACCTGAGCCCCCGTAAGGTCGGTATCCGTCAGCGTCGCGCGCTGGAAGGATGCGTTGGTCAGGTTCTGACCGGCGAGGTTCCAGCCGGTCAGGTCGTTCTGGCTAAGCTCGATGTCGTGCAGATCGCCGGCTTGGTAGCTGGCGGTCGAGTAGAGCTGCGCGGCGGTGAACCCGTACTGCGTGGTGTGATAGAAGTTGGCCCCCGCCACCTGAGCCCCCGTAAGGTCGACATCCGTCAGCGTCGCGCGCTGGAAGGATGCGTCGGTCAGGTTCTGACCGGTGAGGTTCCAGCCGGTCAGGTTGTTGTGGGCGAGCCCGATACCGTGCAGGTCGCCGGCCTGGTGGCTAGCGGTCGAGTAGAGCCGTGCGGAGGTGAACCCGGAATCCGTGGTTGACCGGAAGTCAGCCCCCGCCACGTAGGCCCCTGTTAGGTCGGCATTGGTCAACGTCACGTCGTAGAAATCTGCGTTGGTCAGGTTCGCACTGTTAAGATTGGCATTGGTCAGCGTCGCGGACCCGAAGTATGCATCGGTCAGGTTCGCACTGCTAAGGTCGGCATTGGTCAGCGTCGCGTCCCGGAGGTATGCGTTGGTCAGGTTCGCACTGCCAAGGTTGGCATCCGTCAGCGTCGCGCTTCGGAGGTATGCGTTGGCCAGGTTGGCACTGCTGAGGTCGGCATCGGCCAGCACCGCGCGGTAGAAGTCTGCGTCGGTCAGGTTCGCACTGCTAAGGTCGGCATTGGTAAGCGTCGCATCCTCGAAGTATGCGTCGGCCAGGTTCGCACTGCTGAGGTCGACGTTGATAAGCGTCGCGTCCTGGAAATCCGCGTCGGACAGGTTCTGGCCGGCGAGGTTCCAGCCGGTCAGGTCGTTGAAGCGGAACCCGATGCCGTGCAGGTCGCCGGACTGGTAGCTGGCGGTCGAGTAAAGCTGCGCGGCGGTGAACCCGGAATCAGTGGTGTACCAGAAGTTAGCCCCCGCCACCTGGGCCCCCGTCAGGTCAGCATTGGTCAGCGTCGCGCCCCAGAAGCTTGCGTCGGTCAGGTCAGCGCCGCTAAGGTCGGCATTGGTCAGTGTCGCGCTGTAGAAGTTTGCGTCGGTCAGATTGGCGTTCATAAACCAGGCATTGTCCAACCACGAGTCCTTGAAGCTGCTGCCGTGCAGGTTGAGGTCGCCAGAGAGGTCGGCGAAACGCAGGTTGTGGCCCTCGCTGTCCCAGTGATCTAGGTGCATGTACGGGCCGGGGGTAATGCCCTCGGTGCCGGGGATCACCTCGCCGGTGTCCCAGTTGTAGATCTGTGCGGAGGCGCTGAACGCGAGACTCAGCAGCAGCGCGGCTGCCAGGGTGCAGGTTCGGAGCATGGTTATGTTCCCTATTGAAGCCAACGAGCAGATCGGCTGCACGACTTGCGGAGGTGCCTCCCCGACAAGGCAGCCCATACCCCACTTCGTCCGGTGTCTTTCGGACAGCTTCCACCCGGCCAGATCGCCGAGCACGCCACTGATTATCATACCCGTTTCCATCATCCACATTCAAGGTCAACGTCTGTAAGCGTAGCCCGTTGAGAATCGCCTGTTGTGGGTCCTGAAGACCGTTGTCCCTGTGGGAAACTCCGTCCTCGCTGTTTCATAAGCACTTGCGCGCTTCTTCTCCAAGGCCAAGACGGTGCAGACGCCACGACGCTTCGACGACGGTAGGCATCCTTGTCGAATGCCATGCTGTCGTCGCGGATCTCGTTTCTCTTGCGAGGGATCACTATCCGGATCTTGCGTTGTCGCAACCAGTCGCGGATCCATCGGCAACTGTAGCCCTTGTCACCGACTAGCGCACCTGGCCTGGTACGGGGACGCCCCGTCGACTGCGGAATCCGAACCGCGTTCATCACCGGCTCGAACCATTTGGGTTCGTGACATTGACCGGCACTGATCTCGATCGCGAGCGGCAGTCCCGAACCGTCAGTAACCAAGTGGAACTTGCTCCCGAATCCGCCGCGTGAGCGAACCAATGCGTGGTCTTCGGGCTCTTCCGGGTAGATCTCGCCACGGAGCTCCCGTGCGTAGAATTCACATCATCCCGTCGAGCGTCTTCCGTTGATCGCATGGTGGTCGTCCACGCCCACCACGGCGTTGCACCGGCAAGATTGGCTCGGTCAATTCCCATTGTTCATCCGTCAGTTCGTGTCGTCGCATCCTTGCTGACCTCCATCAACCCCCGGCCTCATGCCAGGTGGCTACAACAGAGATCGGCTATTTGAGCATTTTTCAGACAGAGGCTAGTGCATCGTCAGCCTTGATTCTGCGGCTTAGATCAAGAGGCTGGCCCATGGCTTTAGCCTTGGGGGACATGAACTCGACCGTCGTAATCGTGTCCCCCACCTCTAAAGAGGTGGGCCACCCAGCGAGAATACGTCTGCAGAGTGATGATTCCGATCGCGCCGCCGACATCATGGTTGAGTTCTCGGCCAATGGCCATCAGCCGCGCACTGTCGCCGGGGCTGGGAATCACTCGATTGCCGCCGAGCTTGCGGCGGAGGATCTCGATCTGGGCGTTCATGAAACGGACACGGGCATCGCGGCGCGCGGCGAGAGCTTCGGCAAGGAGGTGCTGGGCAACGTAGAACCAGCGCAACATGATCAGTCTATCTTCGAGAAGAACGGCGTTTTGACTGCGATGAGAGGGCATTGACATTTTGAACCCCCGCCCAAATCAGGGCAACCGGCTGCCGAACTCCGCCGCCGCCACGGCGGGCGGCTGCTACCGGTGAGCCAGTCTCTCTCCCATGCCCCTTCTTAGGGCGACCGACCGACCGCCGCGTTGTTCATCAGCATCGGATGCGCCTGTTGCGGCGACGCGTCGTAGAGCCAGTGGGCGCCCGCGTCGTCCATGTGCAGCAGCAGCAGCGCATCGTCGTCCGGCGCGAAACGCCGCTCGGGGGTGAAGCGTTCGCCGATGTAGCGCGCGACGCTCGACAGCCGCACCTCGTCGATGGCGCCGCGGAAGAGCGAGTCGGCGGCGCCAGACCCGTCGACGCCGGCGCCGATCATCAACGGCAGGTCGTTGAGCGTTCGCTTGCCGCTACGCTTGACCTGGGCGACGCGCTGGCCATCGACATACAGCGACACGAAGCGGCCGTCATAGACGCCGGCGATGTGATGCCATTGCTCGGGTTTGAGGATCGGCTCTTTCGTACTGGCGTTGGCGCATTTGCCGTCGAGGTGGATGACGAAGCTGGCTCGCCCCTCTCTTACGTAGATGCCATACTCAGAGCTTTCGGTCTTTGCCAGCAGCTCCGCGTGCCGGTCAAACGACTTCGCCCAGACCCAGCACTCCAGCGTCAGCGGACCATCCGGCGCCTGCACGCTGGACGATGGAACGCGCGCATGCGCGCCGCGGCTGATGAGCTGCAGGACGTGCTCCTCGGCCGGTTGCGGCGGCTCGGCGATGTCCGCCGCGATCGGCAGCGCGACGCGCCGCTCGGGCAGCGGATAGCGGAACCCGGGGCCGAGGTATTCCAGCTGGACCGCCAGCTCGAGCGGACGATAGGCCTTGTCGAGCGAGTCGCCCAGGCGGCCGATGTCGAAGGTGAACGCGTGCTCGGCGCCGGGCTCGATCTCGATGTGATGATGATCCGGCTTCATCATCCAGCGGGCGTCGCGGCTGTCCGTCATGATCGTGGCGTGAATCGGGCGCGAGGTCGTGTTCTTCAGCGTGGTGGTGACGTCCCCGCGGCCGCCGCCGTCGCGCGCGAGCATGACGTCGCTGTTGATATCCAGCGGCTGGTTGGCGAGCTCGACGCACTCGGTCTGCATCTCGCCGGTGATCTCGCGTGGGTCCATCACCTCGCCGACCGGAATCGCGGCGACGGCGATCTGATCCTTGCGCACCGTGACGATGTGGAACTCGTGCAGGTAGCCGGCGGACGGGACGGCGCCGCTCTGATGTCCGCCGACGGTCGCCAGCGTGATGTATTCGATCCCGTCGTGCGGGTCGTAGCGCATGTGGTGGATGTGGCCGGCGAAGACGCCGGTGACGTTGCCGGCCTTGACCAGCAGGTCGTGCACGCGATCCCAGTCGTCGCCGTATCTACCCCCGAGCCACCGCGGATGGTGCAGGAACAGAAACACATGGTCGGCGTCCTCGGCTTTGTGGAGGATGCCCGCAAGCCAGTCGAACTGCGCGGGGCTCATCCGCTGGCACTCGGGCCTGCCGAAGCTCTTCTTGCCCGTTTCGGGGTTGCCCTCGTCGCTGAACAACGCGATGAACCAGCAGTTCTTGTGCTCAAAGGCGTACCACAGCGGGCCGAAGTGCAGTTCATAAACCGCTTCATTCTCGCCGACGGGCTTCTCGTCCTCGGGGCCGCCCCAGTACACGTCGTGGTTGCCCGCCACCGGGAACCACGGGCACAGCAGACGGTTCATGATCACCTTGTACTCGCGCATTTGCGCGAGCCAGCGCCCTTCCTGCGTGTAGCCCTCGACCAGGTCGCCGACGGTCATGACCAGATCGGGCTCGAGCAGGTTCACGTCGCGCACCGCGTCGGCCAGCACCGAGACGCCCTTCGCCGGGCCGCCCGTGCGATCGCCGAAGACGACGAAGAAGAACGCATCCTGCTCGCTGGGCAACGGCAGCTCGGCGCCGGTGCGGCTGGTGAAGAACCGCCGCGCATCGACCGCCTTGGGGTGCGGCGGATTGTGAGCGTGCAGATGGCGGTGGTGGCCGATGTTGTCCGGCGCCACGGCCGGCACGCTGGTCTGCGCCAGCAGCGGCGACGCCGATAGGATGCCGAGCAGTACGACTAACAGCAGTTGCCTGAATTTCATGATGGTCCTCGATTCGAGCAAGATGATTCGACGGCTCCCAGTTCTCCGGTCAGCGCATACGGCTATTCCGCCGCGAACGCATGAACGCAGGTTTAGCGGCGTGCGAAGAGATTATAAAGCGCGGTGGGCGGGGGTGCGAGCAGGTGACCGGGACGGCTGCCCGTAAGGTAGGCATTGCCCACCAAAACCGCACGATGCGGCCTGGGCAATCGGACAGTGCCTGCTGCAGCAACTGGTCCGCCGGAAGAACTCCCCTCCAACCCAGTACCCCATGTCGGCAAGATACGCTGGCAGCCATTCCCCGGCGGGTTGCTGCGACATTACTATCGCGACGCAGCCTGAAAAGTCGCCGGGTTCCCAGATCCATCGCGACTTCGAGCATAATCGTCTATCATGTCGTTGCGTGCCTCACCGTACGGGTGCTCATTAAGCAACCACGTCTCGACACGCACCTCGCTCCAAACCACCTGCCCACGAACGAATCGGGGAGCCTTCGACAATCTGAACCCGCCCCCGTGGACCCGCGCGTGGTCTTTAGGCATTACGCGGTTAGGACGACCTTCTCCGGCCAGGGTTGTCGCCCGGAAGTCCCCCAGAGTCTACCGACATAGTCGATGGAGAAGAGGTCCTCCATCCAATGTAGCCAATATGCGCCGCGATCCGAACAGACGATCTCATCTCCCTTATTCGTGACGAGCCCGGCCAGCGCCAACAGCTTGAAATACTTGCCGTACACCTCGTCAAACGATCTTCCGAAGCGCTCGTAAAACCGAGTCTTGTGGAATCTCGTCTCGTAAAGACGCCAGTAGAGCCAGCCGGCCATCTGCATGTCCGTGGACAGATCGAGGGACAAAGCGATCGGCAGGCGCCCCTGTTCGAGTGCTTCGCAATAGGCCCGAGCGTTGAAAGTATTGAGGTAGAACACGTCCCTCAAGTACGAGCCTCCGCTGGCGCCCAGGCCGACGTAGAGCGGGACGGTCACCGAGCAGTACCGCGGCACGCCGCTTCGGGTAAACGCCCACACCGAAGTTCTGTGGAATCCAGCGTCGTAGAATGTGCGCTCGAGAACGCCCAACATCCTCCGCTTGCTCAGCGTGCCAAAGGGTCGGTAGCCGTTCTGTCGGGCGAGTTGAGGCCAGCGGGTATAGGGAAACTCGAAGAGCGGATAGGTGGTTACCTGGTCTGCGCCCAGATCACTAAGGCTGCGGCCCAGTTCCTCGATCTCTCCGAAGGTCTGGCCCGGCAGGGCGAAGATGGCATCCACGTTGACACAGTCGAAGCCCGCGTTCACCGCCCGGGCGACGGCTGCTCTGGCCTGGTTGGCGGTATAGGGTCGGCAGAGAGTCTTCAGGTGTCGGTTCTGGAGTGCCTCCACGCCAATGCTCAGATGCTTGACCCCCATGGAGAGAAGCATGCGGAGGTTCTCGTTGCTCAGATCGTTGGGATGACTCTCCAGATGGACGTCGCACTGCATGTGGAAGGAGGCGAAGATGTGCCCCAGAATCCGCTCGAGCCCGGCATGAAGCAGTGTTGTCGGCGTCCCGCCACCGATGTAGAAGGAGGTTACGGGCTTGTGGCCGACGAGATCGGCACAAATATCGATCTCCCGGAGGACCGCCTGCGTATAGCGCTGCGCTAGATCAGGGTCGAAGAGTTCTTTATTGTAAGGGCAATACGGACAGATCTGGCGGCAGAAGGGAATGTGCAGGTACAGGCCCAGTTCGTGGAGTTCGTCGAATCTGCCCTCCAGCGTGGGAACCTCGTTGCGAAGGACCAGCCGGTTCGCTCCGGTTAGCAGTCTCCCCACCCCGCGTTTCACGCACCGCTGGACCCACATGACCGTCGCCTGTCCGTCATATCAGCGCGCCGCAGAGGTCGCTGCACGCTGGCTAATCACTGGCAATGTTACCCAGGCGTCCCTGGCGTCGTCAAGTGACCGCCCGTTTACGTACTGCGGCGAGGGTGTGTCGATAGTTTTCTCACCGGCGAACTGCACTCGTCAACTCTCCACTCGACACGCCCATTCCCACCAGGATGGCGTTTTCAGGAAGCATACCCCCTGCGCTGACCGGCTCCGCCATCCATTCTTAACGCACGCAGCGCAGCCTTCGGAGGCGATTGGTTTCTGGGCACTACGCGGTCAGCGATGATTGCTCGGATAAGGGAAGGGACGATTCGCACGGTGCTCATTTCACAGGCCTCCCGGATTGTCGATTCGTCATGAGGGGACGCAAGATCAACACGAAGCGCAACGTGCTAAGTCCTTTGCTGACAAGGAGTACAGAATAAACAGGATGGGCATACAGAAACCCGGTTGCCTGGTCCCGAGGGCAGTGCTAGACTGACCGGCGCTGGAGGCAATGCCTGTACTTATCCCGGCATCGCCTGGTCCGGGCGGCGCAACTCGCCGCAGCGTTTTTTTGGACTGCGATATGCTTCACTGGACATATCGACGCAAGAAACACGTCGTACGCCCTGGCGGCTTTACGCTGATAGAGTTGCTCGTGGTCATATCGATCATCGCTTTGTTGATGGCGATGCTCGCTCCCGCGTTGAGGACCGCCCGCGCACAGGCTAAGCAAGTGGTCTGTGGCGTGCGACTCAAGCAATGGGGCGTTGCCTTCAGTTGCTACTCGGCGGAGTACGGCGCCGTCTGGCCTCACTCCGACGGGCTCGACCGTGGTCCCGACGACATCAACGATCCGGACATCAGCCAAGAGGACCTAGCTGATTGGCATGGGTGGGTCGATGTTCTCCCGCCGATGATCAATCTCAAACCGTGGCGGCAGTTCCCCGACAACGAACATCCCGGACAAAGCACATTCTATCAATGTCCAACAGCCGAGCTTAGCGAGCCGACGAGTCTGTACTCGTACTATCCAGAGAGGGACGGCTACTTCAGCTACGCCATGAACGCCTGCCTCGAGCTGGACGAAAACGCCTGGGAGCCGCCCGACGGGGTCGGATACCCGATGCCGTCGTTTCTGGATACGACGCGGATCGTTTGTCCGCAGCGTGTCGTCTTGCTCTTTGACCAACTGCTTGACGTTCGCAAGGGATATGACGGTACAGCCCCCTACCGCTCTGCCGGCCAACACTGCGGCGGCTATCCGATAGCGTTTTCCGCCCGCCATGTGCGCAGCCGCAGCAAGCTCGGTGGGAACATCCTGTTTTGCGATGGGCACGTTGGTTGGCAGAAAACCGTCTGGGCGGAGGAATGGGGCGACTGGCAGATTGGCCGGCAACAAAGCCCGCCGCGCAGCGATCCGAACTGGTATCCGTACCCGGGTCCACGGAGCAGCGCAGAGTGAGACGATGCAACACGGTTGTAATCGGGCGAGGCGTAATCGCCTGACGAAGAGAGTTGTTCTATCAGATTGTAAGGAGGAAGAGGATGAAGACGCAGTGGTTTGTGGTTGGGGTCATTGGTCTGGTGATGGTCGGATGGTGCGGCGTGAGCCATGCGGATGTGTTGTCCATCCATGACATCCAGTATTACACCAGCGATGGGGACGCGAGCATCTACGACGGCGAGACACACCACGTGACCAGTGGAATTGTGACACATATCTGGCACGGATTCAACGACCGCGTCTACCTGCAGGACCCCGACCATCCGACATGGGGAGCGATTGTTGTCAAAGACGCCGAAGACGGCGAACTATCCAACAACGTCAGCGTCGGTGACGAGGTGAGCTTCGAGCACATCTACATCCAGGAGTACAGGGGTACGACCTTCCTACAATACCGCCGGTCGCTGTCGGAGAACGTTGCCTTTACCGTCGAGAGCAGCGGAAACCCGGTGCCCCCTCCGACCATGCTTACCGCTGCGGATGTTGAAGCCCCGATCTATGACGATGATCCGGTCACCGGAGGATGGTTCGTCGAGAATCACAATGCCGAGCCGTACGAAAGCGCGCTGGTGACCCTGGAGAATCTGACCGTCGAAGAGATGGACCATGGCAAGGCCCACGACAACTACCAGCTTCTTCAGGGCGACGATCGGGCTTGGGCGGCCGACTACATGCAAGACCTGCCACCCGGCTTTGACTACGACCCGCGAATTATGATCGGGGCTGAGCTGGAGAGCGTCACCGGCATCGTCGAACAGTACACGAAATCCTACGATACGCCGCCATCGTGGGATTACTACCAGGTTTGTACCCGCTTCCCCGAGGATATCGTCCCGGAACCGGCGACGATCACGCTGCTTGCAGCTGGACTGCTCTTGGTGGCGCGAAGACGATTGAGTTGACACTCTGTGGCACGTGGAGGGAAGGGTAGACCGCGAGTGCCATGGCCACGCTTGCGTGGTCATGGCCTCACGGTGCTATGCAACCATGTTCACCCAAACGTGAACATGGCACCCGGGTGGGTCGTGCGTCTACCTTCGAACCCAGGCCTTATGGAATCCAAGTAGTGTCCGCCCGCGTGGCGGATGTGGATTGCTCTACCGGGATCGATCCCTGCAGGAAATGCAGCCGCCTTCCTGGAAGCAGCATCAGGTGTCACGTTTCGCAAGTACTACAGATCCTGTGCTAACCGCGGGCTTCGGTCCGCAGTCCGCCAAGCTTGACTGAATGGAAAGGAAAACACGTGTCCGGTTTGCATCAGATTCGGGTTTTGACAATAACGAGCCTCGTACTGGCTATGTTGCCAGCCTCTCGGGCGACGGGACAGTCGCTATCCATCTGCGAGATTCAGAGCGAAACGGTTGATGGCGATGTCAGCGTCTATGACGGCGACATCATCAATTGCGACGGCGGCATCTGCGTGGGCAAGTACGCCGGATATCGCCCACGAATTATCCTCCACGACCCGGAACAACCCGACGAATGGGGCGGTATCCAGGTCAAAGATTGGACAAACGGCGACCTCTTTGACAACGTGGAGCTGGGTGACTTGGTGACCCTGACGAACGTGTATGTCGAGGAGTTTCGCAACACGACCATCCTGCAGTGGGACGACTATTACGACGCCGGCTTTGCCATAACCAGCCAGGACAACCCACTTCCAGAGCCGATCATCGTCTCGGTCAGCGAGATACCAGCCCCGATATACGAACCTTCCGATGAGGGGTGGTATGTCCAAAACCACGAGGCAGAGCGCTATGAGTCGATGCGGCTGATCGTGCGCGACATAGCCGTGACCGCCATGCACCACGGCAAAGCCAGGGATAACTACAACCTGGAGAATTCGCAAGGGCAAAGCTGCTGGGCTGCCGACTACATGAATGAAGACGTCGGCCCGTGGGACTACCATCCGTTCATCACCACCGAACAACACTTCTGCTCGCTTGCCGGCGTTTTCGAGCAGTACACCTTGCTGGAAGATCATTGGGACTACTACCAGCTGGTCACCTTGACGACGCCGGATTTGGCTATTTGTGGGGACGGTGATAGCGACGGCGACGTTGATCTTGACGACCTGCCGCGCTTCGTCGAGTGTCTTGTCGGGCCGCTGTGCGACGACGCGCCGGCCGGATGTGACCCGCCCGCATGGACCTGGCCTCCGACTGAGCTGCCCATCCAGCACTGTCTGATGATGGACTTAAACTACGACGGCGACGTAGACGTGGGTGACTTCGCCGGCTTGCAGGCGATCCTCGGCGACCCATAGCCAACTTGGGAGAAGGTGTGCATTGCCGCATGGGTTTGCGTGGGTGCCCCGTCTTTTCCAGGGGCGGGGAACGGATGGGAAGACCGAAGTACATCCCAATACGTCCGTCAGTCCCCCACGGCTAAAGCCATGGGGCACCCATCAATTGAGTAGTGACAGGGTACTAGCCGCGTTTCAGGGCTTGTTGCTGTGACCAAACGCCGGGGATGCGAGTGTCACATTTGAGGCACTTGCCATCTTTGATCTTGCCAAGCTCCACGCGCCAGCCCACGCGGTGGATTAGCCTCTCACCGCAACGGTGACAGTAGGTGCTCTCGCCCTCGTGCGTGGGGACGTTGCCGACGTAGGCGAAGTGCACACCGGCGTCCAGAGCGATCCGGCGACAACGTTCCACCGTTGACAGAGGTGTGCTTGGAAAATTCTTGAGTCGGTATGTCGGTTTGAACCGAGTGAAGTGCATCGGCACGTCACAGCCCAGATGGCTGACCACCCATTCGCTCATCCGCTTGATCTCATCAGGCGAGTCGTTGAGCGTCGGGATGATCAGAACCACAATCTCAAACCAGATGCCGATGTCCTTTAGGACCTCCAGCGTATGAAGCACCGGCTTTAGATGCCCGGCGCAGCTTCTCGAGTAGAACTTCTCGGTGAAAGCCTTCAGGTCGATCTTGACGCCGGTAAGGTGCTTGCAGAGCTGTCGGAGAGGCTTCTCGTTTATGTAACCGTTGGAGATCATCACGCTGCCGACGCCCTGGTCGCGGGCGATGGCGGCTGTGTCGCGCATGTACTCGTAGAAGACAACAGGCTCGGAGTAGGTGTAGGCAATGGTGGGCGAGCGGCGCTCTTTACACGCCGACACCAGGCGATCGCGTGTTACCAACACGCTGTCGACCTGCTCGGGGCGAAACTGGCTGATCCGCCAGTTCTGGCAAAATTTGCATTCGATATTGCACCCGGCGGTGGCGATGGAGAAGGCCTCAGTGCCCGGCAGGTAGTGGAACAGGGGTTTCTTCTCGATAGGGTCCAGATTGGCTGAGCACAGCGATCCGTACACCAGCGTCTGATAAGAACCGCCCTGGTTCTCACGCACGCCACAGTATCCGCGCTCGACGTCCGCCACCTCACACTCGCGCGGGCATAAAAGGCACTTGACCCTCTCTTGCTCGGTCTTCTCCCAGAACATGGCCTCATGGCGGGCGACACCATCGAGCCTGGGGCCTTTAAGCTCTGCTGTGCCGGCGACGTCCTGGGCGAACACGCTCCGCGCACGGCAAAGCGCCAGTGAAGCTCCGCAGGCGGCACTTAATCGTAGAACATCGCGCCGCGAGGGCTGAGCGAAGATGTTGTCCAGGCAATCCATACCACTGCCCTGTCACACATGGTCTTACGGGTGCCACTCGTGATTGAACAGTCCCGCGATCCCTCCCCCGCCCCTGGAAGGGACGGGGCACCCGCGTCGCCGCTCCCTCACGGTCGCGGGTCGTCTTGGTGGGCGCCTTTTGCAGCGCACAAACCCGGGTGTGACAGAGCACCAGAGCTTGCACTAGACACTCACACGCTCAATTCTGTCAAGGTCAGCTACACCCAATCCGCGAGCGCCGGCTGTCGTTATGTGTTTCGATGGGCGCCCATCCTCCGCCAGCGAGCTTAGGCCGCTCTCCTTCCGCTTGGCTTCGAGCGAGTCAGCTGCCACGGCGTCGGCTGCGACGAAGTCGTTGCTTACGATCAGACCACCGAAAGGCCAGGCGAAACCGGGATGCCTGGCGGGACCGGCGTTGTACTGCGCCCGCGTGGCGTCGCAGACCGTCAGTCGCCACTTCTTAGCTATGAACCTGTGGGCGACAACGTCGGCGACGAACGGGTCGCAGTTGTCGTCGTGATACTTGTTGGGGTTGTGTATCGCCCCAAAGAAGTTCTTCATCCCCAGTGAGACGCCGGCGAGGTTGTGGTCCTTGAGCACCGGCACGCATATCAGCGCGTCCACATCCTCGGCCAAGATTTTCGAGAAGCACGAGCCTATCTGTCCGCTGCTTTCGATGCGCCGCTGATAACCGCTCCCGATGCGTTCGGTATCCGTACCGTAACACCGTACCCCGGTCCCGGACTTGTTAAGCTTGAAACCCGCGCCGGAAAGCTCGACATCGAAGCGGTCCCAGATGATGATATTCTCCGCAGGCACATCGGCGCTGAGCAGGCCTCGGACAACGGCGTGGGCGACGGCCGGCTGGGTGGATAATCCCAACGTGTTGACCTTGATTCCCACGCGATCCTGCGGGCGAAAGAGCTTACGCCAGCCGGCAGCGGCGTCAGATGCGTCAGTGATTTTTTGTACGGATGCGTCGAGAAGCTTGCCGAGCAGGTCGGCATGCTGCGAAACGCCACCCTTTGCCAAGGCTTCATCGCGTGCAACGACTACACGCGCTCGTCTGGGCTTCGTCACGGTCTCGGATGCGAATAGCCGCCTTGAAGGCAAAGCTGCAGCGGTGGCTGCGGCGCTGAGCCCTGCAAGGAACTGTCGTCGGCTGCTTCGTTTCGACATAATCTTATCGCCATACTCATAGCCGGTCCGGTGCGTTTCGATTGCCGTCTTTGACTGGGCTATGCTGGTTTTCTCCCTGTCCGCTCCCTTACGGTCGCGGCTCTGTCAAGACAGAAACGCCGTCCCCGACGGGTCCTGCTCCCACTTTTCAGACATGGTGTCAAGAAGAGCTATTGCCCCGACGTCTGCCTGCTCCTCTCTCCGAACACCTCCGCGGTGAACACGGATATCATGGCCTCGGGCCTCTTCCAGGAGTCGAGCGGCAGAGAGGCTTTGCGGCATGTGGCTTGTAGAAACTCCTCGCGCGTCCAGCCGCGTTCCGCCGCCACCTGGGGCAGGAGCACTCCACGCCGACCTCCCAGCGAAATCAACAGCCCATCTCGCCCCACAACGATCTTCATGACGTCTGAGATCTGTTGCATCGGGGTCAAATAGCTGATCTCTATGTCTATGTCGGCAATCTCCGGTGCCGTCACGGGATTGTGTATGAACCGACGATCCTGACAGGCACTGATCGCGTTGTGCATGACGGACTGATACAGCGGCCCGGTCGCTTCCATATTCCCGATGCAGCCCCGCAGCTCGCCGTGGCGCTCCAGGGTGACAAAACAGGCACCGTCTTGACTGATACCGGCCGGCAGTTTTTCGATCTCCACGTTTGGCAGATCCGCCTTATTCAGAAACGCGACAGCTGTCTGCCTGGCGAGCTTCAGCAACTCGGTCTGTTCGCGCTCGTCCAGCACAGACTCTCGAGGTACGAAGACGAATGACTGATAGGTCACGCAGCGGCTGCTCCAATCACCTGACATTCGCCCTGAGGTGTCATGCGCTGTGCGCAGGCCACGAACCCCCATCTTCATCGAGAAGATACGCATCAGAAGCGAGATCGGGCCGCGACCGCAAATCGTGTCCCCGGTCTTGTCGATATGCGATGCGAACCCGTCGAAGTCCACGTTCTCGATCACCTGCGCCGCATTGTCCGCCAGCTTGCGGATATTGTCCGGTATGTCGTCTCTGAAAGGCTCGTATCCAAAAGCCGCGCCGTAGTGAGTAAAGTCGGTGCTGGCCACCAGGAGCGTATCGGCATCCAAAAGCGGCAACATGGCGGCAGCAGCCCGAGCATAGTCCTGCGTCGACATCCGACCCACATGCAATGGGACGATCTTGAACTCACCGGCAACGCTCTGGAGGAAGGGTAGTTGCAGTTCCAACGAATGCTCGTCGCGATCACAACCCGGATGCGACGCGAACGCAGTCGACCGCAACAGCAGGTCGCACGACTCTCGATCCACGGGCACCTCGCCGAGGGGCGTCGCGTAGGCTGTGTACTCGCCGGGAACATCAACCCCGTTGTATGTCCCCGAAAGGCGGTGGCTAAAAGCGAGGAGGATCACTCGTTTGTACTTATGCCCCTGCAAGTGTCGATAGGCAGCCGCAGCTACCGGCGCGCTGTATGCATACCCGGCATGAGGTGCGATGATCGCCAGAGGCTTGTCTCTGACATCGGGTACGGGCGCCTGCGCAAGCAAGCCATCCACCATCTCCGCCAGCGCCGACGGCTCACCGGGATACCAACTCCCGGCGCAGCAGGCCTGTCGTACCTTCGACCCTCCGCTACCCGCACAACAGCGACCGATCGTCGCGAACATCATCAACATAACAACAACCGCCGATTGAACTGTGTTGAGATTGACCATAATCCCTCTTCGCAATCGTAGCAACGGGAAGTCACGGTTCCGTCGCAGCCTCCCAGATCCTCAGCCCATCATTGCTTATGGAGGCGATTCGTATACCGTCCGGGCTGAAGGTGACGCAGCTCGCACCGCCCGCGTGTTCCGACAGACTCAGAGCCTCCCGGCCCGTGGTCACGTCCCATACCCTAAGCGCTTCCGTATTCATCCCCTCAGTGACGATTCGCTCTCGATTCGGGCTCAGGGCGACCGTATCGAGGATGCTCACAGCCTGCTCACTGAGTGAACTGACGTCCTCGTCAGTGGTTGCATCCCAGAGCGTGATCTTCCGCCACCAGGTACCGCAGATGACACGAGGCTCATCGAAGGAGAAATCGATGGCGATGACAGGGTCTTCGGTTGAACACCGCTGAGTGAGCCGCAGTTCGCCGGTGTCCGCAGTCCATACCTTGAGAATGGTGTCGTTGGCAACAACGATACGATCCCCCTTAGGGCTGAACACCACTGTGTCCATATCCCGACTGCCAACACCGACCAGTTCCACGCTTGTGATAACCGCCCCCGACGCCATATCCCAAACTCGTAGCGTCGGAGGGACCCGCTCTATCCACGCAGGCTCATCACCGCGGCGGGAATCGCGAGGCGAAACCGTGGCGAGCCGCTTCCCCCCGGGACTGAAGGCAAGGCAGGTGGCTCCGCCGCTTAACGCTGAAACCGGTTGACCTGACGCCGTATCCCACAGACGGATCGCCTCTCGCGAAGCCGAAGCGATGTGCTTCCCGTCCGAACTCCATGCGATGGCCTCTACCGGATTATCATGTTCACCCAATGCGCGAAGTTCCCGGGGCGACGAGATCGCACAGATCGATATGCGATTGCCCACTTCTCCGCCGACGATAGCGATATGCGTTCCGTCCGGACCAAAGGCCATGCGCGTAATGCGATGATCATCTCCATCAAGAACGCACACGTCTGTCGTATCGGAATCCCAGAACTTGAGCGTACCGCGCTCATCCAGTGAAATGACCGACCGATCTTCAGACCCGAAACAGACAGACACCACCGGAACCTCGTGCCCTCGCAGGTTAACGATCTCCAGCCCGCTGACGGTATCCCACAACCGTACGGTACCGTCCTCGCCACTCGTTACGATTCGACCGCCATCAGAGCTGAAGGCTATTGCAAGCACGGCACCTGTGTGTCCATGAAGCTCAACCGATCCCTCGCCGGAAGTCAGATCGTACACCTTGACGGTCTCGGTCCTGCCGCTCTCTTGCGATGCCGTAGCCGCGCGCAGTCCGTCGGGGCTGACCGCGACGATACCGCAATTCCTGATATGACATCGAATCGTCAGAAGTTCCGCTCCGGACGCCGCGTCCCAGACCTTGGCTGTCCCATCGTCACCGGCTGAAATGATGCGCTCGCCACCCAAAGCGTATGCCACATCCCAGATTGCCGTTCCATGATCGCCGAAGGACATCAGCTCCGCCGCCGTCGCGGCATTCCACACCCTGATGATCCCCTGGCCGGCATATCCTCCCGTGACGATACGGTTTCCGTCAGGGCTGAACGCCACCGACAAGACCCGCTGAGGCTTCTTGAAGGTCGGAAGAGTCAGCAACTCCTCGCCCGTAACGGCGTCGAGCACTGCCGGCATCGCGGCGCCATCCACACACATGACAAGACGCCCGCCGTCGGGGCTGAACGCAACACTGGCAACCGAACAGGCACGTTCTCGAGTGGTGAACAGCTCTCGGCCCGTGGCCGTGTCGAGCATCCTGAGCGAGCCGGTACCCATTCCGAGCACGACTCGTCCACCGTCGGGGCTTATGGCCATACATCGCCCACCAGACTCGGAGTGAATTGTCCGCTGGCTGCGGTCGGATAGCCACAGCAGACGATACCACTCCCAACCACGCACCCCAGGCGCACACAACTGCAACAGGCTTTTCATTTCGGCGACGTTGCTCGCCTCGTATTCGCTACGTACGAGGGCAATCTGGTGTAAGTACAGGCTGTGGCGGAGACTCTCTGCGCGATACTGGGCTTCGAGCGTCTTTTCGTCGGCCAGCTCACGCTGAATCGCCTCGGCTTTCTGGGCATCCCTTGCTTCCTTTTCTGCAAACCTGGCCCGATCACGCTCTTCGCCGGCGCGGTCGCGTTGTGCAGCTATTTGCTCCTTCTGTTCAGAAATGCGCACAGCTTGAACAGCAGCCACGATCGCGAATGCCATAATTACAGAGAACAATGCCGCGGCCAACACCACGGGCGTCTTGTGGCGCGACACGAGCTTGCGAAACTGGTACATCGCGCTGGGAGGATGAGCGTGTATCGGTTGCCCCATAAGATAGCGCTCGATATCGCCGGACAGCTCGGAAGCATTCTGATAACGCCGCGTTGGTTCCTTCTCGAGCGCCTTGAGCGCGATGGTCTCCAGGTCACCGCGAAGGGCACGCGCGATCGTTGCCGGCTTGCGAGGCGGCTGTTCACATATCGTCCTGACGGCCTCGTGCAACACCACGCCCTTCAAGTTGTAAGGCGGCTGTCCGGTCAACATTTCGTACAGAATCACTCCCAGCGAGTAGACATCGCTGCGAACGTCAACTTCGTCGGAGTTTCCGCGCGCCTGCTCGGGACTCATATATCCCAACGTACCCTGGAGATTGCCGACACTGGTAAGCACGGTGGTAGCCGCCACGTCGGCATCAGTTATGCGCGCCAGACCGAAATCGAGAATCTTCGGGCTCGAGTCAGAGTCAATCAGGATGTTGGACGGTTTCAGATCGCGGTGCATCACGCCCTTCTGGTGGGCGTAGCTGATAGCTTCACAGATATTGCGAAACAGTCCCAGCCGATCGCGAATCGAGAGGGTCTTGGACTCGATGTGCTCCGGCAGCCTCCGCCCCCGAATTAGCTCCATCGCGAAAAAATGCTGCCCATCCTGCGTCCGTCCGGCTTCGTAGATCGACCCGATGAAAGGGTGCTTAAGCCGCGCAAGCGCTTGGGCTTCACGCTGGAACAACCTGACGCGATGCTCGTCAACGTAAGCCCCGCCGCGAACCACCTTAAGAGCAACCGCCCGCTGTGGGTTCTGCTGCTCAGCCTCGTACACTACGCCCATTCCGCCCTCGCCAAGCAAACGGGTGATCGTGTAAGAGCCTATCTTCTCGGGCAAAGGAACGCTTTGAGGCTTGGAACCCAGGGCAACCGTTGCGATACGAGCCCGTACCTCCTCTGCACGGGCCCGACATCGGGAACACACACCCAGATGCTCCTCAAGTTCGGATGCGTCCCGATCGATCCAACTCCAGAGTTGTTCGTCGGAAATTTCGCAGGTCATCACCGGGCCTCGGTCAAGGGCAGCGGCTGGCTCTGTGCATCTGTGCGAAGCCAAGGCTTGGTCGCACGCCAAGCGACGGGCTGCCAACCCGTCCAGCGATCAGAGTCTTCCTTTATACTCCTCCTCGACAAGCTCTTCAACGTCAATCCCGGTCTATCCGACAACAGGCGACAAGAGACGCGCCAGGTGCCGCGGGCAAGCTGCCCCTTGCCCGTGTGTTTGCTCTCCTGATCCACTGGCAAACGAGTCTTCCCGCACCACCCGGAATGCACAGGATCAGGGTTGGTGGCCCGCCAGGCGGCGGCAATCGAACATACATCGAGCACGGATCATGCCACCTGTTGGCACGCGAACATTTGAAGACGCAACGTGCCCCATCCCTTCTCGAAAAAAGGATGGGGCACGCGGTCATTCGCTCACTCACACTCGCCGGCACGGTGACGGACGTCTCACAATACTGTCAGAGCATCACCGACCGGAGTCTAGGGCTCTTCGCCGTCATCTTCGTCCTCGTCGTCCGTCTCGTCGCTACGGTTACGGTCACGTTCACGGTCGATGTCCGGGTCCTGAATACGGAAGCCGGACTTGTACAACTTGTAGCGATACTCATACCAGACTTCATCGGCCTCTTCTATCTGCTTTTTCATCTTGTCGAGCGTACGCTGCAGCGCAACCTGAGCGCCGCCGCCCCGACTGCCTCGAGATCCGGCGCGCCTTGAACCCTTCGACGAACGCTCCTGGGCTTTTTGCCGCTCTTCCTCCATAGCCATCTTCAACCGACTCTGCTCCGCCCTGCACATATCGCATGCGAACTTCCACAAGCGGATAAGTTCGTGGTCCGCATCCAACCCACTAAGCACGCTCGCGACGCGAAGTTCCTTCTCGTATTTCTTGACGTCGGATATCCGGCGGCGGTACTCGCCCTTCTTGAGCTTCTCGGGATCCACCTCGCGGTAATCCCGCAGGAGATTCTGGACTCTACCAAGCGTCCCATCGGAGAGCTTGATCCCGGCGTCGGCGAACGTCGCCCGGTCGTTTAGCGGTTGACCTTCATACTCATTCGTGTTGTACCGCTTCAGAACCGCCAGGAAAGCATTCGCAAACGAAGAGACGTTCAGGTCCTCTCCGCGAGCAGCCTTGCGGAAGGCCGACAACGCCTCGGAGTACTTGCCTTCTCGCAAATGCGCAACAGCCTGCAAAAGGGCGATCTGCTCTTTTTTGAGATTGGAGAATCCCCGGTACTTCTTCGAATCACGCAGCTTGTTAAGCCTGCGCCAAGCCTCCTTGACATCATCGGTCTCCAACTTCCGGGCGATCTTCCTGATATCGCGATCCGCAGGACCCATAAGCGCCATGAGGTTTATGCCCGCAACGTCCGACACACCCTCGTAAACAGATTCGATCACGCCGTGTCTTACCTTAGCCAGGCTGAAACGAACGGGAGTGCCGGTGGCTGCGATCGTCGCCGTGAATGGTTCATCCACGAAGTTACCCGTGAAACGCTGCCCATCGACCAGCGTGATAATCTGCATGTCGTCTGCGTCACGGATGTCGATCGCTGTGATTTCGCCGATCTTGAACTCCAACAGGCCGGCTTGGCTTTGGAACTTGGTTTTGGACTCGGCGTCGGAGAGGGTCAGATTGGCTGCGTCAGTCTCGAAAATCAGAACATCCCCGAGAACCGGTTCCAGACGACGGTCCGCCTTGCGGAAACACACCAACTTCAGGTCGTCGAAATGCTGCTCGACTTCCTCGCCGCCTTTGGGCTTGAACTGAAAGGTCGAACCCACCTCTGAAGCGAGAATCAGATTACCTCCCTCGAGGTATAGTTTCGCCCCCGTATCGTCGCTCATCACATAGGCAATCGCATCGGTGGGAACCTCAACCTCACCCAGCGGAGAATTCCAGTTGATCTTGTCGGTCATTATCTTGCCGTAGATCCGATCCCCGTTCGGATAATGGAGGATGTCGTCATCGTTGCGGCGAGGATACTCGGGAATGTCGATCCTACCATCCGAGTTGGTCAAAGCTCGCATGAAGGGTGTGGGGTCCGAACCCGGAGGCATCTTGCCCAGTTCATAGGCGTTCCGAACAAACCGTGCCGTCAAAGGCGAAGGCACCAATCCGGCCCCCGTATTGCCGCCGGTATCACCGCGCCCCTCGGGGGAAGCCATGATGGTCAGAGTCCCAACCAAGAAACCGTCGATGGTGACACAGGGACCGCCACTGTTGCCCGGCCTGGCCAGCGAGTCAACATAAATCAGGCTAATCCTACCCGCCGGCGTGCGAGCAATCTCCAGAATCTGACCGGTGGTGATGCTAACCTCGGGATGCTCACCCTTAGTGGTGCTGCGGTTATCGCCACCCGGGAATCCCAGAGTCCATATCTTCATACGCTCCTTAAGGCGTGACTCGGGCAATATATACAGGAAGTGGGGAGAGTCGAGCTTCTCCTCGTCCTCGGGCCTACCAACGTAAGCTTGCAGGATCGCCTGGTCTGCCCACTCGTTCTGGTAGACGACCATGCACTCCCATTGCTTCTCATCCTCCGTGCCCGCGTCGGTGATGACGGTCCAAACCAAACGCCCGGCGTTGTAGTGAAAAGCTTGCTTTTGCCGCTGGCTCTTGCGGTGAGTCGGATCCACCACGTGGTTGTTGGTGATAAGCAGACCGGTACGGTTGATGAAATACCCCGAACCGGACCCCATGGGAGTATCCCCCTTGACGCTCTTGGTCATCGCGGTGAATACCTCGACCGTAGCCTTCTTGCAGTGCTCGACGGTTGCGGATTTCATCTGCTGGGCGTCGGTCTGACCTGGCAAACCCAGGACACAACCCACAAGAACACATCCCGCAATAAAACCACGACCAAGCCCCAACGAAATCCGAAAATGAGGAGCCGCCGGACCACGACCTCGGCTGTGGATCATCAGTGTCCTACTTGTCTTCATCGAATCACTTCCTTACAAAAAAACCCTAATCGTCTCGGGCCGCCCACACCGCCTGGGACGTTACACACTTCCTATATCCGTGAGAACCCCACGGCAGACAAGGCGGCGGACTAAAATGGAAAAAAAGCGCCCACTTTCACACGTGGCCCACAACTGTACAATTCCTGACAATTGGCCCACCCTCTCAGGCCCTATCCGGCCTGGCCGCGGCCAGGTCCCGGGCGAAATCAGCTGGGTGGCGCGTTCACCCGGTCCTCTGCAGCGATCTGACCGGATTAGACCATTTTCGGTCTTTGTATAGCGGTCGGTTTCCTGCACCGTTCAGCAGGAAAACACGGTTCGACCGCTACACAAAACTAGAGCTTGCTCTAGCGGAGACGGGCAATCGGGGAAAACGTCCGCTGATGTGCCCCCGCTAGTGTCATAATACTGCAACGGACCGTGTAAGACGAGGCTAGTGGCAGAATGCCAGACGATAATCGAATAGCTGACCTCACGCCATCGCTGGTGGTTCGGCTGCGGGCAGGAGACCCCGACGCGGGATCCGTGCTCGACAGACTCTACCGCAGATCCATGGTCAGGTTCTGCTGGGGCTACCTGGGAACTGACCCTGATGCGGAGGATGCCGTGCAGGAGATATTCTACAAAGCGATCAAAGCCACGGTTGTCCCTGACAACTTCCGGGCGTGGCTCTACAAGATCGCCAGGAACCACTGCCTGAACATCATTCGCAACCGCGCCCGCCGCCCCGACGAGCAGGAGCTACCCGCAGAGTCGCGGCTTTATGCCGAAATGACCGGGAATGTAACTCGAATGGTCCGAGAAGAACTCCGATCGCGGATCATGCATTTGATAGGCACTTTGCCGGTTTCGCAAAGGGAGGTATTGCGTCTCCGCTACGTGGAAGAGCTGTCACGAAGCGACATTGCTTTTGTCGTGGGCGTGTCCGAGTCGGTCGTGAAATCTCGCCTCTTCGAGGGTATTAAGAAACTGCGCGGGCAGACGTCACTTCTGGAAGGCGAGTGATCTGCTCGACAGCCGACCGTTCGATGGTTGAGTGGCCCACCTCCCCTGGAGGCGGGGGAGGCGATGAATCCACAACCAAGCGACATTCGTCCTTATCTTGGACTTCTCGGCGTAAATCATCGCGTTCCCCATGTCCGAAGGACATGGGCCACCCCGTCCCCTCCAGGGGCGGGGCACCGGGCCACGTTCGTCGGCAAGCCGGTATTCAAGCCGTGACAGAATCTAGTAGAAAAGCGTAACGATCAGATTCGGCTCGGGGTGCTTGCCCTCGAAAACACCGATCGTCGAGTTGGCGAACTTGATTGTGATGTTCTTGTTCGCGTCGAGCCAGTCATTGACCTGAGTCGTCATGAAGTCGATCGCCCCGTCGTTGAGCTTCGAGTGGAACGTGCGGCAGCGCGACGCCCCCCTTGCGCCGGAATCCAAAGGCCTCATAAAGGCTGACTCATCCCACTTCCCACCACCCATCGTGACGCCGCCGAACGCCTGAATGCGGCTCTCGGACGAATCGATCTCACTGTTCTCGTCGAAGGCTATCGGATCGAGGGCCTCATCCGCCCCGCCGGCCGATCCGTCATGTGTGCTATCGTATTCTTCGACGCAATGCGGACACAGCAGCTTCCCACCCTCGTACCGGGCGATCCCGGCATCGATGTGTTCGTGGTAGATCGTCGCTCCGCATTGCTCGCATATTGAAGTCTTTTCGACGGCCATTGAAACTGCTCCGGATTGCCAAAACGGGACTCGATGACGACGTCCATACTACTGATCAGCCAGCCCACTCGTCAAGGAGACCACCGGGGACCGTGTGAACCGTGTTCGCGTCAACTTCGTGGGTAAACTGGTGAACCGAGCCCGAAACGCCAGCGACGGGACCATCGCCGCACCGATCCGACAGCCTGTAGCGCTTGGGGCTCAGTTCAGTGGTTCCACGCCTCCGTCAAACGGCATCTACACCGGGGCGACACCTACCCCTTAGCTTGACGCGGACCCGTGTGAGCCGAGATGAACCAGATACGCCCATTGGCAACCCACGGGAGCATCACCCCGTAGAACTCTCGAAACCCCTCATGATGGCCACTCCCGAAGACGTGCCTATCCGGGAAGCGCCGGCTGCGATCATCACCTCGACGGTGGCTCGGTCGCGAATGCCCCCGGCCGCTTTCACGCCCACACCCCGATTGAACGCGAACCTCGACAGCAACCGGACGCGCTCGACACTCGCCCCGCCCGCCGGATGAAACCCGGTTGAGGTCTTCACGAAATCCGCCCCACCGTTGGCACATGCAAGACACCCGATCTCGATCTGCCCGTCGGTCAAGACCGCTGTCTCCAGGATCACCTTCACCAGACCACCCTGGTCATGGACAACCCGCGCCACGGCCTCCACGTCTCGGCGAACCGCATCCACGTCGCCCGCAACCAAAGCTCCAATCGCGGCAACCATGTCGACCTCGGTTGCACCATCGCCCATGGCGCGGCGTGCCTCGTCTGCCTTGGTCGACGAGAGGTTCGCCCCCAACGGAAAACCGACGGGTGCAACCACCACGGGAATGCGTCGGTCGGTGGAATCCACCCTCGACAAACGACCGGCTGCACGGGCAACATGAACCGGGTTCACACAAACGCCGTGGAACGCGAACTCGATCGCTTCTTCGCACAGCCTGTCGATCTGGTCGGGAGTTGTCTCCGGTTTGAGCACCGTGTGTTCGATCGTCTTTGCGATGCGTTCGGCGTCATTGCTCATGAGTTGTCCACCATCGGCAGGTAATCAGCCAAAAGACCGACAGCGCCGCCGCCTATCAACACATATTTCAGTCGCAAGCGCTCAGCCGACGTTCCCAATGACGGAAGGCGAGTAGCTGCCCGATCCACAATCCCCAGCCCCTTGTGGACATCGTAGATGTTCAACAGGTGGCGCTGATCGCCTGCGGCTGAACATCTTGCTAGCCAACCGGCGGAAGCTATCGCCAGCCAAAGTGCCGCCAGACCCTCGAAGACCGGCCAACCGTAATACCCGTTGCCAAAGACTCCCTGCCCTTCCAACCTGGCTGACACATAGCGAAGCAGCAGGTCTTCAACATCCTCGTTGGTCGCGGCGTCGGGTTTGACGGCCTCGACAAGCTCGAAGGTCGTTTCGCCACCACTACCGGGGGTAACCGGAACGAGACCCTTACCCTTCAGGAAACGCCTGGCCTTGCCCAATTGTTCGAACTGTTTTCGCAGTCGCCCTATCATGCCTGATCGAAGATCATAAACGCTGACGTGCTCGGCGTGAGCGAAGACAAGTTGGCGAAGCATGCCGCGTTGCTTGGAACTCGCCTCTGGAAGCGGCGTTCCGCGATCCGCCGGCAAAGCCGATACAAGCAGGTCGAGCAGCTCGCCGAACCGCTCGCCGCGCAAGGCGGTGAGCTTCGCCGCGAAGAACGTCTGTGTGAGCTTAGCCGCCCCGATAAGGCGATCCCATACGGACAGCTCACCACCTGCAAACCACGTAGCGAGGCTGTCCGTCAGGAGGTTGATCTCTTCACGTGTCGCGCGGACCCCCTTCTGCAGATCGACAGCCTCTTCATCCGCGGCCACATGATATGGAAGCTCGTTTGCCAGCTCGACAAGCCAGGGTTCGTATTCGCGAATCGGCTGGCCTGTCGACGCGGTCATGCTCGGACAGTCAAACCGCAAGGAACCCTGCCACCCTCTTGGCACCGGTCTGACCGAAAAGGGAAAAATCCTGCACGCCAGCGGCTTGCTTTGCTCACCGAACTCCGTGTGAATCCTGCATCGGTTGTCCTTGTCCAAGAACACACAATCGCCGGAAGGTGTCTTGGGAATCACCCACGCGCCGCCTGCGTCAACATACGGATCAGTCCCCAGCTTACGCTGCCATCCCTGGCGATCGATCTTCCGACGGTCCTCTTCACCCAAGTGGATCACCAGCGCCCGGCAGCACTTGCCACACGATTGACACGACCACCGCTGACCAGACGGCGAAGGCAACAAGACCGGTAACCGTTTCGACTTGCTCATAACCCCCGATTGTCCACGCAGACCGCCCGCTTGACAACGCCGGGAAAGGGGGCGTGTGCCATCAATCGCATTCGGCAAGAAAGAAAGGTATGTCCGGGGGCGCCCCCTACGCGGCTGAACGCAGGATAGTCACCGATTACCGAGGCCAAAGGACACCAGTAGGCAAGGTGCTCCCGGATCACGGCGGGATACTCGGGGGGAAGCTGTAAGCGTCGCGAAAGCGCGAAAGCCGTATGCGGTACGCGTTCGCGTGGGACGCATTGATATCACGACACGGGCGTCCCCGGTAGGACCATTCCCCCCTGCTGAACTTCGTGGGGCAAGGTGGCTCCTCATCGACTATGAAAAACACTCTCACGGGTTTCTCAACGGTGATCACGCTCTTCAAAGGCACGTCGAAGGTCTCTTGTGAGAGGTTGAACGAAAAGGATTCACTGCTACCGGGCCAGTCGATGCGTCCGGGATACGTGCGCGCAATCGGACCGACGTCGTCGGGGATGTCGCACACGATCCGCAGAACAGTTCCCGGATGAACATCCGAATCAGCCGTCGGCTCACGCTCGACTCGCGGACTCGTTGCATCCCCTCCGCGGTGTGCGGTGCATCTGCAGCCAAACAAGCTCATGGACCCGGCCACGCAGAAGAGCATCAGCACTGCGAATGTGGCCACCCCACGGCGGTGTGTCGCAGAAAACGGATCAAACAACGACTTCTGTTCGCCATTATCCAACGTCGGGATTCCGCACATATGCATTCTCCAGTTGAAAGGCCAACAAGACGCGACGTAAACAAGCGAGATCAACATGACCTGCCTGTCACCAGCTCGCTCCCACACTCCGGGCACACTCCCGACACGTTCCCTGTGAGATCATAGCCGCACTTCAGGCATAAGCCTCGTCTTCTTCGGCGCCACCGCAAAACCGGGCCACGGATGAACGCTGCGGTCGGATACGTGGCGAAGACCACAAAGAACAGTCCTCGCGGTACGACAAGTGCACGTTGGAAGACGTGGGACGGATAGACGTCATCCTCACGGGCGACGCTCACGATTCTTCCATCCTTCCGGCACAACGGGACGGCGCAGAGGACGCGAAACCAGGCGTCGCTCTCCTCATCCCAAACCCCTACCCAGGGATCACCATTCGACTCGTAAATGAATAGACGCGAGTAGCCGATAGTCGAGAACCAAGAATCTGACAGGAAATAGACGAACCTCTCCGACCCGCGATCCGAACGTCCGAGATGCACGCGCACCGGGAAGCCCACGATGCCGCTCCAGAGCTCGACGGCGGCCGCCCCAATCGCCGTCAGCGTCAGCAGCACCATGATGGCTTTGCGGATCATATCGGCGTCCCGCATTCCGGGCATACACCGGAGACATTTCCTCGAAGATTGTAGCCGCAACATTGGCAACCGGTCGCCGGGGGGCATCTGCGAGCGAACAAACACAGCACCACCGCCGATACCGCAAGGGCTAGCGCCGAACGCCAAATCGGGACGTGTCTGGAGTGTGCGACCTTGCCCTTTCCCCATGATGCGTCAAATCCCCCCGAGCTGCCGAACAGATCGATGGTCTGCGACCATGTGGCCGTAAACGTCAGGGGAGTGCCAGAAGAGGCTACGCCCGTGTGATGAATGAAGTTCCCTTCTCCGAGAGCCACAGCCCGCGTCGGAGTGTAGGGCACCCGCACGTAGGCCACCGCACTGATGACCCAGAACAGCAGGATGGCAGCGGATGCGGCGACCACCCCGTTCCGAACCAATCGCGTTAAAGACCACCCTCTAACGGCCTCAACCAGAACGCTTGCGAACGTGTAGACGACAACCGGCATCAAAGCGATCCAGACGGGGGAATCCTCCAGTACATACAGCCAGACCAAGCCAAACGCGATGATCAAGCCGGAATAGGCGATGATGGCTTTGCGTATCATGTCGGCGTCCCGCACTCTGGGCATACACCGCTGACGTTGCCGGTAAGGTTGTATCCGCATTGCCGGCAATGTCCCCTTGGACGGGACTTGCGGACAAGCCAGAACGGAATACCAACCACGAAGGCGATGAGGCAATCCCAGCACCAACCAACGACGACAGCAATCAGAAAGAACGGATCCAGATAGCCCGCATGAAGGTACGCCAACACCTGAAACAGGATGGTCGCAATAGTGGCGGAAACAACCGTTGCCCGCACGATGTGTCGTATGAATGCATGCACCACCAGCGATACAACAATCGCGGTGGCACAAAGAACGACAATGCCTGTAGCTGCCTCACTCATCCGCGTTCCCCACTTAGTACACCCGGGAGGCTACCAAACACGTTGCGCTTGAGAGGAAAGGCAGGTCGTCGACCTGCCCTACCCGGCTGAGCATAGAAACGAGCACCTGTGAACGCAAGACTGTCCTCAGAACGGCGAATGACAACCGGGAAAGGCGATCATAAGCAGAGATGGCCCCTGAAACCTATCTACGGCTCACCGGGAAGGACAAGCCGCTTGTTGAAACTCGACGTGGCCATCGGCGTACAAGATGTTCCCGCCGCGTGCGATACAAGCCATGGCAAAGAAACCAGCGGCTCCCAGTCGGGCGCCCGCGCGAGAATAGCCGAACTCTCGACCGGGGCTTCGACAGGCACCGAGAGTTGATACTCCTGCCCATCGAGCGGACATATGGTCTGGTCCGCCGCCAGGATGCCATCACCTACCCACCGAATAAGAGCCTCGTGACTGGTGCTGGATGGAGGAACCCAGTACAGACTCATCGCCTGGCCGATGGCCTTGAGGTTGTTAGCGCACCTCTGTTGCTTAGACTTCAAGGTCGCGACATACGCGCACGCAAGCAAGAAAAAGCCCGACGTACACAGCACTGCAACCGCGATTCGTATGCGTCTCCCCCTGGGTTTCGATTTCATGCGGCACCTCCGGCTAGGTGAATGCTACCAGACAGAAACGGTGCGTCCGGGACGCACCCTTCCTCGGTAAAAAGAGGGTGCTGGGTGCCCCATCCTTTGCTCCGTACTCGGAGGAAAGGGTGGGGGACGGACAGGCCAAACATCACGCAGGTGCCTTCACCGCGAACTATCTGCCTATCGGTCCCCCACCCTTCGCCTTTAGCGAAGGATGGGGCACCCGCGCGCCCTACCTCGGTAGGGGCCATACCGTCAGTCTACGCCTTGGTTCTACGAACGGAGAGTGCTGTTGTTCGGCAGGATCTCCCAAGCGAATAGGTGATCATGAGCCGTTCTTAGCGGTGCCCCCCTATCCGCCAGGAGCGTCTCCTGCCCCTCTTTCTTCATCTTCTGTGGCCATTTTGGTTCCCGTTACAACCGCAACCCCCGATTATCATTGCCGACGCTGTCGACGACGGTGTATGTTTAAATCATGACCGTGCTCAATGAAATCCCGGACTCACTTAAGGAGCCCACGCAAGACCTCGAATGGACGTTGGGCCGAGGGCTTACCAGGGGCACGATCGCGACTCTGATCGCCAGTGTGGTGCTCGGCGGCCTGCTCCTGTGGTTGGGCTGCGCGGCGCGAGTCCTCGCTGTGCACTGGCTGATGTGCATCGTGCAGGGTTTTCTGATCGTCTGGATACTGTGCGCGATCATGCACAGCACCTCGGGCACGGTTGGGGCGAGCTGCACGTCGATTGTCCTGATATTCACGGTCCTGGTGGTCGCCGCAAAGCACTACGGCATAGCAATATCTGTAGCAGCCGAAATGACGCCGCCGGTCTCCGCGTGGTCCTTGTTCTACGCGAACGAAATGGCAGCGCTCAACCTGACGACCTGGCTAGGAGCAGCAGTTGCAGCCTACCTGTGTTACGACGGCAACAGCATCGGCAGCAGCATCGTGAACTTCCTCCGCATCAACCCGCTCTATCCAAGAGGGTAATAACCGGACACGAACGGGACGCAAAAAAGAAGGTGCGTCCGGGACGCACCCTACGTGCCTGCCTGCCTTCGCGATCCGGCCGCGCGTTTCGCTGCCTTACTCGCTCTTGCGGTCTTCGTCTCGCCCGACATCGTGAGCCTCACGCTCCTTCCTACCCAAGTACTTAAAAGCGGCAAGCCAAGCCACGAGATAAAACCCCACGGCAATCCACGACCAACTCGGCGCGGTCGTCTTTAACCATGAAGATACGATCCCATAGGAAAGCACGACCACGCCCCAGACGACGCATGACCAGAGCACGAAGCGACGTTCGCGACCTGACCGAGCCCCATGGAGGAAGACGACGACCATAGCGACAAGTGGGATTCCGATTGCCGTTAGAAGCATGGCATGGATCATTGTGAGGGCTCCCGGGCGCGTGGACCACTGAGCATCGGAGACCTCCTAGCCCGAGTCCTCTCGCCAACTCCCAGCCACCCATCGCTCACTCATCACCTTACACAAGTCGGACTAAGCCTGCTTGCCGCATTCCGGGCATCGCACATCTATCAGGCCCTTGAGAGGGTAACCGCAGTGACCGCAGCGCGTGAGTCCGTCCGGCGGGTCCTCGACACCGAGGGCGTGATAAGCCAGTATACCTACCAGATAGCTGGGGAGCATGATCACGTACATGATGCCCAGATTGGTGGATGAGCCCTTCGCCAGGCCCGTAACTGCCGCTATTGCCTGAAAAAGGAATGATGCAAGGAACGCCCACGCCCAAGCCCAGAATATGCGAGTCCGATTCCTGCGTACCTCAAACATCGCCATCTCGAAATCCTCCGTGCTCGACGGTATGACCCCGTCCTCGCCCCAGGCGCCAAGCCGCGGCGCGTAACGATCAGAGACAAGCGGGACAAAAAAAGGTGCGTCCGGGACGCACGCTACGTGGCTAAGTCAACACGTCCCTTCTGCTGCTTGGTGCCGATTCATGCTCCGAGATCCCTGGCTCAAAAGGCGATCCGCACTCCGGGCAGCGAGGCACTGGGAGACCCCGCAGGTCATATCCACATCGCTGACAGTAGCCAACTCCATACACATCGGCGAGCAACGTTCTTGCCACCAAGGCTCCTGCCCAAAGACACCCGATAGTTGCGCCCATTGAATACAACATGCCGGGCAGCTTAAGCAGAAGGCCAGTGGCAATACCCACGAGGCAGGCACACATGACTATTACCATCCAGGCACGTCGGCTCTTGTGTCTGAGAAGCCACGCGAATACTGGCGCGTGAATCAGACCTATAGCCCCCCATACGATGAACATCCCAAGGCAGGCGTCGGGGTGTCGTACGCCACGTGCTAGCAATGCAAGAAGAGCGCCTATTCCAAGGACTGCACCGCCGCCCACACAGACACGTGCGTAGGCAATGAAATCCCCTGTTCTGCCCATCACACTGTTGCTCCGTCGGCGTCCTCAACCAGAATCGTCCGCTCGGCACTTCTTCGGCCCAACCGGTGTTCCACATTCGGGGCAGACACCCGAGATGTTGCCGGTCAGATCATACGCGCAATTCATGCACAGTCCTTGGCGCCGGCGGCGTCTACGTCGTACCGGGCCGCGTAGGAACGCAAAGGTAGGATAGATCCCGAACAGGATGCCCAGAACCAGCGGAACCTCAGACGACGCTGTTACCTCCCACTGCTGGTAGTAATGTTTATTGACGGAGTCATAGAACACCCTCGCCGTGTATTTCCACCAGGGCCAATTCGTGTCCTTGTATTGGGGAATGTGCGGGCCATCCAGGTGCTTCCGATAGGTGATCAACACGACTCCCTTTCCGAGACCAACGCCGGTCAAGCATGTCCAGTATGTGCCATCCTTGGAAACGCGCCCTCCGCATGTACCCCAGTCGTCCTCCGTTCGCACGCCCAGCCCAAGCACGACACTTGCGGCAGATAGCACCGTGAACAGGATGATGATGCCCCTACGGATAATCGCGCTTGCCGCCCGCCGAGTTCCCTGGATTGTCGCAGTCATCGTTACGCCCGCCTAACAAAGCAACCGGGCCGCCGTATTCTCATCCCGTTGGTCTCAGTCGAATGGGTACGCATGAACTGGTGAACTGTCATCTGTCCGATCCGTCGCGGGTATCGATGATCTGGTGGCTTCCAGAGTAGTCTACAGTGGTACCGTCCAGATCACCAGAATACGCTACGGTTTCATTGATCCGCAGCCCGGCCCGTCTGACAAAGCCGCCTGGAACACCGCCGGCGTCATGGGAGAATCAGCTGTACGAACCGGCGTTTGCCGCGTTGCAGGACGTCGTCTGGTTTGATTTCTATCGGTGTCATTGCGTCTTTGATGGCGGCGCCGTTTAGCTTTATGCCGCTTTGTTTGATCAGTCGGCGGGCTTCGCCGTTGGATGCTGCGAAACCGACGTGGGTGATCAGCTCGAGCGGGACGACCTTGCCGTCGCTTATCATCTCGGGCGGAATCGTGATCTCCGGCACGTCGTCCGGCAGGCCGCCGTCGGCGCCGCCGCCGTGCACTCTCTTAAACTCCTCAGCCGCTGACTCCGCGGCCTCGGTCGAGTGGTACTGTGCGATGATGGTCTTGGCGAGAAACTCCTTCGAGTCGCGCGGGTTGCTCTTGGCGGCGTTGGTAAGCTCGCCCACCTTCTCCGGAGGCACGTTGGTGAGCAGCTCGAAGTAATTACGCATCAGCGGGTCAGGAATGCGCATTACCTTGCCGAACATGTCGGAGGGCGTATCGGTCACTGCGATGTAGTTGCCCATCGACTTGCTCATCTTGTTAGTGCCATCGATGCCCGCGAGGATGGGCATGACCATGACGATCTGCGGCGGCTGACCGGCGTTACGCTGAAGATCGCGGCCACAGAGGTTGTTGAACGTCTGGTCGGTGCCGCCCAGCTCGACGTCGGATTCGATAGCGACGCTATCGCGTGCCTGCATCAGTGGGTAAAGCAGTTCGTGCGAGTATATCTCCTTGCCCTCAGCCTGGCGTTTCGCAAACGTGTCGCGTTCCATGAGCCTGGCTACCGTCATCTGGCTCATCAGCTTGATGACGTCGGCGAAGTCCATTCCGGAAAGCCATTCGCTGTTGTAGCGCACCTCGACCTTGTCATCGGAAAGGTCGAGAACCTTGCCGGCCTGTTGGAAGTAGGTCTCGGCGTTAGTTTTGACATCTTCATCCGAGAGCATGGGCCTGGTCTTGGATCGGCCTGTCGGGTCGCCGATCTTCGATGTGTAGTCGCCGATGATCAGGACGGCTTTGTGCCCGAGGTCCTGGAACTGCCTGAGCTTGCGAAGCACGACGGTGTGGCCCAGCGTAAGGTCGGGGGCTGTCGGGTCCATCCCGAGCTTGATCCTCAGGCGTTTGCCGCTTTTGATTCGCTGGCCGAGCTCCTCAAACGTGTAGACCTGTTCACAGCCACGGACAAGTAAGTCAAGCTGCTGATTGACATTCATATTCCAATCCGCCGTCTGTTAAGACTCCGCGGTTCCATTAAACCTGACTCGCTCAACGGCGCTCGCCCTGCCAGTTGTTGTGTCGCAGGTGATAAGCAAACCGCACATCCGAGGATCGTCCGTGGCTACGTCGAACCGGTTGGGTACACCGCTGACCATCGCGCTTACGACGCGTTTGCGATCCCGCCCTAACACCGAATCATAAGGACCGGTCATACCAAGATCGGTTATGTAGGCTGTCCCCTTGGGCAAAACGCGCTCGTCAGCCGTCGGAACGTGCGTGTGAGTGCCCACCAAGGCGGTCACCCGGCCGTCTAGATGCCATCCCATGGCGATTTTTTCGCTGGTGGCTTCTGCGTGAACGTCGACCACGATCAGCTTCACATCCTGCGGCAAAGAGGCAAGAACCCGATCAACAGCCCGGAAAGGACAGTCGAACGGTGTCTTCATGTACATTCGCCCCAACACGGAGATGACAGCCACGCGGTGGTTCGACGCCGACTCGCGGATCACGACTTCCTTGCCGGGTGCCCCGCTCGGCATGTTAGCGGGCCTGACGATGTGGTCGGAGGTTTCGAGTATCTGGATGATCTCCCGCCGCTTGTAGATATGATCGCCCATCGTGATCACGTCCACGCCACAGCCGAGGATCTTCTCGTAGATGGTCTCGGTCAGACCGGAACCACCGGCTGCGTTCTCGGCATTGACCACGACGAAGCCGATGCCTCGCTCCGACACGAGCTTATCGAGTGCCTCCTCGAGAACACGCCGCCCCGGGTTACCAACGACATCACCTATGCAGAGGATTTTCAGTTCCATAAAGGACGGACCACCAGACAAGGACCCAGCGTGCACAGCAACGACACGAACCGGCGAACCATTCGTGTCCCCCACCTCTAAAGAGATGGGCCACCCAGCCAACGACACAAACCGCCAAGCAACCCCCACCGGTCAGCGCGCGTGCGAAACGACGCGCAACTCGCGCAACACGATGACCCGGATCTCGCCGGGATAGGTAAGCTGCTCTTCGATCTCCTTGGCTACATCACGAGCAATCTTGGTCGCCGTCGGATCATCCACTTTCTTCGCATCGACGATGACCCGGATTTCCCTACCGGCCTGGATAGCGAACGCCTCCCGTACGCCGGTGGGCTTCTTGGCGATATCCTCGAGTTGCTGAAGCCGCTGCACATAGCGCTCAAGGGACTCACGACGGCTCCCCGGTCTCGAAGCGCTTATCGAATCAGCGGCCATCACGATCGGCGTGTACGGGCTGGTCGAAGGCACGTCGCCATGGTGGCCTTCGATCGCGTTTAGAACTTCGGGCTTCTCGTTGAACCGCTTGCAGAAGGCGGCGCCTATCTTCTGGTGGCTACCCTCGACTTCATGGTCGATGGACTTACCAATGTCGTGCAGCAAACCGCAACGCCGCGCCAATCGACCGTCAAGCCCCAGTTCGTCCGCGATCGACTGACTCAGAAACGCAACTTCCAGACTGTGCCTCAGCACATTCTGTCCGTAACTCGTGCGGTACTTAAGCCTCCCCAGAAGATCGATCTGCTTGCGATGCAGACCGCCAACGCCGGCTTCCACTGCCGCCCGCTTTCCAACATCGAGAATCTCCTCTTCGACCTCTTTGCGAACCTGCCCGACAAGCTCCTCGATCCGACCCGGGTGAATCCGACCGTCCTGAATCAGCTTCTCAAGCGAAAGCCTGGCGATCTCCTTGCGCACCGGATTAAACGAGCTTACCAGCACCAGCCCCGGAGTGTCATCTACGATAACGTCCACGCCGGTAGCGCGCTCGAAGGCGCGGATGTTGCGACCCTCACGCCCGATCACCCGCCCCTTCATGTCATCCGAGGGAATATCAACGGTCGATACAGTCGCCTCGACCGTATGCTCAGCCGCATAACGTTGAATGGCCGTCAGAGTGATCTCTCTGGACCGACCGACGGCTTCGTCCTTGGCAGCGGTCACCGACTTTTCGACCATCTCGGCCGCTTCCTGCTCAAGCTCCGACTCGACCAGATCGAGCACTGTCCGTCGGGCTTCCTCAGCCGAAAGATGACTCGCCCGAAGCAACGCCTCCCGCCGCTGTTCGATAAGACCTACCGCCTCCTCTTCACGTTCAACGACATCCTGTACTCGTTTCTCGAGCTTCGCCTCAGACTGATCGAGGTTGCGCTCTTTGGTCACCAGCGTATCCAGCTTGGCTTCGAGGTTGTCTTCACGCTTGACGAGACGCTTCTCTCTCTGCTTGAGCTCCGCCCGCATCTCATTGCCTTCCGCCCGAAGCTGCTCCTGGCCCGCCAGAAACTCGCGCCTGGCGTCAACCTCCGCCTTCTGACGAACTACGTCAGCCGAAGTCGTGGCTTCTAAGACCATTCGCTCCGCTTCGTTGCGGGCAGATGTCAAACGCGCTTTGTCCCAGAACCGCTGAATAATGAAAAGACATATCACCCCGGTCGCAATGCCGACGACGCCACCAATGGCGCTCGGCAGGGTGATGCCCGCCAGATAGAGGGTGTTCATGCTCTTGGCCCGTAATCTATTCGAACACAGGAGCCGTCCCGATCGCACGAAAAACGTCAACTTGATCAGCGCGACCAACTAATCCGGTCGCGGAGGATCGAGACATCAACTCCAATGAATATTTGGAGAAACGCGCGGTTCCCAGGACAGCTGGGGGGCGGGTTCGAACTGCGTCGGATGCCCTTGGGAAAGTGTGGCAGACTCCGCATAAGATGGACGAGGGATGAAACGCTACTATCAGCTTACGGTAGCAGACTCCTGACGTTTGCTCGGCCACAAGTGGACCGCGAACACGAGTTTCATCCACACCATCATGCCGCGCTCTACACCAGTGAACCGATCCAACGCCCGAGTGGGGTACGAAAGTGACCGATTCTCACCTGCAATCGAAGAGGCAACCTGGATAGCGAGCACAGCCAATACCTATAGCGGCAAAAGCACTCAATTCGGGCCTGTCCCGCGATCGCCGCCCGGAGCAGAGCCGCCAGGCTCCGCAAACAGAGCGACACGCGGGGACAAACCACCGTGCAAGGGCAACAGCGAACGGAACGACCCCAAGACCCTGGGAATCGACTACAACATTTCTCCTATCGCCTGATAACCTTTCGGAAACCAACGGGCGATCCACTGAGGATAACATCCGAAAAGTACCACTTCGGACAACGCCTATCGGTCCATTGGCGCGAGTATAGTCTGTAAGGCCTGACTGTCAAGCAAAAAACAACGCCAAACACACACCGAAAACACGATTCTCCGATCCTCGTCGGGAAAACCAACAGAGCACATCAATCAAGCGTCTTCCCTGGGCGTTGGGATGCTCGTCGTATAAGATGTTCCCGGCTGGAAACCGTTGTCCGGTCAAGCTACTTTCGTCGGCACCGAAGCGTCTTCGCTCGCCGCAAGGGGGAGACCATGGCGGTCATCGCTCCTGGAAGATAGCCGAGCCCTTTGCAAAACCCATGAAGGAACGCCCTTTGATGAAGAGACAGTTCACCCCCCCCATCGTCCTTCTCTGTACCTCAATTGCTATTCCCGCCGCGGTGCTCGGGCAAGACCACGGCGCTGCCGGTGAGCCGGTTTGTGAAGTTTCCGTCCACGCATCCGTGGAAGCGGTCGTACCGGCAAGCCCCTTCGAGGTCGCCATCCAGTTCGATCTGCCGGACGATTGGCACATCTACTGGCAAAACGCCGGAGAAGCCGGCTCGCCTCCTGTCATCACATGGACGCTCCCGGACGGGTTCACGGCTGGGCCTTTGCGGTTCCCCATACCACACAGACATGTTGACCGCAGCGGCGTACAAACCAACATTCTCACCGACACACCCGTCCTGCTCGCCCGGATGATTCCGCCGGACGCGATTGCCGAAGAGCGAATTACACTAGATTGTCTGATCGATTACGAAATGGGCAACGACGTGCGTGCCAAGCGGCAAGCTCGGGTCGCTCTCGATCTTCCCATAGCTTCGCCCGGTAGCGAGCCTGAAGTCGCCAACCAAGAGCTCTTCGACGATGTCCGCCTGCCCAAGAAACAAAGCTCTCGCCTGAGCATATCGTCGACCATCCCTGAGACGGAGTTTGTACCTGGTCGGTTGTTCAACGTGCTGCTGACCATCAACGTCGCCAAGGGCATGCACGTTCAGTCGAACAGGCCCCTTTCGCCCGCCTTCATCGCTTGCCAGCTCTTCTTTGAACAAACGCCGGGAATCACACTGGGTGATCCTGTGTATCCCAAACCCCAGACTCGCCAGGTTCCTTACGTGGGGCGAGTCAGCGAGTTTGGCGGTACGTTCACGGTACGCATACCCGCCGTCGTCGGTGACACGCCGCCTACGGACCCTGTCGCGTTTGGCGGGCTTCTCACCTTCCAGGCCTGCAACGACAAAGGTATCTGCTTTCGTCCAGAGACGATCTCGTTTTCTGTGCCAGGAGATGACACTTCACAGCGGCAAGCGACTACACCCGCCGAGGCTCCCGATCAACCCATATCCGCCCAACCCTCGGCGCCCCCGCCTGACTCCGCCCTGGTGACGAAAGACGTAGAGGACAAGAGTGCGAAACAACCCATCGAGCTTGCGCCGCAACCCTCTTCCGATCAGACAGTCGCCACGGCGGACGAAGATCCGGAAGAGAACGACGGACTGCCGAAGACCCTTCTGGGGTGGCTTGGCCTGGGGTTTCTCGGCGGTCTGATACTCAACATCATGCCGTGCGTCTTACCGGTGATCTCGATCAAGATCCTGAGCTTCGTTCAGCAGGCCAAGGAAGACCCGCGGCGTGTCTTCGCGCTGGGGGTCACCTTTGCCGCAGGAATCGTCATCTCTTTTGAGGTCCTTGTGGCCATAATAATCCTCTTGAAGTCCGGAGGACACGCCGCCGGCTGGGGTTTCCAGCTTCAGTCGCCGATCGTCGTTATTGCGATGATGGGGATATTCTTCGCCTTCGGGCTGAGCCTCTTTGGACTGTTCGACATCACGCTGCCCGGTGCTACGGTCACCAAGCTGTCAGCCGCAGAGGAGCGCGAAGGGTACCTGGGCGCTTTTCTCAAAGGCGCGCTTGCTACCGTACTGGCGACTCCTTGTATGGCGCCTTTTCTGGCGCCCGCTTTGGGATATGCGTTCACGCACAGCAACACCGAATTGATCCTGGTTTTCAACGCGGTAGCCTTCGGCATGGCGCTTCCTTATGTACTGCTCACAGCCAACCCGGCGTGGCTTCGTCTCGTGCCCAAACCCGGGATGTGGATGGAGCACTTCAAGCAGTTCATGGGGTTTGTTCTCATGGGAACGGTCGTCTATCTGCTTCTCGTCTTGGGCGACCTGATAGGGGCTGGGGGCGCGGCCTGGAGCGTCGGGTTCCTGTGCTTCCTGGGGCTGGCTGCATGGATCCTGGGTAAGCAGACTCCCAGCACGACGCTCGCATGGAGGCTGACGGCGTGGGGAGTCGCCATCGTGTTTGTCGTGGGCGGATGGTGGGTTTGCCTTACGCGCAACAGCGCCATCAAGCGTGGAGAGCTGCGCCAAAGGGAGATCGCCCTGGCGCTGGAGTTCGTAGAACGAAGCTCCGGTGGACAGCTGTTCAAGCTGGCCAACCTCGACTTCTCGGGGAAGTTCCCCTGGCAGCGCTGGTGGAAGGGAAGACCAGAGGAGCTGGCGGAAAAAGGGATGACGGTCTTCGTCGACTACACAGCCACCTGGTGTGTCACCTGTCAGGCGAACAAGAAAGCCACTATGGAGTCCGCCGAAGTCCGCAAGAAAATGGACGAACTGGGCGTCGTTCCCATCAAGGGTGACAACACCAGGAAAGACCCGGAGATTCTCAAGGTGCTCAAGGCGTTCGGCAGTGCCGGCGTGCCGCTCAATATCATCTATCCTGCCGGCAAACCGGACGAACCCATCGTCCTGCCGGTCCAACTGGTGGGACGCATCGGACTGGTGCTCGAGAAGTTGGACGAAGCAGGACCGTCGAATCCAAAGGAATAAACCGCCGGCTGCCAAACTGTGCGGCTGCCCCGTCCCTGCTATCGTGAGTCCCCCACCCCTTCCAGGGGTGGAGGACTAATGGCTTGGTAACTCGCCTACTTCGGACATGGGCCACCCAACGATCGCCTGTACCCGACGGTTCGAACATGACGCGACACCAGGCAGATTCGCTCCAGACTACGCCGGTCCGGGACCGATAATGACAAAGAGAGTGTGTTTTCAGTATCGTTATCCGGCTTCCAGTCGGCCTGCCTCAGTTAGGCAGGTGTCGATCGGGTGATGATTGCCGGTCGGGATTGAAGATCCCCGGCGGTATGCTCGGGGGAGAAACTGAGCCAATGGTCCCAAGTAACTCGACGATTCCTCCTCGTCAGATTCTGCTGCGGGTCGCAGCGATGATGGTCTGCGTCTTCCTCTGGCCGGCGATGGTAACTTTCGACCCCGGCGACTTTCCCAGCCCCCATCAGTTCCCGCACAACTATCCGATCATGAACGCCTGTGGGACCGTAGGAGCCTGGTGTTCGTATTACCTCCACCACTATCTTGGGGACGGCGCCTATCCGCTCCTGCTGTTCGTGACGCTGGCGGCTGTCATGAAGCTGATCCGCGGGACGATCGGCAATGTCCTGGAGCGCGTATCGGGATTGGCGCTGTTTGTTGTCTGCACGTGTGCGGCTGTCCACCTGGTGCCGTCTTCTGCCACGCCGCAACTGCCGGTCGGTCACGGCGGCGTCGTCGGCCATGCTTTGGGCGAGTTCCTCAACGACAACCTCAAACCCCTGGGTACGCTGATCGTCCTGGGGTGCTGTTTGTTCGTGGGTCTGCTGTTTGCGACTGAAGGTTGGGTGCTGAGGTTGCCGGCGATGTTGCGGCGAGCCGGGGAGGTTTCCGGCGAGGCTGTGACTGTCGCCCGCGGTTGGGCATACAACGCTTCGAGCCTTCGCACAGCCCCCGCACCGATCGGAAAGGACAGCGGCAACACACCCGGCAAGCTCCGGATCAACCCCGACAGGCCAGGCCGCAAGGAAAACGAACCGGACGATCAGCAGGAATCGCTCTTCGACGAACCCGAGGTCGAGCAATGCGAAGACGTGGACGATACCGACGTCAACGAACAATGCGAACAAGAGGAAGTCTTTGACGAGGAGGAACCAGACGCCGAGGACGCTCCACTTGACGAGTCTAAGCGTGACGTGCGACTCGAAGGACAATCAGCTCCGATTGTGAACTTCTCGTCTCCCCAACGTCAACCGGCTGGTGCCTATCCGCGGGAGATTGAGAACTGGACGCTGCCTTCGATTGACCTTCTGCACGAACCGGAGTACGGGTTCACCGCGCAGCAGGAGGTCGTAGTGCGCGAGCAGGCCAGGACCCTGGAGCTTACGCTCGAAGAGTTCCGCCTTGACGCCCACGTCGTCGAGATCGACACCGGACCTGTAATCACGATGTTCGAGCTCAAGCTCGGCGCGGGCATCAAGGTTTCGCAGATCGCGTCGCTTTCCAACGACATCGCCCGGGCACTGAAGGCCCACGCCGTCAGGGTCGTGGCACCTATTCCCGGAAAGAACACCATCGGTATCGAGGTACCCAATCTCGAGAAGGAAGCGGTCCGCATCAAGGAGCTCATGACCCTTGCTGGTCGAAAAGCAAGCGGGATGAGACTGCCTCTGTTCATCGGGAAGGACGCAGCCGGCGCCCCGCTGGTGGCTGACCTCACCAAGATGCCACACCTGCTTATCGCCGGTACCACCGGGTCGGGCAAGAGCGTGTGCATCAACTCGATCATCGTCAGCCTGCTGATGACCAAACGCCCCGATCACGTCAAGCTCATCCTGGTCGACCCCAAGATGGTCGAGATGTCCCATTTCAAAGAGGTGCCCCACCTGATGTGCCCGATCGTTACCGACCTGGGCAGGGCGGAGAAGATCCTCGAATGGGCTGTTACCAAGATGGACGAGCAGTACGAGCTGCTGGCGGAATGTCGGGTCAAGAACATCGCCGAGTACAACAACCTGGGGCCCGAGGGAATCTACGAGAGGCTCAAACCCGCCAACGACCGCGAGAAAGCCCAGATCACCACGCACGTGCCCTACATCGTGATCATCATCGACGAGCTGGCCGATCTGATGATGACCTCCGCCAAAGAGGTCGAGCACCACCTTTCGCGTCTGGCGCAGAAGTCCCGCGCGGTCGGCGTGCACATAATCGTCGCAACACAAAGACCGGAAGCCAAAGTCGTTACCGGTTTGATCAAGTCCAACATGCCCTCGCGGATCAGCTTCCGAGTAGCCTCGCGAATGGACTCTCGGATCGTGCTGGACCAAAACGGCGGAGAGGTCTTGATGGGACAGGGAGACATGCTCTTTTTGCCGCCAGGAACGCACAAGCTTATTCGCGCCCAGGGGACCTTCCTGCACAACGATGAAGTGGAGGCGGTCATCGACGACCTGACCGGCAGAGCCAAACCGGAGTTCCACCCGGAGCTGGTTCGACTGCCTGCTTCAGGCGGCGAGGGCAGCGGCGTTCGTGATCCGCTCTTCGAGCAGGCTGTCGATATCATCCTCGAAACCAAAAGGGGAAGCGTCAGCCTCCTCCAACGGAGGTTGACCGTAGGATACTCGCGAGCTTCGCGTCTGATCGATCAGATGGCTGACGCGGGAATAGTCGGTGAATACAAGGGCTCACAGGCGCGCGAGGTTCTCATCTCGGCAAAGGAATGGAAGCACCTTCAAAAGCAGGTGGCAGCCGATCTGAAAAACGACTACGAAGCCGACCAGGACACCCTCGTCGAAGACCCCTTTGAATCGGATGTGGACGACGAGGCATCGACAGAAACGGGCTCAGGATGATCTGCCTGACATCCTGAGCCGCGCCTGCACAAGTCATTCGCGTAAGTCGTCTTCGCGGCTTCTCAAAACCCAGCGGTCTTGGCGAGCAAGTCGCCGATGGGGCCGAAGGAAAACTCGCCGAGCAGGCTCTCCAGCTTCCGCGCGAAGGACCGACGCCCCAAGCCCTGATGGATACGACGCGTGACAGGCACCTTGAATGGAAGTTCCGCAAAGGCCTCTGGATCGAATTCGTGGGGATGACAGTAGAGGATCGAAGGTGTCCGGCTCTTATCCAATCGCTTTATCTGTGCAATGATGATCCGCGATGGCAAGAGCCGAAAATAACCCCCACCACCGAGCGGGAAGTGACGGTTCAAGGTCTTCCCAACCGTCACGGGAACCTCGGTGATCCCATTTCCCAAGCTCGTGCGGACGCGGACCGGTTCTAGGGGCCAACCTGCGATTCCGTAACCGCGGATGCGCATGGGGAATATCGATGAGTCGTACCGAAAACCGCACTCTGCCAGCACGTCGAGCGCCCATATCGTCTTGCGGTCGATGGAAAACCGGGGGGCGCGGTATCCGACGATCTCGCTTCCCAGGATATCTTCGAGCGTGCCCTTGGCCCGGAGAAGGTCTCGGCGAAATGCCTCGGGCGTCATTGTGTGGATTTCGGTGTGGTCGTACCCGTGGGTCTGGATCTCGTGTCCGCAGGCCGCCAATTCGCGAATCAGGTCCGGAACCTTCACGGCGACGTTGCCCAAAACGAAGAAGGTCGCCCGAGTCCCGGTTTTGTCGAGCAGGTCGAGGATACGTCGAGTACCTGTGACGAACCTCTGCGATACCGGCAACGAGTGATCAAAGACCGATTGCTGCCAGTCCTCTACATCAACCGAGATGGCGTGACCACAACCAGCGGTCGACCGATCGATGTTGATTGGCTCGGTCGCCAGCCCGGGCAAGTCCGCACACGGGCGGCGGGCATTGGCTCGTGTTTCGACGGTTGCGAGAGACTCCATTTTCGAACGCCCACCGGAAGATCAAAGGCTCGATTGACAGTCCGACACGAACCGTCCTCTTGCTTTATCGGTACGACCGGCAGAAGCCTTGACGCCCTCCCTGCAGCATAGCCATTTCAAACGCAGCCGTCGGGATAGAGGGACTCACAAACGACACCAACGACTGAAGGCTACGGTCGGATGGAGCTTGCACTTAACGAAGGATCAGATGGATGCCGGAGTGTGAGGGTGCAGAAAGGCGGCCAACTTCGCGCGGATCAGCGTTTTTTCTTGGCCTTTGGCGTGCGTTTGGTCTTGGACTTTGTCGCAGTTGCCTTCTTCTTTGATGCGGCGGCGGAAGACTTGGCGGATGATGATCGTTTGGAGGTGGTCCTTTTGGCTGACGAGGTCGCCTTCTTGGTGGCGGTTTTTTTCTTTTTCAACTTCCTTGCGGCGGTGGTCTTTTGCTTCGTTGTCTTGGGCTTTGGGGCCGGCTTTGCGGAGGTCTTTGCTTTCTTGGCGCGGGCGGCGGCCGTCTTTTTCTTCTTGGGGGTCCTGGGCTGAACGACCTTGAAGTCGATGTCCACCACTTTCAGGTCGGAGTAGTACCCGTCCCTCAAGACGCGATCCTGCTGCGCCTCTACCTCTTCACGGACAGCGGATTTGAACAGGGTAACAACCGCTCCGGCGGAAGACCCGAGCAACTTCCAGGCGAAGGGAGGAACTTCCTTGACCCCCAGGGGCTTTCTCGTGGGCTTGGCGGCTGCGTTCGTCGTGCCTGCCTGTGCCCTTTCCTCATCCGCCTCTTGGGGTGCTTCACCGGGCGAGACCACGGGTAGACTCTCTTGCTCGGTCGGCTTTTCTTTGATGGGGTTAGTCGAACTCACAGTCTAGACTCACCAACACGCTAAGATGGACCCTGGCTCAGCACGAACTCCGAATCGAACTCAGCTGACCGCAGGATACAACAGGAACGTTCTGTGGGAAAGAGGTCTTTCGATCACTGTGGACCACGCCACGAACGGCACTATAATGACATTCTACTCGGCAGGGAAGATGCCATCGACCCGGAAACCGGTAATCCGTGCAGCGCCCGTAGCTCAATTGGATAGAGTAGCTGGCTTCGAACCAGCAGGTTGGAGGTTCGAGTCCTCCCGGGCGCGTTTTGTCTGCATCTGCGATCGTTCTCGCCTGTGGTTGCCGTTCTTCTCGGGCAGACCGTGGTTCCGGGGGCTTCTGGACCCCTCGCCCGCACATCCCTCGTTCGACATACGCCAGTACACGCGTGCCCGACCGATGCTCAGCTGATGGGCGACCCATGACTTTGACCATGGGGAACACGGATCAGCGGGCCGTTCACGCGGTTCACGTCAACAGAGACGGGTCGCCCAATCAACGGCGATCCGTCGGATCAGCGCGGTCAAAACACTAATCCTCGGGGTAGAGCTTCTGGCCCGACGTCTTGTCCTCGACGATTATCGCATCGACCGGGCAGTTGCGGGCGGCTTCGAGGATCGTCTCTTGGTCGTCAAGATAGTCGCTCCTGACGACAGCCTTGTCCTCATCGTCCATCTCGAAGGTCCCCGGGGCGTCGCTACAGCACGCCTCGCAACCAATACACTCGTCACGATCGATCGTGATTTTCAAGCTCTGAGCATCGCCCATCGTTCTAGTCTCCGTGGTGGATTCGCGTCCCGCTAACTTCAAAACTCCACAGCAAACCAGATACCAGGAGCCGGAGTATTAGCTGATCGGCGCTAGAATGTTGAATACATCTTGAGAGGCAGTGGGGCTTTGTCGCAAATGACTTGGCCGGTGCCGTCACGCCCCTCATCTTACCGGCTGGCAAACACTAGAAGCAAATCCCCGACGGAAAACCACGAACGCACGCTGATCCACCCCCATCCTGGAGCGCACCACCAGATCCGACCCTGGACCGGACCGCATCCCAGACTGTCGGGGCTGGGCACTCGCCCAATTCCCCGCATTCATCTCTTCCTTCAAAGAAGATGATTATGATTGCCGGCAGACGCTGTGGCGCATCAGACAGACCGATGGCCGAGTACCGTACGACTACTGAGGCCCGGTCAGAACCGGGGCGAAGGCGGCGTAGTCATCCAGATCGATCATGGAATCACCGGCCAGGTTACCCGGAGCACAGTCGCCGGAACCCGCCTGACTGAAACATTCCTGGAAAGCGACAAAGTCGGCGAGGTCCACATCGCCATCCTCGTCGAAATCGCCGTCGCCATACGCCGACACGCACTCGACGGACGCTACCCGGAAGTCATCCACGCCGGCTTCAACAACCGATCCGTCGCCGAAGTCTGAGGCTTCGAAACGGACCATCATTTGGCTCGTCGGTGTCACAAAATCCCCGACCATAAAGGCGTGCTCAACCCATCCGGACGACGTCACCGGGCCGATGGTCTCGGCCAACACCCAACTCGCACCGTCGTTATTCGACACGTGGACCTTGAACAGGTCATCGTTGGGGCTGGCGCTGAAGTTGTTCGTGTACCAAAGGGCGTAGTGAACCTCGCCGTCGCCGTCGCCCAAGTCAAGCGTGGGGGAAATAAGCCAGGTGTACCCGCCGTCCACATCGGAGTTGTCGTCCACGTTGTCAGTCAGATAGCACCGTCCCGAGCCGTCGTAGTCGGTCGGCGGGTCGCCGCGATCGCCTCCCCCAACCGGAACGCCGCGCTCCCATGTGCCGTCGTCGAGTCCTGGATCGTCTACCACGGTCCAACCCTGGTCGGTCTCAAAATCATCAGTGAAACTGACAATAAGCTCGCCAACTCCAGCCGTGAAGAACTCCGCGGGCGCGGCTTCCGGATTGCATACCACTCCGGTGACAGCCCCCTCGGCACAGAAATAATACTCTGGAACGTCTCCGCAATCAGCGGGTGGTAAGGTAGCCTGGTATTGATTGCCGCCCACGTGCGTCATCGTGCTCGTCTGGAACGCACCGCCGTCGAAACGATAGTGAAGCGCCGGCGTCGCAGCGAGGCCTTCGTTGATTGAGATGATCTCGACATCGATCACCGCAGGAGTAGCCGGCAGGATCATCTGCGGCAAATCGCTGACAATCCTGATTCCCGTATCGACTTGGTCCTGCGCCCAGTCGGCAAGATGCATGATGGCGGGCAGATTCTCTTCGCAGGTCGGAATGATCTGGTCGGGAGGCAACTCGAAACCTCCGCCGCCGCTCGACTCGGGTCGCAGCTCGACGGTATACGCCAGGATCAGACGTTCGAGGATGTTCCCGCCGTAGGCCCAGTCGACCGAACCGCCGGACGCGGGATATATCGTCGAGTAGATCGGGCCATAAACGTAGGTCTCGCCGTGGACGTCATAAATTTCGCTGGCCATGACCGACCCCACGGCGTCGAATTCGTCGTTGTCGTCGCACAGATCCGCGACGTTGCCCCAAGGCCAGAGGATAAGCTGTGAGTAGCTGTGAAAGTCGATGTAGGCGATTATGTTGGTGTGCTCGTGGATGAAACCGCTAATCGCCTGCGTTTCCGGCTCGGAGAACGGTCCTGTCCCATAGTAGAGATCGTTTCCAGTATCGCCGCTCGCGCCGACACCGCCCCATCCCACACCCCAGTTACGGTTGAGATCCACACCGAATGTCCCGTCGCCGTTGTCGCGACGGTTCTTCCTCCACAGACGATATGTGGTCCAGGTATGGTCGTATCCGTCGGGATTCATAACCGGGAGGATGAACCACTCGAGATTGTCGACCAGTTCCCGTACACCTGGGTCCGCGAGGTAGTTGTCCAAGAGGTATTCAGCCGCATAGAGCTGGACTGGAACAGTGATCCACTCACGCGCATGTTGCCCGCCGTGGATGAAAACGCCAGCCTTGTTCGGCGGGCCGCCCTGCCCGGTTATCCTCAGGCCCCATTGTATCCTACCTTCGAGAGAGGTTCCGAAGCTGATAACCTCAGCCAAAGCGGGATAGTCATTCGCCAGTTCTACGACCTTATTATTAACGACATCAAGCTGATGATAGGCGGTATAGTTGAAGTCGCCGCCGCGCTCGCCGGCGGAAGCATACTGGGCCGCTATCGCCGGACCTATGTCATCGATCGTCACCTCAAGTCTGATACCAGTCTTCAGCAGCATCGCATAGCCCGCCGGTGAGACCGCAAGATCAACCTGGCCAACGCCGACACCCTCCGAGTACAGCTCGATACCCGGATCGCTGATAAGAGCCATCACCGTCCCAACCTCTTCGGCGTCGGCGACCTCCACCGCAACGAGCTTCCACCCGTCGAACGCCTCACGCTCAGCGTGGGCACTTAACGAACAGCAACAGACTACGGCAACAAGTACAACTACTGACAAGTGTCCGCGGAACCACTGCATCGGTTCTTCTCCTTGTGTTCTCGAAGACCCCCGGGCGGGAACAACCCCAACAGCCCAGTCTACCACAATCCCGCCTCTTGCTCCACAATAACCGCAACCACCGCCCGGGCTGACCGAGTGCACCCGCCACCCACCTGCACGATTCAGAACGAACCGCTCTGTCAGCCGCAGTGGAATTGCGTCTCGCTCCCAGGTATACTCTCAATGAGAGGCATGCACCTTCAGCATGCCCAATAGAGCGATTCCCGGACAACGTCCAGTGTGGCTGGACGTGCGGAATCCAAGCCGGGTTTCGCAGGTGCCGATGATAACGGCACCTCGAAAAGGGTGAGTCCATTGGACACGGATGACACATCGTCCCGGATTGAAGTGCCCGTCGCGCCGGACACCGCACCCCAACTCCACCTACTGCTGAAGGGATCGCCAGGGGAGTCGCGGCGGATGCACTGTAGACGAGTCATGACCCTGCTTGGGTTTCACGACGCATGCAAGGTCCAACTCAAACATCCCGAGGTGGATAGCGTACACGTTGCTCTGATAAACACCGGGGCCAAAGTGATCGCTGTCGACCTCGTAACCCAGCAAGGTACGAAGCTCAACGGGTTGAAGATGGAACACGAGGTGCTCCGCAACGGCGACGTGCTTCTCGTCGGTCCGTGGGAGTTTCTGATCGAGCTGAAGCCCCCTGCGACGCCAACCGATCCGGACTTCAAGGAGCCCCGCCTCGAGCCTACACCAGAAGCGATCGGTCTGCAGCATGTCACAAGTGGCCAGGTTTTCAAGCTCAACCGAGAAGTATGCACGATCGGGCGACGTAGCGGATGTGACATCACCATGACCGATCCATGCGTGTCGCGCATCCATGCCTTGCTGTTCTTCCTCGACTGGCATCCGGTAATCGTCGACCTTTTCAGTGGCAATGGCCTGCTCGTCAACGGTAAGCCCGCCAGATTTCAGAAGCTCGCCCACAAGGACATCCTTACCATCGGCGAGACCGAATTCCGCGTGTACCTTGTCGGCATGCCCGGGAAACTCGATTCCTCGAAGGGAAACGGCCAATCCTCAAGACATGTTCCCTCACCGGAAACGCCGCCGGTTGATCTAATAGACATTCGCGAAACCGAAAGCTCGCAGCGATGGCGCATTGCCGACCACGTCGACGAGCCGACACGCAAGAAGTCGTAGATTGCTGTACGATTGATAGCAGAGCGAGAGAGCGGACATCCCCTCAGGGGATGGTGCTGCAAACCCCTCTGCCAGTGGATGAGGAGGACAAACACGCGGGCGAGCAGTAGCTTGCCCGTGGCACCCGGCTCTGGTCTCTCACGAACCACCGATCCGCCGCTCGTTGGAGAACACATCCAGCAAAGGACCGGGCGCCTGTCCCCGTTGGCAGCTGCGGCACGATCGTCCTATAATGGGGTCGTCTTGCTAGGCAATGATCACCGGTGTTTTTTCGCAGGAAGTCCACAATGACCATGCCATCGTTCGACCGAGGTACGCCAAAAACCGTTCGCGCGCCCCGAGGTAAAACCCTCACATGCAAAGGCTGGCAGCAGGAAGCAGCCATGCGGATGCTGATGAACAACCTCGATCCCGAGGTCGCGGAGATGCCCGACGAGCTGATCATCTACGGAGGCAGCGGTCGAGCGGCTCGTAGCTGGCCGGACTTCGATCGCATCGTCGCCGCACTGAAGGAACTCGAAAACGACGAGACCCTCTTAGTGCAGTCAGGCCGTGCAGTGGGCGTCGTCAAGACCCATCCCGACTCACCGCGAGTGCTCATCTCGAACTCGATGCTGGTTCCCAACTGGGCGACGTGGGACGAGTTCCGCAGGCTCGAAGCACTCGGGCTGACAATGTACGGCCAGATGACCGCCGGCAGTTGGATCTACATCGGCACACAGGGAATCCTCCAGGGAACCTACGAAACGTTTGGAGCCCTCGCCCGCGAGCACTACTCTGGATCGCTCAGGGGGCGATTCGTCCTGACCGGAGGACTGGGCGGCATGGGCGGTGCCCAGCCACTGGCCGCTACCATGAACGAAGGCGTCTGTCTTTGCGTCGAGGTGGATGAGTCTCGGATCAAGCGTCGCATCGAGAGCAAATACGTCGACAAATGGACGGCGGACCTGGGTGAAGCCCTGGGATGGGTCAATCAGGCCGTGGAGGCGAAAGAGTCGTTGTCCGTCGGACTGCTGGGCAACTGTGCCGACGTGCTTCCAGAGCTGGTCAAGCGGAATGTGACCCCCGACGTGCTTACTGACCAGACGTCAGCCCACGACTCCCTGGAAGGATATGTGCCCAACAGTATGGCCTACGCAGACGCGCTCAAACTCCGCGAAAACGACCCGGACCGTTACATCAGAGAATCGATGCGGTCGATGGGCGAGCATGTCCGGGCCATGCTGGAGATGCAGAAGCGCGGAGCCGTGACGTTCGATTACGGCAACAACATCCGGGCTCAGGCAAAGCAGGTCGGCGTGGAAAACGCCTTCGACTTCGAGGGTTTCGTGCCTCTCTACATCAGACCTCTGTTTTGCGAGGGGCAAGGGCCTTTCCGTTGGGCGGCGCTTTCAGGCGACCCCAAAGACATCCAGCGTACCGACCGGGCGATCCTGGAGACCTTCCCGGAAAACGAGCATCTCTGCCGCTGGATTCGCCTGGCCGGTGAACAGGTGGAGTTCCAGGGCCTGCCTTCGCGCATCTGCTGGCTGGGTTACGGCGAGCGAGCGAAGATGGGTTTGATCTTCAACGACCTGGTGGCGACCGGCGAGATATCCGCGCCGATCGTCCTGGGCCGCGATCATCTGGATTGCGGCAGCGTCGCCTCTCCCAATCGCGAGACTGAGGGCATGAAGGACGGCTCGGACGCCATCGCGGACTGGCCCATTCTCAACGCCCTGGTCAACACCTGTTGTGGAGCCACGTGGGTCTCAGTCCACCACGGCGGCGGCGTGGGGATCGGCTACTCGATCCACGCCGGTCAGGTCACGCTTGTCGACGGCACACCGGAAGCGGCAAGGCGTCTTACGCGAGTCCTTACAGCCGACCCGGCGATGGGCGTCTTCCGCCACGTGGACGCGGGATACGAAAAGGCTCAGCAGGTCGCCAAAGAGCGCGACGTGAGAATCCCCGGACGGTGACCCTGATCCGAATGAGGTGGAATGAAAAGCGCGTCAAGACCCGGTCGCACAGGACCAGCTCTACGAACTCGGCCTGCTCCTCAAACCACCACCGGCTACGCTCGAGCAAGACTGAGACGGAGAGGTGGAGTCATCTTCGGTAGCGGCAACGGATTCTCTCACCGGGCGCCACGGGCAAACTCCGCTTGAGGCTGTCCGGGCATCATAGTGCATCAAGGATCCACTGGATGCTCCCGTTGTTTCCGCTGTGTTGCTGATGGTAGCGGCACAATACCTGGTAGGCGAACATGGCCGTAGCCATTTGCGTAGAGTTGTTCGCTACACCTCGATGCCATACGCGATTACTCAACTCGAACTTGGCTATGAACCACTCATTGAACGGCTCGACGGTTTTGCGGCGACGCTGATAGAGCCGTCGCCATTTGGGGATTCTATAGTAGGCCCATCGTCTGGTTCAACGGCGACGTAGTCGCTCCCGCCGTCCGCGGTGCGGGTATTGGCCCACCTTCGGTTTGCCTGGCCATGACCGCGACGATAATAGGCACAGCGATTTGCCAGTCGGCGAAGGTGGGGGGCGCTCCGGGGCCGTGACGGGGACATGCCCGCTCTGCCTGTCGGCAAAACGGGATGGCCATCCGGACCAACCTCGCCAGACGAGTGCTCTCCGTGGCACTCCTGAACATGGGTAGCCTACATGCTGTCTGTATTGCCGGAATATACACAACAGTATGGAGGCTCCTTCTTCCAAACTCCAAGGATTCCCGAACAGCCTCATGCAAAGCACGCCCGTAGCACTCGGATGTCAGCTATCGGCTGTCAGTGGTCAAGCGTCAGCTAACAACTGAAAGCTAATAGCTGATAGCCATGGCCCACCTATCCCCAATCATGCCCGTCGGGCGATATCCGGCCTGGAACAGATGGCCATTTCGCGGTACTCTACACTCATGTCGACCAAAGAAGCACAAGCAGAAGCTCTCGCCATCGAGTTGGCGCGCATCGGCCACGATAACAAGTGCGAAGACGTGACGGTCATGGACCTGCGCGGGCTCAGTTCGGTCACGGATTTCACGGTGATCTGCACGGGCACGTCAGACCGCCAGATGAGCGCGGTTGCGGATCGGATGACCGACTACGCCGAAACGGTCAAGGAGAAGCTTTACGGTTCCAGCGGGCTCGACAATTCCACGTGGATACTGCTGGACTTCGTAGACGTTGTGGTGCACATTTTCGCGCCCGCGTACCGCACCTATTACGACCTCGAGCTGTTGTGGGGCGACGCTCCACGCCTCGAGTGGCAAAGGCCTGAGACAGCCTGAACCTCGTCCCCCCTTTTACACATGGTGGCATCGAAATGGGGGACGACTGCCCGCGGGGGAGGGCAGATTCTCTTTGGCACTCGATCTGTGCCGGGTGCCAGGATTCGCAGGTGCCAAGGAGTATTTCTGCCCCCTGCTGGGTAGTTGGCCCGACGGAGAACGTCAGTCTTGAAATCAATCATCGAAGAGCTCTCACGGCGGATGCGGGTGGCTATTGAGGCTGCCGGTATGGATGGCGATCCGCTCGTCCACGCAGCCCAGGACGACAAGTTCGGCCACTATCAATCGGACTGCGCGATGGGGTTGGCCCGCAAGGCCGGCAAACCTCCACGCCAAGTCGCCCAGGATATCTGCGAGAAGCTCAGCACGGATGACCTGAGCGAAACTCCGGAGATTGCCGGACCCGGTTTTATCAACTTCCGGTTGAAGGCTGGCTACCTCGCAAGGCACCTGCAGGATATTCCTGCTGCCGATAAGCCCGGTGGAGACCGGCTCGGCATCGACCTCGCCGCAAAGCCCGAGGTCGTGGTCGTCGGTCTTTCAAGCCCCAACCTGGCCAAGGAAATGCACGTGGGCCACCTGCGCAGCACGGTCATCGGCGACTGCGTTTGCAGGATGCTCGAATTTTTCGGCCACACGGTCCATCGCGAGAACCACGTCGGCGACTGGGGCACGCAGTTCGGCATGCTGGTCGCCCATCTGCTCCACGTCAGGCCTGATGTTGTGGATGACCCCGAGAACCTCATCATAAGCGACCTCGAGAGCTTCTATGTAGAAGCCAAGGCGCGCTTCGACTCCGACGAACAATTCAAAAAGGAGTCCCGCGACACCGTGGTGGCACTGCAATCCGGCGACCCGCAAACGGTGAAGATATGGAAAGCGTTCTGCGATGAGTCCCTGCGCCATTGTCACGCCATCTACGATCGCCTTGGCGTGAAGGTCGTCGATCGCGGTGAGAGTTTCTACAACGACCTTATGAAAGACACGGTGGACCGGCTCGAGACCGGCCAGACTCCCGAGGGCAAGCCTCTCACCGAGGTAAGCGACGGGGCGCTCTGCATGTTCCTCGATGGCTTCACGACGCGCGACGACGATCCGCTGCCGCTCATCGTGCGCAAATCCGACGGCGGGTACAACTACGCCACTTCTGACCTGGCGACGATCCTTCATCGGATCGAATCGTTGGGTGCTACGCGGATCATCTACGTCGTCGGGCTGGCCCAGAAACTGCATTTCGACATGCTGTTTGCGGCGGTTCGCAAGGCCGGATGGGCATCAGACGATGTCGTCCTGCGACATCTTGGCTTTGGAAACATGCTCTCGCCGACGGGAAGACCCTTCAAAACTCGCGAGGGTGGCACGGTCAAGCTCAAAGACCTTCTGGACCAAGCCGTAGACCGCGCGAAGAACGTCATCACCGGCGAGTCGGAGTTTTCCAAACGTGACCAGGACCTCACCGAACAACAAATCGACCAGATTGCCGAAACCGTTGGCTTAGGGGCCGTCAAGTACTTCGATCTCTCGCACAGCCTCGGGCGCGATTACAAGTTCGACCTGAACACCATGCTCGCTCTCGACGGTAACACCGCACCCTATCTGCTGTACGCCTACGCTCGCGTTCGGGCGATCGGGCGAAAGGCCGGTATTGCGTTTGAGGATTTGCCGACCGGCGCCGAGCTTGTGCTGGAGCACCCGGCTGAGGTCAAACTGGCCCTGGTGCTGGCGCGCTTCGCCGAGACGCTCGACGTAGCCGCTAATGAACTTCGCCCCAACGTGCTGACCGACTATCTATACGAGTTGTCTAAGACGTTCAGCAGGTTCTACGACAAGAAGCTGGGCGTTCGGATTGTCGGGGCGTCGCCTCAAACGGTCCAGCAGTCCAGGCTTAAGCTCTGCGACCTGACGGCGAGGACGCTCAAAGCCGGCCTGAATCTGCTGGGAATCAACACGCTGGAACAGATGTAGACAGGCGCCGCCTGGATGGCACGGGCAAGCTTGTCTGCACGTGCATGAGAATAGCAAGCACACGAGCATGCTGAAGTCTGTAGGGTCCGCTGTGCGGACCATTCCGGGTCGGCAGAATGAACCGGCCGGTCCGCACAGCGGACCCTACCGGATTCTACACGCCGCTATATGGAATCAGAGCCAAGAAACGGGCGCGCTTGACCGCCTCCCGCAAGGAGCGTTGCTCCTGGGTGCTGGTTCCCGTGCGCTTGCGCGACATGATCTTGCTACTGGTAGTCATGCAGCGGCGGAGAAGATCGAGCTCTTTGTAGTCGATCAACGGTCCGACCCAATTCGCGCCGCCCCTACCCGGAAACTTCGGGCAACTGTGATATGATCGCTTGGTCACTTTGGTTGTCTGTGGCTCGTCCATCTGTTACTTCGTCTCGCTATCGGTCGATTTCTCTACTTTGTGTTTCGCGTTCGCCATAACCCTGTCGAACTCTCCTGGGCTTGCCTCTTCCGACTCCTCGACCAACATGATCGGCAATGCGTCCCGGATAGGATACTTGCGTCGGGTCTTCGGGTCGGTCGAGTAAAGCCAGTCACCCTCACACACCAGAGGCGCATGTGACTGAGGACAGACCAAAACCTCAAGAAGCTTCCGGTCGACCTGCGCCATTGTCATGACCGCGAACCGCGTACGTCGCTGATCTCCTTACCAGCATAAAGCGTCATTGTATCCTAAGTTCCCTTCCACGCAACCCGCCTTACAGCCAAAACGCGTCACCTCAGCCTTGACTGCGCAGAAAGGCGGTAGACAGATGTGGCCATCGCCTTTGACGAGTCTCCGTCTGCCCCGTATACATGCTTGGCCAACGCACAGAATATTGGGACAGGAACGACATCTTGCCAAGGAGGCAACGCAGAATCATGTCCATCGGCAAACAACCGGACCCGTTCGGCGCCAAAGCGGTGCTTGATACCGCCATGGGGAACGTACAAGTCTATAAACTATCGGCACTTACGAACGCTGGCGTCGGACAGATCGATCGGCTGCCATATTCTATACGCATCCTGGTGGAGAGCGCCCTGCGCAACCTGGACGGGAAAGTCGTCACCGAGAAGGACGTCAAGACCCTCGCTTCCTACAACGCAGATCGGCCAGGCCCCAAAGAGGTGCCATTCATTCCGGCTCGGGTGCTACTGCAGGATTTTACCGGTGTGCCCGCAATCGTGGACCTGGCAGCTATGCGCGACGCGATGGTCCAGCTAGGGGGTGATCCCGGGAAGATCAACCCGCTGGTCCCGGTGGACCTGGTGATCGACCATTCGGTCCAGGTGGACGCCTTCGCGACACCGGACGCCGCACGAATCAACACCAAACGGGAATTCGAGCGTAACGGCGAACGGTATGAACTGCTCCATTGGGGCCGCAGTGCATTCGACAACTTCCGCGTGGTCCCGCCCGCAACCGGTATCATTCACCAAGTTAACCTCGAACACTTGGCTTCGGTCGTCGCTATTCGCCGGGTCGATGGGAAAACGGTGGCTATGCCCGACAGCCTGGTGGGAACAGACAGCCACACTGTCATGATCAACGGTCTTGGTGTCGTCGGCTGGGGCGTCGGGGGGATCGAGGCAGAGGCGGCTATGCTCGGCCAGCCGATCTACATGCTCATGCCCCAGGTTATCGGGTTCGAACTGACGGGGCGACCACCAGAGGGCACCACCGCAACCGACACCGTGCTGACCATCACCGAGGCACTCCGCAAGAAGGGCGTCGTTGGCAAGTTTGTCGAATTCTTCGGGACGGGTGTAGGCCACATGACACTTGAGGACCGGGCCACCATCGCCAATATGGGACCCGAATACGGCGCAACCATGGGTTTCTTCCCGGTAGACGGTGAAACGCTATCCTACCTGCGCCGCACGGGCCGACCCGCGGAGCTGATCGATCTTGTCGAGCGTTATACGAAAGAGCAAGGCCTGTTCAGGTCTGACGACGCAGGGGACATCATCTACAGCGACACACTCACGCTCGACCTTTCGACGGTAGTCCCTTCGCTGGCGGGCCCCAAGCGCCCGCAGGATCGCATCGCGCTGTCCGAAATGAAGAGATCGTTCGCTGCAACGCTGCGGGCGCCAGTCGCCAATCGTGGTTTCAATCTCACCGATAATCAAGTTGCCACATCAGCCGAAGTCGTGATGGGAGATTCGACCCGCCGAGTGGGACACGGCGCAGTAGTGGTAGCTTCCATCACAAGCTGCACGAACACATCCAATCCCTCGGTGATGATCGCAGCCGGGCTACTTGCCAAGAACGCCTGCGAGCGTGGACTTACGTCCAAACCCCACGTGAAAACCAGCCTGGCGCCCGGATCGCTCGTGGTGACGAAGTACCTCGATGATGCGGGTCTCACGCCCTATCTCGACAAGCTGGGATTCCATACGGTGGGGTACGGATGCCTGACGTGTATCGGGAACACCGGACCGCTGCCCGAGCCGGTCGCCCGCGCCATAAAGAGCGGACAACTGGTTGCGTGCTCGGTGCTCAGCGGCAACCGCAACTTCGAGGGTCGCATTCATCAGCTCGTCAAGGCGAACTACCTGGCTTCTCCTCCTCTGGTGGTGGCGTACGCTCTTGCCGGAACGACCGACATCGACCTTACCACCGAGCCTCTCGGCTCTGACAAGAACGGTGATCCTGTCTTTCTCAAGGACATCTGGCCTTCGCAAGCACAAATCGTCGAGCTTCTTGGCCGTGTGGTCACACCAGAACAGTTCCATGAATCATACGCCGACGTTTTCACGGGCAGTGAACAGTGGAACAAAATCAGCTCTCCGACCGGCGACACCTATGAGTGGAACGACGACAGTACGTACATCCGCAACCCGCCGTTCTTTGAGGGATTGACGCCCGAGGTCAAGCCCGTCGAGTCCATCGCGGGTGCGCGGGTGCTCGTGATGTTGGGCGACTCGGTAACCACCGATCACATTTCGCCGGCTGGCTCCATCGACCCGGATTCACCGGCGGGACGCTACCTTCAACACCACGGCGTCAAGCCGGTCGACTTCAACAGCTACGGCTCGCGCCGCGGTAACGATCGGGTGATGGCTAGAGGGACGTTTGCCAACATCCGCTTGCGGAACCTGCTGGCGCCGGGAACCGAAGGCGGTGTGACCGTGCATCTTCCAACCGGCGAGAAGATGTCTATCTTCGACGCAGCCCAAGGTTATCGGGAGACCGCCACGCCCCTGATCGTACTGGCGGGCAAGGAGTACGGGACCGGCTCTTCGCGTGACTGGGCAGCGAAGGGACCGCGTCTGCTGGGCGTGCGAGCCGTCATCGCCGAGAGCTTCGAGCGAATCCACCGCAGCAACCTCGTCGGGATGGGCATCTTGCCGTTGCAGTTCCCCGCAGGGCAGACATACGAATCGCTTGGAATCACCGGGTACGAGGTCTTTGACATGACCGGTCTGGGTGCAGACGTCAAACCCGGACAGAACATCGAGGTGTGTCTCACCGATCCGGATAACGGCTCGTCGCGGACCATCACTCTGCTTGTCAGGCTGGATACAGCCATCGAGGTGGACTACTTCGCCAACGACGGAATATTGCCGGCTGTGCTGCGAAAGCTGTCCCAGTCGACCTGACGCGCCGCAGTATCGCCAGGATCGATGTCACCGCCAAGCGCCTCCGGTCCATCAGGCGGCATCTCATCTAACCACTCGAGCGCCACGCTCACGACGGCTGGGTCGAACTGACTGCCGGAAGCGCGGTGTAACTCCCCGCGCACCCGCGTGAGGCCGTAGGGCTTTTTGTAGCTGCGGTTTGACAGCATCACTTCCAAGGCATCAGCCACCGCTATCACCCTGGCTCCTATGGGAATGTCTCGTCCTGCCACTCCGGCGGGGTAGCCCTCACCATCGTGACGTTCGTGATGGTGCAAGACGAGCGGCAGCTCATCGGTTAGGAAGCTAACGTGTCCCAGGATGTGCATACCCGTGGCTGGGTGACGCCTGACGATCTCGTACTCCTCCGCGTTAAGCCGCCCCGGTTTAACGAGAATGGCGTCCGGGACTCCGATTTTTCCGACGTCATGCAAGAAGGCAGCCGTCCTGATGGACTCGGTCAGAGGCGCGGGGAGCTTCATGCGTTTGGCTATGGCTTCGGCGTAGTTGGAGACCTTAAGCGAGTGGGCCAGGGCAAAGGGGTCTTTGGCTTCCGCAGCCGCAACCAGAGCGCGCGTGGACTGGAGGTAGGCTTGCTTGAGCTCCTCGCGTACCCGCCCCACCCAACGAGTGACCCGATCGATGCTGGTAGGATCGACGCCGCCAGGCGTGGTTCCGGTCTGGACCAACTGGGACCACGTTACGGTTTCATTGCTGCCGGTCTGCTTTGCATGGTCCAGGGCGATCCTACCCCGGTAGACCAGCTGATGCTCGGTCTCCAGGAAACCCACCGTGCTCTCGACGATTCCCGCGCAGGCTGTGAGTTCGTGGTTCGCTCCGTCCCAGACCACGGGGTGTCTGAGCATCTCCTTGCGACATCGGTCAGCTAACTCGATTGCCTCGGATTCGTTGGCGTCTGGCATGGCGATGATAAACCGATCGCATTCATATCTGGCAAACAGGTCCGAGCTGCGACACACACTCCGAATCGTGGTCGCGAACCACTCCAGAACGTGGTCACCGAAGTCCGTCGAGAACCGCTCATTGCAGTGTCTGAAGTGGTCCAGATCGAACATCATGATGGAAATGGGTTTGCCCTGTCGGCGGCACAGACTTCTGATTCTAGTAATCCCGTCCAGAAACGCCCGATGGTCGGAGAGCATCGGACGGCGCTCGTACCGGGGCGCCGGCTTACATTCCTCCACCTCGGACGCAGAGACAAGAGAGGATACAGCCTTCTGCAAGCGTCGCACCGTGAGCACCTCGTCGGAGGAAACCTCCAAGCAGTCCCACGCTCCACTGCGCAGGGCATAACGGGTCATAGCTGCATCCCCGGCGGATGTTATCACTACCAGGGGAACCTCGGGCAGCCGATCTCGAACCATGGCGATCAGTTCGCGAGAGGACTGCTCCGGGCAGCCTTCCAGGCACAAAACGACTCCCTCGCAAGAATCGATCTCCCCGAGGCGCTCAGCCTCTTCCCAAGTGCCCAGTGGAACGCACCTGATGCCACACGGTTTGAGCTCACATGCCCACCGCTCAGGTGAAGATCGGTGCGGGCCGATCAGCAACACTGTTGTCTTGATAGAACCCATCCCGGCCCTCCTCCGTCGACCTCCGTTTCGCATTTCCGCGCTTGGTATCGTCCCGGAGTATTGTGAACTTAACTCTTTGTATCATAATGGCTTATCGGCCAAGTCCGGGAATGCTCGGACAGTCCGCGTACCACGCCTCAGGTTGTCCTCAAGGCTCGCAGGAAGGGTTCTGATCGGACCGGAATTGCTCTCGGACCTAAGCTGTTCGCGGACTGAACCAGTGCCATCCTCTTGGCATTTTGCGGCAATGCGAGGTGGCAGGGACGATTGAGACGCCGGTGAGGTGCACGTGGGCTATGCAGGCCGGAATGGGCTTCGGAACCGGTCACCTTGCGGAATGGAGGATCGTTTCCCATAATCGCGGACATGTCTCTCGATGAACCGAGTAGTACGACCGAAAACCAGGACGGAGCCAGGCATTACGTTCTGGGGACCGCAGGCCACATCGACCACGGCAAGACCTCTCTGATACGCGCCTTGACCGGTACGGACACCGACCGCCTGCCAGAAGAGCAGCGCCGGGGTATGACCATCGAGCTGGGATTCGCCGAGCTCAAACTCGACGATGTCACGTTCGGCATCGTAGACGTTCCGGGGCACGAACGGTTCGTCCGAACGATGGTGGCCGGCGCAACCGGGATCGACCTTGCCCTCATCGTTGTGGCTGCCGACGATTCGGTCATGCCCCAAACCAAAGAACACGTCGACATTCTGCACCTGCTGGGAGTGTCTCGCGGCGTGGTGGCGGTGACGAAGATCGACACGGTCGAACCGGACATGGTCGATCTGGTAGTCGAGGAGGTGAGTGAGCTGCTGGACGGTACGCCGCTGCAAGACGCGCCGATAGAGCGGGTCTCCTCGATCACGGGAGAGGGAATCGATAAGCTCAAAGCCTCCATTAATCAGGTCTCTCGGCGCGTCCCACGCGGTCCAACAGGAAACCCCTTCCGGATGTTCGTGGACCGGGTTTTCGCCTTGCAGGGTCGGGGCACCGTCGTGACAGGTTCGGTGCAGCGCGGCGCCGTAGCATCCGGTGACACTCTGCAACACTTCCCCGGCGGCGAGACCTGCCGGGTGCGCGATATGCAGGCTCACGGCGTAAGCGAGACCACTCTGGGATCGGGGCAGCGGGCGGCTTTGAACTTAAGCGGCATCGATCGCGACCACATCCGACGCGGCTCAGAACTCGCTGCTCCCGGTTACCTTCAACCGTCACACATGATCGACGCGAAGCTACACTGTCTGCCCTCGCACAGCAAGGGAATCCGATCGGCTTGCACCGTCCGTATGGAGCTCGGGACAACCGAGCAGCCGGTCAGAGTCGTGCTCCTGGAGGGCGGCGTGCTGCTACCCGACGAGAGCGCTTATGCCCAGCTTCGATGCGGCGAGACTATCACTGTGACCTACGGACAGCGCTTCATCATTCGTGACGAGACAGCCTCCCGCACGATAGGCGGCGGGCTTGTTCTGCGACCCGTATCGCGCCGCAGGCGACGAGCTGTCTCGGAAGAACGAGGTTCATTGACCAAACTCGAAACAGGTGATGACGACGACCGCGTGGAAGAAGCTCTTAGGTTCGCCGGTTTCACACAACTCACGGACTTGCAGGTCTGTGCACGCGCGGGTGTTGAGCTCGACGGGCTTGCGGATATCTACGCGCGGCTCGAACGCAACAAGCGGTGGGTAACGCTGAAGGGAACGGACGTCCGCATAGTACCAGCAGCCCGCGACGATCTGACGGACCGCGTAATCCGATGGCTCGAGCGCTATCACAAACAACACCCCGAGATGCCCGGTCGGCTCGTCGACACGCTGCTGGGCTACCTCGAGCGCATGACCGATCGCTCACTTGCCAAGGCGTTTTTCGAGGGGATGATCCGGTCCAAGAAGATCAAGCTCATCGGGAGATTCGCCTGTCTGCCGGCATTCGCCCCGGAGCTGACTCCCTCCGATGAGAAGCTGATGAACTCGCTTATCGAGGAGCTTCGCGCAGCCGGGTTCCAACCACCCGCGCTCACTGAGCTGCAATCGGGCAAACAGGCTGACCGCAAACGCCTTGAGCGATTGGCAACTCTGGCAGTGGCGCTGGGCGAGTTGGTCAAGGTGGATGCCAAAATGTACCTGCACGCCGAGGTCGAGCGCCGGCTGCGTGCCGCGGTGACCGAGATGGTCGAGAAAACCGGCGGCGTGACGCTTTCCGAAATGCGTGAAGCTTTGCAGTCGACTCGCAAGTATACCGTGCCGATCATGGAGTATCTGGACCGCGCTGGCTTTACCAAGCGCGACGGGGACAAGCGAGTCCTGGCGAATGTTCCGGACAAGACATAGGGCTATGTGCCAATGACACCCACACAAAGAGACCTGCTCCGATCGCTTCCGGCTGTCACAGCCCTCATCGAGCGTGAGGACGTCCGCAACTGGCTTGACGATACCGGGCGGACTCACGTTGTCAGGGCGCTTCAGTCAGCCGTCGAGTCTATCCGCAGCGCCATCCTCGACGGCGAGATGGATGAGCCGGTCGACGTTGACGAGTTGATCGCTCGGGCCAAAGAGGAGCTGGTCATGCGAATGACGCCGTCGCTGGGGCCGGTGATAAACGCAACCGGCGTCGTGCTTCACACCGGGCTCGGGCGTGCGCCGCTGTGCGAATCGGCTGTCGATGCGATCGCCGAGAGCGTTTCGGGGTACTGCAACCTGGAATATGAGCTCGAATCCGGCAAGCGGGGCAAACGCGTCTCACACGTTGTGGACCGGTTGGCTGAAATCACCGGCGCGGAGGGTGCCACGGTCGTCAACAACAACGCAGCGGCCACACTGCTGATCCTCAAGACGTTCGCCCAGGACCGGGACGCAGTGGTCTCGCGAGGTCAGCTTATCGAAATAGGTGGGAGTTTCCGCCTACCGGACATAATGCGGGCCAGCGGCGCGACACTGCGCGAGGTCGGCACAACTAACCGGACGCGAATCGCCGACTACGAGAACGCCATCTGCGATCGTACAGCCATCCTGATGCACGTCCACACCAGCAACTATCGCGTGGTCGGCTTCACCGAGTCGACACCTATCGACCAGATCGCCCCGCTCGCCCACAGGTACAACCTGCTGGCCGTCGACGATCTGGGCAGCGGAGCGATCTACGACTATAGCGCCGCCGGTCTGCCGGAAGAGCCCTGCGTGCGTGACTCGCTGGACGCCGGCGCAGACCTGGTCTGCTTCTCCGGGGACAAACTGCTGGGTGGGCCTCAGTGCGGAATCATCGTCGGGAAGAAGGACCTGATCCGGCGGTTGCAGGGCGATCCGCTGATGCGAACGTACAGACTTGGCAAGCTCACCCTGCTAGCGCTCGAAGCCACCCTTTCACACTACGTCGACGCGGGCGAGGCCTTGGAGAACATCCCAACGCTCAGAATGCTCAGCGCCACCACCGACGAGCTAGCCGCCAGGGCCAACGCCCTCTGTGAGAGGCTTCAAGTCGCGCTACCCGATGAGAGTTTCTACGTCTGCTCGGACGTCACCTTCGCCGGCGGCGGATCGCTGCCGGACAAGGAAATGCAGACCGTCGTCGTCCAGTGGCGACCAGCGCACGTGTCCACCGACGAAATGGCAGCTGCCCTGAGAATGGCTGACACCCGGGTAGTCGTCCGCATTCGCGACGACGCTATCTGCCTGGACCTCCGCACCATCAGAGAATCTGACTTCAGACCCCTGATAAGCTCCATAGCAAAAACGGTGGTGGGTTTTGAGACCGAAGCGAGTTAGCACAGATGGTGCGTCCGGGACGCACCCTACACCGGCTGCTTCGTCGCCGTGGATAGTTGAACTGAACCGCGACCGTGAGGGAGCGGCCTTGTCGAAACCACAGAGGCCTTCTTGTGCAAAAGGCTACTCAGATGGTGCGTCCGGGACGCACCCTACGCTTCGCTATGCTCCACCCGTTATACGATCATGCCCACGCGAGCGTGGGCATGGCATCTTACAATGATGATTCGCAGAATCACGCGTGACAGAGCACTACGCCACGACCGGCGGCGGGCCCGCCAGAATCTCAAACTCGTCGATGGCTGAGCGGTCGCCGGTCTTGATCGACTCGAGTTTGTGGCGGATGACAAGATCGTTGGTCTTGATGAAGCGGCGGGCGACGCTTTTCTTGCGGTCGTTGTCTGCCGCCTGCCTTAACAGCAGGTGGCCCGCGAGTACCGCGATGGCTGCGTCAACCAGCTTGCGGCCGTAAAGGTCCATATACTCGGTACCGTGACCCTTGACAACGGATATGCCCTCCACGACCAGTTCCCTGCCTTCGCCGAGGATCACCTTGAGATCGCCGAGCTGCTTGTCGACGTACTCCTGCTCCTCGAGCTTCTCGACGTACTTCTCGAAGGTCCCCGAGCACACGCCGCGAACGGCGGCTACCACCTGAAGCTGGCTGGTTCCCTCGTAGATCGTCGTGATGCGGGCGTCACGAAGGTGCCGTTCGACAGGATAGTCCTTCATGTAGCCTGAACCACCTAGGACCTGGACGGCATCATTGGTGACCGACACGGACATCTCGGATGAGTAGTACTTGCACATCGGTGTGAGCATGCCGTTTAGGCGCTTCAGCTCACGGGCCATCCCCTTGCGACGCTTCAGCTCGGCTTTGTCCGCTGGAGGATCGAACTCGATCACCCGAAGGTTGTTGTTCTCCAGGTCGGTGACCCGCGCCGTGTCGTAGGTCAGCGCCCGGACGGCTTCTATGGCGATCTTCATGTCGGAGAGCATCTCCGCCACAGCCGGCAACTTCTCGATGGCGACGCCGAACTGCTTACGCTTGTTGGCGTAGTCTCGGGCAATGCGGAAGGCAGCCTCAGCCGCTCCCAGCGATTGACCGCCAATCCCCAGGCGAGCGCCGTTCATCAGGCTCATTACATAGCGAATCAACCCGAGCTGCCGGTCGCCAACCAACTCAGCCGGGGCGTCGTCGTACACCAACTCGCAGGTCGGAGAACCATGGATGCCGAGCTTGTTTTCCAGGTGGCGGACCTTGATGCGGTCGCTTCGCTCGGAGAGAAACAAGCTCAGCCCTCGACCGTCCCTGATGTCCGGCTCGCTGCGGGCGAGCGTAAGGAGAATCTCACCGCAACCGTTGGTGATAAACCGCTTCACTCCGGTAAGCCGCCACTGGCCGTCATCGTCCTGCCAGGCGCGGACGTTGACGGCCTGCAGGTCGCTGCCGGCGTCGGGTTCGGTCAGGACCATTGCGCCGGTAAGCTCTCCAGTGGCGAATCGTGGTAGATACTTGTCCTTGAGCTCGTCGGAACCGAAGGCGCGGATGGTATCAGCAATGCCCTGCAATCCGAAGATGTTCATAAGCGAGGTGTCAGCCCGACTTATCATCTCGATGGCCATCGTGTAGACCAGGTTGGGACAGTTAAGCCCGCCGTACTCGCGGGGCAGTGTGAAACCCATCAGGTCGGCTTGGCCTAGCACGTCGAGATTCTTGCGAAGCCCATCGCAGAGGGTGACCGTGCCATCCGAATTGAGCGTGTTGCCCTCCAGATCGACCTGTTCGGCGCGCGGAGCAATGTGGTTGCCGGCGATGTCGCCCACGATGGTCAGAATGCGGCGATAGTTGTCGATTGCGTCGGTGACATCCTTGGGGGCGTAGTCCGCTCCCGCACCGTCGGTCTTGCTGAAATCGTCCTCCTGGACGTTAGCAACCTCGGCAAGATCAAGGTGATCGAACAGAAACAGAATGTCGTCGTTGTCAGTGAAGAAATTCGGCATGGCGATTATACCATAGTCAAAATATGTCAGAGATTCTCACACGAAACAGGCCTTGAGCGGACTCCGTCTCCCACTGCGGCCGGCAGATCCGTCGGCGAAGCATGCCGCTTGGGGCGATCGACACGGGAACATGACCCGACGATCACGTCCCGCAGGAAACGGGCTCTACACCCTCTCCTTGATGGCCTTGATCATCATCGGGATCACCTTGTTTAAGTCCCCGACGATCCCGTAGTGCGCAACCGAGAGAATAGGCGCCTCCCGGTCGCTGTTGACGGCGATGATCTTGGAAGATTCCTCCATCCCCGCCCGATGCTGTACTGCTCCGCTGATGCCGCAAGCGATGTATAGAGCCGGACGAACGGTTGTCCCCGTCTGCCCGATCTGATGGTCTTTTCCGACAAAACCGCTGTCCACCGCGGCACGCGAAGCCCCTACGGCTCCGCCGATCGCGCCGGCTAGTTCGTGGATCAATCGAAAATTGTCCTTGCTTCCGACTCCTCCGCCACCGGCGACGATGGTTCGCGCAGACTTGAGGTTCACCGTACGCTCTCGCTTATGGCGTTCGATCAGCTTTACGACGAGGTCCAGATCGTTGAACTTAACGCTCTCTTCTATGACATCGCCCTTGCGTTTCGGATCACCCTCGCCCATGCGCATCACGCCCTCGCGAACGGTCGCCATCTGAGGCCAACGGTCGTGGTTGACGATCGTCGCGATGATGTTGCCTCCGAAAGCGGGGCGAATCTGGAGCAACAGGTCCTTGTGCTCCTTCTTGGCGGCCCCGTCGCGATAGTCGCCGATCTGAAGGTCGGTGCAGTCGGCTGTCAAACCAGCCCGAATCTCCGAGGCGACGCGTGGAGCCAGGTCTCGCCCTATGGGAGTGGCTCCGTAGATCACGATCTGCGGTTTGTGCTTAGCCACCAACTCGCACATGACCCGAGCGTATGGACCGGTGCGGTAGTGCTCAAGCTCAGGATCCTCGACGCAATAGACGTTGTCGACACCGTGAGCAATAAGACGACTCGATAGATCGCCGACATCACTGCCCGCCAGCACGGCTCCGACCTTGACCTTGACGCGATCCGCCAGTTCGCGGGCCTTGGAGCAAACCTCCAACGACACATCGCTCAAGCTCTTGTCTTCTTGCTCTGCGAAGACCCAGACTTCACCTTTTCTGTTCGGTTCGATCATACTGTCTGTCCGTTAAGAGCTGTCAGCCTTCAGCTGTCAGCCGTCAGCTCCCAGGTCTCACTTTGTCCGCCTTCTGTCTTCCGCCTTCTTCCCTAACCCAGCGTGCGGTCCTCGATGAGCTCATGGATCATCTGCCGGACCCCGTCGTCAGTGGGCGGTATCTCTGTGTGCCCCTCTTTGGTGAGCACGACCGATTGCACACGATGGACCTTGGTCGGCGAACCGGACATTCCGCACCACACCAAGTCCGCATCCGTATGGTCCAAATCCCACTGTTCCACCAAGAGCTGACCCATCTTGAGCTTTTCGATCCGCCCGGCCAGTTCTTCTTCTCGCTGCTGGTCGGTGGCGTCGGGCATGTCGGCAGCAACCTCCCTCGAAACCTCGCCCAGGCTCTTGGCACGCTTGAAACGCATTACCTTCCTTGCAGCCGCCGGTCTTGGTTCGTTGGCTGTATCAAGCACGGTGATAAGCGCCGGCAACGGCGTCTCGACCACCTCCCAACCACTGCCGAGGTTTCTCTTAATCCGAGCGGACGACGGGGAAATGTCCACGAACTCCTCGAAGTATGTCACCTGGGGCAATCCCAGCTTCTCGGCGAGTTGCGGACCGACCTGGGCGGTGTCTCCGTCGATAGCCTGACGACCGCAGAAAACCAAGTCAAAATCCCCGATCGCCTTGACGGCCTGGCTGATGATGTAGCTGGTGGCGAGCGTGTCGCTGGCGGCTGCCCGGCGGTCGCTTATGAGGATAGCCCGGTCTGCCCCGCGATAGAGACACTCGCGGAGCACCTCCGTGGCGTTGAGAGGCCCCATGCTGAGTACGGTCACCGACCCGCCGTGGCGGTCGCGAACAGCCAGCGCCGCCTCCAAGGCGTTGAGGTCCTCGGGGTTGAATATCGCGGGAAGCGCCCCGCGATTGACCGTTCCGTCCTCCTTCATCGCATCAACGGTAATGTTGGACGTGTCCGGAACCTGCTTCACACAAGCGATACAGTTAAAGCCCAATGGTCTGTTTCCTGTTCGGTTCGCTGGAGCAAACTCTGGTTTTGCGTGACGGTCAAACGGTGTTTTTCCACTAGACCGTGCGGGAAACCGGCCGCCATGCAAGAACCGACAATGCCCAAAGACGCGCGTATTCTCCAGCCCGCCCCGGGAAACTACCGAGAGGCAGCGTTCTCGTCAAGCACGTAACCTGTGACCCGATCAGGCACGGGCGTATCTGGAAGCGGATGGCGGATTGACGGCTCGCGGGGGATGACAAGGGGTCAGGCTACTTTTCCTTGGCCAATCACCCCACACCGAGCGGTGATCTGGACAATGAAGTAGCCTGACCCCGTTTTTTTAGTCCTCAATCGTCACCCGAACAACCAACGCCACCGCGTCGCTTTGGGCAGTCGAATACGGACAGGCCGCCAGCACGACGTACTTCTCAAGGGGAAGCGTCAGTGTCGTTTCCAGTTTGTGGACTCTGCTGCGGGAACGTTTGGCGCCATCCGCTTCCCAAGTCGAGAGCAAGTGGCTGCCCAGCTCAAGCTGCACCGCGCCGCTAGAGGTCAACAGGCCCGTTCCTTCGATATGAAACTCGAGAGTCTCTGTACCGTCTACGCCCAGGTTCGACGTGATCGTTGGGCTTTGGCTGAACCCCTGATCGTTGTCAACTCGCACGATCACCGGCGCCATCAGCGAAAGCTCGCCGAATCCGTTCTTGTCCAGGGTCTTGGCGATCGGCTCTAGTGCGGAGGGTAAATCGTGTGTCGGCTCACCGCCGATCGTGCCCTTCAGGTAGTAGAACTCGAAGTTGAGCGAATGGCTGGGGCGATCAATCTGATGGACGAGCCGCCAGACTTCCTTGATACCCTCCTCCGGACCGGTAACCACGAGCTGTTGATGAACACTATCGATGGCCACCCGGACGCTGCCCCCAAACGAGAGCTTCACTATCTCCAGCAGCTCCTCAACCGGATAGCTCTCGATCGGCAAAACCTCGGTTCGCATCACCACCGGATCATCCGATTGAAAGAGAGTGCCCTCATGCGGTGAAGGTCTGGTATCCGCGGAGGCGGGGTCTTCCTGCGACCCCGCCCATACAGTCTGGGGGCCGACGGTGAGTACGACAGCATTAATCAACAGAAAACGGAACGCTACATTAAACATGGCAATCCTCCATTAAGGTCTGTACATTGGACTTAGATCAAGACTCATCTTCATCCTGCCTGCTGGCCCGAGTGGGGTACAGCCAGACCACCTCGACCGGCTCGTCCGCAACGCCGGGCCGCTGGACGGCCAGATACTCGTCAGCACTCTTTCCAGTCAGTTCAAAACGAACGGGGGCACCCAATCCCGCCGAGACGACATTGTCTGTGTTGCCGCCCACGGGGACCGTCGCTGGGTCGGTTCGGAAATACAAACCTGCTGTGACCGCGATGAAAACGATGGCTGCGACGCCCAGCAGCCTCCCAGGCCAGAGCAGCACGTTCCTGCCCGCAGCCCTTGAATTATCATCAACGCCGTTGTGTCTGTGAGAGATCACGCCTTCACTGTCCACTCGAAGCTTGTCCAGCAGGCCCGCGACGCGGTCCATCTCTTCTGCATACCGCCTGCAAGCTTCGCAAGATTCCAGGTGCTTCTCGAGGTCCGGGTCATCCAGGGTTCGATCGAACCGGTCGTGCCATCGCCTGCGGGCTTCGTCGCAGTTCATCACCGGCCTCCTCTCCAAGAAATTCACTCGCCCTCAAGGAAACCCGGGTGGCGTTCCTTGATCAGATCCCTCAAGGCCTCAAGACCCGCTCGGGCATGGACCCGAGCCGTTGAAGGTGACATCTCGAGCAGCTCGCCTATCTGGTCGTAGTTCATTTGCTCGAGATGCCTTAGGACCATTACCTCTTTCTGCCTCTCCGGCAGCCTCATCAACAACTCGCCAACGACCTTCCGATCGTCATCGCCCTGTAACAACCCGAGCTCTCCTGGCCGTTCGGGCGTCTGTTCCGCCAGCGAATCCTCGTGGTGGCGCCGCGTGCGTTTCCGTCGCGAAAGCGAGTGACACCTGCTGACCAGAATGCGACTCGTCCACGCCCACCACTTACTCTTGTCACGAAGCTCGGATCTCCGCTCGAAGGAAGTGGTAAGTGCTTCCTGGACGGCGTCCTCTGCGTCCTCGTGGTTCCAGAGGAATCGATAAGCGAGTCGTACAAGACGATTTCTGACATCTCGCGAAACCTCCGTCGGCGGCACTGCGGCATTGGCGGGCGGCGTTTTGAACACGACTGGCTCATCTCGCTGGACAGTGTTGCTCATCGGCGCTGTCGCTTAAGCCGGAGACACCGGCCTCGTCGGGTGTCCCATGGCTTCAGCCGTGGGGGACTGCTGGGTGCCCCATGGCTTTAGCCGTGGGGGACTGACCGGACGCATTGGGACGTACCTCGGTCTGGCCATCCGTCCCCCGCCCCTGGAAGGGACGGGGCACCCATCAAGTCAGCGTTGTCGGAGCACTGGAGCCTGATCGACTCCGGGTCGCCGCACGCCCGCGGCATTTCCACATCTACAGACGCCCGAACGGCAAGTGGCGTTTACCCGAATCGCTCCAATATGTCCGAAGCTGGAATTCGCCCTCCGGGAGAGGGCCGAAAGCCCCACCTCGGACCCGGGAGCTTATACTCGGACCAAACGAATCGGATGCCGCACGACAAAGCGGGCAGGCCATTTCTTACTGGCCGATCACCCACATGAAGCGGTGATGCGAGGGTGCCCCATCCTTCGCCAAAGGCGAAGGGTGGGGGACAGATTGACGAGAGGCTTGGGATCTTGGCGCGTGTTCGACCCGTCTGTCCCCCACCCTTGCTACGCAAGGATGGGGCACCCGCGCTCTGCGTGGAAGGTTCTATTGTCGGGTCCCGGGCTAGGATTCGTTATCGAGCTTCTTGATTTCTTTCAGTGCCCGTCGTTCGTTGTTGGCCGCGGCTTTGCGGAACCAGGCGAGGGCGTGGCGTTTGTTCCTCGGCACACCTTGGCCGTCGAGGTAGCAGAGGCCGAGCAAGTACTGAGCCTCGCCATCATTCTGCCTGGCTGCCTTTCGGTACCATTCGGCGCTCTCGGCGTAGTCCTGCCTGGTGCCTTCTCCGTTGTGCAGGGCGACTCCGACGAATACCTGGCTCTCCGCGTCACCTTGCGCGGCGGCCTTCATGAACCACTCGAACGACTTAACTGCGTTCTTGCGCACACCTTCGCCATACCAGCACGCCCAGCCCAACTTGTATTGGGATTCGAGGTGTCCGTGTTTTGCAGCCTTGAGAAACCAGTCGACGGCCGCTCGCGGATTCTTGGCAACGCCTTCGCCTTTGTGGTAGCACAGGCCGATGTTGAACATGGCGGCATCCCGGCCTTGGCGAGCGGCCTTGCGGTACCACTTGAGAGCTTCGGCGTGGTCCTTTCCAGTTCCCTCGCCGTAGAAGCAGGCGTACCCCAAACTCAGTTGTGCCTCGGGATCGCCTTGCTCGGCGGCCAGCCTGAACAGGCGTACTGCCTCCTTGTGGTTGCGAGCAACGCCTTCGCCATCACGAAGCATCTCGCCAAGCGATGTTTGGGCATCCATATCGCCCTGGTCGGCGGCCATGCGGTACCACTTTGCGGCAAGACGGAAGTCCTTGCGAACGCCCTGGCCCAAATCGTAGGCACGAGCGAGGCTGTATTGAGAGTCGGGATCACCTTGGAGCGCGGCTTTCCTGTACCACATGGCGCCAGTCTTGTAGTTCTTTCGTACGCCTTGTCCCTCGTGATACATGCAGCCCAGGTTGTGCTGGGCCGTGGCTTCTCCCTGGGCAGCCGCCTTTCTGTACCACTCGACGGCCTTTCGGTAGTTTTGGGCAACACCCTCTCCGTGCTTATATGCATACGCGAGGCTAAACTGAGCATCGCCGTAGCCTTGCTCGGCGGCCTTGCAGAACCACTTCACCGCCGTGCGGTGGTTGCGTCGTACGCCTCTCCCCTCGCTGTGGGCAACACCAAGCATGGTTTGAGCCCAGGCATTTCCCTGCTCGGCGGCCTTGCGGGCCCAGAAACACGCCTTGGCGAGATTGGGGGGTTTGTCATCGCGGCCGTAGGCGCTTGCTAACCGACATTGGGCGTCTATGTCTCCCGCCTTGGCCTTTCTGAGCAGGTCTCGTCGTTGTTTCGCAGTTAACTTGGCCATGATCCTCACTCACTCGACGTGCGATCCAGCAATCCCCGTCCACTGCACATCGACTCGCCATCGTACTCAGGCGAGCTACGTGACTCAACCGCGTGGAACACTTGCAATCGACTGCAACTGGAGCAGAGAGGGAATCACACGCCGACCGTCACACCCACCCACGCTGGTGCATAGTGGATAAGCAGATGGAGAATAGCGCAGGTGTACGCGCCGGCCATCAGATCGTCTCCGACGACGCCCCATCCGCCCGGGACGTGTTTTTCGATCAGGTTGGCCGGCGGAATCTTGGCGATGTCGATCAGGCGTTCGAGGAAGAAACCTATGGTCACAAGCTGCCAGGTGAAAGGAACAAGTGTCATAGCCACCATGAAACCCGCCAGCTCGTCCCACACCAGCTTGCGGCTGTCCTTCTCGCCGAGGATTCGGTCACCTGCCTGATGAACCCAGACCGACGCAAGAGAGAACGCCAGGGTGACGACCAGATAGACCAGCAAGGGCCAACTGCTCATCAGCCAAAAGAGCGGAATCCCCGCCACGGCCACCGCTACCGTCCCTGAGGCCGGACAGTGACCGAGCGGTCCGATCGAACCGACCAGCAGCAAAACCCGATGACTTGTCGCGCGCTTACCTGCCATGAAGTTACATGGTCGCATGAATGATCGCTCTTCGCAAACATCGTCTCCGGGGCCTTGTCAACGCTTACCTGATGAACCATCGTTGGCTGGGTAGGCCACCAGCGATTGGGTGGCCCATGGCTTCAGCCGTGGGGGAAACGAACCAGCGAACCACTCAGCCCCCCACCAGTAACCACACCGTAACAGTACGACGGTCGGTTGCATGGACCAGCCGATATGCCGTATATAGGTCTGCAAGAAAATGGTCTGCCACCGCCCCTGAAAGGTACGGGGCACCGGGCGAAAGCGAACCATCCGACATGACACTATAAGACAGTGAGAACACCATGCTGTTGGCAAAACCACACGCGACAATCCCCTTCCGCATCCTAACGGTCACGCCGCTCGCCTGCGTCATAGTGGCGCTGGTGATCGCAAGCTCGGCGTTCGCCTTTCAGCAACCTCCTGCCTCGCCGTCCGGGGACGATCCAAAAGCTGCACAGACCGAGCGGGCACCCAGTCCGCAAGTTCCACCAGATAAGCCCGCGTCGATTGATGGGCAGCCCAAAGCGTATCTCAAAGAGCCGATCAAGGACTTTGGAACAACCTGGGCCGGCATCGACCTGACACACACCTTCAAGATCACAAATACCGGCGACGCCCCACTTAACATCATCAAGATCAAACCAACCTGTGGATGTACTATCATGGGCCAATATCCTGCGACGATCGAACCTGGCAAGACCGGAGAGTTTCCTTTCAAGCTCAAGACCGAGAAACTCAAGAAGTATGCCAAGCACATCCGGATCATGACCAACGACCCCATCACTCCGATGGTCCAGTTCCAGCTCACAGGCCTCTGCAGGAACTACATCGAACTCAACCCGGACAGGGCGTTCTTCTCGAAGGTCTTTGGTGACAAGACCAGGAACAAGACAATCAAAATCACATGCAACGTCGAAGAAGACCTGGTGCTCGAGCTTGCGCCGGCGAAGGGCATTTGCCGCTTCGAATGTCGCCTCGAAGAAACCAAGCCCGGCAGAGAGTACGAGCTTCACGTCGCTGTCGAGCCACCATTCACTCCGGGGTTCGCCAGAGACACGGTCATCCTCGAAACGAACATCCCCCAGCAACCAGTGATAAAGGTCAAAATGGCGGCTTCGTTCCTCAGCAGATTCGAGGTGAGACCTCCCGAGATACTGGTCCCGACCATCGATGAGGAATCGACCAGAGTCGTGTTCTTCTCCAACAACGACGAGAACAACCCCATCGAGGTCACCGGCGTCACGATCGATGACGACAAGCTCGATAAGCGGTTGTCTTGGAGGCCTGTCAAACCCGGTGGGCAGAAGTTCGAGATCAGGCTCACGATCCCCGCGGGCTACTCGCCACCCGTCGAGGGCAGAACACTGTCTATCACAACCAACGACGTCGATAAGCCCGAGATCAAAGTGCCGATCTTCCCATTGACCGGAAGGCAATAAGCACAGCCCCATCGCCTTGAGCCTGGCTCGAAGTAGCCGCGCACCATGTCCACGCTTGCGTGGACATGAGGGCACTCCAAACCGAATCGCGACCGTAATAGACCGTCGGAACAGTCTGACGAGAGTTCAGTAGTTGGTTCAAGCAGGTGAATCACCTGCCCTGCAACCCTCGCCCTTCCAGACGCCGGAGAAGACCTCGACCGCGGGACCCGTAAGCAAGACGTGGTCATCGATCGCCCATTCAACCTGCAGATCACCACCCGGCAAGGTCACTGTGATCGACCGCTCCGTACGCCCTGTGAGCACGCCGGCTACACACGCCGCACACGCGCCCGTTCCACACGCCTGAGTGACGCCGCTGCCACGTTCCCACGTCCTGATCCTCACGCGAACCCGACTTTCGACACAGACGAAGTGCGCGTTGATCCGCTCGATAAACTGTGGAGCATGTTCGAAGGCCCAGCCGGCCTCCTCCAACGCAACAATCTCAATATCCTCCACGAAAACCACCGCGTGGGGATTACCCATCGAAACACACGTTACGAGATACTCCGTCCCGCCGACACGCATCCGGTGATCGACGATCCGCTCCAGATCGATCGTCGACGGTAGAGACGACGCCGACAAGACAGGGACGCCCATGTCCACACAAACCGACACCACCTTCCCGCCGGTCATGCTGCACGACGCACACTTGACACCCGCGTCGGTCTCGATGTCGACATCAGGCCCTTTCGCAAGACCATGGTCAATGGCGTACTTGGCCACACAACGCAAACCGTTACCACAAACCTGAGCCCGCGAACCGTCGGCGTTGTACATCTCCATCTGCACATCAGCCACGCTCGAAGGGCGCATCAGAATAAGCCCATCCGCGCCAACGCCCCTGTGCCTATCCGAAACGGTTCGGGCGGTGTCGTCCGGTCTATTCACTTGTTGCTTGAAGCAATCGACGTGAACGAAGTCGTTTCCCAGGCCATGCATCTTGGTGAACCGCATGACCCGTATTGTATCTGTCGGCGACCCTCTGCAAAGCCGAATCGGTTCCGCCGTCGCACGAGTTTCGCACGGCACCACTGTCGCCCGCATGTGCAGCCACTGGGCGACCTACCGACGTCAGGCTTCCAGGTCGAGGTGGATCTGGCCCTGGTCGTCCTCCACAACGCCCTTCCTGCCGGTTTCCTCTTCCTGTTCGGTAGTTTCCTCGCCTTCCAGATCTCTCCCCGAGCTCCCCGAACCCTCGGAGTCGGCGAACACCTGGGTATTGTCCTCACTGGTATCGACGACGGCAGATGCTTCGTCGATGTCCTTGATCTGGCGTCTTGCGGTGCTTGTGCGCCCAGCTCTGTTTGCGTCGCGGGCTTTGGCAACATCGTCGGCGTGAAAGCCCGCCTGCGCCGCGGAGGCCCCAAGATCGGATGGGATACCCGTCATGACCGTCCTCCTACTTGCTTGCGAAGTGGAAGGTGCGTCCTTGATGCACACAACGACGTCTGCGGCGTATGAAACCGATGGCCGCACAACAACCGAGAATCGTCTAACGAGCGAGTTCTTTGCGCCGTTGAGCTAAATGCTCCTTCAATCGGTCAATAATGACAGAGTGCATTTGAGAGACGCGGCTTTCGGAAAGATCGAGCGTCGCCCCGATCTCCTTCATCGTCATCTCTTCGTAGTAATAGAGGACGAGAATCAGTCGCTCCGCCCGCGAGAAACCGCGAGTCAAGAGTTTCACGACGTCTTTTCTATGTGCCTCCCGGACCGGATCGCGCCCGCGCTTGTCCTCGATGACGTCTATCTCGCACATCTCCCGACTGGAATCGGTTTCACCGAACTTGCGCGACAGCGACACCTGGGATACGGCTGTCGCGTCCCGCCGCAGTTTCTCGAACTCCCTCGGCGAGAGATTCAGCCGACCGGCGATCTCCCAATCGGCGGGCTCGCGTCCCAATGTAGTCTGCAACTCGCGCTGGGCCCGATCGAGCTTATGGGCTCTGCTGCGAACCAGACGGGGAACCCAATCCATGCTTCGCAACTCATCGAGAATGGCTCCGCGAATGCGCGGCGCACAATACGTCTCGAACTTTACGCCGCGCTCCATATCGAACGCCTCGATGGCGTCCATGAGCCCAAAGACACCGGCTGAAACCAAGTCATCGCCGTCCACCTCCTGCGGCAGCTTTGCCCTGATTCGATCTGCATTGTACTTGACGATAGACAGATATGTTTCCATAAGAACGTTGCGGTATGATAATCCGCCTGTTCTCTTGAAAGCTCGCCACACGTCAGTGATACCGGTTCCGGCCTTCGATGTCACCATAACACAAGCTCCCAATCACACGCGTGCCCGGCTACCCGCCGGAGGATCGAACCACGCCTGGTCACATCCTCAGGCGGCAGCACCCTTGCCCCCGACCGGTTCAGCCTCTAGCTCAATCGGCGCGGAACTTTCATCCGGACGATCAAGTGCTTCCGTCTTCTTGCGATATCGTTCCACAATTTCCTTTTCGCGCTTGTTCGCGTGTTCGCGCACCACGATCTGTGCGATCCCACCGAGAACGAAACCAACAACACAAAAGGAGAAAAGAGCGATGATGCCACGAGAGAGGATGGCGATTACCGGATTTCCGACCAATAGGCCGGCCAATACGGTAACCGTAAAAGCGAACAACCCAAGACTCGCCCCCGCAACGCGAGCAAGCACTGGCGCAACCTCCGTGTCGCAACACCCGTCTGGCCCGGACCGTTCCGCGCCAATCGTCGGTCAACGGTTGACGATACACCGACGATAACAAACCAGTCCGGACAACAACGCCGACATCCTTGCCGACGTCTAAACCTAAGACTCTTCGCAACCCTGGCAAATGTCAAGCAAATAAACCGACCACTCGCCTGAAAAAACCACCACAGCGCTGGGTCCCCGAGACGGCCCGCGACAACTCAGACGCCATGGCTCCCATCGAAGCGCTGGCGTTAGAGTGCGGATAGCGAATCACAAAAGGACAACGCTCCTGCACGGCCATCTCCACTGATCTATCATGCAGCATGTATCCGCCATCCGCAACGGAATAATCCAAAAACCTTCGGGCAACAGACGACAGACGTTCATACGAACCCCGCGCCTCCGCTCGACTGTCCGCCATGTTCACGAACAGACTCGCCCGCGCGTCTGCCGACTCGCGATGGAGCACTTTGATCATGGCATACGCATCGGTAAGCGCCGTCGGCTGTGGAGTCGTGACAACCACCGTACGATCAGCCGCTGCCGCAAAGCCAACCACGTTTCGGGAAATGCCAGCACCACAATCCAAAACCACGATGTCAGCGTTGTTATTCAGGCTACCAACCCACGCGATGAGGTTTCGCCGCTCAAACTCGGACATGTTCGCAAATCGATCCACACCCGATGCACCACCCACAAAACCGATGCCGCCCGGACCAGACGTGACGATCTCCTCCAGGCTACGTTGCCCGGAAACCACATGTGAAAGGGTGTACCGCGTCCGCAGGTTCATCAGCAAATCAGCATTGGCAAGCCCCATATCCAGATCAACCAGAATCACACGCAGACCCTTGCCCGCCAGACAGATCGACAGATTCACAGCCAGATTGGTCTTCCCGACCCCGCCTTTACCGCTGGTAATAGCGACCGTCATGGCTGAGTGCACAACGCCGCGGGCAACCTCCCGCAGGCGGCTCGCCTGGTCTACCCGCTTATGCTGCGCTTGCCCGTCAATCATAATGGGATCGCCCTATCTCCCAGGCGTCACACGCGTCTGCGACCGCATATGGCCCACCTGCCAGCCGGCAGAAGGCTCCGGACCGTTTTCCACTCAAACGTCGGCACGCACCCTCACCACGTCGAGCACCTTCTACGAGACGCCCGACTGCAGCGCATCCGCCCGCCGAACCCAGTCCGCTTGTTGATCTTGTCCCAATAGAAGCTCTGCTAAGACCCGCCCCCCAGCAACTTCTATATCATCAGGAACATCCTGCCCCGTCGTCAAGTAGGACATTCTCGCATCAGCCTTCACCAAACACGTCAGAATCACGCCAAAACCTATCGCTTCGTCCAGTTTGGTGAAAATAACCCGATCGATTCCCACCTCCTCGAACCGTTCGATCGCCTGGCTCAGCACGGCTTCACTGCCTGTGCTGGACAACACAAGGTGCACCTCGTCCGGTTTGGCAGCCCGGAAGAAACAGTTGAGTTCCTTGATCTTGATCGAATCACGCTGACTTCTGCCCGCTGTGTCGATCAGGATGACGTCACGGTCGGACATTCGCCCGATCGCCTCACGAAGCTGATCCGGCGACATGACGATTTCGAGCGGCACATTGATGATCTGTGCATAGGTCTTCAACTGCTCGACGGCGGCTATTCGGTAGGTGTCGATGGTGATAAGCCCGACGCTTTTCATCTCACGCAAGCAGAAGTTCGCCGCCAGCTTGGCAACCGTAGTCGTCTTTCCCACACCGGTCGGACCGACCAGCGCTATCACCGTTGGACCGTTTGAGCGAGCGCGCTGAATGGGACCAGCCGTGGGCAGCGTCGCTTCTAGCGCCTTGACCAACTCGCCCCTGACGGCTTCTCGATCGCCCAGGCGGTCGCCCGGAAGCTCTCGCCGGATTCGCTCGATGAGCTGTTCGGCGAGCTGCTCAGCCACGTCGGTCCCGACCAGCTTCTGATATGTATCGAACAGCTCCTCAGGGACGTTGGAGCATTGGGCGCGCTTCGATTCTCGCGCAAGGCCTCCGACGATGGACTTAAGCGATCCGATTTCTGCGACGAGCTTATCCATTTCGGAAGGCGACACAGCAGGAGAAGCAGCGGACGTCCTGCGCCCTTCAGGCTCGGCGAGTGGGCCGGCGCTCGATCCGCCCTGAACCCCACCGCGTTTCAGCGACATCGGCAGATCGCTCATTCGCCGGGCGGCTGTTATTTCAACGACAGGCCTGCCGCCAATCCCCAGAAACCCGCCTCTGGTGAAGGTCCGAGTGCTGAGAATCACGGCGTCACGCCCGTAGTAGCCCTTCACCCGCTTGAGGGCGTCGGCCATCGTCGTACCTTGAAACGTCTTAAGCTTCATCCGTTAAGACCACCATTCCATGCGATTCCACCTGGAAACCGCGAACAACTTCACTGTAAGAAAGCACTGCCACCGCCGGCAGTACAGCTTCGATTAACCTGCGCACCCATGCACGAATCTGCGGCGAACACAACACCACCACAGACCTGCCCGCCGCCTTCGGACTGGCCTCTTCGGCGAGCTTCTGCACGGATTCCGCGATACGCCGTTGAAGGGGCGGAGGTATCGCCAAAGTCGTGCCGTGTTCGGTCCTCTCCAGACCCTTGGCGATCATCTCCTCAACGGTCGGGTCCAACGTGATGCAGTGGATCTTGCCGTCGTCGGCCTTTTGCATCTCACAGAGCGTGCGAGCCAGGGAGTTTCTCGCGTACTCGGTGAGGATGTCGGGGTCCTTGGTCCGCGAAGCCCAGTTGCCGACCGTCTCGAGGATGGTCTCAAGATCGCGAATCGGCACGCGCTCGCGAAGTAGCGCCCGAAGCACACCCTGAATTTCGCCAGGTTTGAGAATATTCGGAACGACCTCTTCTACTAGCTTGGGCGACCGCTCACTCAGATTGTCCAGCAACCTGTTGACCTCATGCCGCGTCAGCAACTCGTCGGCATGTTGCTTCACAAGCTCGGTGATGTACGTGATCACCACGCTGGAACACTCCACCACCGTATAGTTGCGGTGCTCGGCCTCGTGGCGATTCTCGTCCGTGATCCACAACGCCGGCAGGCCAAACGCGGGCTCTGTCGTCTCGACACCGCCTATCGGCTCGGCAACCATACCCGTGTCGATCGCCAGAAGATGGTCGGGCATCACCTCGCCGCTGCCGATCCCCAAGCCCTTGAGCTTCACGCAGAACTCGTTGGGACCAAGCTTGATGTCGTCGCGAATCCGAATGGGAGGTACGACAATCCCCAGCTCCTGGGCGATTTGCTTCCGTAACTTGGCGATGCGATCCAGCAAGTCTCCGCCCTGCTTTCGATCGACGAGTTTGATCAGACCATACCCCACATTGAGCTCCATCGCGTCAGGCATGAGGTACTTCTCGATCGGAGGAGCTGCTGACTCCTTCGCCCGCACGGCAGCTGTATGGGCCACCGCAACGCGGGTCCGGTTATCCGATAGCAGATAGGATATGCCAAGTATCGACACAGCAAGCATGAACAGCGGCACTTTGGGCAACGGAGTCAGCGCCAGCGACACCAGGAAGGCCGACGTGAGCGCCAGTGCCACCGGGCGACCGGTGAGCTGTCCGAGAAGCTCTTCTCCCAGGTTCTTCTTCGCCGCCGAACGCGTCACCAGCATGGCAGCCCCGATCGACACGACAAACGCCGGAATCTGTGACACCAAACCGTCGCCGATCGTAAGAAGCGTGAACTTCTTGGCGGTCTCCGCCAGCGATAGGTCCAGACTGATCATGCCCACGAACATCCCGCCGATGATGTTGATCAGCGTGATGATGATCCCCGCGATGGCGTCACCGCGCACGAACTTGCTCGCTCCGTCCATCGCCCCGTAGAAGTCCGACTCCCGGGTGATTTCGGAACGACGCGTCTTGGCCTCTTCCTCGGTGATGGTCCCGGCGTTTAGATCGGCGTCGACGGCCATCTGCTTACCAGGCATACCGTCCAACGTGAACCGGGCTGCCACCTCCGCTATGCGAGTCGCGCCCTTTGTGATAACCACGAACTGGATGATCACGATGATCGCGAAGATAACCACCGCGACCGGAAGCGAACCCTGCGCGACAAACGAACCAAACGTCTCAATCACCTGACCCGCGTCGCCGTCGGTCAAAATCAACCGAGTGGTCGCGGTGTTGAGCACCAACCGAAACAGCGTAAGGCCCAGAAGCAATGACGGAAACGACGAGAACTCCAACGGACCGGCGATGTACATCACCGTCACCAACACGACAATCGAAAGTGTGATGTTCGCAAGCAATAGGAAGTCCATCACGCCGGTCGGTAGCGGAACCAGCAGCACCAGCAGCAAGGCCATGGCTGCTATGGGCAGAGCCATTCCGTGGTGCTTGACAACACCCTTGGCGACACTCAAGTTGGCCACGTCCGATACAGCCAAATCACTCCGTCCATTCCGCGGTCATCCGCGACCGGGACATCCCTCACTCCCGCAAGTGTTCAATAGGCTCCGACCAAACCCTCTCGCGCTGCCACCGACCGCCCCGCCAGTTCGTAAACGTAGGCCAGAATCTCGGCTATCGCCTGGTAGAACTTCTCGGGAACGTACTGCCCTACTTCGACGTCGTCGTACATCAGTCGCGCCAGCGCCTTTCGCTCGACGATCGGGATACCGTGCTCCTGGGCGATCTGTCGAATACGAATTGCCAGGTAGTCAGCCCCCTTGGCAACCACCTTCGGCGCGACCATGGTGTCGGCGTCGTAACGGATGGCGATGGACAGATGCGTCGGGTTGGTCACGATCACGTCGGCTCCGGGGACGTCCTTCCTTAGCCTCTGCATCGCCAGTTTCAACTGCACCTCACGCCTCCGCCGCTTGACGACCGGGTCGCCTTCCATGCTGCGCATCTCGTCTTTGACCTCTTCCTTGGTCATTTTGAGGTCTCTTTCGTGCTGATAGCGCTGATAGGCGAAATCCAGAAGGGCCAAGATGAGCAAAACAGCCGCCAACCTGAAACCCAACCTTGCCACCAGCATCGCTTCCAGAGCAAAGACCCCTCGAAACCCCAGCGTGAGCGCACAGATGATCTCCTTCGCACTGCCCGACAGCGTCAAATACGCAACGGCTGAGACAACGATGACTTTCCCGATGTTCGTCAAGGCCGTCATCAACGACCTGAGCGAGAATATCCGCTTCACTCCATTGATCGGGTTGAGCTTGTCCAGCTTGGGTATCATTGTCTCCCAGGTGATAAGCCAACCGGTCTGCGCATACAGCGCCGCCAACCCCGCCACCATCAAGACCAGCATGAACGGTACGAGGTCCTTCATCACCGCAACTGCCACCGAGTTCACCCATGGAACCAACTCATCCACGCTTGTCATATCTCCGCCGACAACGTGCGCCGACCGCATCACCTCCAGCAGGCGTTCCCATATCCTCGGACCCAAGAACTTCAGACCCAGCAATCCCCCAAGCAACATCACAGCCGCACTGAGGTCCTGGCTTCTGGCGACCTGCCCGCGCCGCCGTGCCTCTGTGCGCCGCTTTGGCGTTGGAGGTTCTGTCTTCTCATCCTTCTCGCCGGGCATCTGCTGACCTCAACCGACTAACGTCGCATCGCACACGTTCCTGCTGGCGGGTGTCCCATGGCCTTAGCCTTGGGAGACACGAATTCGACAATCGCAATCGTGTCCCCTACCTCTAAAGAGGTGGGCCACCGTCATCCATGAATCGGGTCCAAACCGAAACTGGTCCGGATCGCCTCCAGGCCATCCCAGATAGCCCCCAACATAACGTCCTCGCTAGCTCCGATCGCCAGTGCCGCCACACTCAGACCCACCATCAAACGCACCTGAAAACCCACCGAGAGAATGTTCAACTGCGGCATCGTTCGCGACAAGAACCCCAGCGCCAGCGAGGTCATCATCAGCGCAATCAAGACCGGAGCCGCGAGTCGGATCGCGAGTATAAACGCCGATGCCAACATCTCCGCCAAGAGTACGACAACGGAAGAATCGAACCCCCGAGACAGCATCGGTATCACCTCGAATGTGTCCAGTAGGGCCGCTATCATCGCCCGATGGCCACCCGCCAACAAAAACACCAGCACGAGCACCAGACTGTAGACCTGGCCGGTGAGTGTGGTCTGCTGGTTCTGAATGGGGTTGAAAACCCGTCCCAGCGCGATACCCGCCTGCTGTCCAATCATCAAACCGCCGACCTCGACCCCGGTGAACAGAAGCGCCAACCCCAGACCGATGGTCACTCCGATGATCAACTCTCCAAAGGCGCCCGCCATCACCATCGACAGCGTCAGATCCGCCGGTGCTTGTCCGCGAACCACCGGAAAGAGCATCAGCGCCAATACGGCTGTAAACGCTATGCGAACCTGACGCGGAATCACCGTGCTGCTGAGAACCGGACCGGTAAGCATCAGACCCGAAAGCCTGAAAAGCACCAGGGCAAAGACCGGCAACGCAGCCAGAATCTCCATTGAAATCCAGGGCACCGGTCACTTCTCCTGTCTGAATACCGGAAACGACACTCAGTCGCCGCCTCACCCGTTTGGCGCCACAGCAACCTGTTCTACCACGGCACGGTCCCGAGCATGCTCTCGGTGTACGCGATCATCCGTTTCGCGATCCACGGGATGAAAAACGCAGCAGCGACCACCATCGCCAGAATCTTCGGTACGAACGACAGCGTCTGCTCCTGGAGCTGGGTCACCGCCTGAAAGAGCGAGATGCTAAGACCGACGGTCAAGCCGATCAGCAAAATCGGTGTACAAGTGGACAGCGCCATCCAGAAGGCGTTCCTTCCCAGGTCAAGTGCGTGTGATAGGTCCATATCACTCTCCATCCGGTCGCCGCGGTCACGTCATCGGCACTGCGAAACTGTACAGCAGCGTCTCCACCATCAGGTGCCAACCGTCAGCCAAAACGAACAGCATGATCTTGAAAGGAAGCGAGATCAGAACCGGCGGCAGCATCATCATACCCATCGAAATCAGGATCATTGCGATCACCATGTCGATCACCAGAAACGGCAGGTACACCCGAAAACCCATAATGAACGCCGTCTTCAACTCGCTGAGCATGAACGCCGGAATCATCGCGGTCATCGGGCAGTCAGCCACGCTGATCACCTCCTCAGGCGGAATCTCACGCTGCTGGGCGTACTCCAGGAAGAGGTAGATATCGTCGTAGTTGCCCGCCTGTTCGATCTGACGGTACATGAAGTCCTTCATGTGCTTCATGGTGATGTCGATTGCTTCCGCCTGACCCATCTCGCTGTTGAAATACGGGGTGATTGCGTCGTTGTTGATCTTGTTCCAGGTGGGAGCCATGATCAGCGCAGTGATGAATAGCGCCAAACCCAACAGGACCTGCGATGGAGGAAGCTGCGGAGTGCCCACAGCCTGACGCAACAACGCCAATACCACGATGATCCGCGGAAAGGCTGTCGTCATCACCAGGATCGACGGGACAAGAGTCAGAACCGTCAGCAAGACGACTATCTGCAGACTGGAACTTACGCCCTTGGCATCATCTGCAGTGGGGAGAATCCCCCGTATGTCGGGAATGCTCATGCTGTTGTCAAAGGTAGTGGGCGAAGGTGTGGACTGGGCCTGTGCCCCGCCGGCGAAAACACCGACGATAAGCACAACAGCCGCCAGACGGCGGGACGGGGTTGAGCATCCATGCTCAGCAAACATGCGCCGCTCCATCGCGCACAGAACAACGATCGCATCCATGCGATCTGACAGCCTGTCGTAAGACCTACTTCGATTGTAGCGTCCGCAGCTTGCCCAACAAGCCGGCAAGTTGCCCAGAAGCCGCCGACACACGTTCGCCGGACTTCGGAGCTGACGCTAACTCCTCTTCCAGCGGGTCGGCATAACCACCAACCTCGCTGGCGAGCATCTCCGAAAACCCGTCGTCGCCCGCAGCCGACCGCGACCCGATCCGCGTCAACAGGTCCGCCACCTCCTCGGGGTTACAAATCGTGCACAACGGCTCCACCCTGTCCGAGGATACGCCCACCAGCACAAACCGACGCGACAACTGGATCAACGCGACGCTGTGCTTGCCGGCGATGCTCGTCTGAGCCACAACACGCAGCAGACCGCTATCCGCCACTCGCCGCGCGGGCATCCAGCGACGCACCGCCCAGTAGGCTCCGCCCACCAGACCCAACACTACAATCAACGGGAACATGCCGCGACGATACCACGCGACCCGGTAGGCGCCCGCCTGCTCGCCGGGTCGCGGATCCTTGGAGCCGCGCCTTATCGTCCGCGTGTCCGCCGCCTTCGATACACCATCCGCGCCCACAACGCCATCGGGGTCAGCCACCACACCGGCAGGCTGATCGCCGACAACGGCCGCGCCTGCGGATTCCCCACCGACCAGGGCCGCCAAATTCCCGTTTTCATCGAGTGAAACACCCTGATTGGGTGCTATAAAACCGGCGTTCGCCGCGGTGTCGCCCACCTCCAGTGCTTCGGCAGACGGCGCGTTTGCGAATGTAAACACACCCGCAACCAGCAACGCCAGAAAGTGCATCCATGCACGCATGAGACCGGCTCCATCCATGTAGCCTGAAACTATGTGCTTATCCGGTGCGGATCGTTCGACAAGACCTCGCTGATACGAACACAGAAGTTGTCGTTCAAAACCAATACTTCGCCACGGGCGATGAGCCGCTTGTTCACGAAAACATCCACCGGGTCTCCCGCGAGCTTCTCCAACTCAACAACGCTTCCCTCTCCCAACGCCAGTACATCCTCGACCAGCATCCTCGTGCGGCCCAGCTCGATCTCCACGTTGAGGTTCACGTCATTGAGCATGGTCACGCGATCCACGCTGGCGCTCGATTGTGTTTCCGGACCGATCTCGCCTAACTCCAAAGAGGTCGGCTCCGGACCGGCCACGCCGGCGCTCGCCGCACTGTCCGTGGCTGCCTCCTCGTCCATGGCAGCCTGCATTGCGGCAGCAGCCTCATCGAAAGGTCTGCCCAGCGAGTCCAGACGCTCGTCCGGGGCAGCTTCCGCAGGCGCCTCCGGATCGGCACTACCGCCCCCATTCATCAGAGCGTCAATGTCCGCCTGGCTAACTGCCCCCCCATCGACCTGCTCCGCACTTTCCGCCGTCGCTTCTGATGCTTCAGGCGTTGCGGCACTTTCGCCGCCTCCATTCATCAGAGCATCAATGTCCGACTGGCCGATGGCCCCACCGCCGTCTTGTTCCACACTCTCCACAGGCGCACTCGGCTCTTCAGGTGCAGGTTCGGTTTCCCCGCCCTGGTTCACCAACGCGTCGATGTCCTCCTGGCCAAACGCTTCGCCGGAGGATTCCTTGTCCTGTGATTGCTGATTCGGTTCGTCAGTCACGGGTCAAATCCGTTCTACCGTGATATCTATGCCTCTGTTATCGGAGATCGATCCCCGATGGCGACAATCAAACGCACCACTTCCGCTACGCCCAACCCGGCCCGGCTATCCCGATTGCAGCAGTTCTGGCACGAGCACGTCGATAATGAGTTCCTCATCTCCGAAAAGAAGATCCATCTCCCTCTCAAGTTGTCGCTTGATCGTTTCCAGTCCTGGCTCATCCAGGTGCTTCTGATCGGCGTTACGGACCACGAAGTTGACTCGATCGTCAATTCGGGATTGCATCAAAACGACGCGTTCCTTCATCTTCTCGACCAAATCCGCACGCACCAGCGCTGATACTCGGATTCGTACGGTGGCCGCCTTCGGACCGTTCCTGTTGGTGGGACGACAGGAGGCTAGAGCAATCTCCCCGTACTCATCGTCGACCAGGAAATCCTCCTCGCCCTTGCCGGCCTCTTCATCGGCCATCGCCTCCGGCAGCCCCGGCGACATGAACCTGCTCAACGCGAAAACGGCGACACCCTCGACAAGCATCACGCCCGCAATAATGAGAACGGGCACAAGACGGCTGCTCTTGCGGGAAGCTGGAGCGTCCTTGACTTCATCTACCATCGGAGACCTCCTCTAGATCCTCCGCCTGTGTCGAACCGGCATAGTCCGCGACGAGGTCCTCCGTGACCAGGATTTCCACCCGGCGGTTTAGTGCCCGACGCTCTTCCCTATACGCCTGGTTCACCAGCGGTTCAGTATCCGCCAGCGCTTCAACCACGATGCGCTCAAAACGAACGCCGTTTCTCTCGAGTTCCTCAGCCACCGAAACTGCTCGGGCATATGACAAAGCCCGCTTGTCCGGGTAGATCGAATCCTCGGGCAGAGGTTCGCGTGTCGCGTGCCCTCTCACCAAGATCTTCGTGTTGTAGTTGCGCATGCGTTGGGCTGTCTTACTCACCAGAGCACGCGCCTCGGGCATGAGTGTCGAACTGAACCGCTCAAACGTAATCATGCCCCCAATCACAATCTCGATGCCGTCACGCACGTTTGTGACGCGGAATTTCCGGCCTTCGATGCCCTCCTCATCCGTATCGCCCGTCTTCTCCGTGTGTACCTTGGGCACAAGCTCAATGAGCATCTTGATCAACGTGTTGCTTGCCTGCATGTTGGTCGGGACCGACTCCATCGCTCCGTCGTACCCGCCGAACGTGATCCGCAACGACTCCATCACTTTCTGGAACTTCTGATCCTGCTTGATCTCGCTCATCGACACGATGATCACGAAGAAGCACAGCAGCAGCGTCATGGCGTCACCATAAGTGACCATCCATTCAGGTGCCCCCTTCGGAGCTTCAGGCTGTTTCTTCTTCGACTTCGCCACCGCATTCTCCGGTAGGCTCCGCACCATCAGAGACAGCGCCCGCTCAATCGAACAGTCCGATCAACTACGCCGCCGCCTTCTCCGCTTCGTCCACCCCCTTGCCGCACGGCAGGAAGGTCTTGAGCTTCTGCTCGACTATCCGCGGGTTGTCACCGGACTGAATAGCCATCACTCCCTTGATGACGATCATCTTCGTGAGCATCTCCTCGCGACTGCGTAGACCGAGCTTGTCCGCCATCGGCAGAGCGATCAGATTCGCCACGACAGCCCCATACATGGTCGTCAGCAACGCGACAGCCATGGCCGGGCCGATTGAACTGGGGTCTTCCATGTTGCCCAACATGATCACCAGACCAACCAGCGTTCCGATCATCCCAAACGCCGGGGCATACCTCCCTATGCAGTCAAACAACGCCTTACCATCCGCATGACGACCCTCGATCGCTTCCAGCTCGCTCATCAAGATGGTCTCGATCAGCTCCGGATCAGTCCCGTCGACGGCCATCTGGACTCCCCGGACAATAAACGGGTCTTTTATGTCACCCGTCATATTCTCAAGCGCGAGAATCCCGTCGCGACGGGCAACCTCTGCGTACTGAACCATGCTGGTGATCAACTCATTTGCATCTGTGGCTTTGGTGAAGAAACACTGCTTCACCACACCCACCATTCCAACGAGGTTCTTGATGGGGAAACTGACAAGGGCTGCACTGACCGCGCCTCCAAGCACGATCGCGACCGATCCACCGTCTGCGAACGCGGTGAGATCGCTCTTGCCCATGATCGCCCACAGGAGCAGACCAGCGCCCGCAACCAGACCGATAATAGTGGCTATATCCATAGTGCTACTTCACGGCAGTCGATCCGAAGTTCCCTACACACTCACGCTGTCGATACTACAACCTATCGCCGGACCACTGCGACCGTAGGCCTTGATTATGTATCGACAACGGCCCTTTCAACCCTTAGACACGCCCACAGAAGGACCATCCGATCGGTCTACCACCACCATCCGAAGCCTCACCGGTTGTCGGTCAGACTCCGCAAACCAGCTACACGATCTTGAAGCCCCGTACCTGCCTCGCATATTCAACAGCCTTGCCCACAACGTCCTCAACCGATTCCCGGACTATAACCGTGTCCCCGTTGATCAACGTGATGATGGTATCCGGAGTGGACTCGATCATCTTGATGAGCTCCGCGTTCAAAACGACTACCCTATCGTTGAGCCGGGTTACAGTGATCATGGACACTCACCTGCCTACCGCTTCGTCAGTACTCGATTGGCCGGTATTCCACTGCTCATAAGCAGTGTCGCCCGAACACTCAGTTTACTCCTACCTCGCAAGGAGGAGCAGTTCCTGAAGCAGATCGTCAGCGACCCGAACCACGCGGCTCGCCGACGAAATACCCGTCTGGGCGGTTATCAGTCCGATAAACTCCCGAGCAATCTCTACGTTGCTTGACTCCAAAGCTCCCTGGACAATCGAACCCGTCACGCCCGACTCCGGAGCCACGATCGAAACCTCACCCGAGTCGACGCCCTCTTGGTAGACGTTCTCGCTGAGCGCCACCAAGCCTTCCTCATTGACAAAGGTCGCCAGAGCAACTTGACCCAGCGTCGCTTCGTGCTCGTTGGAAAAGGACGCAATCACCTCGCCGTCAGGCTCGACGCGATACCCCGAAAGAACGCCGGACTGCCGTCCGTCCTGAGTCTCATAGGTAATCCGCGAGGCACCTTGCGAACCTGCATATCCGGTAAGACCACTGAAATCCAGATCAAACGTGAGCGGAGTCGTCGCCCCGACGCCCGCGCGATCGATCGAAAGAGACGTACCTGTGGCAGTCAGAAGACGCCCGCTCTGGTCGAACGATAACGTGCCGGTACCCAGGACCGGGCTCAGGTTGCCGCCGTCGATCGATTCGGCGAAGAAACGCCACATCGTGCCTGACTGCGTTTTGCTCTCGAGCGCCAGACGCAAACGCACATCAACCGGATTGCCCAGCGAGTCGAACACCTTGAAACTGGTAGTCACCGCTTCGCCGCTGGCGGGAGTAGTGGTCTCGAATGAAAACAGTTGCGAGACCGGCGAAGTCGTGTTGGTAATCGCTGCGTCGTCCATCTCCACCGCGCTGGCCTGTCCGATGTTCGAGTTCACCACGAGCCTGCCGTCCGTAACAGAAACGCCGGCCGCTGAACCGGCTGCCGAATCGGTGTGGATCCCCAGCACCGATTCGAGGTGGCTTGCAAGATCGCCAAGGGTCGAACCGGTCGTACCCACAACAAACGTCGACTCCGGCAAAGATATACCGCCCTTCACACCGTTTATGGCGATCTCATCGCCCGCAGAAAACAGGGCCAGCCCGCCATCGTCCACCAGGCTCGTAAGAGCTGTCTGATCGGTGGCCGGTGTCCCGCCTGATGTAGCCAGCGCCTGAGATGTCAGAACCGCTCCGGTGGTAGCGACACTCCCATCTGCGTTGAGTTGGCCGTCCATATTGACGCTCGATGTTGCGACCGGATCGCTGGACGACCCGATCGGCACGATCAGATCGCCCACAGTGTCGGTAGAGACGTTCCCGTCGGTGTCAGCCTGAAAGACCTGTACCGCCCGACCGGCTGAGGAGACCAGCGTGTTGTCCTGGTTCAGATGGAAAGACCCATCGCGGGTGTACACCTGGTCGCCATCTATGTCTTGCAGGATGAACAATCCCGTACCGTCGATGGCCAGATCCGACGCATACCCGGTGCTTTCGGTCGCCCCCTGTGCGAAGTTCCGCTGAATGGATGCGACGGTTGAACCCGCGCCGATCTGTTCAGGCAGCGTACCGCCCGAAGACGCGGTCGGTGGTGTCCCTTCGCTTATGTTTCGATAGAGCAGCGTCTCGAAAAGCGTGCGCTGACTCTTAAAGGACGTCGTATTGGCGTTGGCCAGATTATCACCGACGGTATCCACGGTGACCGAGTTGCTCTGAATCCCAGTGAATCCGGCTTGCATAGCTGACGTTAGCGACATGGATCAACCCTCCTCAAATTCCGAAAAGCCCTTTGAGCACTTCAGCTGATCCGTCGATGACCTTGCCGATCGGGTTCGCCTTGGTCGTCATCTCCTCTATCCGCTGCACATCCGAGAATCTTATGTCTTCACCCGTGTCTAGTTCGAGCAACAGGCCTCCCTGACCATCGGCACTCGCTGATGTCACAAGGCCTTCAATCGTCTTGGGGTCTGTCGGATCGCGCCGGTCGGTTCCGAAGATCATCTTCCCGACAAGCTCTTCTCCAATCATCTCGGCTGATTCGATCGAGATGACGCTGTCGAGAGCAAGTTCCATCCCGCCCTCCATAAGCAGAATCGCCCTACCGTCAGCTTCAAACCGCACACCTACAACCACGCCGCTGACTGCCGATCCGCTTTCCGTCATAGGCCCGGTCACAAACCGACCGATCATCGCGGAGGCTGAACCGAACTGCTGCCCGCCGGTCAACGACTTCAGGGCGTCGGACAGCGAAGTTGAAGCCTCTATGTCGCGAATCGAGGCGATCTGCCCGAGAAGTTCCTCGTTGCTGGTCGGCTCGAGTGGGTCCTGGTTTGTGAGCTGAGCTAAAAGCAGCTTGAAATAATCCTCGCTGGTGAGGTCCGCGTAGGAGTTCACCGACCGGGTCGGCGTATCCGCGACCGTCATCGCGCTGCCCATGACTTCGGCTGTGTTCACAACACCGCTCCTTCTCAATCGTCCGAAGCAACCGGGACTCCGCCCTGGCGCCTCGGACATTGCTCACGCCCCATCGGCGATTCGCAATCAAGCCTTAACGTCCAGCCGCGCCTCCGCGCCGACTGACAACACCTCCGGATGTTCCGGGCTTGTGGGCGAACCCGCGTCATCCGCCCGAGCATCACCTGCCAGGTTCCGAACCTCACGAATCGAAGCGGCGTCTTGTTGGCTGCGCCGGCTGTCTCCGCCGCTACGACCCGCGCCGTCGTTCATGTCCTTCCCCTCATCGGGCGACCCGGCGTTACCTTCAGATGAAAGCCGCGTCTCCCCATCCACCTCCGAACTCACCACGAAGCGATCAATGCGAATACCGTGTTGGTCAAGAGCGTCTCGCAGTTCAGCCACTCGCTGGACCAACACATCACGAGCACGCCGGGTCTGAGCCCGAACCTCGATCTGCAATCCATCACCAGCCAAACGCACGTTCACCGACATCCGACCCAGCTCCGGCGGATCGAGACGCATCCGGGCGGTCGTCTGATGAGCACCCGGTTGTAGACGAATCGAACTCACAAGCCGGTCGAACGCCGACCTCTCAGCCCCCCCAGACAACCGACCATGTTGGGTCGTCTGGTCTGCCTGAGACTGACGAAGAACCTCACCACGCTGAGCGTCCTTACCACCGGAAGCTGCGGATCGTCCACCCTCACCGCCGGCCGTCGACACCACAGCCCGCGCCGATTCCACCTCAGTGCCTTTCGCGGCATTTAGAAGCTGCGCGACTTGCCGGGCGACGCTCTCACCCTGACGCCCCTGCACAGAGACATCCCCGGCAGATGCTACGCCCGAAACCCCGGACGCTCCCCGCACTGAAGACCCGTCCGCCGGCGAAGAACCCGAAGCGACCGACGAACCCGAACCGGGCGAAGCCCAACCCGCATCTCCCGAGCGATTGCTCGTTGCGTCCCCCGACTCGCCTTGTCCGGCAGCCTTGCCCGCAATCGACGAAGTCGACTCCGTCGAAAGTGACTTACTCAGAGGTGACTTCGCCAATGGTGACTTCGTCTCACCATCTTGCTTCCATAGCTGTCCAGCCGACGGCCTGCCTTCCCCTTGCCGATCAGAGGCTCGGTTCATGACGTGATCGTGCGACCGATCGCCGCGGGAGATGCTCTCCTCACGTGCAGCGAGTCGAGCCCTGACGCCAGTTCGGTCGGCAGCCTCCATACTCAGTTGTTCCGATGTTGTTGAAGGCTTCTGGTCATTCGCTGTCGCTCCCCCGCGCTTGTTGGAGCCACTTTGCTCCTCGAACATCTGTGACTCGGATATGTCACCCGCGACCCCGATACCAGCCACAGTCGTATGAATCGAGCGCATCACCTCGAGCAAGGCATCAAACGCCCCGCTGGTCGGCGCAGCCTGCTCGTCGCGGTCGCAGTAACCCGCCGGCGCATTTTGACAATTAACTGTTGACGTAGCCTGTGCAACAACCATGGCACTTACCGCATCCTACAAACCCGTCCCCGCCGCCACGGGTTTTTAGCTTCTTGACATTTCGACGTTCAACGTTTCGTCGTTTCCTACTCCTCCTCGAGTTCATCCGAGCGGCGCGGAGCCACCTCGCGGACGCGTTGCAGCACGTCCTGCATCGTGTCCATCCGGTTGATCTTCTTGGCGGCTTCCACCAGCTTCTTCGCCTTCCGCCCATCCATCGCCAAAAGGATTCGAGCGGCGTCGTCCGGTTCGGGCATACTCAGGAGCATCTCGACCGCCACCTTCGGGGACAGCCCGTTGTAGATCTCCACCATCTTTGTGAAACCAGCTTCATCCCTTTCGTTAGAGATGTCCTGCTCTTGCTTGGCAGCCTCCGCCTGGCGGTGCTCGAACTCCTCGCTCTTCATCGAGTGCACCATCACCGCCCGCTGCACCAGCGCCAACTGCTGGTCCAACTCCTCCTTGACGCGAGCAGCCTCACGACGCATCACCTCTTCGCTTACCTGACTCTGAGCGGAAGCGTCGTCAGCAGCAATAACGCTCGCCGCCTGTGTCGGTTTCTCAGCCTCTGCAGAAGTGTCTTCCTCCTCTTCCGGTGCTGGCTCCTGTTCGCGCAGAATGTCCATCATCCGCTCAAGCTTCTCTCCTGTGACGCTCTTGGTGGCGACGGCGGCGGCCACGACACCGCCCAGAACCAACACGTTAAGCAGCGCCAAAAGTGCCGCCATCTCGTAGACCCGCTTAAGCAATGATCTGGACTTCATGAGTCTCACATTCGGGCTTTGTTAAGCCTCTCACGTCCGCGCATGTACTGTTGCAGGCCCGTCTCGTCCTGGATGAATCGCTCCGCGCGGTTGATGCGATCCATGTAGCGCTTCCACTGTTTCTCTTTGAGCTTCTCGATAACCTTGAGCCGCTTCGACGCCTCCGCCAGCTTGTCCCGCTCGCTTCTTAGTGCCTCCTGCTTTTGAGCCAGCACGGTCAGCGATTCCTGCATCTCGCGATGCAGGCGGCTCATGTAGTAGCGATGTCCGCACAATGAACCCATATCAAGGCGGGCTTCGCTCTGCTCCCTGCGAAGCGCGCCGACCTCGCCGCGAAGGGCCTCGTCAGTACGCGCGATCCGATCCTCCACCGCACTGACTGCCCGTGCGGCTTGTGCGACGACTCGACGCTGTACATTCTGCTTCTGCTCGCGGACCTTCCGCACCACCTCCAAGCGGAATGCAAATCCTCGGGCCATCGAACCTCCGTTACCTTTGGTAAACGATCAGGCAGCCGCCGGAGTCCCTTTGAGCAACCATCGACGATTCATCCGAACCGCGTCCGTCAGGAAGCGGCCACCTGCCTGAACACTCTCGCTCTTACGTCCGCTCCCCCACGGTCGCGGTTCTGCTCGGCAGTCCTGATCGGCGACTCACGATCTGGGGTGCAGCACAGCACTAGCCGGTGGGCACCGGTTGATTCCGTCCCGCCTTGGCTGTCAATTGCTCGCGACTGGCATTTATCCGACTCTCCAGATCAAGCAGCTTCTCTTGCGTTTCCGTCCACCCTGCTCGCTCGCGCATCGCCTGTTGCAAGAAGAGATCGATTTCAGGCTTCATTGCGACCGCCACATCGAACTCGACATTCGTGCCGGCCGCGTAGGCTCCGATGTTGACCAGGTCCTCGATGTCGTTCCAGACAGCCAATACTCGCCGCACTCCCCGGGCCGCTTCGAGATGCTCAGCCGACACAACATCGGTCATCACTCTGCTGATGCTCTCGAGCACGGAGATAGCCGGGTAGTGTCCCCGGTTGGCAAGGTCGCGCGCCAGCCAGATGTGACCGTCCAGGATTCCCCTGGTCGTGTCGGAGATCGGTTCATTGATGTCGTCGCCCTCGACCAGGACGGTGTACAAGCCGGTGATACTGCCCTTCGCAGTGTGTCCGCTGCGTTCCATTAGCTGCGGCAGCAGTGCGAACACGCTGGGCGGATAACCTTTGGTCGTCGGCGGTTCGCCCGCGGAAAGCCCGATCTGCCGTTGAGCCATGGCCAGGCGAGTTGTCGAGTCCATAAGTAGCAATACGTCGTTACCCTCGTCGCGGAAGTACTCCGCCACGGCAGTGGCGACAAACCCCGCTCGAACCCGCAACACTGGCGATTCATGTGAAGTACTCACAACGAGTACTGTCCGTTTCATGCCTTCCGGACCCAGGTCCTTTCGCAGGAAATCTCCGACCTCGCGCCCGCGCTCGCCGACCAGTGCCACAACTGTGACATCCGCCGAGGTATAACGGGAGATCATCCCCAAAAGCACGCTCTTACCCACGCCGGTACCCGCGAAGATACCCAGGCGCTGGCCGCCGCCGATCGTATGCATCGCGTCGATCGCCCGGACCCCGGTCGAGAGCACCTTCTTGATCGGGCGACGGGAGAGCGGCGCCGGAGCTTCCGTGAAGACCGGATAGTGAGACTCGACAACGTAATCGCAGTTTCCATCAATAGGACTGCCCATACCGTCCAGAACCGTACCGAGCATCTGCCGCCCTACGGGCACGTATTGCAGACCGGCTGCGCTGGTGACCCGATCACCAGCCGCCACCCCCAGCGGATCGTGCAAACTCATCAGAATCGATCTATCCCGATCTACTCCGACAACCTGAGCCGCGATCGCATCACCCGTGGTTCGCTCAATACGGCACATCGACCCAACAGGAAGCGGAAGACCATCGGCCACAATGACAAGACCCGTCACCTCGACGATCCGCCCGGTGACGCGGTAGCACTGGGCGCGCTCGACAATCTCACGATGTCCTGAGAGAAGATCAGTCATCGCCGGACCCTCGAAGCAAGTTACCCTGCCCATCGCCACTTTCCCGCTCCGGGCTATCCCCGGTAATCTGACCGGACGTTTCATCCGGTGAGTCGGCGGGCGCTCCGGGTTGCTCCTTCCGGCCTAGCATCACAGCCACCAGCTCAGCCACCTGCGTTTCAAGTGTGGCGTCAACCTCACTGTGATCGGTGCGAACCACGCAACCGCCGGGAGCAAAGGAGGAATCCTCGACCAGCGAAACGTCTGTCGATTCGCCAACTTGTTTCAACACTGACTCGGCGAAAGTCCGCATGGAGGCTGCGTCGTCCGGATGAAGACAGACGGTCAGAGCTGTCCCGCAACCAAGCAAGTCCACCGCCCGGCGCAGGTTCTCGGCGGCAGCTTCGCGATGCAATGCGCCGATCTCGAAGGTCAACTTGCATGCGATTTTCACCGCAAAATCTATGAGGTCCCGCTCGGCTTGTATCTTCAAGCCGGTCTTCATCGAATCTATCGCGGCGATTGCCCGTCCCATGTCAGCCACGATCGCCGCGTGCTGTTCATTGAATCGTTCTATCGATTCGTCATGGGCCTGTGTCCGACCCTGCTCAGTACCTGATTGACGACCCTCGTGGTAACCGAGCCGGTATCCGGTCTTCTTCGCTTCTTCAAGGGCCTCACGGGCTTCGCGCTGGGATCGCGCGACGATAAGATCAGCCTCACGGCGGGCTTGCTCCACGACGGAACGGGCCTCCGCCAGGTGATCTGCCAGATCAACCGCCTTGAGACTGCGCCGAACTGACGAAGCCTGTCCTTCTTTGATAATCGTCGACACGATCTTCGCTCCGCCCAACCGCCATCTTCGCCGCGCGGGCCGGACACCTCACACCGACACGCCGGGTGCCACGGGCGAGCTTTGCTTGCCCGTGTCCTTGCTCCGTCGCCCACGGGCAAACGAGCCTGCCCTTACCACCCCAAATGGGACGCACCCGACCGCCGCGCCGGTCACACAATCAGCTCCTTCTCGCCGCCTCGTCCTGAGATGATGATCTCACCGGCGTCTTCAAGCCGCCGCACGACATCCACGATCTTCTGCTGAGCGACTTCCACGTCGCTGACGCGCACGGGACCCATGTACTCCATGTCCTCTCGGATCATCTCTGACGCCCGTTCCGACATGTTGCTGAACACCTTCTCTCGAAGCTCCTCGCTGGCGGTCTTCAACGCCAGCGACAGATCTTCGTTCTCGATCTCCTTCAAGACAGCCTGGATGCCCTTGTCGTCGACCAGCATGATATCCTCGAAAACGAACATCAGACGACGAATCTGCTCGACAAGGTCCGGGTCTTCCACCTCGAGCCCCTCGAGAATGCCCTTCTCGGTCGAGCGGTCCGCCAGGTTGAGCATCGCAGCTACTGACTCCACACCACCCACCTTCTGGAACGTCTGCGAGACAAGCCCGGAAAGCCTCAACTCCAGCCCCTTCTCCACTTCCTTGATGACCTCAGGGTTAGTGTTGTCCATGTTCGCCACACGTGCGACGACCTCGAGCTGCTTGGCCTGAGGTAGACCCGCCAGAATCTCGCTCGCCTTGGTAGAGGTCAGGTGAGACAGAATCAGAGCTACCGTCTGTGGATGCTCATCCTGAATGAAAGTCGTGAGGTTCTCCGTATCGGTCTTAGCCAGAAAGGAAAACGGCTGCTTGTATACCTGGTGCTCGATCGATTTGATGATCCTGACTGCGGCATCCTGCGGTAAGGCCTGTTCCAGCAGCTTCCTCGCATACAAAATACCACCCTGCTCGACATACTGCTGGGCCAGTGCTAGGTTGTAGAACTCCTCGACAACCGAGTTGCGCCTCGTCGGATCGACAAGGTCTATCTGTGCGATTTCCCTCGTTATTACCTCGATAGTATCCTGGTCGAGTTGCTTGAGCACCGCCGACGATGAACCTTTTGAAAGCGATAGCAGCAGGATCGCAGCTTTAGCGACACCTGGCGTATCTTGGGAGGCAGCTTCTGCCACCGGGTTGTCCGACATGTCGGCCATCACCTATTCTCAACGCCCCCATCCAAACGCCACCACACATTCAACCACTTCCGCATTCGCTTATCCCTTAACGCAACCGACCTCACCGGTCACTCTGAGTCGTCAATCCACCGGCGAAGAAGATCGGCAGCCGCCGCCGGGTCCTCCTCCACCATTCTTGACACTTCCTTGCTCAACTGTTGATTCATAAGCGTGTCTTCGTCCACCTCCCGGGCAGTCAAGAAGCTATCTCCAACCTCCGCCTCGCCGACCGCATGAGGCCCGACGCTAAGCACGCCCTCGTGCTCATCGTCATCGCTCTCGACTGGAACCTTGGGAACCGCGTCGGAAGCCTTCCGCACGATACGCGTCATCATGAACAGACTCATCAATGCCAACATGCCCAACCCAACCTGTGGGCCGTACCCCTTCACCAACGCCATCGTGTCCGCCGCACCCATCCCCTTCTCGCCCACGGCGACACCTGTAGGTGTTGAGTTCCAACTCCCGCCAGAAGGCGACCAGTTAATGTCCGGATACACGTCCACGTAAACGTCCGCCTCCGACTCAGCCATCACGATCCGTTGGACACTGCTCTTGACCTTGGTAACCAGCTCAGTCTGGTCTTGGATCAGGTCCTGATCGGTGGGGTTCTCCGTCTCGGGATGCTCGGCTTTGTACAAACCTACGATGAAGCTGCGCGGAATGCTGACCGTTGCCCGCACGCCTTTGGGAGCAAAGGGCATCGACTCGATCTGCTCCGTCTTGGCGACGGCTGGCGGATGAAACTCAGAAGTGCTTTCCTCCGTCACGCTCGATTGCCCGGTACCGCCGGAGGCGAGCCCCACCCCGACGTTGGGTTGAAGTCCGGTCTCGCCCGGCGCCACCCCCGACGAAGTTTCGCTGGTCCTGCTATCCTCCTTCTTGATGGCCGGCTTGTTGTGAGTCACGCGTGTTGAGAGTTTCTTGTTGCCGTCGAGCTCGACACTGACTTCGGCACGCACCCCCGGTATGTAAGCGAGCAACCCCAGTATTTTCCCGACCAGATGCGCTTCGCGCTTCTTCACTTCCTCCAGGTATCCCAGACCGAGGGCCTCGTCAGGGTGCGGCGGACTCATCGTGCGACCCGTCCGCGAATCGGTCACAAACACGTTATGCGGTTTGAGCCCTAAAACGGCACCGGACACCAGCTTCGCGAACCCGTCGACCAACTCCCCGGTCATGTCCCTGCCAAGCGACAGTTCCACCGAGACACTTGCCGTCGGGACATCGCTCTTGCCTCCTAGCCGGCGCTTCGTCTGGTCGTTGATCACCACCGCAGCGCTTTTCACAAACGGAGACGTCTTAATGATCAGCGCCAGCGAATTTCCCTTGGCTACGTTTTGCCTGAATCTGCGCTCTTCCGGCGCCATGAACGGATTCGTGTCCGCCACCATGTCTTCCATGGTATACAGGCTACCTTCCGGCAACGCGCCGGCTGAGTGCAACACGCGCACCAGGTTTGGCTGATCATCGGGACGCACGTAGATGCGGTTGTTGTATATCTTGTAGTCGTGCCCGCCGGCTCTCAGTGCCGACTCAGCCGCAGTCTGCTCATCTAATGAGAACTTATACGGAAGCAGCGCCACCATCTCAGGAGTTGTAGACCACTGCAACAACCACAGTAACGATGTGGCGACCAGCGCCGCACACAATCCGATCGCAATCCGTTGCGACACGGTCAGCACGCTAAGCTGGTTGTTAATCCGACTTATGAGTTGACGTAGCCGATCCATGGCTTATCTCAACAGTTACAGTTCCGAAGAAGCGCTCTGCTCGAACCGATCCGTCGAACCAATCAGACTCTCATCTGACGAATCTCCTGGTACGCGTCCAGGAGCTTGTTGCGAACCTCCATCAGAAGATCGAAGGCCACGCCGGCCTTGTTGACGGCTGTAAGGACCTCAGCCACGTTGTCCGTCTCTCCCGTCATGAGCTGCTGCACACCCTTGTCGGCCTCGGTCTGCAACCGGTTCACCTCATCGAGGCTATCGAGCAGGACCGACTTGAAGTCTCTGCCCTTCACTTCACCTGGCTGACTCACGGGAGGCGTGGGAACGCCCGACGTACCAGTTGGGCCAACGCTTGGGAATTGAATCGGGTTTACCATCTTCTCTTACCTCGCTTCACGCCCGCCAGACCATTGTCGGTTGTTGTATCGCGGACTGCTCCCTACACCGCTCAGCGGAACAACACTGTGCGACTGTCGCGCAAGACCATACCTTGCTCTAGCCGATCAGTCTCAACGTCGTCGCCGCCATCGACTTCGCCACTTCCATTACGGTGACGTTTGCCTCGTACGCCCGCATAGCCGTCATCGCATTGACCATCTCGCTGTGGTAGCTGACGTTCGACTCGCGCAAGTAACCCCTCTCGGGTCCATCCTTGATCGCATCCGGATGATCCGGCGCCCATCGCGTGCGAAACTCCGTCGGGTCAGCTATCACCTCAGCCACGCGCACACCCGGTCCGCCGTCCTCCGCGCCAGTCGCGAACATCGCCACTCGCCGTCGATACGGGATGGAGTTGCCGGCGGCGTCGCGGGTCACATCCTTGTTGGCGATATTGCCCGCGATAACCTCGATGTTGGTCCTCTGAGCCACCAGCGCCGAAGTGCTTATGTCTAGTGCACTGAACACGATTCATCCTCACCAGCTATCATCTTTGCAGCATGAAAGCCGCCGGGTGCCACAGGTAAGCTCTGCCTGCCCGTGTGTTTGCTGCCTCATCCACGGGCAAACGAGTTTGCCCGTGCCACTCCGAACGGGATACATCCACCACTTTACGGCCGACCGCGGATCGCCTTCCTAAGCCCGTCGAACCGGCCCTGGAGCAGCTTGGATGCCAGCTCGAAGGTCATTCTCGTCTCAGCAAGCTGCGACATCTGACGTTCGATCGAGAGGTTCGTCCCGTCATGCGACAGGATGTTCTCAACCGGCTCGTCACCGGGCGTTACTCGAAGACGACCGCCCTTGTCCATTCCGAACTGCCTTCCGTCCGGAATGACGAACGGTTTATTCGGGTCACTGCCGCGCTCATCGAACGCCCGGCGGAGTGCGCTTTGGAAGCTCTTCGCATCCAACTGCTTCGCGCGGTAACCAGGAACGTCCATGTTGGCGACGTTCTCCGCGATCATCGTGAGCCTGTGCTGGTTGAATACCATCGTGCTCACCAAAGCGGGCGTCGCACCGCGATCTGTTATGTTCGAGATGAACATTGCGTCCGTTCCTTCCGGTCCCGCTGCCGCAGCCCAGCCGCACAGCGCATCTCTCCCGTTCCGCTCCGGGAGCACACCTCATGCCAACGTCCGCCAACGCCGCTCACGGCTCCGCAGAGCCCGTTATGCCCTCCCGCCGCCGGGCAATTCTTGCGCATCGGCGATTTTCGCCTGCTCAGGATCGGGTGCCACAGCGAATCTGCACGCCCTCGCGCGTCTTCAGGACATAACCGCCACCATCGAGCCTGTCTCCGCCGAATCCTCTTCGCGCCATTGCTTGAGCTTCATGCTCAGTGTTCTAACTCCCATCCCAAGAGCCTTGGCTGACCTCGCCCGATGCCCGTTCAAGCGGGCCAACGTACGTTCGACCAATTGACGCTCCATGTCCTGCAGCATCCGCCCTTCGCGAAGTCTGTTGAAACCTTCCACCGACCTGGTCTGGCTTGCCGACAGCCACGGCTCCACAAGTTCCACGCTCATGACACCGCCCGTCGAAAGCGTCCCCGCTCGCCGGCAGATGTTCTCCAGCTCTCTGACATTCCCAAGCCAATAGTATTCCTTGAGTAACTGCATCGCCGGCGGCGACACCGAAAGCTCACCAGTCCCATCCCGCCGACTTGTGTCTTTAAGGAAGAACTCCACCAACTCCGGAATATCCTCGACCCGTTCACGCAGCGGCGGAAGTGTCACCGGTAGCACGTTGAGACGATAGAACAGGTCCTCTCTGAATCTCTTCTTCTCCACCCACTTCCCGAGATTCCGGTTCGTCGTGGCGATCACGCGCACATCCGCCCGTCGCGTCACAGAGCTGCCAACGCGCTCGAACTCGCCTTCCTGCATCACGCGGAGCAGCTTGGCCTGCAACGGAAGCGCCATCTCGGATATCTCGTCAAGCAACAGCGCTCCGCCGTCCGCCAGCTCGAAACGCCCTTTCCTCGTGCGGTCAGCACCGGTGTACGAACCTCGCTCGTGCCCGAACAGCTCACTCTCCAGCAGATTCTCCGACAGCGCCGCACAGTTCAGGCACATCATGGGCTTGTCGCCTCGCGGCGATCCCGCGTGAATGCGCCAGGCAGCCAACTCCTTACCCGTGCCCGATTCGCCCATGATCAACACCGTGGCGTTACTGGATGAAATCCGGTCGAGTTGGCCGCGAAGAGCCGTCATCGCGCCGCCCGAGCCGATCAGCTCGCGCCTGCACCGCAGATCGCCGATGGTCGCGCGGAGAGCTTCGTTCTCTTTTCGCAACTGCGAATGCTCCAAAGCCCGGTCGACCACCACCGCGATCTGATCAGCCTCAAACGGCTTTTGCAGATAGTCGAACGCCCCGAGTTTGATCGCTTCGACCGCGGTCGAAACCGTCGCAAACGCTGTCATCATCACCATCGGGGTATCGCACGCTGCCGACCGCATCTCGCGGATCAGCTTGATCCCGTCCATGCGCGGCATCTTCAGATCGCTCACCACCAAGTCGAAACGGTTGCTCTTGATCTCATGGAGCGCTTCGACCGGGTCGGCGAACGCATCAACGATGTGGTCCTCGCGGGTGAGAGTGACTGCTAGTGAATCTCGAACGATCTCCTCATCGTCGACGATGCAAATCCGGGCCATTTATCCATTACCTCCATCTTCACTTCGCTGCCGGGCGCCACGGGCAACCGGCACGCATAGCGTAAGCGACGCCCCGCCAGCCGCGAGATTCTCCGCCGAAACCAGACCGCCGTGCGCTTCGGCGATGCGATGTACGATGGCCAACCCCAGACCGGTCCCATTGTCCTTCGTCGTGAAAAACGGGTTGAACACCCGCTGCAACAGATTCGGATCAATCCCGCAACCATCGTCTTCTACAACGATCGAAAACAGGCCGCTGTCCTCAGGCGGTGTCCCCCGGCGAATCCACACCCGTCCGCCATCACCGGCTGCGTCCATCGCGTTGAAAACGAGATTCAGCAACGCCCGCTCGATCTGACGCTCGTCACACGCAAGCACCGCCTCGGCAAGTCCCGGGTCGACCTCAATCATCGTTTGTCGGGCATCCGCCTGGGGGGCAGTCTGTGTCAACACGCGTTCGAGAATCTCGCCCAGAGTCACGTCGCACAACACCGGTTCAGCCCCACGGGCAAACGCCAGTATGTCACTTACGATGCCGTCCAGCTTGCGGACGCCGGCGCCTATCTTGCTTGCGATTCCCAAAGCGTCCGGCTGATCGCATAGATCACGTTCGAGCAAACCGGCGTAAAGCCCGATCCCCGCCAGCGGGTTGCGTATCTCGTGAGCGACACCGGCTGCCATCTCACCCAACGCCGCAAGGCGCTCGCGCCGCGCCAGTTCCTTGTTCTTCTCGTCTAGCTGTTCCCGAAGACGAACCACCTCGGACCTGAGCATCTCGTGCGACCGCTTAAGCCGCTCCGTGACCTCGTTGTACGCGTCGATGATCGCTTCCAGATCACGCGCCTGAACCTGTGCGATGGACGTTGTCGCTGTCGTCATGATTCCTCGCGTAATAGACCGCCGTGCTCGGTGACGCCTGCCGGCGCCCCGTATGCCGTCATCGCTTGCGCCGTGGTATGCGTGGCGCGAAGCCCACAAGCCGTCTCCTCCCTCTTGGCCGAAAGCAGTCTGGCGTCCTCCTCATCCTGTTCTACAAGCCGCGCCAAACACTCCTTCACGCCACTAACCAGGCTGTTGGCCTCTTCGCGATCCTCAGCGGCAAGCGTAGCCGCATAGGCATCCCACTCATCCCGCACGTGTTTGAGCTTCCCGGCGATCATCGTGAGCTCGGTTGTGAGCTTCTGTCGCTGGGCCAGGATATCCAGCAATGGACGTGAATCGTCCAAGGAAATCAGCGAACGCTGCTTGCGCGCAACCGCCTCCAGCTTCGAGTAAAGAGACGACTGCTCTCTTAGCAGAGGCAACACATCGTCGCACGCCTTAGATGAAACAAAGCTCGTCGGGTTCAAACCGCTCATAGCGTTCCTCGCCGGTGCAAGTCAGAAAAGGTCGGATTTACCAAGCCAATCGAAATATCGTTTCCAGTCTTCGCGCGTTTGCGGCGATACAGACCCGTCGAACGCGATGTCCGGAATCCGGTCGACCAGAATCTCTGCGCGTGCCAACGCGGCGCGCACCTCGCTGTGGTTCTCCAGAAACAGGTGGCAGTTGATGATCTGCACATAAACCGCCAGCGCCGACGGTGTATCCTGATACACGCCCGCCGCCTCTTCATAGAGTTTCAGTGCAGCCCTGTAATCCAGCATCTCGTAGAGGCAGTCGGCTTCATAGAGAAGCGAATGACGCAGATAGAGAGTCTCGATCAGCGTGAGCGCGTCCGGAGTGTGCCCTTGATAATCTGTTATCAAATCGCGATAGAGTTCACGCGCCCGTGACAACCGCACCATCGCCTCTGCTCGCATGTGCCGATGCTCAGCCGTGAAGGCCGCCTCGGCAAGCTCGCGGTTCAAGGCAAGCCCGCTAAGACGATAGGAATCCGCCAGGAGAAACCGGACCCGCAACCTGCGCGGATCGTCCGAACGACTTACCTGATAACGATCAAGCCACTCCTCGAGAACACCTATTGCGTCCTCGAACTCCTCCCGCCGGTTCAGGACGTCGCCAAGCAAGAAGAGCGCCTCGGCGAACTCCGGAGCCTCAGGCGTAAGAACAGCCGGATCATCCAGCACTCGCCTCAACGTCTTCTCAGCAAGATCGAGACCGTCAGGCCCCAACGCCATGTGACACAGGGCCAACTGAATCAGCGAACGCACGCCCTCCAACGTCTGGTCAAAACGATCGGCACAATCTCGAAATGTCTCGATCGCCTCGGGAATCTCACCTAGGCTCTTGCGAATCAAACCCAACCGGAATAGCGCCCGCGGAACCAGTGCATTCTCTGGGCGTTCACGAGCAAACTCCTCGTACATGCCCCCAGCCCGGGATCGCTCGCCTGCCTGCTCCAGCAACCAGGCCGACCGCCAAGCCGCCTGCGAGCAACGCGCCTCGCTGGGAGTGCTGATCTGGGCAAGCTCCAGGAACAGATCGGCAGCCTTGATACGGCGAGCGCGCACCTCTACGAGCAGTTCATCCGCCAGAGTCTCATCCACACCCTCAAGTACTGACGACTCCATCTCCAGTTTGTCGGCCAACATTGCCTGCAAACCCGCAAGCTGCTGCACCATCAAGGCGCTCACCTCGACGTCTCGCCGATCAGCCAACTCCCTCGCCATCGATGCATAGTCCACCGCAGCCCGAAGATGACCGTCCGTTCGCTGCATATCTGCCAGCACGCTCAGCGATGCACGCAATACATCACGAGTCACCAGACCCGTCGCCTCGACACTATCCAGCTCTGACAGAGCAAGCCGGTATGACTCGATCGCCTCCGCGTGACGCTCCAGGTAACCAAACGCTTCTGCCTGTCCAACCAGGCTAGCCACCCCATAGGGACTGTCGGGATGACCCTCTATTACGTCCTCGAAGAACGACAACGCCTCCAGTGGTCTTGCAGGGCCTTCGTTGTTGAGCACCGCACGCCCCAACAACCACCCGCTCATCGCATGCACGTCATCCCGCACAGCGACGCGGTTGCGCAGCGTCCGCAGGTAACGCTCAGCCTCATCCACAAACCCGGTCTTATAAAGAACCAGTCCCTCAAGATATGCAAAGCGGTCTCGCAAATCGGACCCCTCGAAGAACTCCTTGTTCCGCGCTAACAGAGTCGACGCCTGATCGATCCTGCCGAGTTCCTCCAGCAGAGACAGCTTCTGTTCAATCGCCCACAACCGAAGATCCAGCCGGCGTTCGCCCACATCCTCTATAAACGAATCCACCAGCTCGATCAGCTCGCCGGCTTGGTTCCTGAGCTTGTAACGCCGAATAAGCAGAATGTCCTTCCGCAAATCGAGGGAGTCCTTCACGCCACCATCGACGGCGCGTTCCAGATACTTGACAGCCTCTGTGTGATCCTGCCGCCACTGGAAGGCTCTGCCAACAACCTCGATATCGCTCGCCGTCAGCCTTTCACCGCTTACCTGAGCCTGGCGGAAGTGGGTGATGATCTGGTCGCCGTCGTCCGGCGTGGGTGCGCCGCTTCGCACAGATGCACCGTGAACAGCCCGCCCAAGCCACAGATGGATCGGCGCGACGTTCTGTTCGGCCCGCCCCTCGTCCGCAAGCCTCGCCTGCCCGAACTCTACCGCCTCTTTGTGGAACCCCCCCGAGACGAGCACATCGAGCCGCTTGACGATCTCCTCGACCGGAAGCTCCTCATCGGCAGTCAACCCAAACATGAACGAACCAGCCAACACCACCACCGACACAAACAGCAGTGGAATCTGCCAGCGCCCCCCGACACGTTCCTTGACAGTTAGCCACGACGACATGGTGCCCATCCTGAGCCGACTACAAAAAGCCCGCGTCCTCCTGACGCGTTAATCCTCACTTTCGGCAGTTTTTGCCTGTCGGCTCCAACGCAATGGGCATAAAACAACACAACCCACCATCAACGCTGAAACCGCCCCAAGCCCTCTTTTTCCGCCAGCATTGCCAAGCAACGCCACCATATCACACACTTGCTCGCGATCCTTTACGCCGCCACGCGTACAGACACTGAAACCGCCACGCCCTGGGCACGAGCCAGTCCTTACCCATGACTACATGTCGATGTTGGCCCCGAAAGGAGGCCTGATATGTTGTATGGGCACCGCGTGGGAATACCACTGGTGGCGTTCGGAGGTCAGACCAGTAGGGTGCGTCCCGGACGCACCTTCGCCGGTAAACCGAAACCGTTTCGGCGTGTGGCTGCCAACTGAGACCTACTGCCCCTCGAGCTCGTCGAGAGAGACCGTCAGGCGGTTGATGCTCCGGCTGGTCAGAAGAAACACCTCGCAGCTACCTTCAAGGCTTGCGAAGTGCCTGTTCTCCGAGTCGCCTTGGCAGGTCTGATCGGAGATCCGTAACGTGTGCTCGACGCCGTCATCCAGCACGACCGAAACCTCGTGCGCCGGTGATGCGAGCCCCACGGTGACCAAGTCCTTCAGGCCGTAAGCAACGTACCTGTCCGTGCGCAGGTCTCTGATCTGCAGCAGAAGACCGGTCACCTTCTTCTGGTCGACAGGCCAGTCGGGTTCAGCCTGGTACCGCCAGAGGCCGTCCGCCAGCTCGAAGACATGGGTTTGATCGCCATGGCGAATTGAAAACAGGCGGACCGCCGACTCGTCGAAGCCGATGACCCGCGTCGGGCGATATTCCGCAAAGAGCTGCTCGCCGAATGAGTTAGCAATTCGGTATACCGTCGGAGAGTCGCCGCGTTTCGCGAAGAAAATCCCGGCGTGCTCGCAAACAAGGAGTTCACTGGTCTGCGGCGGCGGTTGGACCCCGACGGGAATCAACTTCGTAGGCTCGTCGGCACCAGCCGTCTCCTCTTCGCCCGCCTCGGAGGAGGCCTCGCTGTCGGTTTCGTCGCCTTCTGGCAACTCCAGGCGATACTGTACGGGCGGGTTGTACGTGACAGTCACGATCGCTGTGGGCTTGTCGAAGCTCAGATCACCGGGGACCTCCTCGCCTGGCACTACCGCTTCGGCCCGAAGCCCGGCCAGGTCACCGGCAAGAAGATCCACTCGATCCAACCTCACCGGAGCATCTGCCGGCGCGACCATCCGCCACCCATCGTCCCGTCGCTCGATACCGATCTTCAACCGCCCATCCGCAAAGCGGTTCTCCCGCTCCACGACAAGCCCCACGACGCTCTTCGGCGGCAGGTTGAAGATCGCCCGGTCGCGATAGGCTGACGCACCGCGCAGCAACGTCGAAACCGCAGCCACTCGCACCTTGGCGACCGAGTTGTTCTCATTGCGCCTGACGTAGACCATGCGCTTAAGCTCGGCGTCGGTGAAGCCGCCCACGGCTATCCGCTCGGGCTCGACGAGCGCTGGTCCGCTGAGCTTTACCGTCACCTGCGGGGCATCCAAACCGAGAGAGGCAAGATCGGGTGACTCGCTGTCCACAAAGGCGGCCGCTTCCAGATTGGTGATGGCGCTGAGCAGTTCCTCCACCTCAGACTGCTCCGCCCGCAACGCCTCCTCACCAGAGAAAAACCACGCGCCGTCCCTTTTCTCCAGCGAGAACGAATCCTCCGAACCGGAGACTTCGATTCGCGAGATCGACTTGACGTCCACCGTTGTAATCCGCATCTCCCGCCATGTGTTCATCACCGGCTTGAGCTTGTCGACCGTCGACTTCATGATCGTGCCCACGACGGGCTCGGCTCCGATTCGCATGTAGACCTTGGCATCTTCACCAATCGGCGAACTCTCGGATAACGACAGTTCGTACACGGTTTCCACCGACCGGGAGGCCTCCTCTTTGCGCTCCGCCTCCTCCTCCGACGATTCCTCAACCCCAGGCGCAGCTTCCGGCAAGATCGTCTCGACGACGGTTGCGCGTATGGAAAGGGCCGCCGGATTAAGCCCGTACATGTCGAGCCGCTCTCCCCTGTCGTCGTGCCACTTCGCAACGCGCAATCGACCCAAGGTGTTTACCATCTCCTCCACCTTGGAAGTGGCCGCCGCAACCGCCGGTGACTCCATCATCCACTTGACGCCATTTCTTGAGAAGACATACGTGACAGGCTCGGCCGGGTCCGCGCGATCGATGATCTCGACGCGCGTGACTTTGTCGGCGGCGAAGTTCCAAAGCGTAAGGTCGCGATAGTGGAGAGCCTCGGGTTTGAGCAGTTGTTTGAGGCTCAGGTCGATCACACAGATCCGGTCGCCGCCGGCAATGCGGACGTAAGCCTCGTACTGCGATACCGGCTTGCCGATCTCGAAACCCATCGACTTGCCGTCGGCGTCGGTCAAGGTGATGGTTGCTTCTGGAGGCGTAAGACCGGCATCGGTTGCAGTTATCGCGCCGGGCTCACCGGCCAGGTAACTCATCTCATAGTTCGCCCCGAGCAGGTGTCTGGCGAACTTCTGCGCCTCCCACGACGGCACCAAGAAAACATGCGGCGCGGTCATGCGCCACTCAGCCACACCGGATGGCTCAACATCAACCGTCCGCTCGAAGATCCACTGCTGGTCGCGACCCTTCCGCTGACAGACGACCTTCACGATGTCGCCCATCTCCTCTTCAACCAGAGGACGCACAGCCGGCGACTCACCGGGAAACGTCACATCCCCCGCCCGATCGTCCGTAGTCTGGTCGGGCCTCGAACGAATCGCGACCAATCCCCACACCAGCACTGCAAACACAATGAGCAATAATAGCGTTGTCTTGGAGTTCATCCTGCTATCCGCGCCTCACCCACCAGACCACCAGCCCGCAACCACACGCCAGTGCGGGCCAGACGAAGATCGTAAGGACCTTTACCCACGTCAGCGTCGCGGGGTTCTCGATTTGCAGCACTGCCGCGTCGATAGGACGACCGACGTTCATAAACTCGCTGTTGTCGCTGAGCCAGTGAAGGGCGTTGATCAGCAGCGTCGCATTGCCCGGGTTGCGCGAGCGAACCGTCAAGCCCTGTGCTGTGACGGCCATCTCCTGAGAGAAAGCCACTTCATCCACCGCAAACGAAGTCGAACTGATGATGACGACCTTGTCGTCGCCCTTGGTCCCCGCAACCGCCAGCGTGAAAGGTCCCTCGAGGTCGCCCTCGACCTTGGTCACGTACTCTCCTGCCGCCTGCTCCTGGTACTTGCGGACATCTCTTACGCCCCAAAGACCGTCTTCCATCGGCGCCGTTACCAGCGTCTGAATCGCGACATCTTCCGGCAGCTGTTCGGAGACATTAAGTGGTGAACATACCGGCAGCGTCAACCGGCGAACCGTCGCCCCAGTGGTGATGTCGTGCTGGCCGAACTCGAAACCCGCAATCGAAATCGGATCGCGCGAGAAGCCGTACTTCCCCGGGCCTATGCTTATCGCCTTTACCAGCAGCGTCCCGGCATCCACGCCAACGCCCCAGGTTTCTTCCAGATAATCGCTGTATTCATACCCTGCAGGAAACGGGCTTCCCGCGCCCGGCGTCCAGCCGCCTACGAATAGCGCCCTTCCGCTGTCCCCGACGGCTTTTACCAACGCACGGCGCTGTCCCTCGCCGAAGGCCGGATCCTGAGACGGCTGTCCCATTGGCCCGCGCTGCGGCGGGTTCGGCTTGAAGACAACATAGACCACACGCGTCGGAGCGGGTTCGATCTCGGGCGGATGGTCCTGCGTCTTGAGATCCCACTCCCGCACGACGAAATTGGCATCCTGGAGATATCCTTTGAGCACCGAGAAAGGAGCCGCAGGCTGACCGGGCATGAAACCGCCGAGAAACAGCGGCGGTCCGCCATAGCGGACGAACACAACGGCTGTCTGCTCCTGATGAGTAACGCGCAGAATCGCCGATGTGAGTTTCTCCTGTCCCTTGAACGCCCTGTCCTTGAACTTGTACTTGCGCGTCGGCATGTCCGGCATTAGCGGAGGCCAAACCGAGCTGAAGTCCACCACTCGGGCATCGTCTTCGGTCTCCACCAGAATCGCGTTGGTCGTGGGACCAAGCTGCGCAAAAACATCATCTACGCTCAGAGGCTCAAGCCCGTCAGCTTGTTCCTGTTCTTCCTCGATTGTGCTAAGGAGCGAGCTGAGACGTTGCGAAACCTCACGCAGATACGCCGCCTGACTGGCGGGCATTTGCCCGGCCCCGGCAATCTGCGCCTGGCTGTACGCCCCTACGTCCTTGAGCGTCTTCACGAAAGAGCCATACACCGACGTGATCTCGCGAAGGACGCCCGAGTACTGTGGAATCTCGGTGGACATCAGCGCTTCGATGCGCTCGCCAGCCGTCTGCAGCTCCGACTTCCACTGTTCGAACACCTGCTCGATCGGAGCCGTCGGGCTTGCAGCCGGCTGCCCACCGAATGCGCTGCCCAGGCCTGAGAGCAATCCAAGCTCGGATTGGACCAGACCACCCATCCGAGGGAAAAGGTCGTCCTGGAACTTCGAAATGTGCTCAAGATACGCAGCTGTCTCCGCCTTGAAGGCGGTCTTTTCGAGCAGCCCGGCCCTCAGCTTCCCGTACTTCTCGTGATCGCTCAGCGGGTTGATCCGATCGACGGCAACGCTCGAACGATTTGTGGATTCGTAGAGGTCAAGCAGGTCGCTCACCGCCCGGCGGTAGCGCTGTTGATCCTCCTCCTCGAGATCGGTCTCGAAATAAAGCGACGTCAGGCGGACATTGACGTCAAGGTCGCGAATCAGGTTCTCAGTCCCTTCGGTGAGACTGTTTACTCTCGACGACGTCATGTCTACCGGCGACGGCCCAGAGTAAGCCATCGCCTGTAAGACGGCTGCTATGCCACCGACAAGAAGGATCGAGACGATCACGTTTGAACCGACCAGAAACCGCCGAGCCGTTGAAACGCTCTTCGAGCCGGCACTACTATCCTCTACCGCCATCGCCTGGACTCCAAAGTCTTGATGGACAGAAAGAGAAACACAAGGGTCGTGGTCACGAAGAACACCACGTGGGTCCAATCAACCCTGCCTCTGACGAAATCATTGAAATGGCTGCGAATCGATAGATGTTGCAACAGCGCCCGAAGCGAGCCCTCCACCGTCTGGGCCAGCGCGTGCGAAGCGAACGTCAGCAAACCCAACAGCACGAAGCTCGACAGCACAGCCACCACCTGATGCTTGGTCAGCGAGCTGAAGAAAAGCCCGACCGAGATGTACAATCCGCCGAGCAAAACCAACCCGATGTAGTTGCAGATCAGAAGGCCCGAATCGACAGGCCCGTAGAACGAGAGCAGAATCGGATAGAGCAACATCACCAAAAGCAGAATCCCATAGAAGGCAAACGCCCCCAGGAACTTGCCCAACACAACCTGGCCTTCCGTAATAGGAGCCGTGATCAGACTCTCGAACGTGCCGCTGCGAAGCTCTTCGCTGAGCAACCTCATGGTGAGCATCGGCAGCACGAACGACAGAATCAACAGCATCCAGAACTCGAACAGCGAACGCATGGAGGCTTCCCCGCCAGGGCGAAACGTCCCTAAGGCGAACGCCAAACCCGTCGAGAAAAGGAAGATCGTGCTCACCGCGTAGGCTATCGGCGATAAGAAAAACGCCCCAAGCTCCCGGCGAGTCATTGTGGCTACGTTGTTCATCAACGCCTCCGTCTGTGAAACCAAACTCCGGCTGTCACGAGTGGAACCGGTCGAAAGACGGCCCACCGCTCAATCGCTGCTCGCTGGCGGGCGGCTATCCTCTCCGCTCCTGTTGCTCGGCTGTTATCTGAACGAAGAAATCCTCCAGCGAAGCACCGACGCGACGAATCTCACGAAGCGACCAACCCTTGTCCGCTACCAGCTTGACCACCGGCTCGCGAACGTCTTGATCGCTGCTCGCCTGAATCGCGAGCTGTGTCCAGCCGTCCACCGTTGTCGCCTCAACATGCTCCACGCCGCTGACGGATGTGACGGCCTGGGTAACCTCGTCTTTCTGGCCACGCACCTCAGCCACCACCTGCCCCTGAGCCCGGAAACGATCGCGCAGCTCCTGCGGCGAACCGCTCGCGACGATCCTGCCGGCGGCGATAATGATGGCCCGTGAGCAGACCTGCTCCACCTCGTGGAGTACGTGCGAGCAAAGCAAAACGGTGTGGTGCTCTCCAAGTTCCCGGATTAGGTTTCGAGTTTCTCGGATCTGCGTGGGGTCAAGCCCGATCGTCGGCTCGTCGAGAATCAGCACCGGCGGATCGTGCATTATCGCGTCCGCCAGTCCCACACGCTGCTTCATACCCTTCGAAAGATGTCCGATGGGCCTGTCGACGAACTCCGCAAGCCAGCACCGGTCCACCACGCGATCGATGGCCTTGATCCGATGGGCGCCCGTCAACCCTCGAAGCTTGCCCCGAAAATGCAGAAACTCCCGCACGCGCATCTCGGGGTACAGCGGTGTCGATTCCGGAAGGTACCCCACCCGGCGGCGCACCTCCATCGACTGGCTGAACACGTCAAAACCCGCCACACTCGCCGAACCGCTGCTGGCCGGCTGATAGCACGCCAGCACCCGGATCGTTGTCGTTTTGCCCGCCCCGTTGGGACCGAGGAACCCGACAACACCACCCTGATCCACCTCGAACGAGATGTTGTCCACTGCCGGAACCCGGCCATACCGCTTCGTCAAATCCTTAACCCGGATCATGGCACCGCGTCCTCGACCCACACCATTAAAAGAGACCGCCTAAAACTAAAAAAATTGAAGGCGGTCAAAGCCACGCACGGCACACTTTCTACCGCTCTGCACTCGTCTGTCAAGATCGCATCGCCTCCGCACAACCCACCTGCCACTCCAAACCGCCCTGAAACAGCAGGCGCAGAGCAACGCCACCTGCGATTCAAGCACGACTGATCGGAGGATGCTCACGTCGTCTTATGGTGGAGCGTCCGCCGAGCCAGCGGCCAACGAAGGCCCGGAAGTGTTTTGCTATTGAACTCATTCCCTCATCAACCGGACGATTGCGGATTGACTATTTCATACGAGTCTGATAATATAGGCAATTAGCTCACGCCCTCTTGCAAGAGGCGACAACTCAAACCACATCTACTTGGCCATCACCTTGAGGGTTGGACAGCGTTCTGGCTGCGCGCCGCTTGGTGTCGGGTTTATGCCTACCAGAAACGCCCCGGCAGCCCGCGACGCTGATTCGTAAGACCCTTGATCATCAGGACAAGGCCTTTGGGCTACTGTCAATATCGACGGTAGGCGTTGGAAGAGGCTGGATTGGCTGTGAGAGCAAGGAGAAACGGGCGGCGTATTCGTCTCACGAACGAGGACCTTAATGAGTCCATGAACCGACCCGGCTTCGGGGCCGAGCCCAGAGGGTAGCGAGAGCGTAGTTGAAGAGCGAAGATGGAATCGAGGGTAGGATCAGAATCGGAAAACTGAGAGCAGGCATGTGACCGACCGCAAACGGAGTTCCGGACCGCCGGTTTGAACGGTGGGTCCGCCACAGGAGAGGGAAAAATGAAGAAGCTAATCTGCAGTGTTGTGGATGTTGGAAAGGTACTCGCATTGGCCTCGTGCCTGCTGCTCTCAGCCGTCGAAGCAAACGCCCAAACCGCGGCGTCGAAACTCGAGGCGGGCAGTTCCGCGGATGACGCGTTCACGCGGCTCTGGCAGGACTACCCAGGGGTCGAATTCTACTTTGAGGGCCAGGTAGTCTCCCACGTGTCGGGGGCACCTTTCGGCTACGGGAGCAGCCCCGAGGATAGCGCCGAGCAGTTCCTGACGCGGCACTCGGGTGTCTTCGGTGTGACGCCGAGTAACCTGCAGGTTGTGACCTTGTCCGGCACGGGACCCCTGGTGCAGCCGGTGATGTTCGATCAGGACCGCCAAGCGTACAAGTTCTCGCTGATTCGCTACGCGCAGGATCTGGATGGGATACCGGTTTTCCGCGCGGAACTCAGGCTTCTCATGCGCGAGGAGGCGGACTTCCCGTTGGTGCTGGCAGCCTCTTCGCTGCGGGATCTGGGCGGCTTTGTGCTCGATTCTGCTGCCTTGCCAGTGGACTTCGATCCTGCCACCGATGCGGACACCGGGATGGAGGTCTTCACCGAACTTGAAACCGTTATCTGGGCTGGGGTCAACGATGAAACGCCCGAGCCGGTGCTGGCGGTTTCCTTCATTGGCCAGCGCGGGTCAATGGAGATGAAGACCTACGAGGAGTACCTGTACGTTGCCAACGCCGCTACGGGCGAGATTCTCCTCAAAGAAGACCGCATCATCTTCGAGAACGTGTCGGGTAGTGTGAGCGGGTTGGCAACTGAGGGAATCGGTGCTGACATCTGTGAGGCCGAAGTGTCGACTCCGCTGCCCTACGCCTACGCGGAGATTCAGGGTGGCAACTTCACCAATGCGGACGCGAACGGCGACTTCGTCATCATCAATCCGGGTACGGACGATGTCACCGTGGTGTCGCCCATCCGGGGTGCGTACTTCGATGTTACACACTTCACGGGAACAGACGAGGTACTGAACCAGGTGGTGACGCCGCCCGGGCCTGCCGACTTCCTACACAATGCCCCCAACACTGATGAGTTCGTCCGGTCGCAAGTGAACGCGTATGTCGAGTCCAACCTCGTCCGCGACTTCGTGCTGGACTACAACGCCGCCTACCCCTCCGTCTCCACAGAGACCCACTTCCCGGTGCGCGTGAATCGCACCGACGGGTACTGCCCAGGCAACGCTTGGTACAGCCCGGGTGAGCAGTCGATCAACTTCTGCTCGGCAGACGTGGCCGATCCCAACACTGCCTGGTCCGGTATCATCCATCATGAGTACGGCCACCGGTTGGTGAACGCGGCCGGAAGCGGACAAGGGCAGTACGGAGAGGGCATGGGAGACGTCATGGGCCTGCTGATCTCGGACGAGCCCGGCAGCGCCAGCTGGGGTTGGGGTCTGGATTGCGGCGACACACTGCGGTGGGCAGATAACAACTTCCAGTATCCCTGCAGCGGCGGAATCCACTTTTGCGGACAACTGCTCTCTGGCTTTGTATGGTGCATCCGCGAGGAGTTGGTGGTTACCGAGCCGGTCAACTACCGCGACATTCTGGCCAACTTGGCGATTAACGCCATGCTGGTGCACACCGGAGATCTGATCACCCCGCAGATCACCATCGACTACCTGACGTTGGATGACGATGACGCAGATCTCTCCAACGGCACGCCGCACTACCGCGAGATCGCGCACTGCGCCCTCGCACACAATATGTACGACCCCGCCACCTTCCCCCAGATTCCGCCGGTAGCCGTCTGTACTGATGATATCATCATGCGTGACGCTGACGCGAGCTGTTGCACTACGGTCACCGTGGCGGACATAGACGCGGGCTCGTTCGATCTGAACGGCCCCGACGACATCGCGTCGATCTGCATCACGGCCTTGGACGGCGACCCGGTCGATTGCGAGCAGTCAGTCCCGGTGTGCGAACCGGGGAGCCACACGGTCACCTTGACGATCACTGATGACGAAGGGGCGAGTGACTCCTGCGACGTCACCGTCGAGATCGCGGATGTTACCCCGCCGGCGATCACCGTTACGTTCGACGATCCCAGTCCAATCGAACTCAACAACGACTGCGAGGCAACTGTGAACTTCACGGTCACGGTCGTCGACAACTGCTGCGTCAACCCGGACAGCGTTGGATTCAACCGGGGCGTCATCGCCGGCGCGTGCACGCTGGGTCCGATTGAGCTTGATCCCCTGCCGGCGCCCGCGCCAACGATCGTGGTGACGGGCAGCTTCTTGGTCTCACAGGTTACCGATTGCCCGGTCGAGATCGAGATGCAGGTCACTGCAGCCGACTGCATCGGCAACTACGCGGGGCCAACACCCACCGATCCGAACGCTGTTATCACAGACAGCATCGCCCCGGTCGCTTCGATCGCGATCACCAATCCCGTAGACCCCATCGAGGTGGACGAGAACTGCGAGGCCTACGTCGAATTCGCGGCGACGGTCATGGATAACTGCTGCGTCGACCCATCTGACGTCATCTTCAGCCATGCGGTGCTTTCCGGCGCGGGCACAGTCGGAGCCATCGAGATACTAGAAGCGGCCAGCAGTGGCAAAGAGGCGACCTTCACCGGCCGCGTGCTCGTGTCTGACCTGACGGAGTGCCCCTTGGTACTCGAGCTCAGGGTTGACGCCACCGACTGCTGCGGCAATGCTGCGACGCAGGCGGCCACCGACCCGGACGCCCAAGTGGTCGATCTCATTCCGCCCGAGCTTACATGTCCCGATGACATTACTCTCGAGCGTGGTGATAAGATATGTAATGATGATGTACAGAACTGGCTTGACAGTGCTTTCGCTACCGACAACTGC
>Ga0180430_10000070_pt1 | contig 116238 bp, 114 predicted proteins | sample SS_ome_9_FD_132999 | JGI IMG/M metagenome (GOLD analysis project Ga0180430, IMG submission 132999) | Hypersaline lake sediment archaeal communities from the Salton Sea, California, USA - SS_1_S_2 metaG | ecosystem: Environmental > Aquatic > Non-marine Saline and Alkaline > Hypersaline >...
CCAAGACCTGACTTTCCCGCTCTTCTTTTTAATTTGCACTGCCCAAGTTCCATCTGGAATATTCCATTCATAGTTGGCTGGCCAAGGAGTATCTTTGAGAGGTTTGGTGGGGAAGATGTTGTCGTCAGTTGGCGGTTCAGGTTTCGGTGAAGGAGGCTCTTTAGGTTCTTCGGGAGGTGGCTGAGTCGGCGGTTTGCTCGAAGTTTCTTTTTTGAAACTTGCTACAAGATCATGTTTCTCAGATATATTCGACAGAGTATAGCGTCCTTGGTTTGACACCTTGTTGGTCACCACGACTCCATTGTCAGTTAATTTGTTTAATTTATATCCAGTGTTAGGCTTGATCTGAAATACTAGACTGCCTCCACAACTGGCAGCAGTTGCATTTGGTGAAATTTTTCCACCAGATCCAGCCTTAGCATACACTGAGAAAGATTTTTTCGTTGCGGTAATGACCACTTTTGTTTCTTTGTTGACTCTAGTCAGTTTCAACGGAGATTTTGTTGATTTTGATTCCCCGTTTACTTTGACTGATTTTATGTCACAGCAAGATTTCTTCGAAAAAGAGATGCTGAGAGTGTCGTTAAATTTAACAAAAATTTGGCCATTTATTGAAGAATTAATGCACTCGTCAACAGTGACGGTCACCTTATGCTTCTTGTTTTCGAACGTTGACCAGTAAGTTTCCTCAGAGTCTGGTCCATGTCCGGCTTTGTTGTAGCCACGAACTACAAAATAATAATCCCTTGAAGGCTTCAAAGGCTTTTTCAATTTATACTTCGTGACATTGCCTACGTCGATTTGGGTGGGGTATGGCCCTCCTTTTTTATTGCCATAACTCAGGACATAGCCCGTTGCAATACCCTTAGTCGGTTTTTCCCAGTAAGCTGTTGGTGTCAAAATTGTTGCCATTGCCCACGATTCTGTGAAAAGCAGAATAAGCAGGAATGGAAAAAACGCTAATGAAAATTTCTTAATACATCTACATCTAATCAATACTAAATCCTCCTAAAACATTTTTGTTTCTTTTTGCTTTATTGCTTGGGTAAATATCTTTAAAGCATTTCTGCTTGTTTTTTCAAGGAACTATATAAATTTTGATATTTCCCTGGGTTCTATTAATTCCAGCATATTTTTATCAAATTGTCAATAAAATTTTTTAATAAAAAGACTCTAAATTCTAAACCTCTATTTGTTTTTGGAAGCTTGTTGGTTTCCATTGACTTTTGGCTTTAAATAGGGCATAATTGGAATATTATATTAACAGCACTTTGAAAAGGAGGCGAGAGGAAAATGAAGGAAGTTCAGACAATTGAACAAGACTCACCTTCTTTCGAAGGGGTGAGAATTTTTTCTGATGAAGGCGAGACTTTCAGCTTGAAGGAGTTGGTGGTTTTTTTGATTAAATTTTTTTGCAAGGGAGGGCAGGAAAATGACAGAAATGAAGGAACTTAGAAGGGACGAAAGCTCTATTATTGACAAAGACCATGGGTCGATTTCTGAAGTTTTGAAATCTGCTCGTTTATTTTCAACAGTCTTGTTATTGGCGCTCATTGCATTTTTTCGATTTATTGTTTTTTGGATTTGGGCCAAAGTTTCAGCTCAATTCGTTTTGTGTTATCTCTTGCTGAGTGAGCGAAAAGTCAAAGCTCAGATTAAGTCCAGAAGATTAGGATGGGAAGAGGCTAATTTGTTCAGTGATGATCAATACGGATCAAAGCCATCCAAGATTTTTCGGTCCTATTTCTTCATTTTTGTTGAGGGCCACAGCGCTGAAATCAGAGTAAGCCAGAAGGTCTTTGAAAAATTCAAGGAAGTTTCTGATTTGGAAGTCTATTTTTTTGCAGATTTATTGGGACAGCCTCATGTTTTGCTGGAGTCGGACTCAAAAATTTTGAAAAAAATTCGGACTCCGTTTCGCATTTTGGGTGGTTGGATTACTCCGATCTGGTTCTTGTTTTCCAATTCTCATGAAGTAAAACATTTCAATGTTCTCAAGCAAGAGACAAAAGAGGAAGCAGAGTTTGTCATTTGGAATCAAGTCATTGATTCTCCTGCGGGGCCAGAAGGTGAATGGGTTGATAGAAAAACCCACCTGGTTTATTTGGAATTGGACGGTCAAACCTTTGAATTTGAAGTTTCCAAGGAGATCTATGATGACGCCAAGGCTACCGAAAAAGTCTATGTTCGTTATATGGACGGATTTTTCGGAAGCCCTCCTCAAATGAGACCCATTTTATTTAGAGGTCGGGCGGTTTAATGAAAAAACCAAAAAAAATGTCTCAAGAGGTGTCGCCGTTGGCCGCCTTCATCTCGTTTTGTTTTTTGGTGATAATGATTATCACCGAGACAGTGCGAAGTTGGCTGAAGAAATTATTTTAAATTTAAGAAGTTAGAGCAAAAAGGTTATTGGATATTATCTAGTGGCCTTTTTTGTTTTGGTGTGATATCCTAAATATAATAAGAACATCAAAAAATCTTTTTAGTATTGACAAGGAGATTTTTTTGTTGTATAGTTCGTTGACTTTGAAGCTGGCTTGGTTTCAAAGAATGTTCATTTTAACAGGGGAGGTGCAAAATGAGCGATTTAGAGAAGGGGGATCGTCCGTTTGAAGTCAAAAAATCTTTTGGAATGGATGTCTTATTGAAGATCACCAAGAACACTGTGGGAGGAATTGAGACTTCTGATTCTACTGATGGGAAAAGCATCCAAAGTAATCTGTCTGTTAATGAGTTGAGTTCAGCCGTGGACAAAACAATTTATGCTCATGGAATTAAGCTGAAGCCTGAATAACGAGTCTGTTCTTAATTTTTGGTTGAGGTTGCGCAAAGTTTAGCGTGGCCTCTTCTGTTTTTTTGGATTGAAAAAACAAAACACTCTCATACGTTAATGTAAAAGAGTGTTTTAAATTTCTAGCATGTTTGATTGATATTTAGTGAATGAATTAAGGAAATCAGTATTTAAATACTGATTTAACTTTTGTTTTTAGTGATTAACTGTTAAAATGAGCAGGTATGAATACAAAAAAATTGGATGAAATCAAACAAGCTATAATAAAAGCCGGGGAAGAAACTCTGAAATTCTATGACAACCCTGAAGTTGAATATAAGGAGAATGACAGCCCGGTGACAAAAGCTGATTTGGCCTCAGAAAAAATTGTTCTGGAGGCTTTACAGAAAACGGGATTGCCAATTTTATCTGAAGAAACCGAGGATGATTTATCAAGACTGGGGTCCAAGAAGGCTTGGATTGTTGATCCATTGGATGGCACCAAAGATTTTATTCAAAAAACTGGAGATTTTTCTATAATGGTTGGTTTGGTCGAAAATGGAAGACCAATTTTGGGTCTAGTTTATAGTCCCTCCACCAAAGAGCTTTTTTATGCAGAGAAAAACAAGGGAGCTTTTGTTGAGATTGATGAAGGGGAGTCTCAGCGCTTGCAAGTTAGTGGTATTGAAAATTCAAAGGAGGCCAGAATGGTCGTGAGTCGAAATCACTTAAAACCAGAAGACAAGGCTGTTGGTGATTTTTTGAAAGTTGCGAGCTTGGAAAAAAGAGGAAGCAACGGGCTGAAAATTGGCTCAATATCTTCAGGGGAAACCGAATTTTTTATAAATACTACTAGCAAGATGGGCGAATGGGATTTTTGTGGGCCCGAAATTATTTTGACTGAAGCCGGGGGAATGATGACTGACATCAAGGGAGATATTTTGATTTATAACAAAAAGAATCCAAGAATGAAAACGGGGCTAGTTGCCAGCAATGGGAAATTTCATGATAAAATAATAAAAGCTATTAATAAAATTAAAAAAAGACATGGAAAATAGAAATCTGAAAGGGTTTGTTTTGTGGTTTTCTGGTCTTTCAGCGGCAGGGAAGACAACAGTTGCTGATGAGGTTTTCAGACTATTGGAAGAAAATGGAAATACGATAGAAAGATTGGACGGCGATATTGTTCGGGACTCTTTGACTAACAAACTTTCTTTTAGCAAAGAAGATCGAGATGAAAATATAAAGAGGATTGGTTTTGTTTCAGGATTGCTTGCGAAAAATGGAGTGGGGGTCATCTCTTCTTTCATCACTCCCTATGAAGAACAAAGAAAAAATTTGAGAAAAAATATTAAAAATTTTATTTTAGTTTACGTCAAAACTTCTCTGGAAACTTGTGAAAAAAGAGACCCGAAAGGTTTATATGAAAAAGCTCGAAAAGGAGAAATCAAAAATTTTACTGGAGTTTCGGACCCTTATGAGATTCCTGAAAATGCAGAGATTGTTGTTGATACTGAAAAACTGAGTCCCGAAGAATCTGCCCAGGAAGTGTTTGAATATTTAAAAGAAAAAAAGCTAATATGAGTCAATCAAAACCAAAAAAAATATTATTACTCAATTATGAATTTCCTCCAATTGGCGGAGGGGCGGGGAACGCTACCTATTATTTGTTGAAAGAGTTTTCTAAGAAAAAAAATATTCGAATTGACTTGGTGACATCTTCAACGGATTCTTTCAGGGAGCAGAGATTTTCTGAAAATATCAAGATATATTTTTTGGATATTAATAAAAAAGGAGACTTGCACAGTCAGAGCATGAAAGATCTACTGGTTTATAGTTGGAAGGCTTTTTGGTTTGCGAAAAAGCTCAAGAAGAAAAAGAGATATGATCTGGTGCATGCTTTTTTCAGCGTTCCTTGCGGGTTTATTGCAATGCTCTTGGGCTTACCGTTTGTGGTTTCTTTGCGAGGATCGGATGTTCCTTTTTATAGTAGAAAATATATGTTGCTGGATATTTTCATTTTTCAGTGGCTCAATAAAATTATCTGGAAGAAAGCTGACAGAGTTATTGCAAATTCTTCAGATCTGAAGGAGTTGGCTGAGAGGACTTATTCTAAAAAAGAGATCGAGATCATTCCCAATGGAATCAATATCAAAGAATTCAAGCCAGGGAAAAAGCAAAGTAAATATGAAGGGAAAATTGGAGTTATCTCCACTTCACGGTTGATTCCGAGGAAGGGAGTCATTTTGCTCTTAGAGGCTTTTAACAATTTGGCACAGAAGTTTGATAATATTCAATTAATTTTGGTTGGCAGTGGAAATCAAAAAGAAAGTTTAAGAAACTTTGTTAACGTCAATGGACTGAGAAAAAGAGTTGTTTTTCGTGGGGTGGTTTCTCATGAAGAAATGGTTCAAGAATATGATAATTCCGATGTTTTTGTTTTGCCGTCTTTCAATGAAGGAATGAGCAATTCTTTGTTGGAGGCTTTGGCTTGTGGTCTGGCGATTGTTGCAACTGATACCGGCGGAGCCAGAGACTTAGTGGATGATGACAACGGCTTGATCATTGGCAAGGGGAGTGTCAAAGAAATTGAAGGAGCCTTGGAGTTGATTTTTGAAAACAAAGAAAAACTGACTTTGATGAAGGCCTCTAGTCGAAAAAAAGCTTTGGATATGAATTGGGACAAAGTCGCGGATAAATATTTAAAGGTTTATAAGGACATCTAGATTTAAGTAAAAAATAGGTATAGAGCTAGCTCTATACTAATTAAAATAATAAAATTATGGCTAGAGAAAAGCTGGAAAATAGAAAAATCAGGAAATTGTCGCGCGTTGGCAATGGCAAGACATATACTATCACCATTCCCGTAGAAATTATTCGGGAATTTGGTTGGCAGAAAAAGCAGAAAGTAGTTGTTGAGATGGACAAGAAAAATAAGGTTGTGAAAATTAAAGATTGGGAGAAATAGTTTTAAAAGTTGAAGGAGGACCAACATTAATTTTAGATTTTTATAAAAATAATCGTTTTTTATAAATGAGATTTGATTTCAATAATTTTCTGGAAAATGAATTTCTTGATTTCCTAAAGAGCTTGGGTAATGAGAAAGATCTAATCTGGAATCATAAATCACCCAAAGAGGTTAAGAAGGACCTTGATTTTTCTTTGGATCGAAGAGGTAGTTTGAGTAGCAAGAGGGAGTTGATAGATATTTTTGAGAAAATTAATTTGGGTACTCCCAAAGCCTCCCATCCTCTTTTTCTTAATTATCTTTATTCGAAGCCAGACGAAATTGGTATTTTAGGGGACTGGTTGACTTCTCTCATTAATTCTAATGTGCATGCCTATGAAGCGTCTCCTTTCTTTTCTGTTGTTGAAGTTGAGCTTATCAGAAAGCTTGGAAAAGTTGCTGGGTTTGATTCTAAGTCAGAAGGAATTTTTTGTCCTGGTGGCTCCTATTCTAATTTTTTAGCAATGTATTGTGCTAAGAGAAATGTTATTAAAAAAAGAAAATCTAACCAGAAATTAGCTGTGTTCACTTCCTCTCAGGCACATTATTCAATAGACAAAGCGGCTTTAGTTATAGGTCTTGAGGATATAGTTGTTTACAAAGTTAAGTGTGACAAAAAAGGGAGGATGCTTTTATCGGACTTAAAAAATAAGGTTAGCCTTTCCAGAAAAAACAAAGAACTCCCCTTTTTTATCTGTGCCACTTCTGGAACAACCGTTTTGGGTGGTTTTGATCCCATTGAGGATGTTTGTGATTTTGTTCAAAAAAATAAATTAAAAACGTGGGTTCATGTTGATGCAGCCTGGGGAGGGCCGATTTTATTTTCTAAAAAACATAAAAATCTTATTAAGGGCGTTGAAAGAGCCGATTCATTGACTTGGGATTTCCATAAAGCAATGGGTGCCCCAATTTTATGTTCAGCATTAATTCTGAAAGATGGAAAAAAGCTTCAAAACATGTTTAATGTTGAGGATAGCTATTTGTTTCATGATAAAAATGAAGAGAGTGGGGAATATGAAATGGGTCAAAAAACTTTTCAGTGCGGGAGAAGAGGAGATGCTTTTAAATTTTGGTTAATGTGGAAATTTTATGGATCAAAGCATTTTGAAAAACAAATGGAGCTCAAATTTTTAAACAGAAAAAAGGCAATTAAATTGATTAAGAAAAGAAAAAAATTCTTGATTTATGATGAAAATCCAGATTTTTTAAATATTTGCTTTTGGTATCTTCCAAAAGAAACAAGAAATAACAAAGAAGTACAAAATTTTTCGGAAGAAGAAGTAAAGAAAATATCTAAGATAACAAAGAGTATTTATAAATGTCTTAAAAGGGATGGGAGGGCTTTAGTCAACTTTGCAAAAATTGATGAAAACCCAGATTTTATAAGATTGATAACCAGCAACCCAAGGCTAAATGTTGATGAATTAAACAAGCTGCTTGACATAATAGAATCTATCGGAGAAATGTTGGAGAAAAAACCCGAGGAGCTTTTGGTTTCCGGGGGAGATGAGAGGCTTTTTTTGGATAAAAATGGTGTGAATAAAAATTTTATTAGCTCAAAGTCAAGAGCTGGTCAGATATCTAGGGCTAGTTGCACTTCTTCGAGAATAGATGCAAAGGGAGAGGAGAGGATATTGAAAATTGTATCTGAATTAAAATCTGGAGAAAGATCTTTTTTTGATTGTATGGAGGATGTTCACCTGAGAATAAGGAAGATATTAAAGGCGGATAAATCTTTGAGCATAATGACTGTTCCCTCTGGAACAGATGCTGAGTATATTCCCATTTTAATATCAAAGGTTCTTGCAAGAAGGGAAAATTTGAAAATAAAAAATATTATTACTGGATCAAACGAAATTGGATCTAATTCAGCCTTAGCGGCTTCTGGTAAATATTTTAATTCTCAAAGTCCAAAGGGCTCAAGAGTGGCCCCAAAAAAGACCTTGATTGATGCTAGAAACATGAAAGTTATAGAAATTTACCAAAGAGATCCGGTTTCCGGGAAGCCTCTTAATAAGAAAGGTCTTTGGCGAGGTGAGGTTATAAAAAGACTTAAAGACAAAAACAACTTTGTTATTTTGCATATTCTAGAATCCTCCAAGCTTGGTTATAGGATCGATGCAATGAAGGAGATTGAGGAAATAATCAACGAAAATAAGAAGAGAATACTAGTCGTAGTTGATGCTTGTCAAAGTAGAACTGACATTAAAAGAGTGAGGGAGTACATTAATTTTGGCTGCACAGTTATGATTACTGGATCAAAATTTGAAGAATCACCTCCGTTCTGTGGTGCAGTATTAATTCCCTACTCAATAACTGAAAGAATTTCAATAGAGGACTTTAGAAATTTTCCGAAAGGGCTGAGAAATTTTGTAACAATTGATGATGCCTCTGGTCCAATAAAAAAACTAATGGGAAAGCATCTAGGGAATTGGATGAATTGGGGGTTAATGTTGAGGTGGACAATAGGACTTGACAATTGGGAGAGGTATAGAAAAATTAGAAATAATAAAAGAGACAAAATCGTTAGCGATTGGGTCAAGAATGTTTCTAGCTTAGTAGAAAAATATCCTGAAGAATTTAAGCTTTTTAGTGGCGGAGAAAAGCAGTTGGGATCAGTTGGCGATATTAATACTATTTTGTCGCTGGAAGTCTTTAATGAGAAAGGAAAAGGGCTATCTTCCCAAGAATTAAGAATAATTTATGAATGGATGACCTTAGATATGAGCAACGAAGTCAAATTTGTTAGCAGAGAAGATAAGAGAATATTAAGAAAATCTTTTATCATTGGTCAGCCAGTTAAGATTAAAAACCATTCTGTTTTGAGGATCGCATTGGGAGCAAGGTTGGCAATTAGTATAGATGATTTTGGATTGGGTAGAGAGTTAGAATTTGATAAAATGCTACTCAGAAAATTGTCCTTGCTGGTAAGATTTTATCGAGATAATAAATAATTGTAATTATGAACAGTGAAGTTTTTCATTGGTTTAGGGTTAGGATAATGAAACCTTTTTTTGTAAAAAAATTGTATTATTTTTTGGTTGAGAAAATTGGCCTATTTATTTCCGATCTGAATTTTTTGAGAGTAGTTTATTTTTTAAGAACTAGAAAATTTCTTAATGTTAAAAATCCCGTAACTTTTAACGAGAAACTTCAGTGGTTGAAGCTTTACAATAGAAACCCCATTCTTAGTAAGCTCGCCGATAAATACAAAGTAAGAGATTTTGTTGCTAAAAAAGTTGGTTCAGATATTTTGATCCCTTTAATAGGGGTTTATGATTCTTTTGATGATATAGATTTTGATAAATTGCCTGATAAGTTTATTCTAAAATGCAATCATGCTTCTGGCTGGAACTTTGTTTGTGAGGATAAAGGAAGATTAGATTATAAAAAAATGAAGAAGCTTTTTGATTTTTGGTTGAAAACAAACTATTATTATCACGGCAGGAGTTGGGAATATAAAAACATAAAACCCAAAATAGTTTGTGAAAAGTTTCTTTCACAAGAAGGCACTTTCGGATTAGATGATTATAAGTTCCATTGCTTTAATGGAAGGCCGGTCTATATTCAATATATTAAAAATAGACTAAAGGGAAGGACAAAAGAGACTTATTATAATACGAAGTGGAAATTCCAACCTTTTAATATGACTAATTGTCGAAATACTAAATTGGTGGATAGGCCTAAAAATTTAAAAAAAATGTTGGATATTTCCAAAAAATTATCTAAAGGTTTGCCTTATGCGAGAATAGATTTGTATAATCTTGATGGGAGAATTTATTTTGGAGAAGTGACTCTTTGTCCAGCTAATGGAATGGATAATTTTGATCCGCCAAAGTATGAGAAAATATTCGGGGATATGATTGATATAAATAGCTAAATTTTTTTAGAATGCTGAATTTTATTAAAAATAATTGCTCGGATTTATCTGATAAATTGGCTGGACGTAAACTATTTTGGTACAGGAGTGCCTCGGGGATGCTTTTATATGAAGATATAAATATTATACTAAAAAAATTTTGTAAAGGCAGAGTACTTGACATTGGGGCTGGGCGCTTGGCTTATAAAAATATTTTACTAAAATATTGCAAGGAATACAAAAGTGTTGATTTTAAAAAAACTAGCGAGCATCTAGATTATATTTCTAATGCTCAGAATATGAAAAAGGTAATTAAAGACAATGATTTTAATACAGTCTTTTGCTCTCAGGTCTTAGAGCATGTTCCAGAACCTCAAAAAGCAATTAATGAAATGTATAGAGTTTTGAGGGTAAATGGCACCGCTATTTTGTCTGTACCATTTTTAGGTTTTTTGCATAATGAACCCCATGACTTTTTTCGTTATACCAAACATGCTCTTGTTTTCATGGGGGAAAAGGCTGGGTTTGAAGTTATTGAAGTAAAAGAGTCAGGTGGACTTTTTTCATTTTTAGGTTATTGTTTTTCTTTTTTGCTTAATGGAATTTTTTCAAAAGTTTTTTTGGTTGGCAGAATGGTACTTTACTTAAATGTTGTATTATCTTACTTATTCATTTTTTTAGATAAAGTAACTGGAACCAAAAATATTATGCCGCTTAATTATTTGGTGATTTTTAGGAAAAAACATGAAAAATAAAAATAGAAAAAAAATAGTTCATGTAATCGATTCTTTGGCTTTTGGTGGAGCGCAGGTTATTTTAAAGGAGCTTTTTGTTTCACAGAAAGGAAATAAAAAAATTTTTTTATATTCAATCAGGAAAAAGGGTATAAATATAAAAATTAATCACCCCAATGTTTTTTTCTCAAGTTCCAAGTGCAAGTACTCAATAACACCTTTGTTTGAGTTGAAGAAATTGATAACAGACAATAGGATCGAAATTTTACATTGCCATTTATTCAAATCTTTTATTTTCAGTTGGATTCTTAAAATATTTTATTTTCCTAATCTTAAGTTAATATTTCATGAACACGGAAGAATATTTAAGAATAGTTTTTTTTATAATATTTTTTTGAAAATTTCAACTTCTGCGGTGAATTTATATATTTCTATTTCTGGTGCCACTAAGGAAAGCCTTATCAAAAAAGCAGGCATTAAAAGGAACAAGATAAAAACAATTTATAATTTTGTTAGTCCCCTTAACTTTAGCGGAAAAGGAAGGAAGAAGAAAAAAACAATTTTGAACAAATTTAAAATAAAGGAAAAAGATTTTACCGTAGGATTTGCTAGTAGAATAATAAAAAGAAAAGGATGGAAGGAATTTATTTTAGCGGCTGAAATAATTATAAAAAAAAATGAAAACATAAAATTTTTAATTGCAGGAGATGGCAAAGAAAAAAAAGAGCTAGAAGATTTAATAGGAAACAAAGGATTAGACGGTAAAGTTTTTGATTTGGGATATGTTTCGAATATGGCGCAATTTTATTCCTCATTAGATTGTTTTGTGGTGCCCTCTCATTGGGAACCTATGGGACTAACTGAGCTGGAAGCTCAATCAATGGGGTTGCCTGTTATTGCTTCAGATGTTCCGGCTTTAAATGAAATAATATATGATAAGATAAATGGCTTATTATTTGAAGCTAAAAATCAAGAAGACTTATCTAAAAAAATTTTAATTATAAGAAGAAACAAAAAATTAAGAGAAAAAATAATAAAGAACGGTTTAGAGAGTGTTAAGACTTTTAGTCTAAAAAGTTATAAATCAAAATTGGATTTAGTCTATAAATCATTGATCTAATAAAAAATGACCGTCGTTACAAATAAAATTTTAAATAATAAATGTACGGGGTGCTCTGCTTGTTTAAACATTTGCCCAGAACAAGCCATTTCAATGAAAAAAAATAAAGAGGGGTTTCTATTTCCAGTAATAGACAGTAAGAAGTGCACAAAATGTCTTTTTTGTGAAAAAGTCTGCCCTATTTTGAAAAAATCAGAGATACAAAAAAATACTCTCAATAAAATATATGCTGTTAAATCAAGAAACCAAAAAACTCAAACATCTAGTTCTTCGGGAGGGACCTTTTCTGAATTAGCTAGATATTTTTTGGATCAAAAGGGACTTGTGTTTGGTGTGTCTTTTGAAAATAATTTAACCAAACATATTTTTATTGATAATAAAAAAGACATAAGAAAGTTAAGGGGATCAAAGTATTTGCAAAGTTACATTGGAAATTCTTTTTTGTTGGTTGAGAAATTTTTGAAAAACAAAAAAAAAGTCTTGTTTGTGGGTTTGCCTTGTCAAATAGCCGGGTTGAAATCTTTTATTGAGCTTAAAGGTGTGAATAAAAAAAATCTTTTTTTGGTTGATCTTGCCTGTCATGGAGTTCCGTCATATAAAATTTTCAATGATCATATTCTCGATATTTCAAATGGGAAGAAAATTATAAATGTTGAGTTTAGAAATAAAAAATCGGGTTGGAAATTTTACTCGCTAGCTTATTCCTTTGAAAAAGGTGATAAAATTATTTTTGAATATACTAAAGATTTTTTTATGCGTGGATATCTGAGGAACTATTTTTTAAGAAAATCTTGCTATGATTGTAAATTTTCCAAATTGCCACGTCAGGGAGACATAACACTTGCTGATTTCTGGGGAATTCCTTCAAAATATTATGACAATAGGGGGGTGTCTTTGGTTCTACTAAGCAGCAAAAAAGGCAGGGAGGTATTTAAGAAAATTAAGAAGGATGTTTATTTTAAAACTTTTGATTCCAATTTGATTTCCCCTAAATCAAGAGTGGTTTCTGGAAAATATAGTAAGCAACAATATGCCCAAAGAAAAGAATTTTTTGAAGATTATTTTTCAAAAGGCTATGGATATTGCAAAAATAAATATTTTAAATCTAGTATTAGAGAGGACTTAATTAATATGATTAAAAAATTAAAATGGAAAATAATAAAATAAATAAAATTATGATAATACAAGGAGAGGAGACTCTTAACTATGGAAATTTCATGATGCTTCTTAATTGTATTCATTATTCCGCGAAAGCCCTTAACTATGAATGTGAGTTTTTTGTTAGATTGCATTCATTCAAAGACGAAAAAAGGATCAAGAGGGAGCTTGATAATAAGAAGATTATTTTAAAAACTTTTTTGAAAAAAGAGTTTATTTTTCAAAAAAAAGAAAGGAACAAGGTTAAAAATTTATTTAATAAAATTTTTGTTTTTAAGTGTCGTCTTTTCGATGATTTGTTTTTGATAAAAAAGATTATTCAAGATAACCATATTGATAAAGTTTTTGTTTTAGGGGGTGATAATTTCAATGAAGGCTATAAAGGTTGGGCAATTTCTACAAATCTTTTTCAGATAAAAATTATTTCAATGATAACCAAGGTTTTTTTGATTAGTCAAACAATAGGACCTTTTTATTCTTGGAGGAAAAAATTTTCTAAATATTGTTTTAAAAATGTGTCTATATATTGTAGGGACTATGGATCTGTGAAATATTTAAAAAAAGAAATAGGCTTAAGGGAAAATATTTTTTCATCTAGCGACTTAGCTTTTCTGGATTTACCGAATCAAAATAAAAAAAATAACCAAGAGCACCTTTTGAAAAAGAACAGCTATGTCACATTGGTTCCCTCGGGTCTTTTTGGCCAGTATTGTTCTAGTTTTAATGAATATGTTGGCATTTGGGAGCAAATAATCAAAGAAGTTTTGATCAAAAAAGAGCTTCTTTCTAAAAAGATTTTGTTATTACCCCATGTCTTAAATGAAGATGAATTAAAAATTGACGATATGACTATAATCAAAGAACTTAAGAAAAGATTTAGAGAAAATGAAAGAGTAAAAGTAGCAAAAGGCGTTTTTTATCCAAGTGAGGCTAGGTCTATACTGGGAAATGGATTTTTTACTGTTACGGGTAGAATGCATGCAGCGATTTCATCTTTTCAGAAAGGAGTTCCGGCTTTATCTTTATCTTATAGCGTAAAATATAGTAGAATCATTGGAGGTAAGTTGGGGATCAAGGAACTTGTCATTGAAGCCAACAGCCTTAATAAAAATACAATAACTAAAATCGTTTCTGAAAGGATGAGTTATTTAATAAGGAAGCGTACAAAAATTATTTCTAAAATAGGCAGGGAGGTTGGAACGGCGAAAAAGGAAATCATTGGCAGTATCAATCAAATTAATAATTCTTAAAAATGTTTATAAATTTAAATAAAATGACGCGAGAGGTCGCTTGGTCTTTTTCCACAAAAGGAGTGAGCCTTTTATTTTTTTTGATTTTAAATATTTATTTGGCTAGAAAATTTGGTGTTGATGGCTTTGGTCTTTGGTCTCTTTTCCTTTCTATTGTTACTATCTTTTTTACTCTGTCGTATTTCGGTCTAAATGCTTCTACTAAAAAATTTGTTGCTCAGTATAATCAGACAAAAAACTTAAAGAACATTTTATCATCTTCTTTTAGATTAAGAATTATTATTAGTTTTATTTTCTCTTTAATTTTTCTTTCTATTCATAAAAAAATTGCCTATTTTCTGGGAAGCGAAAAGCTAGATTATCTATTCTTGCTTTCTGTTCCATTAATTTTTTTGTCTGGAATTATTGATTATTTTAAAAATGTTTTCACTGGGCTTTTAAAAATAAAATACAATTTCGTTGTTAATTTTACAGAATATGGCCTCAAGCTCTTTCTTGTGGTTTTATTTGCAAATTCCATTGTTGCTGTTTTGAACTTTTATATTTTGGCTTTATTTATTGCCTCTTTTTTTGGTTTTTATTTTATTTATTTTTGTTTCTATAAAAATTTAAAAACTTCAAATAAAAATTTTAGTAAAGAAATATTAAACTATAGCTACCCCTTATTTTTTATAACCTTCGGCTTCTTGGCTCTGACTGAAATTGATATTGTTATGATCGGATTATTTTCAACCACAAGAGAGGTTGGTGTTTACTCCGTGGCAAAACAAATAATTTCTAAATTACCACATATTTCCCTGGCTATTGTTATGGGGACAATGCCAGTTTTCGCAAAAATTAATTACAAAAACAAAAAAAACCTAAAATTTCTTTTTGATAAAATTATCATGATAAATTTTTTGGTTTTTCTTGCTATTGTTTTGGGCATTTTAACATTAGCGCCTTTTTTCATTCCTCTCTTATTTGGAGATCAGTTTCTAGGATCAGTATTACCCCTAAGGATATTAACTTTTTATTTATTGGCTTTTTCTATTTCAATAATATTAAACAATTTTTTAGATTATACAGGTCGGGCTCGAAAAAGGGCAACGAACATCTCAATCACTATAATTCTAAATATTTTTTTAAACTTCATTTTAATTCCCAGATACGGTGCCGTAGGGGCCGCAATTTCTACATCCGTTTCTTATTTGCCGTATGTTATTCTAAATTGGTTTGAGGTCAAAAAGATTTTTCGATCAATATAAAAATTTATTTGTTTATTTCAAAATAAAAAACTTCAACTTTTGTGTCATCAATTTTATGTAAACAACTTTCTCCGTGGAGTTGTTTAAAATTTTCACAACAGTATTCTTTTATTGCGTCCTGAAGATGCCCCCCCTTTTTTGTTTCCCAAGTTATATAACCTGATTTATGTTTAGACAAATCATCAAGAAAGTTTTCAAAATCATATTTCTTGCCACTTAACATATTTATAGTTTTTGCATTTTCTATCTCTTTGAGATAAAAAGTTCTTAAATATTGTCCAAAAATTATGTCTTTTTGAGAATTGAAATTTTCGTTTATTTCTTTATAGGCGATTTTTAATTTTGCACGAGAGCCATTTTCTCCGTATAAATCGTCTTTAGATCTGAGAAAGGAAGACAGAACTAAAGTCAAAAACATAAAAAATAAAATCGATTTTACCAATTTTTTATCGGTTGTTTTTATTAGACAATAGAATCCAGCAACTATTATGGTTATTGATAAAGGTATTATATGAGATCCATAGACAAAATTTGGGTATCTATCGGCAATCCAAACAAAAAAGGCTAGAGAGAAAAGGACGTTTATTATTATAAAAAAGATTTTATCTAAAGACTTTTTTTTGATAAGGGTGATTGAAAATAAGAAGACAAGGAAAAGAGATATTCCTAAACTTTCTCCAAATGGAAAGTTGCTTTGAAAGTAAATATAACTGTAGTTGCTTTTTTCAAAAAAAGTCAAGAATTGAGTGAATTTTTTTATTATCCCTAGGTGAGCTCCTGTGAATAAAAATATTATCCCGGATAAACCAGCAAGGCTAGTCCATAGAAATTTTATTTCTCTAGTTCTGTAGAACATATAGAAAATGAAGAGCACAAGGGAAGGAAAAGCCACCAATGAATTCATGTGAATGTTGTACGCAAAAAATAAAATTATTAATGTAATCGGAATTAATGTTAAGCGAAAATCAAAATTATTTTTTATAAATTCGGATAGGCGTTTGTTTTTGATTTTAGTCTTGTTTGGTTCTGTGGTTGTTCTGTATAAAAAATATAAAAGTATTAGAAACATCGGAAGAAGCAACGCATACATTCTTGTGTATCTAAATAATGATAAGAAATTTGCGTTAAAGACTAAAGCAAAAGTTGACAATGTTGCAACATCCTTTGACTCGAAGAAAAATTTTGTGAAAAAGTATATTATTATGACAAAAATAATACCTGATATAACAGAAACAATTCTCGAAGACCATTCTGAAATTCCAAAAATTTTATAGGATTGAGTAATCAAAAATGTGTGAGGCCAGGCTCTTTTGTAGTGGCAATATTTGTCATTTTCTATGCATTCTGTGTATTTTCCAGATTTATTTTCCAGCCAGTCCCATTTATAAAATTCACCCGTTTTGTAGTATCCGACTGAGGCAGCAACAACTTGGAATTCATCGCCCCTTATTTCAGATTCCCCAAGTTTGTATAGTGCTAATCCAGAGAATATGGCCAATAAAATCATTAGCGAAATCGAATATCGAAGACCTTCTTTATAAATCCAATCCAATATTTTTCCGATGAGAGGAAATTTTGAGATTTTGGGAAACTTTTTTTTGAAAAATTCCGAACGCTTTTTTTCGCTCCTCTTTTCTTTTTTGAAATCACTTTGTATTTTTTTTGCAAATTCGAGATTTGTTCTTACAAAAATAATCCCGGTTATTGATGTTGTTGTAATTAAAAGAATTTCAAATTTTGAAGTTAATAAAACAAAATTTTGAAGCAAGTCGTTTTCTAGGTTCAAACCAGAAAGAACAAATTTAAAAAACAAAATAGAGAAAAAGAATAAAAAGATAAACCCAATCCATTTTTTTAAGACCGGAAGCTTGCTCAGTTTATTTATTTCATTTATTTGTTGAATAAAACTAATACCAACTAAAACAATTATGAAGATAGAAATGTAGTTGTTTAGTTGATTGTTATTTAACAGAGATGACAGAAAGCTGATAGAAAATAAGATAATTGATATTTTTATAGCTTTTTTAAAAGATGTTCGTTGGAAAATCGAAATAATTATTGGCAATACACCAGTTAATATTATTAAAAAATTATTGACAGTTTCTGGGGAATTCCATTCAACATAAGAAAGAACGAAAAAAACCATTAAGGTCGATCTAAAAAAATCTTTTATTATAATATTTATTTTTTTTTGACTGATTTTCATGTAATTTCTATTTACCGGAGAAGAATCCGATGATTTGTCTTATAAATTCTTCAGCGCTTGGGTTTCCGCTTAGTTTTATTTTTCCTTTAATTAAATTATCCATTTGCTCTGATTCTATTGAATAAATATCATTAAAAAAATCTCTATTTTCTTTTAAATTGAATTCACACAGAGCTTCTTTTTTTGATTTTTTAAAACATTTTCCTTTCTTAGGATTTGATTTTGTTTCTAGATAATAATAATCTAGATTTTCTATTATTTTTTCTACTCTTTCCAAGTAAATCGGGTAATAAGCTTCTTTTCCTGTAATGTAAAAATAATTATTCCTTTTGATTATAATTTTTTCAGGAAATTTTTCTTTCATTGATTGAAGTGTGAGATTCTCTCCTGGTTGAAATAATTTCAATTCCTTTTCTTCTATTTCTGGTAATTTATTTTTATCTAAACTAAATTTTTTCAGAATGTCTTTATTTAAGACTCTTCTTAAAAAACCATCTTCCAAGAAATATATATTTTTTTTGTATTTTACAAAACTTCCATTTGGGATGGAAGTGGGATTTGCATTAAATAGTTTTTTAAGTAATGCGTCTTGATTATAAATAACTTTATCTCTATGGCTTAAAAAAGCTGAAAGTTCCGGGTTTATTTCAACTCTTAGATTTTCAGGGATTTCTTTTTCGAATTCTAGAGTTAGTTCGGCTTGGTCGTAGTTTCGTTCGGTGTAGACGATGTATTGATTGTCTGAGACCTTGATCAAGGGGGCGGTTTTTTGTTTTATTTCCCAAATGTTTATTCCAATCACCCAAGCCACGATTAAAAACCCGGTTAAATAAATCGAGACTCTTAACAAGATGAATTTTGTTTCAGGCTTCATTTGTTTTTGCTGAAATCTACCGCTTAATAATAGCAAAAAAAATTCTTTTGAGCAATTTAAAGTTAGTCAACAGTCAACAGTAAGCGGTCACTTTTACGGAAGTCCGACTTCCGGAGACAGGCTTGTTATAGGGCTTTAGCAGAATTTTTACGGAAGTCCGACTTCCGTAAGCTTCTACAAATCTCTGTAAAAATGACCGTTGGAAGGGTTGGGAGGGGTGCGATGATGAGGGGTAATAATAAAAATAGAAGCTTCTATAGAAGCTTCTATTCAATATCTATTATTCCGTCTTGTTTAGTAAGCCGAGACAAGCGTGTCTATCATAGTAGACACTATTTCGTCTTGCTTGAACAAGTCGAGGCAAGCGTGGCCATTATAGTGGCCACTATGATGGCCACTATTTTAAATCATCCTTCCAATCCAAAGGACGATGAATATTCCAAACATGTTGATTGTGAAAGCCACTGTTGAAAAGACAGTGATTGAAACATCTTTTGACCAAGAGACCAAAGCGATTGCGAGTTCATCTGGAAGGGGAGTGGCGGCGATGAAGCCAGCTAAGGCTGGAAGGAGATATCTTCGAACAAAGTCGGGAGTTCTTTTCTCAATCATTTTTCGTATAATTTTCAGCAGTTTGTTTCGAGACAAGTCGTTCAGTTCTCCTTCAACGGAAATTCTCATAAACCGAAAAACAAAAAGGTTTCCCGTCACAGCTCCAGCGAAAGCAATCAGTCCGGCCATTCCGAAATTTTGCAAAGGAGAAAGGAGGAGCAAAATGGCGATTGAGGAACTGATTGTGAAGCCATAGACAAAGAAAAAACCGGCAATGAAAGTTCCCAGATAGCCCAGTTCATAGATCACTTGATGGAAGAAAAAATTATTGCCGTCCTTATAGATAAGCCAACCAATGAAAATTGAGAGAATTAACAAAATCAGCTTGGGGTATTTGATTTTTCGAACCAGAGTTTTGGAGATTTCTCTGGTGGTTGGAGTTTTAGTGAAGAAAAACATTGTTTTAAAATTGGAATTTTAAAATTGGTCATTAGTCAGTGGTCACTGGTCACTGGTAAAAAATTCCTTGGGAATTTTTCTGCGGATGACCGCTTGCTGGTGACGGTTGACTTTTCCTTTTCATTATCATCAAAACTTTGGAAATAATCAATAGCAATTAGTCAACAGTCATCAGTAACTGGTCACTGGCTTTCCGGTTCGGCAAAAGTAATATATTAAGTCAACAGATCAGCTAATGACCAATGACAAATGACCAAACTTTTGACTTTTGTTAAAAAACTAGTTATATTGGGGTATATTTGAAAAATTGATTTAAATTGAATCGTAAAGGAGGAGGTTTGGTCATGAGAACAGGAGCTATTCAAGGCAGGTATAAAAGAAAAAAGCGGGTAAAAAAACAGAAGGGGAAAGAAATAAGTCCGAAGGCTTTGGAGGGGGCGGCGGTTGAACCCATTGGAGCTAGTCTTTTAGTAATTCCTTCTGATGGCGGTCCATCAATAACAGTTGTTAGGAACACTGGACATGTTTGTGGTCCTAGCGGGGAGAAATTTAATGATTCAGGAGCTCAGGCTGTTATTGATCACGTGACCCAGGCTGGGTTCGAGGTTCGCCAAAGAACTTTGTGATTTCAAAATTTAGGGAGGTGGTTTAAATGATTGACGAAGAAACCCTGAGGAAAGCAAAGCTCAAAATTCCCGAAGGCATGTGTCTTTCAGTTGTGTTGCCTGATGAGCAAGAGATCCTTTTTAATTTGAGCAACGGCTCTATTTTGAAGAGAAGCGGGGTTCATTTATTTGAAGATGATCTTGCAGCCCGTGAGGCGATCAGGGAATTTGTCAGAAGAAAGCTCCTTTCTCATCAACTAAGACAGGCTCGGGAAAAAGAGCCGGCCTAAGTAATCAGCGGTTAAAAAGTTTCTAAAAGGATTCGGAAAATTTTCGGGTCCTTTTAAAATTTCAATTTTTAAGCTATAATACAACAGTTAAAAAAGAAGACATGAAACCAGAAGAAATCAAGAAAAACCTAAAAGAATTACAAAATAAATTCGTCCAGTTGGGCGACTGTCTTTGACTGGGAAAAAACAAAAAAAGAAATTCGAGAAATTGAAAAAACTTCCCTTGAAGATGGTTTTTGGGATGATCATGAAAAAGCTGGAGCGCTCACAAAAAAACTTGAGTTTTTGAAAAAAGAGATGAAGGACTGGGAGGAGTTGAAAGAAGATTTGACAAGCTTGGAAGACTATTTGAAAGAAGCAGAGTTGGGAGATTCAGAAAACCAAGAAATGATTTTGAGTGAATATAATAAAATTGAAAAAGATCTCAGTAAATTTGAGAAAAAAACTTTTTTTAGTGGAGAGCATGATGACAGCGATGTGATCTTGGAAATTCATGCTGGAGCTGGAGGTGATGATGCCCAAGATTGGGCAGAGATGCTTTTGAGGATGTATTTAAGGTTTGCTGAAAAGCAAGACTGGAAAGCTGAGGTAATCAACAAAAGTGAGGGAGGAGAAGCTGGAATAAAAAGCGCCACAGTTGAAATCAAGGGCGAAAAAGTTTTTGGAAACCTCAAAGGCGAAAAAGGAGTTCATCGATTGGTTCGGCAGTCTCCGTTCAATGCTGATGCTTTGAGACAAACCTCTTTTGCAGCAGTTGAGATTTGGCCAGTCTTGGAAAATGAACAGAAAATTGAAATTGACGAGAAAGATTTGAAAATTGACACTTTTCGTTCTTCGGGAGCGGGAGGGCAGTCAGTCAACACTACTGACTCAGCTGTTCGGATTGCTCACTTGCCAACCAACACGGTGGTGACTTGTCAGAATGAGAGGTCTCAGCTTCAAAACAAAGAGGCGGCGATGAAAGTTTTGAGAGCAAGACTTTTTGAATATTTCGAAGAACAAAGAAAGGAAAAAGAAAAAAAGATTCAGGGAGAGAAAAAGTCAGCCGAGTGGGGCAATCAAATTCGTTCCTATGTCTTTCATCCTTATAAGATGGTCAAAGACCACCGAACTAATTTTGAAGAATCTGATGTGGAAAAAGTAATGAACGGAGAAATTGAAGGATTCATTGAAAGCTACTTGAGGTTTTTAAGCAAAAAGTAAATACTTGTTTGAAATTTGAATAAAATAATATATAATGAAGTGGAGCCACATTAGTCACTGGTCACTAGTCATCAGTCACTTAATTCATGAAAAAGAATAAAAAATCAAAAATAAACGGTTTTTACGATTTAGATGTTTGGAAAAAGGCAAATAAATTATGCATTGATGTTTATAAATTAACCAGTGATTTTCCAGATAAAGAACTTTTTGGTATTACTAGTCAAATTAGAAGGGCGGCTATGTCAGTAGGTGCTAACATTGCTGAGGGGTTTGGAAGATTTCCCTATAAAGACAAAATAAATTTTTATTACAATGCTAGAGGTTCTAGCTGTGAGGTGCAGAATTTTTTATTTCTTTCTCAAGAACTTGGATATCTAGAGAAACAGATTGCCAGAAAAGTTTTTATAGAGTATGAAAGTTTAAATAAACAGATTAATAGTTTTATAAAATCAGTTAATAATAAATCATCTGATCTAGTTGCGAATGACTGTTGACTAGTGACTGATGGCCAATAATTATGATTGAATGCAGAAACGTTTCTAAAGTTTATCCAGGAGATGTTCCAGCTTTGGAAAACATCAACTTCAAAATAGGAGAAAAGGAGTTTGTTTCAATTATTGGATCTTCCGGAGCGGGGAAATCGACATTGATGAAATTGCTTCACGCCGAGGAAAAACCAACTTGTGGGGAAATCTTGTTTGAAGGGGAAGACATTGTTGAATACAAGAAAAAACAGATTTTTCAGCATCGAAGAGACGTTGGAATTGTTTTTCAGGACTTCAAACTTTTACCCAAGAAAAACGTCTTCGAGAATGTAGCATTTGCGATGGAAGTGGCTGGAAAATCAGATGAAGAAATCGCTGAAGATGTTCCTCAAGTCCTAGAAATTGTTGGGCTAAGTCATTTGGCGGAAAAATATCCTAACGAAATTTCTGGTGGAGAACAGCAAAGAGTTGCAATTGCCAGAGCCTTGGTCAATCGACCCAAAGTTTTGATTGCCGATGAACCAACTGGAAATCTTGATCCGGAATCGGGCTGGGAAATCCTTCAATCTCTTTTGAAGATAAATAAATATGGAACCACCGTTGTTTTGGCTAGTCACGACAAGGAGTCAATTGACAAGATCAATAAAAGAGTGATTTTGCTAGAAGACGGAAAAATAGTAAGTGACGAATCTGTTGGGAAGTACGATTTAAAAAAAGAAAAAAATCTAAAACACAAAAAGAAAACCAAGAAAAAGAGAATATAAAATTAAGTAAATAAAAATAAGAAATGGGTTTAAATTTATCCAGAACACTCAAGGCAGGCCTTAAGAATTTTTTTCGAAATGGTTGGCTTTCTGTTGCAACCATTAGTATTATCATGGTGACTTTGTTTATTATTAATATTCAAATCGCTGTTGTTTCTTCAGAAAATTTGCTTTTAAATGACATCAAAAACCGGGTCAGTATTTCAGTCTACTTCAAACCAGAAACCAACGAGCAAGATGTTTTGAGAGCCAAAGATGAATTTTCTCGCTATCAAGAAGTTGCTTCTGTCGAATATATTTCCAAAGAGCAGGCACTGGAAGACTTCAAAAATGAAAATGCTAATAATGAGATTTTGCAAAAATCCTTGGAGGAAATTGAAACCAATCCTTTTGAGCCCACTTTGAGCATTAAAGCCTGGGAGCCAAGAAACTACGAATTGATTTCCAGAGCGGTCAACGAAAGTGATTTCAGGGAAAACATTAATACCGTTAATTATGATAAATATAGCAATGTTATTGATAATTTAGGCAAAGAAATTGATTCAAATCAAAAAACTGGTTTGGCTTTGGGGATCACTTTGGCTGTTATTGCGGTTTTGATTACTTTCAATAGTGTCCGAATCACCATGTATTCTCACAGCCGAGAAATCGGAATCATGAGATTAGTGGGAGCGTCAAATAACTTTGTGAGAATGCCTTTTGTTTGGGAAGGGATTTTCTATGGCCTCATTTCAGCTGCTATCGCTTTGCCGTTGTCATTTTTGTATCTTAAATTTGTAGCCATTACTGAATCTTCAGGGGTCATTTTGCCATTTTCCAACAGTATCTACATTGAACAATTTTTATCTCAAGTTTTCTTCAAAAATATTCTTTGGATCATTCCAGCCGAGCTTGGTGCGGGAATTCTTCTTGGAATGATAAGTTCTTTCATTGCGATTGGAAGGTATCTTAAGAATCCGAAGAGATAGTTTTGCATAACTTAAAACCGGATGCAATGCTTGCTTGCAACCGGTTTTTTTCATTTTCAGCCCCTGGTCCCTAGAGACTGTAGGCTTTTACTTTTTTCGTCCAGGTTGATTCGCCTGAACGAATGACTTCTTTCTCTCTACAGCGAGAACATTTACTCATGTAGAGAGCCATGGTTTCTGTTCCGCAGCCCTTGCAGGCTGGCAACCCTTTTCGATTTTTGTGTTGGTGATGGATGTTTGCGGTTACATTCATCCACCTTCCCGTGAAATAAGATGTCGTTGACATTTCTTCGGTCTCCCTCTCATTAATAATGTTAAAAATCTCTTTTACATTTATAGTGTCTTGTGATTATACATCAATTTAATATTTTTGTCAATAGAACCCGGTAATGTCTAAACACTTCTGGCCCTTTTGCTAAAATTAGCCCTAATAACAGCACTTAAATTAATTTATCATGGGCGGAATTTGAAGGGGTATTCCCTTGACTTTTTATTTGTTTATTTCTACAATAGTTTTATTAGAGTGTTTTAATTAGTTTAATTACAATTTATTAATCATTAACCTTACAAATTTAGAGGACTATTTAACACCAGTCTTTTTTGTTTGTTTTAGGAACTTCGTATTTGGCAAATTTCTTCGTTCCGCCAAAGGCGGACAGGCGCCACTTCCTTATCATTGGTTGGTCCGAACTTTGCTCAAATACGAAGCTCCTAACCTGAAAAATTATGCCAAAAAAAGTAAAAAAAGAGCTTGATGAAAAGCTTGAAAAACCGACCGAAAAGGTCATATTAGGAGACAAAGAAGCTCCAAAGAAAGATACTAAAAAAACCTCCAAAAATGAGATGGAAGAACTGTTGAAAGACAAACTTCCAGTGATCCCAGAAGAGGGAACCAAAATCAAAGGGACCGTGATTGAAGTTGACACCCATGCTTTGTTTGTTGATTTGGGAGAAATGGGAGTTGGAATCATCTATGGAAAAGAAGTCAAGGATGGTTTTGGGGGAAACAGAAAAAAACTAAAAACAGGAGATGAAATAACTGCCAGTGTTGTTGATTCAGAAAATGAAGAAGGCTATGTCGAGCTCTCAGTTCGAGAAGCCATTCGAGAAGAAGCCTGGAGAGACTTGAATAGCAAAAAAGACACTGGAGAAATCATTATGGTCAAAATTCTTGACGCCAACAAGGGTGGTTTGATGGTTGAAGTGAATAATATTACCGGGTTTATGCCAGTTAGTCAGTTGACTGCTGAGCACTATCCTCGAGTGGAAGACGGCGACAAGAACAAGATTTTTGAAATCTTGAAAAGCTATGTTAACACTGAAATGAAGGTTTGTGTTATTGATGCCAATATTGAAGAGGAAAAACTTATTGTTTCAGAAAAAGAAGCCTATCGAGAAGAGGAGAAGAAAAACATCGCTGAATTCAAAGTTGGTGATGTGGTTGAAGGTGAGGTCAGCGGAGTTGTTGACTTCGGAGCCTTTGTTAAATTCTTTCCACCTTCAAGGGAGGACTCCAAAGATGATGCCGATAAACTGGAAGGATTGGTTCATATTTCACAACTTGATTGGAAATTGATCGACAACCCTCGAGACGTTGTTAGTGTTGGGGACAAGGTCAAAGCCAAAATTATTTCCATTGATGACACCCGAGTTTCCCTTTCAGTTCGAGAATTGAAAGCTGATCCTTGGAGTCAAGTTGGTGAGAAATACAAAGTTGGCGACATTGTTGAAGGAACTGTTAATAAACTAAATCATTTTGGTGCATTTGTTTATTTGAACGAAGATATTCACGGACTTTCTCACATATCTGAATTTATTTCTCGGTATCCTGGAAAAAATGTTGATGAGGTTATTCAGGTCAATGAGGTCTATCTCTGGCAAATTATGTCTATGGATCCTGACAAACATCGAATGGGACTTAAATTTGTTGGTGAGTTGAAAGACAAAGCCAAATTGACTAAGGAGAAAGAAGACAAGGAAGAAAAGAAGCCTGCTTCCAAAAAGGCCTCGGATGATAAAGCGGAAAAGAAAGAAGAGAAAAAGAAAGCCGAAAAGAAGCCTGTCAAAAAAACTTCTAAGAAGGAAGATAAAAAATAATGATTTCAAAATGGGAGACAAAAATGTTTTGATAATCAGCGGTCCGACTGGAGTCGGAGAGAATGCTATTTTTGAAGAACTCAAAAAAAGATATCCAAATTTTGTTCGGCTCGTTACTGCCACTACCAGGAAACCGCGCTTAGACGAAAAGGACAAGGTGGCCTATTATTTCATGAACAATGATGAGTTTAAAAAAGAAATCGAAAAGGGCAATATTCCTGAATATCAAAACAGCAGAGATAAAGAGGTCTTCTATGGAACTTATCTTCCAGAATTAAGGGAAAAGATTGCTCAAGGGCAGATTGTTGTTGCGATGACTGATATAGCTGGAAGTAGATATTTCAAAGAAAGCCACAACGCAACAACAATTTTTATCTTGCCAGACTCAATGGAAAATCTCAGGAAGCGACATTTGAACAGGGACCCTGACGTCAAGGAAGAGGACTTAGAAAAAAGATTGGCTTATGCTAGAAGAGAAATGGATGAAGAAGCTGACTTTTATGACTTCAAAGTGGTTAATAAGCAAGACAAGCTTAATGAAGCTGTGGATGAAATCATAGAAATTTTGAAAAAAGAAGGCTATCAACTTTAAAATAAGATGAAAAATAATTTCCTCAAAAAACTTCAAAACTTTATCTTTCAAGAAAAGTTTTTGGAGCGGGGGGACAAAGTCATTGTTGGAGTTTCCGGAGGGCCGGATTCTATCGGCCTGGCTTTGGCTTTGAAAAAACTTCAAGAAAAATATCAATTTGATTTAGAGCTTGTTCACGTTAACTATCATCAACGTGGAGAGGAATCAAGACTAGATGAAAAATTTGTTAGGGATTTTGCCGAGGAAAATGACTTGACATTGAAAGTCATTGACTATGAAGAAAAACCAAAAAACAACCTTGAAGAGCGAATGAGGGATTTTCGCTATGGGGAATTTGAAAAGATTCGCAAAGACTTGGGATATGACAAAATCGCTGTGGCTCATCACGCCGATGATCAAGCCGAAACTTTTTTGATGAATTTGCTTCGAGGGGCTGGTTTGTCAGGTCTTTCTGGAATGAAATTTAAAAAAGATTTTTTGATTCGACCATTTTTAGGTTTTAGCAAAGAAGAAATCCTGGGATTTTTGAAAGAAAGTGACCAAAAATATCGTATTGATAATACCAACCTAGAAACAGATTTCACTCGCAATAAAATTAGATTAGAACTGGTTCCTTTTTTGGAGAAAAAGTTTGATTTTCGAGCTGGTGAAAGCCTGGGAAGGCTGACAAAAAATTTCCAAGATGAAAATGAACTTCTGAAATTTTTTATTGAAGACTCATATGGAAATTTGGTCGAAAAAAGGGACAAAAAAGTTATTTGGAATATCTCTAACGTCCAAAATCTCCCTGTTGGTGGGCTAAAACGGCTTTTCCGGCGAACTATCTTAGATTTAAAAGGGGATTTAAAAAACATTACTAATAACAATTTTTTGGAGTTTAAGAAGATTTTTGACAGCCAAAAATCCAAAAATCAGACGATGGGGATTGGGGAAATTGTTTTGAAAAAAAGCGGGAATCATGTTATCTTTAGTAAAGTTAGTCATTAGTCAACAGTCACTAGTCACTGATAAAATTTTCAAAGAAATTTTTATAATGACCGATGACCAGTGACCGTTGACCTCTTTGATTGCAAGAAAAATTTTGGCGTATATCGAATTAAGCCAATTGAATAAAACTTAAATAATAATAAAACATGAAAAGTTTAAGAAATAATAACGGAATCGGAAAAAAAATCGCCATCGGACTTTTGGTGGTTTTGGTTGTTTCTGGATTGGTTTCACTTTACAGCGCTCCTTTGAAAGAGGTTGAAAAAGTTTCTTTGAGTCAACTGGCTCAAGAAATTAATGAAAATCGAGTTCAACAAATTCAAGTTGAAGGAAACAAGCTGACCATTGAGCTGGAAGACGGAACCAAACAAGAGTCACTCAAAGAGCCTCAGTCTTCTTTGTCTGATAGTTTGAATAATTTGGGAGTTTCCAAAGAGTCTTTGGCTGGTTTGAAAATTGACATTCAAGACACAACCACTGCCAATGTTTTTGTTAATATTATTTTGCCGTTCTTGTTGCCGTTCTTGTTGATTGCTTTCTTTATTTGGTTTTTGATGAAGCAGGCTCAACGAGGTGGTAATCAAGCCATGTCTTTTGGTTCTAGCAAGGCTCGGATGTTCATGCCAAGCAAGGACAAAAAAAAGCGAATCACTTTTGATAACGTCGCTGGTTCGAAAGAAGCCAAGGAGGAGCTTCACGAAGTAGTTGATTTTTTGAAAAATCCAAAGAAATTTTTGAGAATGGGAGCCAAAATTCCTCGAGGATTTTTGCTTTTGGGAAGTCCTGGGACCGGAAAAACTTTGTTGGCCAAGGCCGTGGCCGGAGAAGCCAATGTTCCGTTTTTCTCAATTTCTGGGTCTGAGTTTGTTGAGATGTTTGTTGGAGTGGGAGCTTCCAGGGTTCGGGACTTGTTCAAACAAGCCAAGAAAAATGCCCCCTCAATTGTCTTTATTGATGAAATTGACGCTGTCGGAAGACAACGAGGGACAGGTTTGGGCGGAGGACACGATGAGAGAGAGCAAACTTTGAACCAAATCTTGGTTGAGATGGATGGTTTTGACACTGGAGCAGGAGTGATTGTGATTGCGGCCACCAATCGACCTGATGTTCTTGATCCAGCACTTCTTCGACCAGGAAGATTTGATAGGAGAATTGTGGTTGACATTCCTGACATCAATGAAAGAGAAGCGATTTTGAAAATTCATCAAATTGGTAAAAGATTTGCTAAAAAAATCAATATTCGGCAAATTGCTGAGAGAACTGCTGGTTTTTCTGGGGCGGATTTAGCCAATCTTTTGAATGAAGCCGCTATTTTGACTGTTAGAAGAAAAAAGAAAGAGATCGGAATGGATGAGCTTCGAGAGGCGATTGAAAAAGTCATTCTTGGACCAGAGCGAAGAAGCAATGTTGTGACCGACAAAGAAAAAGAAGTGACTGCCTATCATGAAGCCGGGCATGCTTTGGTGGCTTCGGTCTTGCCAAAAGCTCACAACGTTCAAAAAGTTTCAATCATTGCCAGAGGGAGAGCAGCTGGATATACTCTCAATGCTCCATCTAATGATGAGCGATTGCACTTCAAATCCTATTTTATGGATGAGTTGGCAGTTTTGCTGGCGGGCTATGCGACTGAAAGACAGGTTTATGGCGAAGTGACCTCAGGGGCATCCAATGACTTGAAAAGAGCCTCAGACATTGCCAGAAAAATTGTGACAAAATTTGGAATGAGCAAACTTGGGCCAATCAGCTATGGCTCTGATCAAGAAAAAGTTTTCTTGGGGAAAGAATTCCATGACAATTCTGAGTATTCTGATAAGATGGCTGAGAAAATTGACGCAGAAGTTCAGGCGGTGATTGATGCAGCTTTCAAAAAAAGCTCAGATGTGATCACCAAGCATAAAAAAGTTTTAGAAAAAATCACCAAAGAATTGCTTGAAAAAGAAACAATTGAAAAAGAGCAGTTTGATAAACTTGTGGGGAAGATTAAGAGCAAATAGTGGTCACTATGGTATATACTATAATATATACTAAATTTTGTTTTTAAAAATGAAAACTAGCATCGTTGTGGTTGGTTTGATTAAAAAAGGAGAGCAAGTTCTCTTGGGACAAAAGGCGCCTGGAAAAGGGCCTTATCCTGACACTTGGCACATTGCTGGAGGCAAGATTGAATTAGGCAAGGAAAATACCGAGGAAGCAATGAAAAGGGAGTTGAAAGAAGAAACCAATTTTAATGTGAAAAATTTGAAGAAGGTGATTTGGGATACAGATGTTGAGCCGGACAAACACGGAGAAGAAACTTATTATATTTTTCTTCAATATGTTTGTGATTATGAAAGTGGGGAATTGAAAGCGGGTGATGACATGGCTCATTTCGAGTGGGTGGAGAAAAAAGATTTGTCAAAATACAATCTCAACAAACCTTCCAAGAAAATGCTGAAGCACTTGGGTTATTTATAAAAACTTTTTGCTATAAAAAAACTTTCATTCTCTAGAGAATGAAAGTTTTTATTTATTTTGTTCTATTGCGCTGTATCCATGTTTCGAAACATGAATACACTTGTTTAAAGCTAGGGAAAATTAAAAAAGCCGGGTGACGGTTGGGTCACCTGGCTTTTTCAGTTTTATGGCTTTTTGGCAATGGGGTTAATATTGGTCGAGGGTAGCGTCAAGAGATTTTCCCTCGAAAACTTTTTCAGCCCATTCTTTGGGCGCAATTGCGAGGAATGCTCCTTTGGTATCAAGGAGATTAAAGTAACGCCCTGTCGGAGTTTTTACTTCTCTAAGTTCATAATATCCTGGTGCAATAGTTCTGGGCTCCTCTTCTGGGTTTAAACTTGTTCCCTGAATTTCTTTCTTCAGTCTTATGAAAATGGCCGAACAAGTTCTAGTAGTCGCTCGGGAATAATAGAAGCACAGGATAATCAGATTCATTTCGTAATAGAACCTGCTGCCTTTCTTTTTGACCAATGGACGATTGTTGGCGCCATTTCCAAGATTGTCGATTGATATGGGTTTTTTAGCAAAGGCATCGATTTCTTCCTTGGTGAAACTTCGCCAGTCATTTCGGTTTTTTTGGGCGAATTCAATCAAGATAGAAATTTTTTCAGCTTGGATCAGGGTTTTTCCAGCACTCAAAAGGTTCCCCTTGGCGTTTATGTGGCTGGGGAGAATTGGGCAAGCACCTTCATTAAAGCCGGCTGATTTAATTGGTCCAACTGAATGACTTTTTTCTTCGTTGGCTTCTGTGAAAATTTTTACATAACTTTCTGGGGACTCTATGCATGAATTTTCCTCTGTTGGCAGTTTCAACCAGAGTCTGACTGAGCCGTTGTCGATAAAGTCAATCCCGATCACCTTTGATTTGGATTTGGTTGTTCCCAGTTTTTTGTTGAGGTGCAACCCGGGGATATTTTTTCCAATGAAGTGGTTCGAGGTTGTGATGGTGTATTGGCAGTTAAGCGATTGAATTGTTGTTAGGCAGTCTCTTTCTGGATCGAAAAAGACTCTTCCGTTGGTTCCTTTCAGGTTATCGATTGCTCCTGGGCCGATTCCTGATTCAATAGCCTTTAGGCCGGGGCAGTTTTCATTGGGGCAGTAGTGGGTTCCCACTTTGCTTGCTTCCCATTGTTCTCGGCCTAAATTTCCGCCAGGAAATTGTTTGTTTCCAATGAAGCTCCGCAATAAATACAGTGCATAGGCACCTCCTTTAAATTTTCAAAGTATTCTTATTAATTAAGACAGCTATAGAGTATAAAGTAAATTTATTTACAAATCAAGGTTTTTCAATGAAAAAAGCCGAGGACCTGAAGTTTAAGTCTCGGCTTTTCTCGATGTTTCGGGTGCCTCTTTAGGCGGCAATTGATATGCCCGCCAAATGATCCAACCTTTCGCAAAGACAACTGGGGTCAAAGTCATCTCCCAGGATAATTTTTTTTGAAAAAGTTCTGATTCCAGTTGTAGCATTCGATTTAATAAAACCGTCTGTTTGCGGAATTTCTATTCCGGCACATTCCTTTATTTGGTTGAGGACATGCAGTTCACTCAAGGAATTAAGTACCAGAGTCACTTTTTTTGATCCCTCGGTAGCTTCACGGAGAATTTCCCAGATATCAACAAGCTCTTTTTGAGGATTGGGAATGAAAAACGGCCCTTTTTTGGCATCGCTTGAAGCATGAGCCCAGAGCTTGGGGGATGAATCTTTATTTTCAGGTGTTCTTCGGGTAGCCGCTCCAATTATTGTGACCATGTTGTTCATGAAGATGAACTTTTTTCCGTGGCAAGCGGTGGGGTGAAGGGCTTGGATTGCTTTTTCGGAGCGATCCATTTTGTGGAAAAGATTACTTTTGGTTTTCATTGAGTCTCCTTTGGCTGGTTTTCAAGGTTGCTGTTAATTTCAACATCTCATTACTTTACAATAAAAAGATTTTTGGGTCAAGGCTTTAGTCAAAAAGTTGGAAAGTCAATAGGTGTTCTTTGTAATTTCTGGATTCCCGATCGGGGTCGGGAATGACAAGGAGAAGGAATGATAAGAGAGAAGGGGGAATGACGATTATTTTATGGTATAATAGTGGTAATGAACAAAAAAAATTTGGAAAAAATCGGGTTGTTAGTGCTTGTGGCCATTTTAATAGCCATTTTCTTCGCTTTGGATTTAGGAAGATTTTTCACACTGGATTTTGTTAAAATGTTCAAAGCTGATTATCTTGAATTCTATATGGAAAATCCAGTAATGGTTGTGGGAATTTTTTTCCTTGTTTATGTTTTGGTAGCAGGACTTTCTTTGCCGGGGGCGACAATTTTGACAGTGGCGGGCGGGGCTTTCTTTGGACTGGTTTGGGGAACTGTTATTGTTTCTTTTGCTAGCACTATTGGGGCGACTTTGGGAGCTTTTCTTTCCCGGTTTGTTTTCAGGGATTATGTGGAGAAAAAAATGGGGGATTATTACAAGAAAATCAATCAAGGTTTTGAAAGAGAGGGGGCTTTCTACCTTTTTTCTTTGAGATTGATTCCGGTTTTTCCCTTTTTTGTGATCAATTTGGCAATGGGTTTGACCAAAATCCCTTTGAAAACTTTTTTCTGGGTTTCACAACTAGGGATGCTTTTGGGGACAATTGTCTATGTGAATGTTGGAGTTCAGCTGGCTGAAGTGGATTCTTTGAGAGGAGTGCTTTCTTGGAAATTGGGATTGTCTTTTGTGTTGATTGGGTTGTTGCCGATCTTAATCAAGAAAAGTTTGGAGTTTTATAAAAATAAATTAGATAAATGAGTAGAACAGATTACGATCTTATTGTGGTTGGTGCTGGTTCGGGTGGTTTGACTGCGGCAATTGGAGGCGCTCAAATTGGAGCCAAAACTCTTTTGGTTGAAAAAGAAAAAATTGGTGGCGATTGCACTCATTATGGTTGTGTGCCGTCCAAGACTTTGATCAAAGCTAGTCGAGTAGCGCAGAATTTCAAAGAGGCAGGGAAATTTGGCTTGAAAATTGATGGGGCAGGGCAAGCCAAATTTTCTGTTGAAGATGCTTTGAAAAAAGTTGGGAAGACGGTCCAGAAAATCTATAATGAAGAAAAACCAGATAAGCTCAAGAAATTTGGATTAGAAACTGTGATAGGAGAGGCCCAGTTTGTTTCAAAAAATTCCATTCAGGTTGGCGATAAAAAATATTCAGCCAAGAAGTTTGTTATTGCCACTGGTTCGAGAGCTCGGTTGCCTCAAATTCCGGGATTAGAAAAAATTCGCTACATGACCAACAAAGAAATTTTTGTGCCTAGAGATATGAAATCGTTGATAGTGGTTGGAGGAGGACCAATTGGGATTGAACTGTCAGGGGCTTTTGCTGGACTGGGAGTGAAAGTGAAAGTCGTTCAAAGATCTGGAAGAATTTTGGACAAAGAAGAAAAGAAAGCCAGTCGGCTGGTTCAAAAAAAACTTGAAGAGAGGGGTGCTGAAATTTTCTTGAATCAGGATGTGATGAAAGTTGGAAAAAATGGAAAGAAAAAGGTTGTATTTTTGAAAAACAACAAAAACGGCAAAACCAAAAAGATTGAAGCCGATGAGATTTTGTTTTCAATTGGTCGGGTTCCAAATATTGAAGATTTGGGATTGGAAAAGGCGGGAGTTGAGGCAGATGAACGAGGGATTTTTATTAATGACAAAACCCAGACTTCTAACAGAAAAATTTATGCTATTGGTGACGTGGCTAGAGTGCCTCAATTCACTCATTATGCAAATCATATGGGCAAGGTGGCTTTGGCGAATTTGATTTTCAAATTTCCAGCCAAAATTGAAAAACAGGTGCTTCCTCGAGTGACTTTTTCTTCTCCAGAAATTGCTTCGGTTGGAGTCAATGAAGACAGCGCTTCCAAGGAATTTTTGATTTTGAAGAAAAAATACTCAGAGATTGATCGAGCAGTGACAGACAGTGAGACAGAAGGTTATTTTAGTATTATTGTGGATAAAAAAGGATTCATTCAAGGGGCAACTTTGGTGGGAGAGGGAGCAGGGGAATTAATTGGAGAAATTGCCTTGGCAATGAAAAATAAAATAAAAATAACTCAATTAGCTGACACCATTCATCCATATCCGACCTATGGATATGGGCTTCGAAATACGGCTGATCAATTCAGGAGTTTGAATTTCAGCCAAAACAAAAAATCATTTTTGAAAATGATTCTTAGGCTTAGGGGAAAATAGGGTCTTATAAAAATACCGGAGCCCTGAGAAGAATTGTCTTCCCAGGGCTCTAAAACTGAATCATGGTATATTTTATGTACTGAAATGCGTCATGCAACCGATAACTGCAGTGATGTCTTCGTTGTCTCTGGCAATCGCCGTGACCTTGGTGCCGCCGTCTGCTGTGGTTCCGCCGTCTTCAAAGAAAAAAGCTCTGTCTGTAAATTTGTCCATTATTAATCTCCTTTTTCATGGATTTTCGGTGAGGCGTTGCCCACCTTTTTGTTTTCAACAATTTCCTTTTTTGTTGATAATACTTATATTATAATTCAACAAAAAAAGTTGTCAAGTTTTTTTGTTTCATTTTTTTCAAAATAAGTATATAATCAGATTGTGAGGGGAAGGTAAGGTGACTATGAAAAAAATTTTACTACTTTTATTTGAATTGCCGGTTGATCTTATTGGTTATATTCGGCGAAAAAACGAAGAAAAATGGGGAATTAATCCTTTTGAAAAGAAAAAGGCGCCTGTTACAGCTATGTTTTTTTGAAAAACCATTTTCACCTCACACTAACCGGAAGTTTCTCCTCGCAGAAACTTCCGGTTAAATTTTTGGAAAATGTTTTATTATTCCGTTAATTGTGAGACAATTGTGTTGTGAGGGAATTTGTAAACTTAAAGGAGATTTATCGCGAGGATATTGTGGTGATTTTTTCGCGAATGTTGCGAAGTTATTTTTTTTACCTCACACTCGGGGATTTGTTCATCTGTTCAAATCCCCGTTTTATTTGGATTGGAGTGAATTTATTACTTTGTCTTGAGATTGTAAGTATGATATTATTATTTTAGGTAAAACCGTTAATAGAAATATGAAAAAAGAACAAAAATTTGAAATTGAGGGCGGGAAAGAACTGAAAGGAGAGATTGAAGTTAATGGGGCAAAAAACTCAGCGCTGAAGATTTTGGCTTCGGTTGTTTTGACGAGACAAGAAATTGTGATTGAAAATTTTCCCTTTATTGAAGATACTAAAAGAATGCTTGAAATTTTGGAGGATTTGGGAGCGAAAATCAAAAATGACAAAAAAAACAAAAAAGTCGTTATTGATCCTAAAGGAATCAAGAAGGGAAATTTGCAAGGTGAGTTGGTCAAAAAACTTCGAGCCTCTATTCTTTTGGTGGGTCCTTTGTTGTCTCGATTCAAAGAGGTCCAAATGGCCTATCCCGGAGGATGTGTGATTGGAAAAAGACCGATTGATATTTTTTTGGATGGTTTTAAAAAAATGGGAGCCGAAGTTGAGTGGAGTGATGATGGATTCAAGGTTTTCACTGAAGGAAAAAAACTTCAAGGAACAAAAATATTCTTTCCTCAAGTTTCTGTCACTGGGACAGAGGCCTTGATGATGACAGCGATTTTGGCTGAGGGGAAAACGATTTTGAAAAATTGTGCGATGGAACCAGAAATCAAGAGTTTGGCTGATTATTTGAATGACCATGGAGCAAAAATCAAGGGAGCCGGGACTCCAACAATTGAGATTGAAGGAGTGAGAAGAATTTCTGCTGGGATTTTCAAGGTTATCCCTGATCGAATAGAGGCCGGAACTTTCATTATGATGGGGTTAGCTTGCAAGAGTGAAATCACTGTCAAAAATTGTGTTCCAGAACATTTGGGGGCAGTTTTGCCGGTTCTCAAAAAAGCGGGAGCTAATTTGGAAGTTGGCGCTGATTTTGTCAAAGTCAAGAAAGGAGATTCTCTGAAAGCAGTTTCAATTGCCACTCATGAATTTCCTGGTTTTGCTACTGATCTTCAACCACCCTTCACATTGTTGATGACTCAAGCCGAAGGACTGTCACTGATTCATGAAACAATTTTTGAGGGAAGACTTTTTTTCACTGACCAACTGAGTACTATGGGAGCGGCCATTGTGATGTGTGATCCGCATCGGGTGGTGATTTCTGGACCTACTGGTTTGTATGGCAAGAAGTTGACTAGTCCAGACTTGCGAGCTGGGATCACTATGGTGATTGCTGGAATGATGGCTTTTGGCAAAACTACGATTGATAATATTTATCAAATTGATCGAGGGTATGAGGATATTGATAAGCGTTTGAACGCCCTTGGTGCTAACATTGAAAGAGTTGATTAACTTTTTAAAACAAAAAAATGGTAATTAAGGCCTGTGGACAATTTTGTAAGAGCTTGAGACATGCTTCGAGGGGTTTTAAATATATGGTTATTCGGGAAAGAAATTTCAGAATTGAATTGTTGGCGGGGATTGGTGTTTTTGTGGTGGCTTTTTTGGTTGGTTTGGCTAAGTGGGAATTGGTGGCAATTGTCTTCGTTGTTTTCGGGATTTTGATTTTAGAAGCCATTAATACTTTAGTTGAAAGGTTAGTTAATATTTTCAATCCTCGAGTGCATCCTTATGCCAAGATGCTCAAGGATGTCACTGCCGCAATTGTTCTTTTGGGATCTATTGGAGCGGTGGTGATAGGGGTGCTAATTTTTTGGTCTTATGTTGTTTGAGAATTTAGTTGAGTTTGTTTCGAGAAATTTGAGCAGAAGCTTGGTTGTAGCTTCTGTTTTTTTATTATTTTTTGGTTTGGTATTGGCTGATGAGGAGAACGAGGTTGTTATTAATGAAGTGGCTTGGATGGGGACAGAAAAATCCAGTCATGATGAGTGGATCGAATTGAAAAATCTTTCTGATGATGATATTGATTTGGGCGGATGGACCTTGGAGACTGCAGATTGTGGGATTTATAATGATGAAGGGAGAGCTGAGGAGGAGGATGATGAGGAAGATTGCGACAAGATTGTGTTGGAAGGTGAGATTGATTCGGAGGGATTTTTTCTTTTAGAGAGAAGTGACGATGAGACAGTTGAGGATAAAAAAGCTGATTTGATTTATACGGGGAGTTTGAGTAATGGAGGGGAGGATTTGATTTTGCGGGATGAAGATGGAGAAAAAGTTGATGAAATTGAAGCCGAGGATGATTGGCTAGCAGGAGACAACGATGAAAAGAAAACTATGGCGCGAAATGAGAACGGAGATTGGGTGGACAGTTTGTTGTCAGGGGGAACCCCCGGAGAAGAAAACGACGAAGAAACTATTGATGAGGAAGATTTAGCCAGGTGTGTTTTGGAAGAAAGAGAGGGCTTGGACGAGGTTATTTTCAATGAAATTTTTCCCAATCCGCTGGAGAATGAAGATGAAAATGAGTGGATTGAGATCTATAATTTGGGTGAAGAATCGGTTGATTTGACGGGGTGCTTTTTGGCTGATGAAAATCTTTATGAAAAAGGAGACCTGGACGATTATTATGAATTTGATGACGAAGAAATTTTAGTTGGGGGATATGGACTGATTGGTCGTGACGATTTTGATTTTGGTATGAACAATGGCGGAGAAGAAGTTTTTTTACTAGACAGCGAAGGGGAAATTTTGGATAAAATTTCTTATGATGAAAGTTTTGAAGATTTTTCTTTGGCCTTGGATGACTTGGGTGAGTGGCAGTGGACGAGTATAAAAACTCCAGGAGAAGCTAATCAATTTCCGATTCCGGAGGTTTATCCAGAGGGCATTTGGATAAATGAGATAATGCCTAATCCAGAGGGAGTTGATAAAAATGCAGAATGGATTGAACTTGTTAGCAGGGAAGAAGAGAAGGTTGATTTGGAAGGTTGGTGTTTTTGCAATCAATCTAATCAAAATTTCAAGCTAGATGGGATTGAAATTGAGTCCGATGAAATTTTGAAAGTAGAAATCAAGGAGTCAAGTTTTTCAATAAAAAATAGTGATGGCTGGGTGGGACTCAAAAATCCCAATCAAGAAATTGTGGACAAAGTTGAATATTTTGAAAGTGCCTCAGTTGATGTTTCTTATAATAAAAAGCAAGATGATTTTTGGGAGTGGAGTGTTTTCATTACTCCGGGAGAAGAAAATGAATTTAATCATTTGCCTACCTATGAATTGAAAATTCCTGAAGAGATTTATGAAGATGTCAAAGCTGAATTTGAAATAAAAAAAGCTAAAGACAAAGACGGAGAAAAGCTCAAATATCGCTGGGATTTTGGAGACGGAAGTAAAAGCTATCTCAAGGAAACGACCCATATTTTTGATAAAAAGGGAAAATATAGCATTCAAACCAGGGTGAGTGATGCAAGTTCTGAAGTTTTCAAAGATTTAAAAATAACGGTGAAAAAATTTCCTGAGTTTGACTTGAGGATCGTTAAAATATTGCCCAATCCGGTTGGATCAGACTCTAAGAACGAAAAAATTTGGATTGAAAATTTGGAAGATAAAAGAATAAACCTCAAAGGCTGGGTGATTGCTACTGGGAAAAATTCCAACAAATTGACTAACCATTATTTTAAAGATGATTTCAAAATCAAAGCTGGTGCAATCAAGGAGGCTGAAAGAGGCGATTGTCCATTTTCACTTTTGAATAAAAAAGGCAGGGTGGTTTTGAAGTCTCCTAACGGGGCAGTGGTAGACAAGGTGAAATATGAAAAGGAGAGGATTGAAGAAGGCGAGCTTTATTTTTTAGAAAATGATGTCTGGATTTGGGAAAATCCTTTGAAGCTAGAAGAAGATTTGGTTGAAGTTTTGGGGGCGACTGATTTGATTGAACGGGAAGGTTTGCGGAACGAAGTAATTTTAGAAAATCTAAATCTGATTTTGAGCAATTCTCGTTTGAGAAGAACTAATAGCAAAGAGGCTACGTTTTTTGAAAGTTGGCTTTTGGGTCAATCGGAAGAATGGTTTTTCCGTTTCATTTTTCCAGAATTTTTTTGGAGATAAAAAATTTGATAATAAAAAACCGCCCGCGCTAGCGCGGGCGGAATAAAAGGCGGTTAATTTATTTATTTGATTTTCCGGCGTATTCTCGGGTGTCGGTGTTAACCAAAATTGTATCGCCGGTTTTTATAAACAAAGGGGTGTTGATTTTGGCTCCGGTTTCAATGGTGACTTGTTTACTTCCCCCGTCAGCTGTGTTGCCTTTGATTCCCGGGGGCGACTCAATCACCTTGAAGGACATTTTGATTGGTAGGTTGATGTTGATTGGTTGATCTTGAAAATAGAAAACGTCAATCTCAGAACCTTCTTTTAAAAAATCTGCTGAATTCCCAATAACTTCTTGGCTGAGTTCAAATTGATCAAAATTTTCGGTGTCCATGAAGAAAAAAGTTTGGTTTTCTCGGTAGAGAAACTGAGCTTTGCGGTTATCGACTTCAAGACCTTCGACTTTGTCTGATCCTTGGAAGGTTTTGTTGATCACTGCTCCAGTTTTGAGGTTTTTTAGTTTTGTTCGCAAAACCGCTCCGGCTCGTCCGGTTTTTGAGTGTTGTTCGTAGATGACTTCGAAAGGTTCATTCTCAAAGATTATTTTCGAACCTTTTTTGATGCCGGTTATTCCGATCATAAAATTGTTTTATTTTAAAATAAAACGTAATTAGTAATTAGCAACTGGTAATCAGAAAAAATCCCTTGGGGATTTTTTCATCAAATTACTGATGACAAATTACAAATTACTTAAACTTATTTAGCGACGAAAGGAAGTAGTCCTATTATCCTAGACCGTTTGACTGCCTGAGCAACCATTCTTTGATGCTTGGAGCAGTTTCCAGTTTTTTTTCTAGGCAAAATCTTACCAACAGTGTTGATATATTTCCTTAGTAAAATTACATTTTTATAGTCAACTACTTTGATGTCATTTGAGCAAAAATAGCAGACTTTCTTGCTGTTATCAGCAGTTTTTGTCATGTTCATAGTTTTTCTACTTAATTAAATCTTTTAGAATGGAATGTCTTCAATTTTAATATCATCTTTTTCCTCATCAACGTTGATGGTTGGGATTTCTTCAGCAGCGGGAACGTCACTTGCAGGAGCTGGGTTGTTCGGCTGAGATGAGTTATTGTTAACTGGTGTGCCAACAGGGGCTCCTCCGGTTGCTTGACCTTTTGAATCAAGCATAATCATATTTTCAGCGTTGATTTCAGTCCGATATTTTTTCTCTCCAGTTTTTGCGTCATCCCAAGATTGAGTTTGAAGACGTCCTTCGATATAAACCCTGGCACCTTTTTTCAAATATTGAGAGCAGATATCAGCTAATTTCCCCCAGGCTACAATGTTGTGAAACTGAACATCTTCTCGTTGTTGACCGGTTGATCGATCATTCCAACGTCGATTGGTGGCCAAACTGAAAGAGGTCACATTTTGACCAGTTTGAGTTGATCTTGTTTGAGGGTCGCTGGTCAAACGACCGATGATCATTGCCTTATTTAGATCCATAGTATTTATTTTAATTATTACCTTCTAGTTGGTCGTTTGATTGAGTTCAAGTCGACCTATGTTTTTACTTATTTATATAGAAATTTCAGATTTGAGCATAGTTCGAGGAAAATCTTAAATTGTGCGTGAGATGTACTGAAATGGTACATCGAAAAGCAATTTGAGATTTGACAAAGAAATATGCCAAATGTGGAAGTTTCTTTTTAACTATTTAAGATCTCGTCTAGCTTCTTGTCTAGTTCATCTAAAGAAACCTTTTCTTTCTTGTCCTGATCCTCTGATTTTTTATCCTCTTTGTCTTTCGGGGTTTCTTTTTTAGCGGGCTTTTCCTCTTTCTTTTCCGGCTTCTTTTCTGCTGGAGCTTCTACCTCTTCGGCAGATAAATTTTCTTCTTTGGCGGGTTTCTTTGCCTCCTCTTTCTTAGGAACAGGTTTTTTCTTTGGTTTTTCAGGAGCTTCTACCTCTTCGGCAGATAAATTTTCTTTCTTGACTTCAGGTTTTTCCTCTTCTTTTTCTGGCTTTGTCTCAGCTGGAGCAGGCTTTTCTTTCTTTTCAACAGTCTCAGCCCTTTTTTGTTCTTTCAGGGCTTTTTCAACATCTTCTGATTTGATTGATTTTCTATCAGTTTGGATTTTTTCTTGAGCCTTAGCGTCTTGTTCTTCAAGAGAAGGCAAGTCTTCAGCTTGAACGATGATGTATCTAGCCACTTCTGTTTTTTGATTCAGTTTGGCTTTCAATTCATCCAAGTTAGTTTTTCCCTCAAACTCAAATCGAAGCACTGTGAAAAATCCATAATTTTCATGCTGGATTTCATAGGCCAACTTTCGTTTCAGATACTCTTTTTCTTCAACAACTTTTGCACCAAAAGACTCAATAAACTTTTTGGTAGATTTTCTAATTTTTTCTAGTTCAGCAGTTTTGGACTGAAGAACCAGGAAGTTGATTTCGTAAATCATGTTTCTCTTTATTATTAATTATAATTGTAGCACAACCCATAACAAACGCCACCTAAAGGTTTGTGATTACAAAACCGTTTAAGGTGGAACTCGGTTGCATTAGTCTCAGTACTTCAACTGAGCGATACAACCTAATGGGACGTTTAAATTTTGATATGGTCTGATGTTATACTATTTTTTTTGTTTTGTCAAAGGCTGTCAAGGGATTCTATTGACAATTAAGCTAAAATATGATATAACTGGGGAATTAAAATAAAGAACTTTGAAAAAATTCAACTACTAATCAAGAATCTTGGCTAAGGCTTTTGATTAGTGGTTGAATAAAAAAGGAGGTTCAAAATATGACTACTATTATCCTAGGCACCGTTTATGGAGGTGATTCTCCCAAGGCAATAACGCTCAGGGAAACAAACTAGGAGATAAAGGCAATGAAAAAAAGAACTTTTCAAATTCCGGAGAGTGAAATCGAAATTTTTTTAATGTTGATTGGACAGGGGTACGCTCTGACAATCAACGAGAAAGCCTCCCCAGAAGAAATAGAAGAGGATGGATGGAGAGGAATCTGGGGGAGTGATGATGAGGACGACATCTTTTGCTCAAAAGACAAGAGCAAAAAAGAAGTCAGGGAATTTCTCTCCCGGCCTTTTGAGGCCGAAGACCCAAAGATCTTTTTTCACAGGGGAAATACTCACTGTGGAATGCTCGATTATTTGGTCGGGTGGGTTCACGAAGCAGGAACCACCCAGGAACAACTGGATGAGGCAGTTGTTCTGATGAAAAAATAGAAAAAACCGCCAGTTGATACGCTTATCAACTGGCGGTTTTTCGTTTTGAAAAGAAAAGTAGTGTACATCATAGTGTACACTAACGTACTTACGTTCGTACTTACGATAGTATATACTATAGAACGTTCTATAGTATATACTACGGAACGTTCTAAGATATTTTGAAGAATATACGTTTTGACATAGGGCCCTTTATGAGCTAGGATTAGTAAACAATAGATGTTTTTAAAAACAAATTACTAAAAAGTAAATTCGATTTTATGTTGCAATCAAAACTTTTCCCCGGGACTCTTAAAGAAGACCCCAAAGACGAAGTTAGCATCAGCGCCAAATATCTTATTCGGGCTGGTTTTATTGATAAGGTCATGGCGGGAGTCTATACGATTTTGCCTTTGGGTTGGCGAGTTTTAGACAAAATCGAAGACATTATTCGAGAAGAAATGGATGCCATCGGCGGACAGCAAGTTTTTATGCCGTCTTTGAGCCCTCAGGAAAATTGGAGAAAAACGGCTGACAGACTCAACAAAATCGACGTGCTTTTTGAAGCTCGGGGTGCTAACAAAGAATCCAGAAGAAGAAACGATGCAACTTATGTCTTGAATTGCACTCACGAAGACATCGTTACTCCACTGGCTAAGAAAATGAAATTTAGCTATAAGGATTTTCCTTTAGCGCTTTATCAAATTCAAACCAAATTTCGAAATGAAGCTCGCCCCAAGAGTGGGATTTTGCGAGGACGAGAGTTTCGGATGAAAGATCTTTATAGCTTTCATCGAAGTCCTGAAGGGCTGCAAAAATTTTATGAAACTAGCAAAGGAGCTTATAAGAATGTTTTCGATCGACTGGGAATTGGTGAGGACACTCACATCACTTTGGCTTCCGGAGGAGACTTCACTAAAGATTTTTCTCATGAATTTCAAACTGAGTGTGAAGCGGGAGAGGATTTGGTTTTCAAAGTGAAAAGCACCGGAGTTTGCTATAATCGAGAAGTTACACCAAGCCAGGCGCAAGAATTTAAAGGAAATTTTTCTAAAGATCAAAAAGAAATGGAACTGGTTGAAGGCAAGGGGGTTATTGGAGTTGGGGAGCTAGTTGATTTTTTGAAAATTGACATTGAGAGGACTACCAAAACTTTGGTTTATAAGACCGATGATGAAAAATTTGTTTTGGCGGCAGTTCGAGGTGACTATGAAATCAACGAAGAAAAACTTTCAAAGGTCATCGGAGCAAGTCGAGTTGAATTGGCGGATGCAAAAGAAGTTAAAAAAACAACAGGGTCAGAAATTGGTTATATTGGGATCGTCAATGCTCCAGAGAAAGTTCAAGTTGTCATGGATGATTCCTTGAAAGATCGAGTTAATTTCGAAAGCGGGGCTAACAAAACCAACTATCACGCCGTCAATGTCAATTTTGGAAGAGATGTTGAGGAGCCAAAAGAATTTTTTGATATTAAAACTGCCAAAGAGGGAGATGTTTTTCCGGAAACTGGAGAAGTCTATGAGGTTTTCAAAGGCTCTGAAGTTGGAAATATTTTTCCTTTGAATACCAAATTTTCCGAAGGTTTCGACTACTGCTACACTGACAAGGATGGCAAGAAAAACTTGGTTTATATGGGTTCCTATGGAATTGGTTCAACCAGGGCGATGGGAGTAATTGTTGAAAAAATGCATGACGAGAATGGAATCATTTGGCCAGAAACCATTGCCCCATTCAAAGTGCATTTGATTTCCATCGGGAAAGATGAGGAAGCCAGGAAGCTGTATGACAAGTTGCGGAAGGAAAACGTTGAAGTTTTGTTCGATGACCGAGACATTTCTCCGGGAGAAAAATTTGCTGAAGCGGATTTGATTGGATGTCCTTTGAGAGTGGTGGTGAGTGCTAAGACTTTGGAGAAGGGGAAAATTGAAGTTAAAAAAAGAAATGAGAAAGAGGCCAATTTTGTTGATGAGAAAGAGTTGCTGAAAACAATTAAATAAAAATTATATGGAAGGTGTAAGGATAATTGAATTGGAAAAAGTAAAGGACGACGAAAGAGGGACAATACATCAATTTAGTAATCGTGAAGTTAGCGATTTGCTTTTAGTGAAAAGAAACAAAGGTTCGGTTTCCGCAGCGCATTATCATGTTGGAAAAAGCAAAGAAAAAGACCCGGAAACAGTTGTGTTACTGGAGGGAAAAGCTAAGATTATATTTAAAAATGTAAAAACTGGCGAGCATGAAGAGGGTTCATGGGAGAAGCCGGTTAAATTTTTAATTGATCCATTTATTTATCATGAAATTCATGCTTTAACAGATGTTATTTTGTTAGACATGAATTCGATTGGTGATGATTTGGAAGATACAATAAAAGGAGATAAGCATGTTAAATAAATTTCTAGGAAAAATATCTAAAGATGTTGGAATCGATTTGGGAACAGCCAACACTTTGGTTTATGTGAAGGGAAAAGGGATCGTGATCAACGAGCCCTCTGTTGTTGCGGTCAACAAAAATACTGGTCAGATTTTGGCTATTGGAAAAAAAGCTCAGAAAATGGTTGGGAAGACTCCTTCTCATATTGTGGCTTCCAGGCCTTTGGTTGACGGGGTAGTTTCTGACTTCGAAACAACTGAACAAATGCTCAAATATTTTATTGATCGAGTTCACCAAGATTCCTTCACTTTTTTGCCAAGACCTCGAGTGGTTGTGGGAATTCCCTCTGGTGTGACAGAAGTTGAAAGACGGGCAGTGATTGATGCTGCTACCAATGCTGGAGCTCGGGAGGTCTATTTGATTGATGAGCCGATGGCGGCTTCGGTTGGAGCGCGGATCCCGGTTCAAGAAGCAACTGGAAACATGATTGTTGATATTGGTGGAGGAACGACTGAAATTGCAGTGGTTTCTTTAGGAGGGGTTGTTTCTTGCAGGAGCTTGAGGGTGGCTGGAGATGGAATGAATGAGGATATTATTCGATTTGCCAGAGAAGAGTTCAATTTGTTGATTGGAGAGCGAACAGCAGAAAATGTGAAGATTGCCATAGGAAGTTCTCATCCGGAAGACAAGGAGTTGAAAATGGCGATCAGGGGAAGAGATTTGATCAGTGGATTGCCCAAGGAAGTTCAAATGACAAGTTCTCAAACCAGAAGGGCTTTGTCTCGGTCTACTAAATTAATTATCAATGCTATCAAATCAACGATAGAGGAGACCCCTCCAGAATTGCTTGGTGATATTATGAGTCGGGGAATTGTTTTGGCTGGAGGAGGGACTTTGATTCGTGGATTGGATAAATTGATTGCTGAACACACTGAAATGCCTGTTCAAAGAATGGAGGATCCTTTGACTGCTGTGGTTCGAGGAACGGGAATTGTTTTGGAAGACTTGGAGAGCTTGAAGGATGTTTTGGTGGAATTGCCTAATGGCAAAGTCTTAAAATAATATCTTAGTATTTGTCAAATACTAAGATATTACAAAGAAAAGCAATGACGAATAAAAAATCCAAAAACAAAATTTGGTGGATCGCAGGAGCTCTCCTTCTTTTGTTTTTTGTTTTTGGCAGAGGGGAGAATAAGCCTCTGCAGCCTTTAGCCAATTTTGTAATCCAACCTTTTGCTCGTTTTGCCTCAGGGGTTGGTTTTTGGTTTAATCGAAAAATTGACTTTGTTTCCAATATTGGGGAATTGAAAACGCAGAACGAAAGATTGATCAATGAGAATTTGGATTTGAAATTCAAATTAGCTCAACTCAAGGAAGCGGAAAATGAAAATAAAATTTTGCGAGAAGAGATCGATCTTGTCGCTCAAACTGATTTTGAGACTGAAGCTAGTTTTGTTCTTGGACACTCTCTTTCGAGTAACCGAAAAGTTATTTATTTAGACAAAGGAGCTGAAGATGGAATTAGGGAAAATCAGCCTGTGATTGTGGGAAAAGGAGTTTTGGTGGCGAGGGTGAGTAAGGTTTTTGAAAACACTTCAGAGGCTGAACTGCTTTTGGATAAAAACAATAAAATCAACGTTGAAATTCAAGAAAGCGAAACCAAGGGAATTGTTCAGGGGAAATTTGGAACTTCGGTGGTTATGGACATGATTCCTCAGTCAGCTGAAGTCGAAAGTGGACAAACAGTGATTACTTCTGGGTTGGGCGGTTTGTTGCCCCGAGGTCTTTTGGTGGGCTATATCAAAGAAAAAGATCCAACAGTCGATCAACTTTTTCAGAAATTTTTTCTAGATCTTCCAATTCAAGTTAGAGACTTGAGAGTGGTTTGGATTGTTAAAGACGGACAACTAGAAAAATAATTTTTAGCTTCTAGGATGAAAAAATTCAATTTTTTAATAATTTTCTTACTCTTTTTAGTCCAGTTCTCCTTTCTTCCTATTTTTTTTGAAAATCTTGAAGTCCCGAACTTAATTTTAATTGGGGCCATTATTGCCGGTTTTGGAAAATCTTTTTGGGAGACTTTGGGGTGGCTTATTTTGGCTGGGATGATTTTTGAGTTTTTTGGGTCGGCTTTTTTTGGTTTTTATTTATTAATTTTTATTTTAGTTGGCTTGGTGGTTTGGGCATTGAGAAATGTTATTTTGAATCAAGAATTTGATTTTTTGATTGAAACTTTGTTCTGGGTTTTTGTGAAAGTGAGCTGGGATTTGATTTTTCAATTAGAAAATTGGTTGTTGAAAATTTTTCAAAAAAATGATTCGGTTGGCGATTTTTCTGTTTTTCCATCTTGGATCTATTTGGAGAATTTAATATTATTTGTCGTTGCCGGCCTGTTTCTAGGATTCGTGGTTAAAAAATTATTAAATGAAAAAGGCACGCTAGCATAACTTTCCAATATGATTAAAAAGAAAAAATTTAAACCAGGAACAGAGATTGATAATCCGATTGTCTTTTCTTCAATTGCAGGGCAGAGCGAAAAAATCAATGATCAAAAAAATGTTATTAAATCCAATCTTTTTATTTTTTGGTTGATTTTAAATTTTATTCTGATCATTATTTCTGGTCGAGTTTTCTATCTTCAGGTTATAAAAGGGAATTATTATCAAAAAGTAGCCGAAGAGAATCGAATTAGAACAGTGGAAGTAAAAGCTCCTCGAGGTTTGATTGTGGATCGAGGAGGGGAGATTTTAGCCAGCAATATCCCTAGTTTTGATTTGGTTGTTGTTCCAAGCGAAATGTCAGAAAATTTTCCTGAGAGAAAAAAGGTCTATTCTAGTATTGCTAGGGAAATCGAACTAGAAGAGCAAATGATTGAAAGTGAAATTGAGAAAATTGATAAGAAAATCAGAAAAAAATATATTATTAAAGAGGGGATTAATTATGAAAAAGCTTTGGTTTTGACTGAAAAATTACAGAAAATTCAGGGACTTTATTTAGAAAAAACAGCTCGTAGAAAATATCAGGATGGAGAAATTTTTTCTTCCATTCTCGGGTATACTGGGAAAATTACCGAAGGGGAATTGAAACAAAATTCAGACTATTCCTTGACTGACTATATTGGCAAAAATGGCTTGGAGTATGTTTATGAAAAAGAACTGAAAGGAAAAAACGGTCAATTGAGGATGGAAGTTGATTCTAACGGAGAAATCAAGGAGGAGTTAGGGATCAGTCCTCCTGTCAGTGGAGATAAAATTGTTTTGAACATTGATGCGAAAATTCAAAGAAAAGCAGTTGAGGCTTTGAAAAAAGTTTTGGAAGTCAATGATGATGCTTCGGGGGCAGCTTTTGTCGCTTTGGATCCAAGAGACGGTTCAGTTTTGGCCCTGGCTTCATTGCCTGGTTATGATAACAATTTATTTACCGAAGGAATTAATAAAAAGGATTATGATAATTTTTTTAATAACCCTCAAAAACCGATGTTAAACCGAGCTGTTGCTGGGGAGTATCCCCCCGGGTCAGTTTATAAGCCGATTTTAGCCTCAATTGGATTAGAAGAAGAAGTGATTAATAGCAACACTATTTTAAATTGTCCGGGAGTTATTTCTCGGGGAGCTTGGTCATTTCGGGATTGGAAGACGCATGGAGTGACTGATTTAAATAAAGCGATAGCCGAGAGTTGTAATGTTTTCTTTTATGCTGTCGGAGGAGGCTGGGGAGGAATTGAGGGGGTTGGCGTTAATAAAATGAGCAAATATTCAAAATATTTTGGATTGGGGAGTTTGACGGGTGTTGATTTGCCCTGGGAGTCCTCCGGAACTGTTCCTAGCAAGGACTGGAAACTCCAGGAAATTGGAGACAGGTGGTATATTGGGGACACCTATCATATGTCGATTGGACAAGGATTTCTTTTGACCACTCCTTTGCAAATGGCTTCGGCAATTTCAGCAATTGCTAATGAGGGAGTTTTGTATGAACCTCGAGTGGTTAAAAAAATAGTCAAACCTGACGGAAGAGAATCTGAAACTAGCTCCAAAGTTATTAGGGAAAACTTTATTTCCTCTGAAAACTTTAGAAAAGTAAAAGAGGCTATGAAAGAAACAGTACTCAGCGGTTCTGGGCGAAATTTGTCTAATATGGAAAATCAGGTTGCAGGAAAAACAGGAACTGCTCAGTTTGGTGGCAATGACAAAACTCATGCCTGGTTTGCTTCTTTCGCTCCGTTTGACGATCCGGAAATCGTTACAGTTGTTTTGGTGGAAGCTGGTGGAGAGGGTCATGATTGGGCGGTTCCAGTCACCGAGCAAGTCCTGAGAACCTATTTTTCCGAAGAAGAAGAAGAGGTTGATTGGCAAAGAATTAAGAACTTGGTTGATAGTCGGGGGTAGTTTTGATAAACCCTATCTTCCTAAAAGCAAAAAATCCCCTCAGGGATTTTTTATTAAGTAATCAATTACTTAATTAAATATGTATTTAAATCAGTATTTAAATACTGATTTTATTTAACTTTGTTCATAGTTCTGATGCAACTAGTGCAAACTTTGACTTTTTCTCCGTCAATTTTTTTTGATTGAATGTTGACTTTGAATTTTCTTTTAGTAGCAATATTGGAATGAGATCGCTTGTTTCCTGTTTGAGATCTTTTATTGCAAATTGAGCATCTGGCCATAATAGTGGTTGAAATTTTATTAAAACTGTATTAGAATAAGTCGTAAAGTTTTTAAAGAGTTTTTAACGACTATGAAATAGTAGCAATTTGGCTTGAATATGTCAAGTTGGTTGTTATTAGTACTGAGACTTTAATAAATAAAAAATAATTTTTATAGATGAACTTTTTTCTGATTTTAGTTTTAATAGCAATCTTGATATTTTCTATCATGATTCATGAAATTGCTCATGGGTTGGCTGCTTTGTGGCAGGGAGATTGGACTGCTCAACAAGCAGGGAGATTGACATTGAACCCGCTGAAGCATCTTGATCCCTGGGGGTCCTTCATTATTCCGTTTTTCTTGATTATTTCTGGAGTCGGGATTGTTTTTGGTTGGGCTAAGCCGGTTCCCTATAATCCATATAATCTTAGAGATCAAAAATATGGACCAGCAATTGTGGGCATGGCTGGACCTTTGTCCAATCTAATTTTGGCCTTAACGGCGGGGGTTTTGATGCGATTATTTTTGGTTATGGGTGTCAGCTCTTCGGCTTTTATTTTTATTGTTTTAGCCTTGTTTGTTCAAACCAATCTGCTATTATTGATTTTCAACCTCTTGCCTATCCCTCCTCTGGATGGATCAAAACTGTTATTCACCTTTTTGCCAATTTCAGAGCACACCAAACAACTTTTGGAGCAATATGGATTTGTTTTTTTGCTTTTATTTCTGTATCTTTTTTCTGGTGTGTTTGGAGTAATAGTTAGTTTTTTCATGGGGTTATTTTCTGATTATGTAGTGGGGGTAAATATTTTTAGCTTTTTTTAAAGCGAGATATTAGTAGTTGGGGGGGGTAATTAATAATATTTTTTATGTCAAAGATATCTAAGAAAAATCAAAATAAGATTTCAATTTCAATTGTAATAATTGGAATTGTTTTAGCCTTCATTATTTTTGGTCCAAAAAATGGTGATGAAAAAGAGGCTCAAGCTGAACAATCTTTTGCTACCAGAGTCGGGGTGATGGTTTTGGGAGAAGAAGGTTCTAAGGAGGCAGGGGTTTCTAAAACTGCTATTTTTGAATCAAAAGACACGGCGGATGCCGTGGCCGAACAAGCCGGTCGGATCGTTAGTGTCAATTTCAATGTTGGTGATCAAGTTCAAAAGGGCCAGATTTTAGCTACTTTTGATCAATCCAACCTTGTCAACTCTGCTAAGACGGCCTTGGAGGATTCTTTGGCTAACTTGGCATTGGCCGAAGACAATCTCAAGAAAACCAGAAAATCGGTTGATGAAAGCTTGGAAATTGCGAAAAACAACAAACACATTGATGAATTAGAGTTAGAGCAAGCTGAGACTAGCGGAGTTCAAGATGATATTGATTTGGCAGAAAAAAATCTTGATAACAGCAAAGACGCTGAAGACAAAGCCGAGGAAGATGCAAAGATTTCAATAAACAACGCAAAAATATTAGTTTCTCAAGCTCAAGCAACGGCTAGGCAAAACAAAATAGCTTATGAAAAATCTATTGTTCGAGCTCCAATTTCTGGGGTGATTACTTCAAGAGATGTTGATCGATATGACTACATTTCTGCTGGTTCTGGGATTGCTGAGATTTCAGGAGCCAGCCAGTTGAAAGCAAAAATATTTTTGAGTGGTTTTGAAATGAGCCGAGTTTCAAAAGAAGACGAAGTGACAATTGAGATTGAAGAGGAAAAATATCCAGGAAAAATTGTTTCTTTAGCGACTGTGGCCAATTCTAATAACAACCGATTTGAAGCTCAAGTGGAAAGTCTTAAAGACATTTCTAGTAAGGCCAACCAAGTTGCAAAGATAAAGATTAATTTGAAGCTGAGTCCCGAAGAAACAAATGTATTTTTTGTGCCTCTTTCAGCTGTTAGTATTGGACAGCAAAAAAACACAGTTTTTGTTGAGACAGACGGGAAAGCCAAGGTAGTTTCAGTTGAACTGGGGAGAACTGTGGGGAATCAAGTTGAGATAATTGAAGGCTTGAAGGAGAATGACCGATTGATTGTTGAAAATAATCGAGGGTTAAGAGAGGATGAGGAGGTTGAGGTTAATTAAAGGATCGTAGTAGTAATAGTTTCACATGGAATTATCAAAAGAAAAAAGAGCGAAAAGAGAAAGAGTTTTAGAGAGGATAGCTAAATTTGAAAAATCTCCCTGGTCTTTTTTGATCAGGAAAAATAGACTAACTTACCTGATCATTTCATTTTTATTGGTCTTTGGGGTTTTGACAATTGGCGGATTGCCAAGAGAATTGAATCCAGAGATCGAGATTCCTTTTGCAGTAATTTCGACTGTTTATCCGGGGGCTTCACCTTTGAATGTTGAGCAGCAAATAACCAAGGAAATTGAAACAGAAATTGGAGATTTAAGTGGAATCAAGGAAATCAATTCAACTTCTTCTTCAGGAGTTTCGGTAGTGACAGTTGAATTTGAGGCTAATGAGGATTTGAATGAATCCATTCGAGACCTTAAAGATGAGGTCGATAAAGTTAAAAATGATTTACCTGAAGATGCAACTGACCCGGTTGTGAGTGAGATCAGCATTGATGATGAGTCAATCTTTACTGCAGTTTTGGCAGGAGAACAAGATGTTTCTGAGTTGAAAAGATATGCTGAAAATTTAGAAAAAAAACTTGAAGGGGTCCCTTATGTTTCTGAGGTTAAAGTAATTGGAGGGAGAGATCGAGTTTTCAAAGTGGATATTGACGCCAAAAAAGCCTCAGATAAGGGGCTTTCAGCTAGTTCAATTTTGGGGGTATTGTCCGCCAATCATGTTGATTTTCCAGCTGGAAGCATTGAGGTTGATAAGCTTAGCTATAATGTTCGGGTTGAAGGAGAGATCGAGACTGTTGACGAGTTGGCCAAAATTCCAGTGGGGAGTTCAAATGGATCCCCAATTTTATTAGAAGATATAGCAAAAGTTGAAGATGGTTTTTCTGAAGAAACTAGTCGTTCCCGGTTTGCTTTTGGAGGACAAGAAGCGATTGATGCGGTGACCATCCAACTTTTCAAAAAGACCGGAGGGGACGTCACTAAAGTAGCCGAAACAGCTCGTTTAATTACTCAAAATGGTCGGGGAATCGACTATCCAGAAAATCTGAGAGTTGAGATTATTTCTGATCAAGCTGTTTATATTGAGGACAGTATCAACTCGTTGCTTCGAAACGGTTCAGGAACAGTCTTGATCGTTTTTGCTCTGTTGTTTTTCTTTTTGGGATGGAAAGAGGCTTTGATTGCCGGGTTGGCGATTCCATTTTCATTTTTTATTTCTTTTATTGTGATGGCTGTGATTGGAGAGAGCCTCAATTTTCTTTCTTTGTTTTCTTTGGTTTTGGCGCTTGGTCTTTTAGTGGATAGTGCTATTGTGATTGTTGAAGGAATGTACCGAAAAATTTCTCAACTGCGTTTGAGCGGTTATCAAGCGGCTATTGCGGTGGTTGAGGAATATTCAGCCCCTTTGTTAAGCGGAATGCTCACTACTATTGCGGTTTTCTTTCCGCTAATGTTTTTGATTGGAATTTTAGGACAATTTTTGAAAACTATTCCAGTGGTGATCAACACGACTTTGATGGCTGCTTTGTTTGTTGCTTTGAGTATTATTCCTGCGATTGGGGCCTTGGTTCTTGATCCAAGTGGGAAAAGGGCTCTTAAAAAAGAAGAAAAAGAGAAGCCGTGTAGATTTAAATTATGGTCACTAATTAAAGCCAAGTGTGCATCTAAGGCTAGAAAAGAAAGATTTTCAAACAAGCTTTTTACTGATCTATCCGAAAGATATTATAATTTTTTACCCAGAGTTATCGCCACTGCTAGAGCCAGACGAATTTGGATCGGAACTTCCTGGTTTTTCTTTGCGTTGGCGATTGGTTTGGTAGCCCTTGGTTTTATAAAAATCCAAGCTTTCACGGAGACTGATGGAGAATTTTTCTCCGTGAATGTTGAGCTCCCTCAAGGAGTTCAACTTGAAGAAACTGATGCAGTGGTCCGAAAAGTTGAAGAAGTTATTAAACAAGAAAAAGAGGTTCTTAATTATACTTCCAATATTGGCTCTAGTTTTGGCTCTGGAAGCGGTAGCAAGAATAGGGCTTTTGTCTATGCTAATTTGACCAAGACTGAAGATCGGAAAATCAACAGCACAGAGATTGTCAAAAATCTCAATTCCAAGTTAGAAAAAGAGATCACCGAGGCTAAAATAAGTTTTAGTCAGGAAGAGTCCGGACCACCTTCAGGAAGCGATGTTGAGTTGAGGGTGGTTGGGGATGATTTGATTTTACTAGATAAATTGTCAGAAGAAATCAAATTGCAATTAGAGCAAATCCCAACTATTGTTTCGGCGGACACCTCAGTTGATTTTTCTCCTGGTGAAATTGTTTTTATTCCTAATAAAGACATCGTTATTCAAAGAGGCTTGACCGTTGCTGGAATCGGGGCAGAGCTAAACAAAGGGGTTTCTAGGGACCAAGATTTGGATGTTGACATTGATGGTGATGAGATAGAAATTGATTTAGGTTATAACAAAGAAGATCTTAGCGCGGTTGAAAATATCGAAAATATTTTAGTGACTGCACCGTCTGGTCAAGCCTATGCGCTTTCAGAATTGGGCCAAGTTCGATTACAGGCTTCGCTTTCCAGCATTGAACATCGGGATGAAGAGCGAGTGGTGACAATTACAGCTGATTCTCAAGGTGGGAACGTGGCTGAGATCACAAAAGAATTACAAGCGCGAATTGATGAAAATGTTGAACTCCCGGCTGATTACCGACTTGATTTTGGTGGAGAAAACGAAGAAACCATGGCGACTTTCCAAGATATGTTCATAAAGATGATCATTGGAATTATTTTGATTTTGTTGGTTTTGATTATTCAGTTTAATTCCTATAAACAAGTTTTCATTATTTTATTTACCATTCCTTTGGCGATGATCGGAGTGTTCTTCGGAATGGGCTTGGCTGGATTGGCATTAGATGTCCCGGCTTTTATCGGGGTGATTTCTCTGGTGGGAATTGTGGTCAATAATGCCATTATTTTGATTGATCAAATCAACAAAGAAATCAAAAAAGGAAACCCATTAGTAGAAGCTACTAGAACAGCTGGTTATACTCGAATGAGACCGATTATTTTGACTTCAGTGACGACCATCATGGGACTTTTGCCGCTTTCAATTACTGAGCCAATTTGGCGAAACATGGGATTCACAATTATCTTTGGACTGGCTTTCGGGACCTTTCTAACCCTCTTTATTGTTCCGGCTATGGTGGTCAGTTTCTATAGAAAAACCGTAAAATAGAAAAAAGGGACACATTCAAAAAGCCAGCCACTCGGTTGGTTTTTTGTTTTTCTCAATTTGCTATTGACAGTGTTTTGGGTTTCTGCTATTCTAATCTGTTTTAGTTTTTGTTAATAAATTTTTATTTAATGAGGAAGAAATTATCAGTTATTATTCCGACCAGAGAAGAAGATAAAGAGGTTTTGAAAGGGGCTTTAAAGTCTGTTTTTTGGGCTGATGATATTTTGATTGTGGATTCCTCTTTTTCAAAAGAGATTGAAAAAGAGGCGGAGAGAAACGGAGCAAGATATTTTGCTCGTGAATATGTCTATAGTGCTAATCAAAAAAATTGGGCCATTCCCAAGGCAAAACATGACTGGGTCTTGCTTTTAGATAGCGACGAAGTTGTTACGGACAAATTAAGAAAAACTATTACAGAAATTTTAGCCAGTCCAGAACTGGAAGATCATGATGGTTATGGGATTGCTAGAAAACATTTTTTCTTTGGAAAATTTTTACGATGGGGAGGGCGTTACCCGCTTTTCAATATTCGACTTTTTAAGAAAGAATGTCGATATGAAGATCGAGATGTTCATGCACATATTATTTTGAACAAAGAAAAGGTTTTTAATATTCATCCAAAAAATGGAGACATCCTTCATTTTAGTGATCGAAATTTCAGTGAATTTTTTGAAAGATTTGATCGATATAGTGACTACCAAGCCAATTATATGAAAAAGATCAATGAGAAAGGTATCGAAATTGAATGGTTGAAGTTTTTTACTAATTTCTATTATTTCAAGGCGGTAGTAAAAGATTTCTGGTTTTTTATTCCCGGAAGTCCAATGCTTCGATTTTTGTGGATGTATATTTTTCGGCTAGGGATTTTGGATGGAAGACACGGGTTTACAATTGCCTTGCTTTATGGATTGCAAGATTATATTTCAAAGATTAAGTTTCAAGAAGTTTACTCAATGGAGAGTCGTTTGAGCTCGAGAGTAAAACATTATGTTATGAGAAAGATTACTCCGGCCTTATTTGGCAATAGAGAGTTGACGAAGAATTATCTAAAGAGTTACAATAAATGCTTTAGTGTTGATAAGTAATTTAGTTTAAATAAGAAAAATGATTGATACACTGTTTAGAAAAATTAAAGAGAAATGGCAAACGGTTGCAACCCTGGTTTTTATGGTTGTCGCAATTGTTTTTTCTGTTTCTATTTTTATTCCAGCAAAATACAGTTCCGATATTAAAATGATTATCATCCAAAACCACCAATCAGAAGAAGTGGATGCTTTTTCGGCTGCCAAGTCGGCTGAGTATTTGAGTGATATTATCAGTAATGTTATCTTCACAGAATCTTTTATCCAAGACATGCTGGACGCTCCTTTCGAAGTGAAAAAAGACTTTTCTCATTCCTCTGAAGAGCGGATGAAAATTTGGGAAAAAACCGTTGATGTTGATAAGGAGAACAACACTGGTATTTTGAACATCAGATCTCTTGATAAATCAAGAAACGAAGCTGAGCAAATTGCTGAGTCGATTGCTTGGGCCTTGAATGTTAAAGGTTCAAAATATCATGGTGGAGGAGAGAGTATTGAAATCAAAATTATCGATGGGCCAATCACTTCAGAAAGGCCGGCAGTGCCAAATGTTTTACTGAACACTTTGCTGGCTTTTGTTATTGGCTTGATTGGGTCTTTGAGTGTTTTGCATTTTTTTGAAGACTTTGAGCTCATTTTGTTTAGACGAAAAGACCTTGAAGAAAGGGAGATGGAAATCGAAAAACGAGAAATGAATCGACAAAAAATTGCTGATAGTTTGGAGAAAATTAGAGAGAATCTGAAAAATCAAATGAAGATGGAAAGCTATTCTATGGAAGACTTAGAGGCTCGAATGAGTGAAGCTGATAATATTGAAATTCCCAAAAAGGAAGAAAATTTTATTGAAGAACTTCCAAAAGAAGAGAAACCAGTTGATTTTGCGACTGAAGAAATTGAAGAATTTGTTTCCCCAGAAATTTCAAAAGATAAGCCCGCCTCCGCTCCCGCTCCGGCGAAAGTCAAGGCTCCAACAGCCAAGAAAGAAAATTATTCCAAAAAAGGAACAGCCCCCCAAAACTTGCCCGTTTTTGAAAATGGTGATGAGGAGAATGCTTTAGAAAAAAATCTTAACGATAACGGCAATGGAAATGAAAACAGTGAAAAAGGATTTATTTCAATGGAAGAACTGAATCGAGAAGCAGAAAAAATGGGGTTGGCAGAAGAAGAAAAACAAGAAAATGGCTCGAAATACGAAGCTAGTGGGGATGAAGTGAAGGAAAGATTGAATAAATTATTAAGAGGAGAATTGTAATATTGTGTTGACAATTCAGGTTTAATATAGTTTAATTAGAAGCTGATCATTGACAAAAATTTATTTATACACCACTTGAGAATCTTTTGGGTTTTCAGGCGGTGTATAAAATAAATAATATTTAAAAAACGCATAAAGCGTGGGGAGGTAGATTATGGCAGATTCGCATGAAAATCAAGATCGAACTCAGCCGAGACCGGATCTGAGTGACAATGGCTCCAACATTAAAAAATTTTTTAAATGGGTAGCCTTTATTCTTTCGGTTATTCTTATTATCGGTCTGTTTGTGTATCCAGGTATTGCAAGGAAAAAGATTACGGGCTTATTTACAGATCATTCCGGGGAAACAGTTGCTGAAGATGTAATTACTGGGTCCAGCGGTGATGATCAATCGTCTCAGACGGTAACTGATCAACCAGGTGAAATTGTCCGTTTACCGGGTGACGAGGATAATTCAGAAAAATCGTCTTCATCCAAAGGAGCTGATCCTGGCGCTGAATCATCTGACAGGCTGGGAATTTTGCAAGAAAAGGCTGATCGATGGGATGCATTGCAGAAAAAAGAGAATCGCAAAAAGGCTCGAAGCAAGGAGCTGGCCAAAGAAGGAAAAGGGTCCCTGCTGGTCATCGCTCCTGAAGGGTCTAAAATTCAGGTTCTTGGAATCGAAAAGAGCTACATGAAATCAATTGTTGATCCGGATGAAAAGTTCGGTGTTTCGTTTCCCGCCGGGAAGCGTTACATGATCAGGGTTTATTCCAAAGATCGCAAAATGGTTGCCCTTAAGTCTGTTTGCTTAAAACCGGGTGAAATCCAGGAAGAAACATTTGATGAGTGCGATTTTGTTTCGGTGAAAAATAAAGAAGTGGTAAAGTCATCGCCGAAAGGAGATCCTCCGCAGTCAAATCAGACGGGTTTTGTCCCCTGTATTCCGGCGAATCCGACTACGGTTGTTCCGCAGTTTGCGGGAAAGTCTGTCTGTGTTCCTATGGGTAGCCAGAGGTCGGTAAGACCTCCTGCTTCGTATGATGATGGGTCCTCAAGTGAGCTGGATCCGTTTTTACCAAACAATCTGAAAAAAAATTAAAGACAATACTAAAAAACAAGGAGAAGAGCTATGAAGTCTTGGAAATTTTTTATCTGTTTAATTGGTATTTTTGTTGGTTTGATGGCCGGCCATGCCACTGCCCATGATCGTCCTTGCATCGCTTTTGAAGGAAGAGCGGTGACTGTTCCTGATTTTTGTGTTGATCGGGGGTGGTGTGATGAAGAGTCTTTTGATGGCGTTGTTCCGGAGGCTGTGTTGGCCAGGCATCCAAAGGGAGCCGAGGCGATTGAAATTCATTATCGCAGTGGTAAAAGTTCAGATGTTCGCTACAAAGCCAAAAGAGGCTGGGTGAGTCCTGATTCTGAGGAATTTCATCCTGAAATTTGGCGGGAAACCGGGAAGTGCGTCAGAGTTTACTGGGGAGAGAAGAGTCAAACTTCTCAGAAACTCGGAGAAATTCTTCTTCCAGGTGAATACATTGAGCGCCTTTATGTCAAGGACGCTGGTGGCAATCACAACACCAGGGAAGTCTATGTTATCTACAGAAAGTAGTTGACTTTTCCCAGGGCACTGATCGGGCATGTTGCTGAATAGTAACATGCCCGGTTTTTTTATTCAAAAAGCTTGATATTTTATGGTTTTTGTAGTTTAATGTAAGACTACTAGTTTTTTGACAAATTGATTTTAAGTATCTCTAGGGAATTTAATAGATTTTCTAGAGATACTTAGAATTACAAAAATAGAATGATTATAGGGGAGGTGAAGTCATGTTTAGATTGGAAGAATTATGGAAAGATAAGTTTTTTGGGGCTTCAGTATTGTTTATACTGATTTGTGTTATCGCGGCAGCGGTTTATTTTTTAAAGCCGGTTTTGTCTGATCTGAGTGATGCCAGCAAAATGGTTTTGGTTGAAATAGAAAGAAATGGTCTTGTTGAGAGATTGAAAGACATGCAAGCGGAAAACGAGCGGTTATTTTCAGAACTTCGACAGGAAAAGGAACGAAACAATGATCTTTCTCTTGCTCAAGACAAACTGAAAGTAGAAAAAACTCGTCTTTTGACCAGTCTGCGTTCAACAGAGATTTGGCTGAAAAAATGCAGAGAAGATTTGGTTCAAAATAAGTCAGAACTGAGAGCGGCTGAAATTGCCAATGAAAATTTGTTGGCTGAGAATCAGCATATTAAGTTAAATCTCTATTCCTATATTAAGGGGCTTTATTCTAGGTTGAAATTGTCTGCACCGTCGCTTGATGAATTATTAGGAGAGCTTAAGACACAGAAAGAACCGCAGAAAAAAGAGGGCGGGGGTGCTTCTGGGGAAGAGCGATTGAAAGAGGTTAACATTCCAGGCGAAACAACGGAGAAGCCTCCAGAGAAGAAGAAAAAGATTGGACATTTAACCTTAGTTGGTGTTCCTGAGGGCTTTTGGATGATTGATTTGGATACCGATGATAAATTCATGGATTTTTACAAGGAATATAAAGGAGAAAAAATCCCCCTGTCTGTTGGTGTTCATAGAATCAAATTTACTCATTCGAAATATCATCCGCTGATTATTCCCATCGAAATTTTGGAAGGCAAGATTGTCAGTCCTAATCTGGAGTTCAAAAAGCTCGTGGACGATTCCGAAAAGGCCGGTTTGGGAGTTTCTGATGATGATGGTCTCAAGGGACACAGTTTGAAGGTTTTAATTAAAAAAGACTCTGCCTGTAGTTCGGGAGATAACCGAGTTGTTATTTCCACGTCTCGCATAGAGCACAAATTTTGTATGCCAGAAAAATACACAGGCGAGCCTGTTGCGTCAGAATATTTGTTTTGGGCTGAATATTTTTTAGTTTCGAAAAAGATCGGAGAGAGCGAGTGGTTTTATTTGGCAGAAAAAATAGAATTGCCTATGGAATCTGATACCGATATTTTTTCAGTTTCTATCTGCTTTGTTCTAAAAGTTGGAGAGAATGAATTTGATGCTGTTGTTTTTCCGAGTTTTTACCCCTCAGTCACAAAAAGTATTTTTGAGAAGCTTCTCGTTCGAGAGGGAAAAAAGAACGAAAAGGAGTTGTCGAATTATCAGTATGATCTGGCTGGAGTAATGACCTTATTTCCAAAGGAATGGAGCAAGCAAGAGGTTGCTTATTTACAGTAAATGTTTTTTAGAAAAAGCAGGGCGATGTCCGAAGGACATTGCCCTCTTTTATTTTGTCTTGTTTTTATCTATAATAAATGTATCCATTTAAAATAGAAAAAATGAAAAAAAGAAAAAGAAAAAAGAAATCACCGGTTAAAAAAAGCAAAAACAAACATAACGGTTTTTTGGTGATTTTACTATTCGTTCTTTCTTTGCTGGTTTTTTCTTACCAATCTTTTAGTTTGGCAGAAATTTTGATTGAAAAAGAAATGACTGAAGATCAGAATGAAATCGCTAAAGAACTTCAAAATATTCAAAAGAAGAATAAAGAAATCAAGAGTTCTCTCAAAAAAAATTTTTCTTTTGAAGAAAAAAAAGAAATGGCTAATAAAATTCGCGATCTCAATTTCATGAATTCTCATTTGACAAAAAGCATTGAAAAATATCGTCAAGATATTTCTATCCAGTTGCTTGGGAAAAGTAATTTCAACCTAGACCTTATTTTCAAAGAAGCCTTGAATATTCAACTGATTTCCAGTCGGATTGCTAGCAAGATGGACACACTTTTGCTGTTTGATCAAATCAGCGATGAGCAAATGAAATTACTGGAAAAAGATTTTGATTTACTCGATGAAAAAATTGAATTTATTGGATCTATAAAACAATTTGAATGAAAAAAATTTGGAAAAAGATAAGAAGAGTTCTAAAAAAGATTTATGATTTCATAAATTATTTTTTAATAAAAGCAAAAATGTTCTTGAAATACAGAACATTTGATTTTTTCAATGATCTTGATATTGAAGTTAACACGGCTTGTAATCGAAGATGTTCTTATTGTCCTAATAGTCAATTCGAAAGAGGGTTGATGAAAAACAATATTGAAATGAAGGAGGGTTTATATAAAAAAATTATTGATGAATTGGCAGAAATAAATTTTACCGGAAGGATAAGCCCAATTTTTTATGGCGAGCCACTTTTGAGAAAAGACTTGGCTGAGTTGATGAAATATACTCACAAAAAACTGCCTCGAGCGACAATAAAAATGACAACCAATGGAGATTTGTTGTCAGTGGAAAAATATTTAGAATTGGTTGAAGCGGGAGTGAAAAAGTTTTTAATCACTGAGCATGGCAAGGGGAAATCCCCAGCTATCAAAAAACTTTTTAAATTTTTGGAAAAAAATCCAGAAAAAAAAGTGAAAATCATCTATTCAAAGTTTGAAGGCGACACCCCTTTATATAATCGAGGGGGTCTGGTTAATCCAGAAGAAACGGACTATTCACCAAGGTGCCTGAAACCTCACAACCCTCTGGTGGTGGACGCAGAGGGGAATGTGATCATTTGCTGTAATGACTATTTTAGCTCAGTTAAATTTGGGAATTTAAACAAAGAAAAACTGGTTGATGTTTGGAATAAACCAGCTTTCAAAAAGATAAGAAAAGAAATTCGCCAAGGGAATTTTAAATTAGATATTTGTAAAAAATGTGTTGGGGAGGACTAGGGCTTTTTTCGATAATGCAGAGCAAGAGTTGAGCCGACCAAAAACCAAATCAGCCACTGAATAGCGGTGCTTCGAAGGATGTTACTGGTCATGGAAAAGCCAATTTCTGCCAAGAACAAAACAAAAATTATCAAAAACAAATTTTTGACTTCGGCTTTTTGGGATCTGAAATATCCAAACAAAAGAGTCGCTAAAGTTGCAAGCAAGAGCAAGGCATAACTAATTGCTCCGAAAACTCCGGTTTCGAGAGCATTTTTTAATAGGTCGTTGTGAGTGTAGGGGTTTCCGGCATTGAAGCCAAACTCTCTTTCATGAACAAGGACTTCTGTTCCTGCACCATAGCCAGTCCAAGGATTTTTTTGAAATAGTCGATACATTCTGTCCCATTGCTGAAAACGCCAATAAACCGAACTGGTGATTGGGGGATTATATACATCTTCCACCCTGTCTTGAACAGGCTCCACAGTCAAGGTGATTAGAATAAACCCTCCCATCAAAAGCAATAAAATCTTTGGGCTCTTAAAAGCGCTTAGTATTGAACCAAAAACCAGTAGTGCCAACCAACCCCCTCGGCTGAAAGTCGCTAATAAAATGATAATCAAAAAAGATATCAAAGAGAATTCCTTCCACTTTTTTGCTAAACTTACTTTTTTGCTCTTGTTGATCATGAAATAGACAAGGATTGCAATAATTATCACCAAAAAAGCAGCGAAAGAATTTGGGTCCGAAAAAGTTCCGTGTAGTCTGTTCTTTAGTCCGGCGACTCTTCCCATTCCGGACTCGGTCAGAGCTTGGTAGATTCCAACTGAAAGAGGGATGATTGAAGAATACAAAACTATCCTAAAACCCAAAGCTGGTTTCTTGGAGGAGGCAAAAAGATATCCTAATATAAATATTGAAAATATACTAAATAGTCTAACTAGTTCCTGGAAAGTTGTTCCTGGGTCAACAGAGAAAAAAATACTAACAAGAGAAGCCGTTAGATATAAGATCCAGGTTGTCATAACAACCTTGAAAGATCGATTGAATTTCTTTTTTTGAGAAATGAGGAAGAAGAAAACCATTCCAATGGCCATGATTCCTAGCAGAGAATTGGCGTTTAAGGAGATGTTTCTGGTGATATCAATCGAATAGCCAGTTCCAATTTTGTCTATTGCAGTCCTAACAGTGAATAGAAGGGCAATTCCGACCAAAGGTTTATAAAGAAATAAAACTAAAAGGAAAAGAATTGTTGTCAAAGCCCCTCCCAACAAGAGAGGTTGAGAAGAAAAAATGCTAACAATAACCACTACTATCAAGCCAGAGGTCAAAAAAATTCCAGTGGTCTCTGGCGAAATCATCCCAGTTGTTTTTTTGCTTTTAGACATTTTCAACAATGAGTTAAAATGTTATATTTAAGTTAGTCTTGTTTGACTGTTTTTAAATACTTTCAATGAAAATTCTTCAAATTCATAAATATTTTTCTCGGGAAAAGGGTGGCGGTTCAGTAACGGCCTTTTTTGAGACCAAAAAGCTTTTGGAACAAAAGGGTCATGAGGTGGCAGTTTTTTCAATGGATGACCCCACTAACGAAGAATCTATTTACAGTAAATATTTTATCAAACATTTTGACATAAATAAAGCGGGAGGGTTTTTTGGGCAGCTTCGCTTGGGCTTTAAGTCAATTTATAATTTTGAAGCCCAGAGAAAACTAGAGGAATTGATTGAGCAAGAAAAGCCAGACGTTGCTCATATTCACAACGTTTATCACTATATCACCCCGTCAATTTTTCACACTTTAAAGAAGCATAATATCCCAATGGTTTTCAAGCTTTCGGACTATAAAGCCATTTGCCCAAACTACAAACTTTTTAATAAAGGAGAGGTTTGCGAGAAATGCAAAGGCGGAAAATATTATCACTGTTTTTTGGGTAGGTGTCTAAAAAAATCTTTGGCTGTGAGTTTTATTGCGATGGTGGAGGCCTATGTTCACAAATTGCTTGGTTCTTATAATAAAATTGATATGTTTTTGGCGCCCAGTCAGTTTATGAAAAAGAAATGCACTGAGTTTGGGATTCCGGTTGAAAAAATAAAAATCTTGCGAAATACTGTTGATGTTGAATCGTTTCCTTTGAATTCTGCGCCCAAAGAAAAAGATTTTTTCTTGTATTACGGAAGAATTTCAGAGGAAAAGGGGCTTGCTGATCTGATAATAGCCGTTGATTTATTGAAAAGGAAAAACAAGTTGCAGGAAAACAAGTTGGTCTTTGCGGGACGTGGCCCTCAGGAAAATGACCTGAAGAAATTAACAGAAATATTGAAATTAGAAAAAGAAGTTGAGTTTGTTGGTTTCAAAAGAGGAAAAGAGCTTAAAAACCTGATTAGTGATTCAAAGTTTGTTGTTTTGCCATCTGTTTGGTATGACAACTCGCCCTTGGTGATTTCAGAGTCCGGGCTTCTGGGAAAGCCGGTTATTGTTTCTGATGCCGGGGGTTCCAAGGAGATGTTTTCAGACGGTGAGAGTGGGTTGGTTTTTGGGGCAGGCGATGTTGAGGATTTGGCTTTGAAAATCAAAGAGATGATAAAAACGGGAAAAGAAAAAAGGTTTAAGATGGGAGAAAAAGGAAGAAAAAACATTATTGATCTTAATGATCCAGAAAAATATTATAAGAAACTGTTATCAATTTATAAAAACTTAGTCGATAAAAAATGATCATCGGAATTAATGCCTCTTTTGCAAGAAAACCAGATTCAGGGATGGGCAACACCACTATCAATTTTTTGAAAAAATTGGTGGAGATTGTTGACTCCAGGGACACAATCCTTCTTTATTTAGAAGAAGATCTTGATCTGGGTGTTCGGCTACCAAAAAATGTTCAAAAAAGGGTCATCAAAACTTTTTATCCCCGAGATGATTTGGTTCGAAAGATTTATTGGGAAAAATTTGTTCTACCAAGACATGCCAAGCGGGATGGATGTGAAGTTTTTTTCTCTTTCTATCAATCCCCAACAATTTTTCAAGACATTCCTCACATGATGATGGTTCATGATTGTATTCCTAAGATTTTCCCCTGGTATTTAAATAACTGGAGAAAAGAAATTTATTACAAGCAAGTTGATAAAGGGATTGAAGCCGCTGACTCAATCATGACAATTTCTGATCATTCAAAAATTGATGTTGCCAGGATATATAAAACCGAATCTCCTAAAATCATCACTAACTACGAAGATTGTGATCCTCTCTATAAAGAAAGGATCGACAAAAAAGAAACTGAAAGGATTTTGAAAAAATTCAAGATTGAGTCAAGGAAATTCATTTTCTATGTTGGTGGTTTTGATATGCGGAAAAATATGGGCGGATTAATTGAAGCCTATGGCCAAGTTTGGGATAAGTACAAAAACAAGAAAGATTGTCCCGATTTAGTTTTGGCAGGGAAATTCAATCGCCATCTGGTTCCTTTGGTGACCAACATCGAAGAAAAAATTATTGAAACGAGATGTCAGTTTGGAATTCCACCAACCAAGTTCAAACTTTTGGGGTTTGTTGAGCAAAAACATCTTCCAGCTCTATATAAAGGGGCAAGTGTTTTTTGCTACCCATCTTTGTATGAAGGTTTTGGCTTGCCAGTCTTAGAAGCCTTCAATTGCAAATGCCCGGTGGTGACTTCCGAGAACTCATCCTTGAAAGAAATTGCTAACAACAAAAACGCCTTCATTTTTGATTTGGAAGAAAAGCTGAGTTTGGGAGAAAAAATCTATGAATGTTTGAACGCCAAAGAAAAAAAGAAGAAAAGAATTGAACAGGCTCACAAAGATGCCAAAAAATTTAGTTGGGCCAAGTTCACGCGCAAAGTCTTGCGCGAGTTAAAAAGTCTCAAGACAAAAAAAGCCAACCCGAAAAAGTAGTGAATTTTTTGTAGATTTACGATTTACGATTTACGATTTAAGTAAAGTGTTTCATTGTTCTTAAATCTTAAATCCTATCTCTTAAATCTAATCCAATGATTAAAGAATACTTTTGGGTCGCCTTCATCGGAGTTTTATTAAATGCTGCTTTGATTATTGCCAACGCTAGTGGTCTTTTGCCTTTGTCGTTGGTCGTTTTCGGTTTGGTCTTCTTGGCAGTTTTTTTGTTGGCGCTTTTCAGACCTCTTTGGGTCTTTTGGATTTTCATAATTTCCCTGCCTCTTGAAAGTGTCATTATTTCTTCCGATCAACTACCGATTTCTTTCAGACCTTTTCAAGTGATTGGGGTGATGCTTTTTGTGGCTACGGCTCTTTTGATTGTTTCAAAAAAGAAAACTGGTTTGCCTCGATTGCCTGAGATTAGTTGGGCTGACATTTCTATCATTGGACTAGTCAGCTGGTCTTTTCTTTCATTGTTGAATGCTTTGAATTCCAGCGTGACTTTAAAACTCAATTTAGTATTGCTTTCTTTTGGGATGATCTATTTTCTGTCTCGTTTTTATTTGCAAGATGCCAAAAGAAAACTAGAAGCCCTTTGGTTTTTTGTGGCGACTTCTTTGCCGATTTTGCTTTTTGGGGTCTATCAATCCTTGGCTTTCAAGTTTGGCTGGGTGGACTTTCAAGTTTTTGCCGAGCGTTCTAATGGAACATTCACTGAACCCGATTGGTTTGGAATCTACCTGGTTTTCTTGGCGGCTATCATCTATTGGGTGAAACTTCAACTTTTCAAAACAAAAAACACCACCATGATTGCCAGTTGGGAAATGCGTCAAGCTGGACAATGGTTTTTGAATCTCTATCTATTTTTGATTTTTGTTGTTTTGATTTTGACGGTGGCCAGGAGCGCTTGGGTCGGATTTTTGGCGGTCACTATCATTTATTTTGGATTAACTTTATATCAAAAAAAGGCCTTCAAACTTCGAAGATTTAAGGCCAAGAATTTTTTCCAAGAAACTTTATCTTTAGGAATTGTCTATTTGGCAGCAATTTTGTTGGTCATTGTCACTGGGCTTTCCAATTTTAATCTGGCTAACAGGGCAGCAAGTTCGGTGAGCGGCCTTCAAGAAATCACTATTAGTTGTCAACCCGGTTCAGCGGTTCCAGAAAAAATTTCTGGTGTTGATAAACTCAGTCAATATGGTTGTCGGCACATTGACTTGGGTGAAATTGATTCTGAGTTGGCGTTGGATAGAGAAGTCCGAAGAGTCTATCGACCTGACCCCAACGTTGAAATCAGAAAAAATATTTACGCAACCACTTGGAGTGAAATAAAAAAACATCCTGGCTTAGGTCAAGGACTGGGAAGCTCTTCTCAAGTTCTTGGCAAAGATAGCTATGGCCATGGACTGAATGCTTCAAACATTTTTCTTGAAGTTTGGTTTTCTTTGGGTGCAGTTGGGTTGTTTATTTTTTCTGGACTATTTTTGTATCCAGTTTTCAGGTCAAGCAAAAAAATAGTTTTCAACAGAAAGCCAAGTGCTTTGGATTTCTTTATTGTCTTAAGTACCGTAGCACTACTAATTCCAAATCTTTTCAATGCAGGAATCTTTCTTTCTCTGATGTGGACTTGGTTAGCTATAATTAATTATGAATAATATGAAAATAACTATTTTAGGAACGGGATCATTTTACGTGAGGGAGAAGAGATCCGGGGCGGCATATCTTTTAGAAGTTGACGGCAAAAAAATTCTGATTGATTGTGGGCCGGGGACTTTGAATCGGCTCTCCCAAATCAAAGTTGATCCAAGAGAAATTGACTATGTTTTTCTTTCACATTTTCACGCTGATCACTCAGGTGAGTTGCTTGCTTTTCAAATGAATTTTCGGCTTAATGATTTTTTCTTTGATAAAAAACTAGAAAAATTTCCAGTTATTTATGGTCCAAGAGGAATTCAGGATTTCACCAAAAAACTAGGGGAAATTTATCAGCTTCAGGCTTTTAAAGATTGGTCTGAAATAAAATATGAAAATTATGACGGAGAAATTGTTCTTGGGAATTTGGTGGTGAAAGCTTTTGATGTCAAGCACTCAGTTTTTGGAAACACAGTTGATGCTCATGCTTTGAGATTTGAGCATGAAGGAAAAGTTTTTGTTTTTTCAGGAGACTCAGTGAAATGCGAGGGAATAGAAAAAGCTTGCCAGGAAGCCGATCTGTTTATTTGTGACACTTCTTCTGCTAAAGGGAAAGGTGGCCCAGCCCACATGGACACTCACGACATCGGAGAAATCGCCGAAAAAAGCAAAGTTAAAAAAGTTGTTTTGAGTCACTTTTATCCAAACACCGAAGACGTTGACCTAGTCGGCGAAGTCAAAGAAAAATTTTCCGGCGAAGTAATTCGCGGCGGGGATTTAATGGAATTAAATTTGTAGCTATCTTGTTAAGTAACTTGTTACTTAACAAGTTCAGTAACAATTTTTATTTTAAATAAAATGGCATTAAGAAAAACAAAAGAAAAAAATATTCGTAAATTAACTCGAATGGGTCGCGAAGGCTCGAGTTTAGGAATGACAATTCCGATTGAAATTGTTGAAGAACTTGGTTGGAAAGAGCGACAAAAGGTCGTTGTTAAAAAGACCAGAGGAGGATTTACTGTCAAAGATTGGCGGAAATAGAATTTGAGTCACTTCGATACGACGTCGTATAGAAGTAAATTGCAAGAGTGATCTATGCGATTGCGGTTTATGCAACCTTCTCCCATTCTCCAGTGTATGGGAGAGTTGGGATTAAATGAGTGGTTGATAATTTTCTTTCATTCTCTAGAGAATGAAAGAATTTTTTATATAGCTTTATAATGACTTTTTGTTTGGTGCAAAACCGCAAACTTTTTGGCTATTGGTCGTATGAATGATAAAGAGTATAATTGAGTAGAGTTATAAATTTATAAAAGCAGTCAATGAAAACCGATTTGGAAAAATCTTCCGATGAGGATTTGGTGAAGGCGGTTTCTCGTGATCCGGAGCATCTCAAATTTTTGATTGACCGATATTGGGAAAAGTTGTTTTGGTTTGTGAAAAGAATTTCATATTTTTCCCCAGAAGACATCGAAGATATTCTTCAGGATGTTTTCGTCAAGGTCTATCAAAAAATCAACAGTTTCGATGATTCATATAAGTTTTCCACTTGGGTTTTTCAAATTACTCGTAACACCACCATTGACGCCATCCGCAAAAAAGGGGCTCGTCCAATGGAAATGAGTTTTGAAAAAGTCGATTTGGAGTTGATTGCTGTGGGGAATGGGATTGATTTGGAAAAGCAAATGATTGATAAAGAAAATTTGGAAAAAGTTGGAAAGCTGATTGATTCTTTGCCTTTGAAATATCGAGAAGTGATGATTTTGAGGTTTTTGGAAGAAAAGAATTATGAAGAGATTATGGATATTGTGAAGAAGCCCAAAGGAACGGTGGCATCACTTTTGAACCGAGGGCGAGAAATTTTCTTGAAAAAAGCTGAGGAACAAAGGTTAATAGGATAATCAAAAAAATGAGAAAGAAAAAAAAGATTTGTGAAATTATAGAGAGGATCAAAAAGGAAGACATTAAGCCAGTTCCTAAGTGGCAGGTTTGGTTGGTGAATGCGACTTTTTGGTTTTTGGCCGGAGTGGCGGTGATTTTGAGTTCGGTTTTTTTCTCTTTTATCTTGGTTAATCTATTCCAAATTCCTTTTGAGATTCTTCATCAGTTGAAGTTTGGCGGATTTTTCAAAGCATTTTTCTTTTTCTTGCCACACGTTTGGATTGTTTTGGTTTTAGTGACTTTGGTTTTGGGTCTTTTGGCGTTTCAAAAAACCAAACATGGCTATCGCTATCAAATGGCTTTTATGGTCGGAGCCTTTTTGATTGTTGTTTTGGCTTTGGGTTTTGTTTTTCGAACCAGTCAATTTGGGAGGCCTTTCAAAGAAGTGGCTGAGCAAAGAATTCCTCATCACTTGAAAGGAACTCCTTTTGATCAAGTTCAAAGAGGGCTTTTGGTAAATGAAGGTTTGTTGGGAGGAGAGATTGTTGGAAGGGGGTCTAACAAAATTTTTCTTTCCAGCTTTTCAGGCGAGAAGTGGGAGGTGATTTATAGTGCAAAAACTAGAATAAAGAGAGCTACTAATCTGAGAGCTGGAGACAAAATTATTGTGGTTGGAGAAAAGCAGGGAGAGGGTTCATTTAGGGCTTCGGCAATCAAAAAAATTGAAGAGTGTTTGCGATGCAAAAAGCCAATGGTCAAGGGAGTGAAAACAAAACTAAACAGAGCTCAAGATAAATAACAAATTTTTGCAGTTTTTGGAAGAATGATTTAAAATAAAATAAATTGCAATTTAAATTGCAATTTTAAAAATTAATTCAACTTCAATGAGGTTTGCCTTATTTGCTATTTTGATGGCACTGGTTTTGATTTTTTCTGGATGCTCAGACCAAGATAAATCCAAAGACAATTTGTTAGAGAATAAAGAGTCCTCTGTAGAGTCCTCTAAGCCCAAAAAAAATAATAATTTAGAAAACACTATGTCGATGAAATTTAGTGAAGAGCAAACTGTTTTAATGAAAACAAATTTAGGCGATATTAAGATAAAACTTTATACTCCTGATGCTCCCAAAACTGTCAATAACTTTTTGAATTTAGCGGAGAAAGGGTTTTATGATGGAACCAAGTTTCATCGAGTTATTAAAGATTTTATGATTCAAGGAGGCGATCCACTTTCGAAAGAAGATGACAAAATGAAATACGGAACCGGTGGGCCTGGATATGCCTTTGAAGATGAAATCAATAAACACAAGCTTGTTAGGGGTTCTTTGGCGATGGCTAATTCTGGACCAAACACCAATGGTTCTCAGTTTTTCATTGTGACTGCTCCCGAGACTGCTTGGTTGGACGGAAAACATACTAATTTCGGGGAAGTGATCGAGGGGATGGAAATAGTTGATCAGATTGAGGCTTCCGAGGTTGATGCTCGGGATAATCCGGTGAGTCCAGTGGTCGTTGAGAGCATAGAGATTGTTGAATAATTTTGATTTTTTGAGACCGCGGCCTTTGGGTCGCGGTTTTTTGTTTGACTTTTAATTTCTTTTTAGATAAAATATAAGACTTTAAAATTTTAAATTTATAAAACTATGGACCCAGTTTTGGTTACGATTTATTTGGCATTAATTGTAGGAGGGGTCTTTGCAATGTTCATGATTTTGTTGCAAGTTTTTATTTTTATTGTTCTGAGGAGTGTTGATTTTAGTTCCATCAGGATTGATTTAAAAATAGAAAAAATAAAAAGATTTTTCTTGAAGTGCGCATTGATTTTTTTCAATCCTTATTCCAAGCTCAAGGTCAGAAAAGTCAAAAAAATCTAGTTTGATTTCAAAAAACAGAAGCCTCTTTTTCAAAGAGGCTTCTGTTTATTTTTCATGAAAATTGAGTTATAATTGAGAAAGTCTTGAGATTGATTTTACTTAAAACAAAAATGAAAAAAATTTTTGAAAAAATTGATAAAAAAATTCTGGCTTTTTTGTTAATCCTGATGATTTTTTCTGGAGTTGTTCGAGGCTACAATTTCAAGGAATGGCTTTTGGTGCGAGCTGATCAAATCAGAGATTCAGAAACTGCTCGAGAGGTTTTGGATAATGGCATTGGTCATTTAAGGCTTCTGGGACCAAAGATTAGTAACGCCGCTCTTCCTGGAGAGGAAGGTAAGGGCGCCACTTTCAATATGGGGCCTTATTATTATTATTCTCAGGCTTTTTCAATGAGTCTTTTTGGGAATCCGAGTCCCTGGACCATCGCTGTTCCAGATTTTGTTTCGTCTCTTTTGGCTATTCCAATTTTTTATTTAGTTGTCTCGATGTTTTTTAGTCGTCGAACAAGTGTTTTAACGACGATTCTTTTTAGTTTTTCTTTTTTGATTTTGCAATATTCCAGGTTTTCCTGGAATCCCAATCAGTTGATTTTTTGGCAATTATTTTTTATTTATTCAGTTTTAAAATTTGCTGAAAACAAAAAAGGGAAAGGCTGGTGGTTTGTTTCTAGTATTCTGGGATTATTGGTAATTTCCCAGTTGCATTTTTTGGCTATTGTTGCAACTTCTTTAGTTTTCTTAATATTTTTTGTTTATCAAAGGGGTTGGCAAAAATTGAAGCCAAAATATTATTTGATGGCTCTGGGGTTAATTTTAATTTTCAATTTTCCGATAATTATTAGTGATATAAAAAACGACGGAGATAATTTTCGAAGGATGTTGGTCGGGGTTTCTCAGCAAAGCAGTGACAGTAGTTTTTTTGAAAATTTTATAACCACTGTCGAAAAAAGTAGTGAGTTTTATTTGTATTTTCCCTTATCAATTTCAGAGGATGAGCTGTCTCAAATCAAACCCATTAGTATTTTCTATCTAATTTCTTCATTGGCTTTTTTGAGCTTAATTTTCCAAAAAAGAAAAAAGATCAATTTTTTGAGAAACATTGAACCAAAAAATAAGAGAGCCTTGGCTTTGCTTGTTTTGCTTTATTTTGGATTTTATTTTTTGGCAACGACCGGAATGGCGGATCGTCTAGAGAAGCCTCGCTATTGGCTTTCAATTGCTCCGGTTTCGTTTCTTGTCGTTGCTTTTTGGCTTGAGTGGTTAGGAAGTTTTTCTAAGAAAAAAATCGGATTAGTCTTGGTTTTAGGGATTTTCGGATTTATGTTGTTTCAAAATCTCTATAGCACCTATTATTTTTATTCAGCCTTGAAAGAGGGAGAGAAACCAGAACTTCCCTACAAAGACCCAATTTCTAGACCGCACAGAAATTTAATCACTTTTGGTTCAATCAATCGAGTTACGGACAAGATGTCTGAAATTGCTCGAAAAGAAAAGACAAATATTTGCTATTTAAGCAAAGATTATCAAACTAAAAATGCCTATAAATATATTGTTGAGAATTATTATTCAGACTTGATGATCAAAAGACTTGATCTCGACACGGAAAGCTCTGGGGATTGTGTGATGTTTTATATTTCCGAGTATGGTGACAGTGCCAAGAAATTAAAAGAAAAATTTCCAGACAGGCTTGAGTTTGATCGAATTGGTAAAGATGGGGCCATTGCCTTGTGGCGGTTGAATGTCAAAGAAGAAAAAGACAGGGAGGTTCAAAGAATTTCTATCTTTGAAGAGGTTCCAGAGAAGGAAGACAAGGTTCGTTTGTGGAAGGAGGTTTTTGAGCAACAAAAATGAATTAACGAATTGTTGAAACTGTGATAGATTTATTATGTAAATTATAAAGAATAATGATGCTTAAAAACAAATTAGTTGTTGTAGGTTTTTGTTTTGTTGTTTTGGGATTGACTGTCTTCTTTTTTGTTGGCCAAAAAGAAAAGAGAGCTGCTATTGATTCTCAAAACAAAAAGCCATTGAAGATTGGATATATTACTGATTTACATTGTTATAGCAAATTGGATTCTGGTACTAATAAGTGGGAGATCAACTGGCGTTGCTCTCAACCAATCGCCAATTTTACTAGAATAATGAGGGATGATTTTCAGCCTCATGTGATTGTTGAAGGCGGAGATTTGGTTGATGGCAGGGATGATCAAGAAAAAAATCTTTATCCAGTGGTTTTGAAATTTTTTGAGAAAATGTCTGCGCCCGCCTATCATCTTTTAGGCAATCATGAAACACGAGGGTTCTCAAAAGAGGAATGGCTTGATTTTACTGACTATGAAAAGCCGTATTATTATATCGACGCTGAGGAGGATTATAGGTTAATTTTTTTGGATGGCAATAACAAGCCTGGAGAAAACGGAGAAGCCGTTGAAACCTCTCCGGATCTTCACTATTATCCCGGATTTCTTGGGCGAGAACAAGAAAGTTGGCTAGAAGAACTTCTTAAGAAATCAGAGAATAAAACCATTTTGGTTTTTGTTCACCAGCCTCCGTTGGAGAAAACTTTGCTAAAAGAGTCCAAGGAGCTTTTTGTTGAAGGCGAGAGGCTAAGAAATCTTTTTTCGGAACACAAGGTCAAGGCAGTTTTTTCTGGGCATATTGAAGAGATGTGCTATATCGAAGATGATGGAGTTCAATATTATGCACTAGAAGGAGTCCACAAAGACAATCGACAGCTTTTGAGAAGTGATGACTATAAAGACCAAGGAACTTTCTATGAGATCATTATTAAAGAAAACGGAGAAATGGAAGTCAAAATGTTTTTTAAAGATAAGGAAGACGATGAGTATCAAAATTTGATTGTTGATTCAGAAACTGCAATTTGTAATAATCAGAGCATTCAAAATCCAGAGGAATATAAAAATTTAGTAGACCAAGAAGAAGCTGAAAGTGAAAAATTAGAAGCCAAAGAATAATAAAGTTTATTAATATGAAAAATAAATACGATTTGACAATTATCCCACCAACTTTCAATGAAAAGGCCAATGTTCGGCCGTTATTGATTGCTATCCACAAGGCGATGAAAAACAAAAAAATTAATTATGAAGTTCTTTTTGTTGATGACAGCAGCGATGAAACTCCGGAAGTGATTGAGCGGGAGATTAAAAACAGAAAGACTATGAATATTAGGATGATTCATCGACCCAAAGAACGAAGAACTGGATTGGCAACTGCTTTTATTGAAGGGTTTGAAAAGGCCAAGGGAGAATATATTTGTTGTATTGATAGCGATCTTCAGCATCCGCCAGAAGTAGTTCCAAAACTTTATTTCCAAGCTCTGAAAGACGAGGCTGAAATTGTTTTTGGAACTCGCTATACTAAAGGAGGAAGCGCTGAAGGTTTGGGGAGCTTCAAGACTTTCTACGGGACTTACCGAAGGCTGGTTTCTTTGGGAGTGAAATATTTCACTCAAATACTTTTTATTTCGACTAGACAAACCAGTGACCCTCTGGGAGGACTTTTTCTTCTTAAAAAAAGTATTTTAAAAGGGGCTAAATTTGATCCAAAGGGATTCAAGATTTCAGTCGAAGTTTTGATGAAGACCAAACATAATCGGGTCAGTGAGGTTCCGTATGCTTTCTTGGCTAGGGAAAATGATGATAGCAAAGCCACCATGCAACAAGGGCTTGAGTTTTTCAAACATCTTTGGACTATTTTCAAGACTGTTCCAGAGGCGGCCAGATTTTTGAAATTTTGTATTGTCGGGGGGAGTGGAGTTTTTGTGAATCTGGGAGTTCTTTTTACGTTGGTTGAATTTTTTCAAATAGACAAAACGACAGCCTGGGCAGTGGCGGTAGTTATTTCAATTTTTTCTAACTATTTTTTTAATTCAATCTTCACCTATGGAGACAAGAAATCAGAAACCAGGGAAGAGAGTATGCGAAGGATAGTTATCTATTATTTGATCTCATTTTTTACGATGTTTTTCAATTTTTTGATTTATCAATCAGCATTAAACTTTGGAGTTTATTATATTATTGCGGCTTTCTTGGGAATTTTGGGAGCAACTGTTTTAAACTTCGTGTTAGCTACTAAGCTTGTTTGGAGGTTGAGGATAAGAGTTAATAAAAATAAATGATAAACTGGCAGAAATTTTTCAAAAAAAATTGGTTGGCTTTGACTTTGGGAATCGTTATTCTCGGTGCGTTTTTTGTCAGGAGCTATAATTTTGAAAATTGGCTTTTCTTTCAAGCCGATCAAGTTCGAGATGCCAAGCTCGCGAGTGCCGCTTTTGAGAATGGACCAGGGGATTTGACTTTGCTTGGGCCGAGGGCGGCCGGAACTTTTTTGAGACTGGGGCCGATTTTCTATTATATGCAATATGTTTCAACTTTAATTTTTGATAGCATTGAGCCCCATGTTTTTGCCTATCCTGATTTGTTGTTTTCAATTTTGACAATTCCGCTTTTATTTTTCTTTTTACGACAATTTTTTTCACCAAGAAACTCCATTTTGTTGACAACTCTTTATAGCTTTTCGTTTATCATCATTCAATATTCCAGATTTGGTTGGAATCCCAATCAAACTACTTTTTGGGGGTTGCTTTTTATTTTTGCTCTCTATAAAGCTTCCAAGGCCCAGAAAGCCTCTCAAGGCGGAAGATGGCTTTTAGTTGTGGCTTTGTCATATGCGATTGCCAGTCAACTTCATTTTGTGGCTTTTGTTGGATATCCGATTGTTGCTCTCTTATTTTGGATAAAATATTTTCCCAGAAAAATTAATTGGAAATATTGGGTGGGCGCAGTGTTGATTGGATTATTTTTCTATATTCCAGTTATTGCAAGTGATGTCTATACTGGGGGAGATAATTTTAATCAGTTTGTTTATGCGGTGACGGCCAAAACCGGAGGAGAAGGGGACACTTTGTTTGATAAAGCAAGACAAATTAGCATTTCATTTTCAATGTTTTTGACTTCCTTTGGCCATAAAGATGGACTTACTTCTACTTGGGCTGGTTCGCTGATTATTTTAGGCGGCTTGGGGAGCTTGGGATATCTTTGGAAAAAAGATAAAAAAAATCGCTCATTTATCTATCTGATGATAGTTTGGTTTTTGGTTTTTGTGGCTTTGCAAATCAAAACTAGCACCAGTTTGAAGCCAAGATTTTTTATGCCAATTGCTTCTGTGCCTTTTGTCTTTCTTGGAATGATCTATGTGGTTATGGAGAAGGTCGGCAACAAAAAATTGATGACCAGTCTAATTTTCATTTCTTTTTTCGGAGCTTTGCTGCTTAATTTCAACGGAATCAAAACTGCCCATGATTATTTCAAATATCAAGACAAGGACTCGATTGGTCGTAAAATATTTATGAAACAGCACGATGGAAAAGTTCTGGAAAAACATTTGGCGGCTACTAATTATATGGCCGAAGAAGTCAGAAAAACTGGAAAAATTGCTTGTTTCTACGCCTCAGCAGTTTACGAAAGAACTTATGAATTTCTTTTTAAAGTTTATTACCCAGATGTTTTGTATGATCGGGTGAGCAAATCTTTTGACGACAAGGACTCTTGTCAGTATTTTTCAATCATCACTGTTGGGAATGACAAGTTGATCGGAAATAGCTACAAAGAGTATTTTGATTTCGCTGACGCAAAGCAATTTGGTCGAGTTGAAATTTGGAACGCAATTCCTCGGGAAAACTTTTTGAACTATGATGAGAAAAAAGATGAAACTGACGAAGCCAAAGAGCTTCGAGGAGAAAAAACTGACAAGCAAATCATTGAAGAACTAGAAGCTTCTCTAGAAGCTTCTATTAAAGCGATCAATGGAGAAGAAGCCAAGCAAGAAGTTGAAAAGCCTGATAGGGTAGAGAGGGTTTTGTGGAAAAACATTTTTTCAGAGTCTATTCCGGAATAAATTAATCATAGTATTAATACTATGATTAATTTCAATGGGTACATCGTAGGCTTGATTTTTTCCTTTTTTTGTGTATAATTAGTCTTGTTGTTCTAATTTGGGGGCGTAGCTTCCGCCGACGCTAAAGCTTTGTCGAGACAAGCAGTTTGGTCGAAGCAGTGTAATTTAAAAATAAAATTTTGGGGGCGTAGCTCAGTTTGGTTACCCGCCCGTACCGAACGGTACGTTCGGGCGGGGAGCGCCAATTGCCATAGAACTTTAAATAAATTTATGAATTTCTTTGTCTATGTTTTAAGCGACAATAGCGGTAGATTGTACAAAGGAATGACCAATAACCTCGAACGTCGACTAAAAGAACACACTAGAGGAAAAACCAAAACAACTCGAAATATGGAGAATGTTAAAGTTGTTTATAAAGAAATTTATAAAAATAGACAAGATGCCAGAAAGAGAGAATTGTATTTAAAATCTGCTGCTGGAAGAAGATTTTTGAAAAAAGTATTAAATTAATTTGGGGGCGTAGCTCAGTTGGTTAGAGCGCCTGCCTGTCACGCAGGAGGTCGCCGGTTCGAGTCCGGTCGTCCCCGCACGCTAAAACACCCGAAAGGGTGTTTTAAATATGGCGTGCAGGGACGACCGGACTCGAAGGGAGCGAGAAAAAGAGAGCTGGCGAGCTTTTGGTGCGCAGCTCCCAGGTGCCCGAGTCGGAGCGAGGGAGAGTCCGGTCGTCCCCGCCAAAGCATTGATAAAAGTATAATATTATGTTATGCTTTTTTAAGTTCAATTTGTTGTATTTTACAATATTCACAAAAAGGAGAGCCTATATGTCAACGAAAATTGGATGTTTTCAAATTGAAGATGAATGTTTGAATCCCGAAGAAATCTCTAACCTTATCAACGAAAAAATCGAAGAAATGGGGATTAGCGCAGATGACGTGATCTCAATTTCACAACCAAGTGGACACTCAATCACAAGAGTATTTTACAAAGGTTGAACCAGCCCCGAAACCCATCAGCAGAAACCTGTTAGTTGGGTTTCTGCTTTATTGGTTTCATAAATAAAAAAACTTCGAACATCGTTCAGTCTGTCCCGCCTTATCAAAACGGTTTAAAATCCGTTTTTTTGACAATTTCCAAAAACTTGTTATAATATTAATACCTAGTAAAAAGGTAGGATTTAATAAAGTCACTATAAAACATGAAATTTTCTAAACACACCACCTATGGTCTACGAGCAATGATTCAGTTGACCAAAGAGGCAGATCTAAATAATGAATTTATATCTTTGGCGGAAATTTCAAGAAAAGAAGGAATTTCTAAAAAATATTTAGAACAAATTTTCATTAAACTGAAAAAGGCTGATCTAGTCAAAGCAAGTCAAGGAAAACAAGGAGGATACAAACTTGCCAAGAGTCCAGAAAAAATCAATATTGAGGAAATCATTGTGGCTCTAGAGGGGGAGATCAGTCCATCCAGTTGCCTGAGTGGAAAAGGGCAACCGATTTGTGAAAAAGGCGGAAGGTGCGGAGTGGTTTTGCTTTTAATGAAAATCCAAAAAAACGTAAAAGATATTTTGCAAAAAACCTCCTTAAGAGAGCTTGAGAGATGTCATAAATAATTATCGTTTCAAAGATATGTATACTAAACAAGTTTTAGAGCATTTTCGTAATCCCAGGAATCTTGGGAAATTGAAAAATCATAATACTGTGGGGCAAGAAGGAAATCCATCTTGTGGGGATGTTATGAAAATATACTTAAAAATAGATAGTCGAAAAAATAAAGAAGGCAAAATAGAGGAATATATTAAAGATATTAAGTTTGAAACTCTGGGTTGTGCAGCTGCCATTGCTGTTTCTTCCTTGCTCACTGAGGCAGCCAAAGGAAAATCTGTTTTGGAGGCTAAAAAAATCACCAAGGAAGATATTTTGAAAGATGCCGGAGGGTTGCCACCCGCCAAAATCCATTGTTCGATGCTAGGAATTGACGCCTTAAGAACTGCCATTAAGAATTATGAAGACAAAAAATGAAAATCTATCTAGATCACAGTGCTACGACACCAGTTGATGAAAAAGTTTTGAAAGCTATGAATCCATATTTTTCGGAAAAGTTTGGCAATGCTACTTCCATCCATATGTTTGGTCAAGCTGCCTCGGTTGCCGTCCAAAATGCCAGAGAAAACACAGCCTTATTTTTGAGCTGTGATCCGAAAGAAGTTGTTTTCACTTCCGGGGCAACGGAAGCTAATAATATTGCGATCCTTGGTTTGGTCAGGGCTTTGGAGACCAAAAGGGGTTTAGGAAAAATTCATATAATTACTAGCACCATCGAACACCCAGCAGTTCTAGAATGTTTTCAGTTTTTGGAGCGAAACAACGACAATGTGGAGGTTGATTATATTCCAGTTGACAAGGAAGGTGTTGTTGATTTGGACAAGTTGGAGAAAAAAATTAAAGAAAATACGGTTTTGATTTCTGTTATGTATGTTAATAACGAAACCGGGGCAGTTCAGCCTCTAGAAAAGATTTCTGAAATCATTGAAAAGACCAAAGAAAAAAGAGCTCAAGAAAATTCTAAATTTCCTCTGTATTTTCACACTGATGCAGTTCAGGCCGCTAACTTTTTTTCCTGCAATGTGAAAAATTTGAAAGTGGATTTGTTGTCCTTGTCAGGACACAAGGTCTATGGACCGAAGGGAATTGGAGTTTTGTTTGTTAAAGAAAAAACTCTATTGATGGCAGTTCAGTTTGGCGGTCATCAAGAAAGAGGTTTGCGAAGTGGGACTTTGAATGTTCCTGGAATTGTCGGGATGGGAGAGGCTTTGTTGTTAGCTAAGGGGCAAAGAAAAGAAAATTTTGAGAAAGTTTCGAAGCTTAGAGATTTATTGATCGAAGAAGTCAAAAAAAACATTCCAAAATCTGTTTTGAATGGAGATCAAAAAAACATTTCGCCTTCTCATGCCAATATAAGTTTTGAAGGCGCAGAGGGAGAAGCGGTTTTGTTGGATTTGGATTTTGAAGGAATTGCAGTCTCAACTGGTTCGGCCTGTGCTTCAGGCAGTTTGAAGCCATCACATGTGTTGTTGGCGATGGGAATTCCTAGCAAAGAAGCTCATAGCGCTATCAGGTTCACCCTAGACAAAGAAAACACCAAAGAGGAGATTGAATTGGTTGTAAAAAAGTTGTCCGCAGTTGTTTCTAGGATTCGAAAAATGGCGCCTGAAATAGCAAAAAAATAGATAATTACTAAGACAACCCAGTTAAATAGTATTTTAAACTTAATTTAAAATAATTTAACGGGTCAAGAAAATATGAAAAACAAAACAGCAACTGTCAGTTTGATTTTGATAATTTTGGCTTTAATTATTATTTCAATCATTATGATATTTTCAAAAAACAAAAAAGAACAACCGGCCAAAGATTTGAGTCAGGCCCAGATAGCAACTTTTGCCGGAGGTTGTTTCTGGTGCGTGGAGGCTGATTTTGAAAAACTTCCAGGAGTTTTGGAAGCAATTTCTGGCTATGCTGGGGGAAAAGAAAAGAATCCAACCTACAAACAAGTGAGTAGCGGAGAAACAGGACATCTTGAGTCTGTTCGAGTCTATTATGACGATGGAAATACAAACTACCGAGATCTGGTTAGATATTTTTTTCGCCATGTTGACCCAACTGACGCCGATGGTTCTTTTGTGGATCGTGGCCAGCAATACACTTCTGCAATTTTCTATGGCAGTGACAAAGAAAAAGAAATAGCCGAAGAAGAAAAGAGGCGCCTGGAGGATTCTGGGGTTTTCAAAAAAGAAATTGTCACAGCTATTGAGTCGCTGGGAGAGTTCTATGAAGCTGAAGAATATCATCAAGATTATTCCAATAAAAATCCAATTCGATATAAATATTATCGAAGCGGGTCAGGGAGAGATCAGTTTTTGGAAGATGTTTGGAAGAAAAATGACTCCAGGGAGGTTAGGGAATATTTGAGAGAAGTGAATGGTTTTGATTTAAGTCAGTTGAACCCAATTCAATACAAAGTGACTCAACAAGACGGAACCGAGCCCCCATATAAAAACGAATATTGGGATGAAAAAAGAGACGGGATTTATGTCGATTTGATTTCTGGGGAACCTCTTTTTTCATCGCTCGATAAATATGACTCTGGAACTGGTTGGCCAAGTTTCACTAGGCCAATTTCCAAGGACGCAGTGGTCGAAAAGGAGGATAAAAAATTTTTCAGTACTTGGATGGAAATTCGAAGCTCTAGTTCAGACGCTCACTTGGGGCATGTGTTTCCTGATGGACCAGAGCCAACAGGACTTAGGTATTGTATGAACTCGGCGGCTTTGCGGTTTGTTCCTAAAGAAGACTTGGAAAAGGAGGGATACAAAGAGTATTTGAAATTATTCAAATAGTTAATTATTAATAAAAATATATGACAAAAGTAGTTCACTTTGAAGTGCCTTATGAAGAAGCGAAAAGAGCCAAAGATTTTTACCAAAAAGTTTTTGGTTGGAAAATCAACGATGTTCCAATGAAAGATGTTGAATATCAGATGATCAATACCGGTCCAACCGGAGAGGACGGAATGGTAAAAGAGAAAGGATTTATTAACGGAGGATTGACTCCCCGTAATGAAATGGCCAAAGGACCAGTAATTGTTATGGGCGTTGAGGATATCCATGAGAAATTGAAAGAAGTTGAAGAAAGCGGAGGAAAAACAGTGATGGATCCGGTTCCAGTTGGTGAGATGGGATTCTATGCCTATTTCAAAGACACCGAAGACAATGTCATCGGAATTTGGCAAGATAAAAAGAAATAAGGCACTTTTGATTCGATTGAATCAAAACAGGTCCGGGGCTTCCTCGGACTTTGTTTTGTTTATGGTTTTAAATAATGCTAGAATAAATCCAAGGTTAATTTGGTAGTTTCAATTTAAGATGATTTTGCCGAATAAAACAAAAACAAAAAAAATAGATTATATAGAAAAAAGGCGCAAAGCTAGAAAGATAAAAAAAATTGAGAGAATCTTTTTTTGGTCGCTAGTTGTTTTTGTGATTTTTTCTTTTTTCGCTCGTAATAATTTCAAATCCGTAGAACTTCCTAATCCTGAACTTTTCAATGAACCAGTCAAGTCAAAACTTTTGAGTTCAGAGGTGATTGAATTTTCTCAAGATGGGTTCAGGTTCACTTTGACTCCTTTGTATGAATATGAAATGTCGGCTTTAGTTGTTAATCGGTTTGACTACACTTGGTTTAGTTTGACGAGAGCTAATAGTGCTGCTCCAATGGATCTTTGTGTCACTTGGGGAGAAAATGTTAGAACTGGAGCCTATCGTCATCCTTCGGTTAGTTTTCGTCAGGATTTTCGGTTTTGTTTTGGGAACTGGGAATTGGGATCAAATTTTAAATGGGCAGAAGTTTCCAATAACCATCTTATAATAGAAGATCCAGAGATTCGCAAAAGAGCCTTATCTATTGTCGAAGGTGATCAAATTAGGTTAAAGGGAAAGCTGGTCAATATGAAGGCGGAGAATGAAGACGGGAATCCAGGAAAATATGAAGATCAGATGAGAAATTGGAACTCCAGTATTAGATTGGGAGACAGCGGGGCGGGGGCTTGTGAAGTTATTTTTGTAGAAGAATTAGAGATTATTGAGAAAGGGAATGTTTTTTATAGGGAAGGTTTCAAAGTCTCCCTTGGGCTTTTGCTGCTGTTTATTGTTTGGAAAGTGATAGAATTTTTTTTCAAGTCGCCGATTAGATAAAATGCCTAAAAAACGCTAGAAAAAATTAGTGTTTCAAGGAGTAAGCCAGCCTAATATTTGCCAGATTTTTTGTAAAATGTATAATAATTATATAAATTATATTAATAAAATTAAAAACAAAAAATGAAAATTTTTAAAAGTTTTGTTGGTTTGGCCAGTGTTGTTTTTGCACTAGCTTTTGCCTTCTCGGCTCAAGCGGCGATTGATTTAAAGGGAACTGATCTAGAAATCATTTTAGACTGTTCTGGTAGCATGGCTGGGATGATTGGAGGGAAGTCAAAAATGGAGATTGCAAAAGAATCCTTGACTAGTGTTATTAATCAAATTCCAGAGAAATCTTATGTTGGATTCAGGGCCTATGGACATCAGTATGACAGATCAGTGAAAAACTGTACTGACTCAGAATTGATTTATCCTGTTGGGGAAATCAATAAGCAGCAACTGATTTCAAAAATAAAATCTCTTCAGCCCCGTGGTTGGACGCCAATTGGCTATTCTTTAGAGCAATCCAAGAACGATTTTCCAGTAAGTGCTGAATATCAAAACATGATTATTTTGGTGAGTGATGGAGAAGAGACTTGCGGAACAGATCCTTGCGCCAAAATAAAAGAAATGCAAAATGCTGGCTTTGAAGTGATTGTTAACACAGTTGGTTTTGATGTCGGAGATCTTGCTGAACAACAATTGAAGTGTATCGCCGATGCTACTGGCGGTGAATACAAAAGTGTTAAAAATGCCAGCGAGTTGACTGAAAGTTTGAGGTTCTTTTCTTCTAGAGCTTTTGAAGATTTCACCACTTCCGGAGGAGCAAAAGCTGGAACAGGTTTTGCCAATGCGCCTTTGGTAATTGCTGGTGACTATGGTGGAGATATCTTAATGGGAGAATCGAAATTTTATAAAGTTGATGTAAAAAAAGGTCAAACAATCACAGCCGTGGCTAATGTGAGGAGAGAAACTGCAACTACTGGGAGTTTGAAATGTACCTGTATGTTGCCGGGAATTAAGATTTTTGACAAATATAAATCTTCAGTTGGCAGCGCCGTGGCAGAAGGTTGTTCTCCTTATAACGATATCAAGGGAATAGAGGGAGATGATCTGAATCCAGCTTCTTATAAAGCTCAATGGACTGCTGATGCTTCAGGTTCAGTTTATTTAGCGATTAGTGGAAGTTGGTTCTCAGAATGTGATGCCACAGATTCTTATTGGAAGGACAAGCTTAAAACTAAAACTGACAAAGCTTTTTATGATGTTACGGTTGCTGTTGAAGGAGAGTCTACTGAAGCCGCAGCTCCAACTTCAACCTCAAAACCAACAACTGGAGCTACTCCAGGATCTGAAACAGGCACAATCCACAAAGCTGCTAAAGAAAACAATTTTGGTAACATTGCAATAATTGGAATTGGAGCTTTGATCGGATTGGGAGCAGTTGCTGGCGTTGTTTTGCTGATCAAAAAAAGAGGATCTGGTCCAGTTGCTAGCAGTGATCCAGTTCAGCCAAATCCGACTCCAAATCCAGCGCCAACTCCTCCGCCAGTTGAGCCAGTTCAACCTGTTCAACCAGAATCAAATGTCGCTCCACCTCCAGAACAACCAGCTGAAGAAAAAAAGACCGATGGCCCTGAAATGCCCAAACAGTAACTTCTAGTTTACTTATATAACAAGCTCGAGAATTTTTCTCGAGCTTTGTTTATTGTAAGTAATTATGTTAGATTGAAAATATATTTATAGTGGTTTTATATGAATAATGATAACAAAAAAATTGTAGTGGGTTTTTCTGGTGGGGTTGATTCAGCTTCGGCGGTTCGAATTTTGCGCGAACAAGGTTTCGAGCAAGTTGCGGTTTTTTTGAAAATGTTCGCTGATCAAGATTTACGGAAAATTGAGAGATTAGCTGACAAAATAGGGGTGGAATTGATAGTAAGAGATATTTCAGATATCTTTAAGGGGTGTGTTATCAAAGGTTTCCTTGATGAGTATAAAAAAAATAGGACTCCCAATCCTTGTGTGCGGTGTAATACGGAAATCAAGTTTAAAACTCTTTTGGAAGTGGCTCGAGAAGTGGGGGCAGAAAAAGTTGCTACTGGCCACTATGCTCGGGTTCAAAAAAATGGGGAGATTTTTGAATTGTTGAAAGGAATAGATGAAAAGAAAGATCAATCCTATTTCCTTTATCGCTTGACTCAAGAGAAACTTTCTCGAATCGTCTTGCCATTAGGAGACAAAAATAAAAAAGAAATCAAAAAAGCAGCTTTGGAGGCGGGTTGGTTTGAGAAAATTGAAGAATCTCAAGACGTTTGTTTTTTAGACAAAGAAAAAAAAGTTCAAGATTTTTTGAAAAAAAATTTAGATTCTGATAAAAACCAGCCGGGAAAAATTGAAGATGAAGAGGGGAATGTTTTGGGTGAGCATCAGGGTTTGGCATATTATACCCAGGGGCAACGTAAAGGTTTGGATTTGGCCGGAGGACCGTTCTATGTTATTGAAAAAGACCTAAAAAGAAATGTCTTGTTGGTGACTAAAAATAAAGATCATCAGTCCTTGACTAATGATAAAATTTTTATTGAAGACGTTAGCTGGGCTGGCGAAGAGCCGGTTGAAGAGGAAACTTATCAGTTCAAGTCTCGTTACCGATCTAGCTTAGTTCCCGGAAAATTTAAAAAAATTGCTGACGGCTGGGCGGTTGATCTGGAGAAACCTCAGTGGGCAGTGGCGGTTGGACAGTCGTTGGTGGCTTATGATGGAGACAAAGTTGTTGGAGGAGGGGTAATAGTTAAAAGTTAACCTTGTTAAATAGACTCTGTCTAATTTTGATTTATCAAAATTATTTAACAGGGTAAAAAGTTAAAAATTTGGGGATAATGTAATTTACTCTCATATATTAATATATGAGAGTAAAGAAAGATATAAAAAGTAAGATAATAAAATGCAAGATGATTTCAACAGAGACAAACGAAATGAAGAAAGAAGATTAAAATCTGCGCTTCAAATCAAAAAAAATGACCTCGATGAATTGAGGCGTCAAAAAATCCCAGAACTAGAATTAAAAAGACGTGAGATCAAAAGAAAAGAAGACGAGCTCAAACTTGATCGGAAGGAATTGGAAGAGGAAGAGCAAAATCAAGAAAAAGAAATTTTCCGATTAGAGCAAGATACTAAACGACTTGAAGATCGGCTCGAAGAAGTCGAGGGTGATTTGAGAAAAGCCGCTTAAGAATTCTTTTCTGATTTTTGAGGAAGAAGTTTTAGAACGCTTAAGGCAATAAACCCACCAATCAAAGCGGTGATGAGCTGTGGCCACTGGAACATGGCAACTAGCGGTCCGCTTAATTTTCCGGCGACCAATAAAGTGATGGAATAAAGAAAAGCAAATTTTATAAAGCTTCCAGTCAAGACTCCAATTAAAGGAGTTTTTTTCAAAAATGAAAAGGCGCTGACTAAAAGCAGATTTGAAAAAATGATATAGGGAATCAGCATTGCCATTGGGGCAGGGAGAAGTCCTCTTAGGAGGGCCACAGAAGAAGGCAAGACAGCTACAAAGAAAACATTAGCCAGAGGAAGCCTGGAAGCGGCGATGAAGAGGAGAGCGTTGACGATTGAACCAGTCACCAGCTGATTGGCTGGAGTGTGGGCTAAAATTGCTGGAGCGATGACGATCGCAACAGTCAAACCGATAGTCCAAGACAATTCGCTAGTTCGGTAGCCGACCCAAGCTTGGGGTTTGATGATAGTGATAATTTTATTTTTCATTTTTTTTTCATATTGGTTAGAGATAACTCTATACTATCATTAAATGTTAATTTTTCCAATTGATTATTGACTAGTTGGTTGGAATCAGATATTATATTTAGCTAGCTTTTTGACATTAATATGATTTTTTGAAAGGCGGAAGCCGAGGAGGTGGGATGTTTCAACTGTATATTTTTTGTGATAACAAAATGGCGACAATGAAAGCAGAAGAAATTCCCCAGGCAGGGGAATATCTATCGACCTTGGAGGAAGCTCCGAAGCTTGGTTTATGTGGAGTGATTGTTGACTCAATTGATCCCAAAAAAAATCAAAAAGGCTTTGTGGTAATGGCCAGTCCTTCCGTGGCAGACCGAATTTGGTTTGGTCAGAGTGGATTTGATTCAGGTTTTTTGTGGAAACACGCTGAGAAAGATCGATTTTTGAGGGTGGCCATGAAAGCAGTTGTTGGCAGAACTGTTCCTGAAGGTTCAGGCACTATCTTCGAAATTTACGAAAAGATCAAAGGCTTGAATTTGCACGGGGAAGAGTGTCCGTGCGATGATTGCCAGAGAAATCGGGTTGAAGCAGTCGAAGCTCTTGTGGGGGACTATTCTCCTGAGGAAAGAAGAGAGCTACTGGGGTGATAATCAAAAAGGAGGTAGTCATATGCCAACTTTAGCACAAAGGATTTTGGCTGGAGAAGAAGTCTCTATCGAGGACCTAGAAAATTCGAAAGAGCCAGCAGTTTTTGAGGCACTGGAAGTCTGCAGAGACCTTCGGTCGTTGTCTGAGGCAAGCTTGGGGGCCAAAGTAGTTTACCACCACATTAGAGGCAAGTTCCCGAAAAAAACTGTCAAAGGGTAGCTTTAAGAATTTCCTGGGCCTAATTTTAATGAAAAGGCATTGGCTGAAATCAGTTAGTGCCTTTTTTAATTGAAAAATATTTGATAAAAAAATAATTTAGGATATAATAATACTAATAAATAAATTGTTTTGGAGACTTCAAAAGTCTCGAAAGGGGGCGACATGAATGTCGTTTTGTTCATTTATTTAGACAGTAGTCAGAATCCTCTGGTTGAAAACTCTGATAAAATTCCTGAGGAAAACAAAGATTTTTTAATTCCCGCGAGGCTTGGTTTTTGTAGCAAAACTATTTTCGCGAGAACGGTTGAGGCTACTGACCGGGAGAAAACGCATTGGAGAGTTTTGGGTAGTTTAATTGAGCCGGTTGCTAAAGAAGTTGCAAGGAGGACCGCATGAAACTGATCTTTCATTTTCAAACTGGTTTAAAAGGCGTTTCAGTAAAACTTAAACGCCTTTTAAATTTGTTTGAATTATTTTCAATAATACGTTATTATTTGAGGGTAGAGGAATAAAGCCTCAAAGAAGACTAATACAGAAATAAATGACAATACAACAGATTCTTCTTGCATTTGAACCGGAAAAGAAAAATATTTTGCCGGTCGTTAAGGCTGTTAACGAAGAATTAGGCTGGATTTCAGAGGAAGCAGTCCAAAAGATTGCTAGGTATTTTGATGAGAGCGAATCTCATATTTTTAGTGTGGCGAGTTTCTATGATGAGATTAATACAGAAAAACCAGCGGAGTTGGTTGTGGAAGTTTGCGATAGCGCTAATTGCCAAACCAAAAATGCTGAGAAGTTGATCAAAGATGTCCAAAGTTTCTTGAAGATAAAAGAAGGGGATTCTTCTAATCAAAAATTTTTATTAAAAAGAATGAGTTGTTTGGGGCGTTGCTTGGAAGGCCCAGTTGTTCGAATTAATGGGGTGATTTATACTAAAGTGACTTCCAGCAGGATTGTTGAATTAATTCAAAATCATTTAGGATATTGAATTAGTATTAAGCCTGCCTGCCGGTAGGCAGGTATCAAGTATTAAGCCCCCTGGGAAAATTAACTTATTATGAAAATTTTAACTAAGTATTGGAAAATCGGAAAAAGCCTGGATATCAAGGATTATTTGAACGTGGGTGGATATGAGGCCTTGAAAAAGGCAATTGAAAAAATGAAACCGGCCGAAGTGATTGAAGAATTGAAAAAATCAAAACTGCAAGGAAGAGGAGGCGGAGGGTTCCCAGTGGGCTTGAAGTGGGAGTTTGCAGCCGGAAAAAAAGAAAAGCAAAAATATTTTATTTGCAACTTGGATGAATCTGAGCCGGGAAATTTCAAGGATAGGATGTTGGCTGAAAACAATCCTCATCAAATTATTGAAGGGATTATTATTGGGGCTTATGCAATTGGAGCCAATAAAGCTTTCGTTTATCTCAATGGAACTTTCAGAATTGCTGGCAAAAAACTTGAACAAGCCATCGAAGATTGTTATAAAAAAAATTTTTTGGGAAAAGGAATTTTGAAATCAAAATTTGATTTGGATTTGGAAGTTTTTTATGGAGCGGGAGCATATATTTGCGGAGAGGAGTCGGCTTTAATAAATTCCTTGGAGGGAAAAAGAGGAGAGCCAAGATCCAAACCTCCTTATCCGAGCGACGCAGGATTTCTCGGAAAGCCAACCGTTGTCAACAATGCCGAAACTCTCTCTAGCGTTTCTTGGATCATCGAAAATGGCGGAAAAGAATTTTCAAAAATTGGGAATGTTGATTCTCCAGGAACCAAGCTCTCTTCAATTGATGGTGCAGTCAAAAACCCTGGTTTATATGAAGTCACTATGGATAAAAACATCGAACAGTTGCTTCAAATAGCCGGAGGGGTTAAAGAAGGGTTTGAATTGTGGTTTGCTCAAATTGGTGGGAGTTCCGGACAGGTAGTTCCCCGGTATTTGTTGACTGAGATCCCAAGCTATTCTGAGCGTTCTGTGGTTTCGATTGGATCTGGTTCTGTTTTAGCTATTTCTAAACACGAAAATTTGAAAGATCTTTTATTAAGTTGGATTAATTTTTTTCAAAGAGAATCTTGCGGAAAATGTGTGCCTTGCAGGGAAGGAACTTTCAGACTTAAAGGAATTTTAGAGAGACTCAAGAATGGTGAGTTTGATGAAAATGACAAACAGGATTTGTTTAAATTGATTTGGACTTTGGATAATACTACTTTTTGCCCGTTGGGGAAGTTTTCGGTCACAGCCCTAAAGGATGTAATAAGATATAAATTGTTAAAAGAATTAAGATAGTGGTTGTTAATTTTGAATTTTGAATAAATTTTAATTATTAACTGGATGCCTGCCTTCGCAGGCACAGGCTAGATTCCCGCCTCCGCGGGAATGACAAAGTGAATGCAAATAAAAATAGATGACAAAACATATAATGTAAAACCAGGGCAAACAGTCTTGGAGGTTTGTCGTGAAAACGGGATTTTTATTCCAACCCTTTGCCAACATGATGACCTGGGAGAATCAGAGGGGATTTGCAGGCTTTGCTTGGTGAAAACCAACAAATGCCGAGGTCTGGTGACTTCTTGTCAAGCCAAAGTTGAGGAAGGACTAGAAGTGATTACTGAAGATTTTGATATTGAAAGAGCCAGGAGATATAATCTGGAATTATTATGGGCAGACCATTTTGGGAAATGCGGAAACTGTCTGAGCAATGGAAATTGTGAGTTGCAAGATTTGGCCGGGAAGCTGGGAGTGGATGTGGATGATTTTGTGCCGAGTGTTAAAAGTTTTTCCAGGGAAGAGCAGCTCAAGCTTTTGAAAGAAAGTTTGAAAAACAGAGTGGTTGATGATAAGAACCCATCCATTTTTAGGGATAATCAATATTGCATTGAATGTAGAAGGTGCATCAAGGCTTGTCAATTGATTCAAACTGTTGATGCCTATGGAATGAATCATCGTGGAATTGAAACGAGCGTGGGGACTCCGGGAAATATTCCTTTGGATTGTATTTATTGTGGTCAATGCTCAACTCATTGTCCGACCGCAGCGATTAATGAAAAGTTTAACACCAAGGAACTGGATGATGTTTTATTGAATAATCAAAAGATAAAAATTTTTCAAATAGCTCCTTCGGTTCGCTTCACCATTGGGGAAGCCTTTGGAATGGAACCAGGGACTTTGGTTGAGGGGAAAATTATTACGGCTCTTCGGATGATGGGAGCGGATTTGGTTTTTGATACAACCTTTTCAGCTGATTTGACGATCGTTGAGGAGGCCAATGAATTGGTTGGAAAATTAAGAAAAAAAATAGCAGGCGAAAAAGTTAATTTTCCAATGTTCACTAGTTGCTGCCCAGCTTGGGTTTTATATGTTGAAAAATATTATCCGAAATTAATCCCCAACTTATCAAGTTGTCGTTCTCCACAAGGAATGCTTAGCTCAATGATCAAGAACTATTATGCCAGGGAGAAAAGTATTTTGCCGGAGGATATTGTGAATATTTCTTTGATGCCTTGCACAGCTAAGAAATATGAAGCAGGCAGACCTGAGTTAAAGAGCACTAAAAAACAAGATACTGATTTGGTGATTACGGCTAATGAATTTATTCGGATGGTCAAAAAGAAAGGAATTGATTTTGCTAGCCTGAAAGAAGGAAAATTTGATAAAACCATGGGAATGTCCTCTGGTGCCGGAGTTATTTTTGGTTCGACGGGGGGAGTGATGGAGGCAGCTCTTCGAACTGCCTATGAGCAGGTGACTTGTGAAGAGTTGGGTAAACTTGATTTCAAAGAAGTTCGTGGGGATAAGGGGATTAAGTCAACTGAAATCACTATCCCAAAATCTCGATGTTTGCCAAAAGAAGTCAAAATCAAAGTAGCAGTGGCGCATGAAATAAGAAATGCAAAAAAAATCGTTGAGTCTATTTTGGCCGGAGAGTGTGATTTTGATTTTGTGGAGGTGATGGCCTGTCCGAGTGGTTGTTTGGGAGGGGGAGGACAGCCTTATCCGGTTGATGAAAAAATCAGAGCTCAAAGAAGGCAAGCGATCTATGAAAGAGACAAAGGATTACCGATTCGAAAATCTCACGAAAATCCTGAGATCAAAGAGCTTTATGATAATTATCTTGGAGAGCCTGGTAGCCATTTGGCGGAGGAGCTTTTGCATACTCATTATACGGATAGAAAAAAGAAAATAAGCTCTTGATATGTTGAATATTTTTCAAAATGTGGAGGGAGTAAAAATTTTTATGTCTGAGAGGGAAGACGGGAATATGAAACTATTTCTTCCGGAAACCAGGCGCAATCGAACCAAATATTTAGAAAAAATCGGAGTTGATTTCAAGAATTTAGTTGCAGCCAAATTGGTTCATGGTGGCAGAGTGTCAGTGGTTGAAAATTTTGAGAATCCAATCATTGAGGATGTGGACGGTCTTTTGACCAGAAATCCAGAGGTTGTTTTGAGTGTTACATCGGCGGATTGTTTGCCGATTTTTTTGTTTGATAAAGAAAAAAAGGTGGCTGGAGTTCTGCATTGTGGTTGGAGAAGTGTGGCTAAGGGAATAGTTGAAAATGCTTTGAAAAAAATGCAGGAGGATTTTGGCAGTCAGAGCGAAAACATTTTGGTTGGGGTTGGCCCTGGAATTCAAAAATGTCATTTTGAAGTTGGCGAAGATTTACTGAAAGAGTTTTCTGACACTGAGAAGTTTGTTGAAGAAAAAGACGGCAAAGCGTTTCTTGATTTGACTGGCTTAGTGAAGGAGAAATTTATTGAAAATAAAATAAAACCAGGAAATATTGAGATTGATGAGCGGTGCACTTGTTGTGATGAAAGACTTTGGTCTTTCAGACGGGATGGAAGAGATGAATACGGTGAGATTAGGGCAATGATGGTTGGAATTAAGCTAAACTCATGAGGTCAATTTCAATCCCAAAAAGTGATAAGAAATATTTTTGGACCAGGCATTGCGTTGGTAAGATTTTTCAATATGGAATTGGGCCTAATAAAATAAAAAGAATAATCAACTATCCTGATCGAAAGGAAGAAGGGATCGCTGAGAAAACAATTGCGGTGATGCGCAGGAAATCAAAAAAAGACCCCAAGAAGGGGGAAGAGTGGGTGATGTATCAAATGAAGGGTAAAAGAAAAATTATTATTTCAGTTTGGTTTTATCCGGCCGAAACTCCTAAGGGCAAACAAATTTTCATTCCTGATGAAGTTTGGGATGAAATTAATAAGGGGGTGGACGATTGATTGTTTTTTAGTAATGACTATAGTAATGACCATAGTAATGACTATGGTAATGACCATGGTAATTACTAAAACAAAAACATGAAAAAATACGAAGTAAAACTCAACAGAGTTTCTCGCTATAGTTATACAGTTGTTATCCCCAAGGAAGTTGTTTTGAAATATGGATGGAGAGAGCAACAAAAAATGACCATTGTGGACAATGGTCGAGGCAAACTTGAAGTTCGAGATTGGAAAAAGAGATAAAGAAACCGGACTATAGGTGGGTTTCAAGTCAGTTCCTTTTGCAAACACAGAGATTGGTGGTTGAAAGTCGATCTTTCAGCTCTGGTTTCGAATCTGAAACTTAAAAATCCTTTTTTATAGTCCGGCGAGCCATTATAACATTTTCAATTCAAAAAATCAAGAGTCTAAAAATTTGAAATGTTTTAGGGTCGGAATAATGTTTGGGGCTAAGTCTTCCGGGAGATCATTTACATCAAACCATTCCCACTCTTTGACCATTTTTCCTGGTTTTATTTCGCCTATTCGCTTTGTCAAAAAGTGAACCAAAATCACATCAATGTCTGTTTCATTGGGTTTCTTGGTGATCATTAAAAAAGGATTTGGGTCAACAATTTCTATTTCGATTCCCATTTCTTCTCTTACTCTAGCTTTGGCTACTCCAATCAGATTGTCTTCGGCGTTGAGTCTCCCTCCACAAAATTTCCAAAAATCATCTTCGCCGCTTTTATTCAAGAGGACTTTATTATCTTCGATTATAACTGGTCCGGACGCGACCATAGTTTTAGTGTTCATAAATTTGAATCAATTTTTATTTTCGCTGGCATTATAGCATGTTATAACTTTTTCGTCACGTATTCTTTTTCTAGTTTATATCCTAATTTATTTTGATAATATTTTCTTACTCCTACTCCGGCGATAATGGCCATTTTTTTTATGCCAAATTCTTCTTTGGCGATTTTTTCTGCTTCTTGAACCAGTTTTTTCCCTAGTCCCAAGTGCTGCGGAGAAGAATAATTTTTTTTCTTTAGTCCGGTTGATTGGCCATAGGTGTGGAGTTCTCTAATCAAAGCTGATTTTTCTAGAACTGGAAGAAAATGTTTTTTGGAGGTTTTTGCAGAGTTGATTCGAAGACGCAACAAAGCAAATAGTTTCTTCTTGTTCTTGGAAGTGAACTGAAGAAAAATTTCTTGGCCGTCAGAAGCTGGGTAGTCAATTCTATTCAAAGCAATGTTTTCTTCGATTTTATAATCTGATTGAACCTCTCGGCAACGGATGCACTGGCATTCATGACGCTCTTGTTGAATTATTTGGCGAAGGTTGGAGATATTTGGTCCAGCCTCGATTGATTCTTCCGGGATGTCTCTAATTAGTCTAGTGATTCGAACATAAGGCGGAATATTTTTTTTGATCCTCAAAATCAATTTTTTATTTTGAGCGTTGGTCAGAGGTTTGAATTTTCTACTTTTCCAGAGTTTGTAGATCTTTGAATTTTTGGTGACGACACAGGGATAGATTTTGATCATGTCTGGCTGGAATTGAGGTTTTGAAAAAAGCTCTTTGAACATTTTGAAGTCCAAGCTGGTTGAACTTCCATACATTCCAGGCATCAAATGGTAGTTGATTTTAAAACCTGCTTCTTTGAGAAGTTTGGTGGCTCGGATGGTTGAATTAACCAGATGCCCTCGTTTGTTGGCTTTTAAGACTTTGTCAAAAATGCTTTGCACTCCCAGCTCAACCCGAGTGGCTCCCAGTTTTCTGAAATTTTTAATTTCTTTTTTGTTTATGTAGTCAGGGCGAGTCTCCAATGTCAATCCCACCATTCTTTGTTTGGCAGATTCGTTTCGCTTCTTTTCTTTTTCTAATGTTGAAGAGCGGGATTTTTTGATTAGGTTTTTTGGATAGTCATTTAGGGCCCTGAAGCATTCTTTGACAAACCAGCTTTGATACCATTTGGAAAAATAATTAAAAGTTCCTCCCATCACGATTGTTTCAATTTTTTCAATTGAGTGACCGTTGATTTCTAGCATTTTTAAGCGCGATTGAGTTTGGGCATAGGGGTGGAATTTGGTCAAAATTGCCCTCATCACTGCTGGCTCATTGGAGAGATAGCTTTTTGGCATTGCTTTTTCATCGGGGCAATAGATGCATCTTCCAGGGCAGGGATAGGATTTTGTCAGGACTGCAACCACTGCCACTCCTGAAAGAGTTCTAATTTTTTTGGTGACTAAAAGTTTTTCAAATTTTTTGTTTGGTCTTAGTTCTTTTCTGGCGATCATTTCTAAATAAACTTTTTTCAGATCCGCATTACTGATTACGGGGAATTGAATTTTTTCTTTTATCATTTTTCGACAAAACTTTTTTTTAAACAATTCTAAATCCTGCTGGCTTTTCAATTCAGCTTCGATGGCTTTTTTTATAAACTTTTTCGTGATAGAATTGGGCATGGTGATTAATATTCAACATTCAATATCCAACATCCATTCAATATTCATCTTAAAAATATTCAATGGGTTCTATGAATTAGGATTTAAACAATCTAGATGACTAAGTTTAACAGAGAAAAGCAAATAAGAAAAGACGTCACTCGTTTTTATGATGACATTGCTCATCGATTTTCTCAAACCCGAAAAAACTGGTGGAGAGGGTTGGGATTTTTTCAAAAATATATTGAGGACGGAGATAAAGTCTTAGATTTTGGTTGTGGAAATGGTCGTTTTTTGGAATTTGTTTATGGAGAAAATTTAAAGATAAAATATCTTGGGGTTGACGTTTCGAAAGAGCTTTTGGCAATTGCTAAAAATCGATATAAGGAAGAGAAGTTTGGGCCCATCGAGGAAGAGGGAAAAATGAATTTCAAGGCAGGGCAGTTTGACAAAATTGTTTCAGTTGCAGTTTTTCATCACTTTACTCCTTCAATGGCAAAGAGCTCTTTGAAAGAGTTTCGAAGGATCCTTAAGAAAGATGGGATCGTTATCATTACCGCTTGGCACCTTTGGAATTATAAGAGGGTGGTTTATTTGATTAAATCTTTTTGGAAGAATTTGTTGCAGCTAAATTTTTATAAAGTTGCCAAACTCCCCTTTAGCTTTTCGGAAAAGAAAAAAGGCCAAAAAACATTTTGGCGCACTTGCTATTGGTGGAGCAAAAGAGAGCTTGAAAGAGTTGCGAGAAAAAGTGGGCTTGAGATTTTAGAGAGTGGTTATAGTAGAGACAATAGGAATAATAAAAGAAATATTTATTTGGTTTTGAGGAGAGGTTGACCTTAAAAACTGGATTCCCGATCGGGGTCGGGAATGACAAGCACTCAGGGTAATCTAAGACACGCTTGTTTGAGCAAAGTTCGAGGAGAAGGCAAGCATTCGAATGAAATGTATTTAACATACATTGATTGAAAAGCGCAATCTTTGACAAAGAAGTTTTCCAAACAAGAGTTTTTTATTAGTTTTCGATAATTTTTTCAAAATAATACCCCACATCCGAAATCCATTTCCTAACCCCATATTCACTATGTCCAGCACAACTTGAACCACACTTCCAAATAATCATGTCACTAGGGGTGGTTAGTTCGTATTTTCTAATCAAAGTCTCGATTCTTTTCCCAACAGTGTCGACTGCGTCCTCTGGGCTGTCAAAACAGGTATGACCGCCAGTGCCCATTCTTTCCCGGATGCCTCGGTAGCCCCAATAATTGAAACAATCTTCGCCATTGAGGACCGGAACTCTTTTTCCCCAGTTACTTTCTTTTTTCGCAATACTCACCAAAAAGGCGACAGTCAAGCTGTCTTTTTCTAAAATATAAGGGACCATTTGTTCGATCGGGTAGCCTTTGACCATTTCTTGGATGTTGTTTTCAAGGGCGATTCGGTCTTCTGTCACTGAGTTGAGGCCTTCCATGATCGTGATTTGATTGCTAAAGAAATTGAATCGCCAAAGCCCAATTATGTATACAATTAAAACAAAAAAAGTAAAAATCGTTATTCGATAACGAACATTGGCAACTATCTCAACTTTCTTTTTTAGTTTATTTTTTTTCATTGTTTTCTTTTTCTTTCATTCTCTAGAGAATGAAAGAAAATCTAAATTATGCCTTGTTTCTATTTTGCCATGGCTTGCTTTTTGAGATTTTTGGGCATTTTTTCTATTGCATAGCGAAGGGCAGTGCGAGGCATTTTGTTTTTGTTTTTTATTACATATTGAAAAACTTTTTTTTCTTGTAGGTTGGCGGCTTCTTTGAGGGTCCAGCCATATCCCTTTTGAACTAGATCGTCAGGATCTTCAAGTAAAATATCTGAAACCTCAAAGGCCTCTTTCAAAAGTTCATCATTCCTCAATGAATATATTAGCACAACTGAGGCCGCTCGTCGAAACCAGCGGTTTTTTGAATAAGCCCATTTCTTGGTCTTGGGAACAAGTTCGGGAAATTGGAAGATTAAAAAACCAAAAGCATGAGTGCAAAAATCGTCGCAAGAACCCCAATTACTGACATATTCTTTATACCAGTTTTCAAAAATCCCAAAGTCGCTTTTAGTAAAATTTTCTTTTTGCCTGAAGGCCCAATCAAAAGCTATCATTTTAAATTCGTCTTGTTTTCTTAAAAGAGCCTCGCAGATTTTCCAGATGTCTTTTTTGTTCAAATCTTTGATTTTCGGGTAATATCTGGCTGATATTTTTCTAACAATTGGGGTTCGGACTCCTAAGTTGTTAATTTTTTCTTTAAAGAATCGTCTGGAGCCTTCTTTGTATTTTTTATCAATATTTTTTCTAAGTTCAGTCTCGACTTTCTGGATCAATTTTTTTGAATTCATATTTTTGAAGATAAAATACACCTTAATTTTAGATCAAATATTGTTTAAAAACAAATTTTTTAGAAAGTTTTCCACAAAATGATAATTATTTAGTCCCTTGACAGCATTTTGGTTTTATAAGAAAATGATTGGGTGCCTAAATTAAATAAATACAATAATTTTTTATTTGAAGGCTGTTCTTTGGGAGGGGAACTGGAAAAGCTTTAATAGCATTAAAACTTTTTAGGTTCTACTTTTTAGCTAAAAATATCACAAAAACCGCTGTAGAAGGCGGTTTTTGTTATGGGCAAAATCGATTCTATTGACAAATATATAAAAATATGATATAATTAGGTATTAAAGATAGAAATTCAACTTTTAATTTAAACGGGAGGGAAAAAATGGAACTCAAAAGTATTTTTTTGAAAATTTTTAAACTCGTTCTCATTCTTTTAATCGGTGGTCAGCTCATTTCAGCTGTGCCGAACTTGCTTCGTTCCGCTTTGGGGAAAGCCATAGCGGGAGATTCGAATATTGCTCTTTGGGCATATTCTGAGGGGGCATGGATTTCTTTGCAGCTTGGTATCGGCCTTATCTTTACTGCCATTTTGGGGCTAATGATCTTAGCTAATCGTGTATCGAAGCTTTCGAAAGAGCGGTAGTTCTTTTTGAAAGCAAAGAACAAAAAAACGGCTGTTGTGTCTAAGCGCACGACAGCCGTTTTGTTTTTCTGAAAACTACTTTTCGTATCCACAATCCTTCTTTGAACAACCGATTTTGTTTTTGGCCTTGTGAACTAGGGGGCTTTTGCAGTTGGGACATTTTTCTCCAGTGGGTTTGCTCCAGCTGACAAAATCACATTTTGGATAGCCATTGCATCCAAAAAACATTCGGCCTTTCTTGGATTTTTTTTCAATCACATCTTTTCCGCACTTGGGACATTTGACTCCAATTTTATTTTCAACTTTTTTGATGTTTTTACATTTTGGATAGGCGGTGCATCCAAGGAATGGTCCATAGGGGCCATTTTTCACATCCATCGGAGCGCCACATTTATCACAAGTGATTTTGCCGTTTTTCCCGCCAGCTTTTTTGATGATTTCGTCTTCCTGCTTTTGGTCTTCTTTAGTTTTTTCAGTGTATTTGCATTCAGGATAGTTATTGCAAGCGATGAATTTTCCGAAGCGGCCAAATTTTTCGATTAATTCGCTTCCACATTCTGGACACTTTTTGTCCAATTTTTTTTGGAAGTCTTCTTTTTTGATTTCTTTTGTTTTCATTTTTAAATTTTTTTCAAATGGTTTATAAAAATCTCCAATGATTTTGGTCCATTCTTTTTTGTTGGCGGCAATTTCATCTAAGTCATCTTCGACTTCAGCAGTGAATTTGTAATCAACAATTTCTGAAAAATGTTCTACTAAAAGTTTGTTGACCAAAGTCCCAATTTCAGTTGGAGAAAGTTTTTTATCATCATCTTTTTCTACGTAGCCTCTAGTTTGAATAGTGGAAATTGTTGGAGCATAGGTTGATGGTCGGCCGATTCCATTTTTTTCTAAGGCTTTGACCAGAGAAGCTTCGTTGTAGCGACTGGGGGGCTGAGTGAATTTTTGTTCAGTTAAAACTTTGTTTAGCTTGAGCACATCATTTTCGGCTAAGTCAGGAAGAATATTATCTTCCTTTTTTTGTCTGGCTAGTTTCATGTATCCATCAAACTTCACAATTGAGCCAGAGGCTTTGAGTTGATAGTCATCAGCTTTTATTTCAACTTTAGTTGAATCAATCCTGGCCTGAGCCATCTGGCTAGCAATCATTCTATTCCAAATCAGTTTATAGAGTCGGTATTGTTTTGAATCGAGATATTGCTTGATTGATTCAGGGTCTTTGTCTGGGAAAGTTGGTCGGATGGCCTCATGAGCTTCTTGGGCGCCTTTTGATTTAGTTTTGTAAAACCTTGGTTTATCTAATGAATATTTTTCTCCGAATAATCGCTCAATTGCTTTTTTGGCCTCAGAAGTTGCCTGAGAAGAAAGGCTCAAGGAGTCAGTTCTCATATAGGTGATCAAACCAGTGGCCTTTTTGTTCTCAAGAGCGATTCCCTCATAAAGCTTTTGGGCGATCATCATTGTTTGTTTGGCGGAATATCCCAAGGCATTATAGGCGGCTTGTTGTAGAGTGGAGGTGATGAAAGGTGGTGGGGGATTTTTGCCAATTTCTTTTTTGGTGATTTTTTCTACAACGGGTTTAGATTTTTTTAGAGCAGTTTCAATTTTTTTGGCTTCTTTCTCGTTTTCAATATCAAGCTTTTTATAAATTTTTCCATCTTTTTTCCAAAGCCCTGCTTCAAATTTTTGAGAATCTTTTTCCAGTTCAGTCCCAATTTCCCAGTATTCTTGTTTTTTAAAATTATTAATTTCTTCTTCTCGTTCAACAATCAAACGCACAGCTACTGACTGAACTCGTCCAGCGCTCAAACCCCGTCTGATTTTTGTCCAAAGCAAGGGAGAGAGTTTGTAGCCCACTAATCGATCCAAGACCCTTCTGGCTTGTTGGGCATCAACCAGTCCCATGTCCAATTGGCGAGGATTTTTCAAGGCTTCTTCAATTGCCTTTTTAGTAATTTCGTGAAAGGCAATTCTTTCAGTCTTTTTATTTTTCAAATTCAAGGCGTCAATCAGGTGCCAAGAAATGGCTTCACCTTCGCGGTCCTCATCAGTTGCCAGAATAACAGAGTTGGCTTTTTTGGCTAATTTTTTTAGCTCGTCCACTTTCTTTTCTGCTTTTTCCGGAACGGTGTATTCTGGTTGAAAGTTGTTTTTTAGGTCAACTCCCAATTTATTTTTTGGCAAATCCATCACGTGTCCATAGGAAGATCGGACAGTATAACTTTTATCTAAAAATTTTGAAATTGTCTTAGCTTTGGTGGGTGACTCGACGATGAGTAATTTCATTTATCTCTTGTTAATAAAATTATTTTTACGCGAGCGAAGCTCGCGTTCATTGTAAATTGTAAATTGAGAATTGAAAATTTTGAACGCTAGTTCCGGATGTATCCTCCTTCAACATTTTTCACTAATCCTTTCAGTTCCAACATTGATAGCTTAATGGAAATTGCAGAAATGTCCAGTCCAGATTTTTTTACTAGTTTGTCCAAAGGCATTGGTTCGAATGATAATTTTGAATAAATTAGCCTTTCAACTTCATCTTCAAATTCAACTTCTTTTTTTGTTTCGGGGTTTTCTTGGGAGCGGATTTTCCAATCTAAAATTTGAAAAATTTCGGTTGCTGAGGTGATTGGCTGGGCACCTTGTTTAATGAGCTTATTTGTTCCGACTGATTGTTTGGAAAAAATATTTCCCGGAACCACCAAGACCTCTCGATTTTGTTCAAGGGCATGTCTGGCTGTGATCAAAGTTCCGCTTCGTTCGGCGGCTTCAACAATCAAGACGCCAATTGAAAGACCGCTGATGATTCTGTTGCGAGCCGGGAAGGTAAACTTGCTGGCTTCAGTATTTGGAGGATATTCAGAAATGAGAAGTCCATTTTTTTCAATAATTTCTTCACCTAGTCGAAAGTTGAAAGATTTTTTGAGAATATTTTTTCCCAGGCCACTTCCTAAGACTGCAATGGTCGGTTTTTGATTGTTCAAAGCTGCTCGGTGGGCTAGTGAGTCAACTCCCATTGCCAAGCCGCTAGTAATGATCAGTCCAGAGTAAGCGATTTCTGGCCCCAATCTTTCCATGACTTGTTTACCATAATGAGTTGGTCTTCGAGTTCCGACAATTGCCAGTTGTTTTTCTTTGAGTAACTTTAAATTTCCTTTGGCAAACAAAATGAAAGGGCTCGAATGAATTTCTTCTAGGGGAGCAGGAAAGTGTTTTGAGTTTATTCCAGAGAAATCTTTAAAGGAAAAAATGGGGGAAAGTATTTGAATTTCTTCTACTTCTAGGGCCTGAAATTCATTTTCTAGGTTTATTTTGTTTCTGTGCTCAACGAACAAGGAGGCAGTTTTTTGACCTAAAATTTTTTCTAAGGAATCTTGATCGGCATTCCAAGCTGATTCAATTGAATCAAAATTTTCAACGATTTTTTGGAACCTAGCTGGGCCTATTTCTGGAATTAAAGAAAATCCCAATAAAAACTTGGATTTCTCAAAATTCGAGTTGTCTTTTTGTTTTTCCATTGAATCGTCAACAAGGCTGTTTTTATTTAAGCAGCTTGTAGATATTGATTTTAGTTGAAGTTTCTAGTGAGTGCGGTTTTTCTTGGGGGTTTCTGGATGGGTGGATGATGGTATTTTCAATTTTCCATTCAGCAGTTTTTTCCTTAGTAAGATTTTCGTATAGGAATTCTTCTTCTTCGCTGGTGATTAAATAGATTTCATCAAAATCATCATGATCAAGATCAGCGAAATCTTTCTCGCTAAAGAAATAGACGGCTTGACGATTAAAAACATTTCTCATTGGCTCTGCCATCAATGACCAGCCGGAACCAGAAGACTTTTGGGAAAACAAGAGTAGATCATTTTTGCCAAACATTTTGGAAAGTTTTTGGGTTTGTTCAATTAGTCCGTCATTTTGGGAAAAAGTTAGGAAGTTGGTCCAGCCCCCAGGGGTCTTGGAAGAGAAAATTGTGAACAAAGAAAGATTTCCAACGATCGCAAAAACTGCTATGAGCCTGAAAAGAAATCTGTTTTTTTGTCTTAGATAGAACAAGAATAAAACTGAGTAAAGGAACAAAAGAGGAATGATTGCAAAAATCCAGCGCCGTAACATCCAGGGGTGATCCAGGGAAATGTTGGCGTCTATTAAGTAGATGAAGGTTGGTGAGAAGAAAAGAAAGGGGGTTATAATCCAGGCCCTTTCGTTGCCGAACTTCATTCTTTTGAGAACGGATCTAAAGAATACCACCAAGAAAGCTCCGGCCATTATGAAAAACGGGAGAAGGTTGTAGCTGAACCAAATCTTCAGTGAGTAGAAGTTCATCCAGTCATCCGGAATCAGTTTCTTTATTAAAAGAGTTTCTCTTGATTCAGGAATGGCATTGGCATTTAGTCCAGAGATTTCCAAAACTCCCTTGAGAGCATTGATGAAAAAATTTGGCTCAATCCAGAGGGCTGCAAAAAAGATGAAGGCGGAAAGAACAAAAAAGAATTGATAGCGGGCTTGGCGAAGATGATTGAAGTCTTTGCCAATCATGATTAGCAATAGAGCAAAAATTATTGCTAGGGCTTCAATTCTCACAAAAATCATTAGCAAAAGAGGGATGAAAATAACTTTAAATCTAGTAAATCGTTTGCTTTTTAGGTAGCGAATCAATAAATATAGAGCAAACCAGGCCAGAGAAGCAAAATAGATTTCGCTTAAAGTGAATTTATAGAAAACCAACAAAGGCATGAAAGTTATCAGGAACAGAGACCCTAGCCAGCCAAATTGTTCTGCCTGGGAAAGTTTTAACCAGCATTTTCGAAAAATGTTTCCATCCGGGCATTCTTTGGGGTCGATGGGTGATTTGACTAATGGGAAAATCTCAACGATTAGAAGATAAAAAGATAGAACTAGGGTGATCAGTGGCAACAAATTCACGAATCGGATTCCATTCAAGCCAAAAAATTGATAGAAAATTGCCACCCAGGTTGGGTATCCTGGAAGAAATTGACTCTCCAAGTGACCTTTTGCATTGTATTCAAATCCTGGAAAATTGAGAGCTTTTGATTCGCCATAAATATCATAGAAATTTTCAATCAGTTCGCTGTCATGACTTCTTTCTTTGTCATTGACTAGCATTATTGCGGCGTTGCTGTAAGAGCCTTCGTCTCTTCCGCCAAAAATTGTTGGGGTTGAATAGAGTGATAATAAAATTCCTACGCCAACCACAAAGAAGGCTAGCGCCTTGAAGCTTCCTGAAAGTTTTTCAATTTTGTATTTTCTGGTGTATCCGAAATAGGCGATTAAAGCAATGGAGATGATGGCTGAGAATATGATTATGAATGGGCTGAAAATCTCAAGCAAAGAGAAAAACAACACCCAGGCCCCGGTGCTTATCCAGAATATTGAGAAAATCTCAAAAAGATTAAAAGCTTTTGGTTTTTTCTTTTTCATATTTATATTATAGTTTCTATCTTTGATAGAAGCAAGGAAAAATGCTAGGATAGTTAACAGACAGGCTTATCCAGTTTGTCATTCCCGCGAAGGCGGGAATCTAGTGGTGATAGGGCATCTAAATTTAAGTTATTATAATCGTTTTAAATATTAATTAGAGTTTCTGGATTCCCGCCTTCGCGGGAATGACAGATATTTTTTTTATGAAATTAACAGAAAATATTTTAAAGGCGCTCAATTTCTCAGCCGATAAACATTTTGGACAAAAGAGGAAAAGCTCAAAGCTCCCCTACATTGTTCATCCGTTTTCAGTGGCAATTATTTTATCTAACTACACTTCGGACGAGGATATTATTGTGGCTGGGTTGTTGCATGATGTGATTGAAGACGTTGAGGGCTGTGGCTATGAAGACTTAAAAAAATATTTTGGGGAAAAAGTTGCTGACATCGTTCAGGGAATCAGTGAAAATAAAGAGGCTTATGAGGGAGTGAGTGATCGAGAAAGTTGGCAAGATCGAAAAGAGGAATATATTGAAAATCTAAAAAATGACAGTCTTGAGTCTTTGTTGATTTGTGCGGCAGACAAAATTCACAACTTGCGGTCGATGATGATGATCTACAAAGAACAGGGAGATGCTATGTGGAGTGACTACAATGCGCCCCTGGAAAAACAAATTTGGTATTATGACGCAGTCTTGAAAATTCTGAAAGAAAAATTAGACAGCGAGATTGTGGGGGAGCTGGAGGAGAATTTTGAGGAGTTTAAGAGAACAATGAATCTCTATTGACATTTGTCCCTTTATGTGCAATAGTAAATAGCAACGATTTTTATAGATCACAAAAGACATGGGAGGGTTATATGGAGATATTTCAATTAATGGTAGTACTTGTTGCTTGGGCACCCTTTTCGATTTATTTAGCCTCAAAGGAAAATTCTCGAGCAAGGGAAGGCGGGGAAGCTGTTTTGTTGTTTTTGCCGTGTGCTTTTTTTTCTGGGCTTATTTCGAGTTTGCCGCTTGGAATTGCTTATCATTCTAAAGTTGCCCCAGTCACTTTTATTGTTTCAGCGATTGTGCTGAGTTGTGTTATTTTTTGTTTCAGGGAGAAATTGTGGCTACTTTTTCTCTGGACAGATAAAAGAATTTAATTTTCATTAAATGGCGAGCAGATATTATTTGTTCGTCATTTTGGTTTTCTGTAAGAAAAATTTGACACCTCAAATTTTTTAGTATAATATGTAAGTGGTTATATTAAATAAAATAAAAACATGAACAAGAAACTAACAAAAAAACAAGAGAAAGTTTTGGAGGCGATTCGAGAATTCATTGAAGAGCGGGAAGTGTCCCCGACTTTTAGTGAGTTGCGGGAGGAGCTTTCAAAAAAGGGAATGAAATTAAAAAGCAACAACAGCCTGGTTCAATATTTGGGAGCCTTGGAGGAAAAGGGGTTTGTCCAGCGATTTGAAAAGGCTCGAGGAATCAGACTTTTGCAGGAAGTGGCGGCTGGTTTGGTTGAAGTTTCTTTGCTAGGAAATGCCAATTGTGGTGAGGCGTTGAGTCTGGCTGATGACTATATTGAAGATTCAATCAAGATTTCAAAGAAATATATCAAAGGCAATGAGAAGGATTATTTTTTTGTGAAGGCAGTTGGTGACAGCATGAACAAGGCCAAGATTGAGAGTGGGGATTTGGTTTTAGTGAAAAGAATCAAGGGCGAGCCCAAGTTGGGAGATCGAGTTGTCGCAGTAATTAATGGGCTGGGAACAATCAAAAAATTTCATAAGATTGATAAATATACGCCAGTTTTGATGCCGGAGTCTCGCAATGAAGAGCATCAGCCGATTATTTTGCACAAGGATGATCAGGTTAATATTTGTGGGAAGGTGGAGAGGGTATTTAACTTCTCAAACTTCCAACCTCAAACTTAAAGATTTGGCGAACTTCTTTGTCAAAGCCTCCGTTTTTTCCTCGATGCACCGACTTAGTGCATCTCGAAAAAATACTCGGCTTTTCCTCGAACTTCACTCAAATATTTAATTTTGAGTCGTGCTTGAAGATGGTTGACTGGTTTTTTTATAAAATTTAATATGGTGTATAATAAAAAACGATTGTCAATAACAGTTTTAAAAATAAAATGGAAACGGAAAAATATATTATTGTTAATGAAAAGGACGAACCGATAGGAAATAAGGAGTTAGAGGAAATAACCCCAAACGATATTTACAGGGTTTCGGCTTTGTGGATTGAAAATTCTAAGGGGGAGGTTTTGTTGGCGAGAAGAAGTTTGAATAAAAAAAATGATCCTGGGAAGTGGGGACCGGCGGTAGCTGGAACGGTTGAAGTTGGGGAAGACTACGAATCTAATATATACAAAGAAGCTGAGGAGGAAATCGGATTAAAGAGCAAAAAATTTCAGAAATTTCGAAAAGTAAGAAATCATGGCAAGCATAACTATTTTTGTCAGTGGTATTATTTGCAGATTGATAAACCCATTGATTATTTCAAAATTCAAGAAGAAGAAGTCGAAGAGATTGCATGGTTTCCAAAAGATGAATTGGAAAAAGAATTTAAAAATAATCCAGAAAAATTCCTAATTAGTTTTGGGAAAAATTTAGAATATTTCAAAGATTTAAAATAACCCCAGTTAAATAGACTTCGTCTAGTTTTAGTAGACTAAAACTATTTAACGGGGCAAGAAAAATGGAACAAAAACAGGCGTTGGAAATTTTGAAGATGGGAAAAAATGTTTTTTTGACTGGTTCGGCGGGAACAGGAAAGACCTATCTTCTGAACAAATATATTGCGTATTTAAGAAACCGGAAAATTACCCCGGTTATTTTAGCGCCAACTGGGATTGCGGCATCGCACATTGGTGGGATGACCATTCATTCTTTTTTTGGGCTGGGAGTGCGGGAAGAAGTTGATGACGGTTTTGTGAGTTTTTTGGTTAGACAAAAGTTTTTGCAAAATCGCTTGAAGCGATTGAAGGTTTTGGTGATTGATGAAGTTTCAATGATTTCCCCAGAGCTTTTCAGGACGATTGATAAGATTTTGCGAAAATTCAAAGGATCAAGAAAACCTTTTGGGGGAGTTCAACTGGTTCTCTCAGGGGATTTTTTTCAGCTTCCACCGATTTCCAAAAGTCTTCGAGAAGAAAAATTTATTTGGCAAACCACTCTTTGGGGAGCGGCCGATTTGAAGATTTGTTATTTAGATAAAAAATTTCGTCATGAGGATTCTTCTTTGGTGAAAATTTTGGACGAGATTCGTTCTGGGGGAGTTTCTGAAGATTCGATGGAAACTTTTCGTTCTTGCTATAAAAAAGATTTTTCGCAAAATTTTGAAATCACCAGGCTCTACACTCACAATGCTGATGTTGATCGGATCAACGAGGAAGAACTGGATCGAATTGAAGGTGAACCAATGATTTTTGATCCAGATGAAAGTGGACCCAAAAAACACCGAGAAAGGATTTTCAAGACATCGCTGGTTTCGCCGGAATTGAAATTGAAAATTGGAGCAGCGGTGATTTTTGTGAAAAATAATTATGAAAAAGGATATATCAACGGGACTTTGGGGAAGATAGTTGATTTTGATGAATACACCAGTGCGCCGGTGGTGGAAATTTTTTCTGGCAGAAAAATTTTGGCCAAGAGAGAACAGTGGGAAGTGGAAAACGACAAAGGGGAAATGGTCGCAACTGTCAAACAAATTCCACTTCGGTTGGCCTGGGCTTTGACGGTTCATAAATCTCAGGGGATGACTTTGGATGCAGCTGAGATTGATTTGTCAAAAACTTTTGAAGTAGGCCAGGGCTATGTGGCTTTGTCTCGGATCAAGTCAATCGAGGGACTCCGATTGATGGGGCTCAATGATGTGGCATTGATGGTTGATGAGGCGGTTTTGAAAAATGATGGAAAAATTAAAGAAGAATCAATGGCCAATAAAAAAGATTTAGAGAAATTTTCTGAAGATCAAAAACAAAAGATGTTTCATGAATTCATTTTGTCTCTCGGCGGAACGGTGGACGAAGAAGAAATTAAGGAGAACAAGGAGGAGATGAAAAAGGAGGCCAAGGAAAGACGAAAGAAAAGAAAGTCAAATTTCAAAAAAGAGACCACCATAGAGACCACTAAAAAACTTTTGGAAGCCAAGAAAAGTTTAAAAGAAATCATGAAGGAGCGGAGCTTGGTTGAGAGGACTGTTCTTGGACATCTTGAAAAGATCAAGCAAGTTTATCCGGATTTTGATTTTTCTTATCTAAAGCCTTCTCGGAAAATTTTGGAGCAGGTGAAAGTTGCTGCAAAAAAAATCAAAAAAAGAAAAAACAAAGATGATTTCATGATGAATGGTGAAATCAAACTCAAACCAATCTTTGTTGAGCTTGGAGAGAAAATTTCCTACACAGATATCAAATTAAGCTTGTTGTTTTTGTGATGACATGCTAGAGTTGTTTAATTAGAAAATTGGCAATAACAATAGACAAGGGGAGGCGTCTATGAATAAGAACGAAGCAGCTCTTTCTAGCAGTTGGATAAAAATTTGGTGGCCGTTGGGTTTCAGTTTTTTTTCAAGTCGAATGGTTGGCAGTCGAAGGGTGCATCCGGGTCGGGATATGTTCTTTGTGACCTTTCAAAAAAAAGACAAGGAAGGGGGCCAGCATGGAAAATAGTGACTCTGATCAGAAGGGTGGGGTTCTTGTAGAACCAGTACTTTTTTCAAAGACAAAAGTGGAGCAACCCAAAAGAGAATTTTTTTCTACAGAGTTTTCTGAAAAAAGATTTCCTATTTCCATGTTTTCCATTAAGGACGTTCTGATAAAATATGGATTAATGGAAGCGTCTTTCAAGCATTTCAAGAGGACTGTGTTAAAAAATGAATCGTTGAATCAGCAATGCGAGGAGACCCTTTCTGAAGCCGAGAAAAAAATGGAAGAACTCAGGGCTTTACTTGAAAATTGTGGTAAATCAATCTGTAGCAAGGTGAATCCGCATGTCAATTCAGATTAATTAAACCGGGGTTATGCAGTGCACACCCCGGTTTGGCTTTTATATAGGTTCAAGTAAAAGTAAAAGCCACCCTGCACAAATGAATGCATGGGCGGCTCTTCAAATCGACTGGCTTTACCAGTTGAAACTGACAGAAGTAGGACCGTTTTCGGTTCCGTATTTATAGAGGATGTAACCTCTTTTAAGGTTGAATATCCCATATAAAATTTCGGAGTCTCCCTTTTGAACTTCAAAATCAGTCGCGGCCTCTTTTTCAAAGATAATCTTTGTCTCTCTCAGCAGGATGCCTTTTTGGATCAGGTCTTTTTCTTCTTCCGGGTTGCCTGTCCAGTCACCAACATTAAAGGTTATCATGTCTCCCTTTTCCATCTTCTGTTTTGTGGAATCAACTTCTGATGGGATTTTGCCTTGCAGTGAAAGACTCAGTAGCAAGGCAAGATCATTGAGTTGTTTCTGCTGGAAACTGTTCTGACTTTCCAAGGACTGAATTTTAAGATACGCAAGACCCAGGTCGTCACTGGATGCCATTGCCGGGCAGACAATAGCTGTGATAAGCAAAAGGCTTAAAAACATTTTTACTAGCTTGTTCATGGATTTTTCCTCCGTTTTGAACATTATTAAATTAAATGGTGCTATTTTCATCTAACTCGAAATCATAGCATATATTAATCAATTTGTCAATAGAATAGCGTTGACATCAAGATTGTTTTGAGAATAGAATAAAAAGTTCAATCTATTGCTTTCAGGCTCTTGTTTCTGGATTTTAAATAGTGTAAACTGGGAAAGAAATAATAAATATCTTTTTAAATATGGCGAAATATAAAGCAACTATTGGAATGGAAATTCACGTTGAATTAGGAACTGAGAGCAAAATGTTTTGTTCTTGCAAAAATGGAATGGGTTTGACCAAAAAACCCAATCAAAACATTTGTGAAGTTTGCACGGCTCAACCAGGGGCGATTCCTGTGCCCAATGCCAAGGCCATTGAATATGTAATGCGAGCGGGGTTAGCTTTGAATTGCAAAATTGCCAAAGAAACAAAATTTGATCGAAAAAACTATTTTTATCCTGATTTGCCAAAAGGCTATCAAATCTCTCAATATGATCAACCGATTTGCGAGCGAGGGAATTTGCAGTTTGAATTTTTTGATAAAGATGGGAAAAAACAAAAATCTCAAGTTGGGATTACTCGAATTCATTTGGAAGAAGACACCGGAAAGTTGATGCACGGAAAAGGGAAAACCAAAGTTGACTTTAATCGAGCTGGAGTGCCTTTGATGGAATTAGTGACTGAACCAGACCTAACTTCATCTCAAGAAGCGAAGCAGTTTTGCATTGAGCTTCGGCAACTTTTCAGGTATTTGAAGATTTCAACTGCTGATATGGAAAAGGGACAAATGCGATGCGAGGCTAATGTTTCTTTGTATAAAGAAGGAGAAGACAAACTTTCTGGGGTAAAGGTAGAGCTTAAAAATATCAACTCTTTCAAAGCAATCGAAAAAGGAATTGAATATGAAATAAAAAGACAAACCAAACTTCTTGAAAAGGGAGAAAAGATTGTTCAAGAAACTAGAGGCTGGGATGATCCCAAGGGAAAAACTTTTTCTCAGCGAACTAAAGAAAACTCCGATGACTATCGATATTTTCCTGAGCCGGATATTTTGCCAATGAAATTCACTGATGAAGAAATTGAACGAATTAAATATTCTTTGCCAGAGCTGCCTTGGGAGCGAAGAGGTAGATTTGTTAGACAAATGGGATTGACTGAACAAAATGCTGATATTTTAGTTGACTACAAGGAATTGGCTGATTATTTTGAACAAGTTTGTAGTGAGCTAGATGATTGGGTTAAAGCAACTGACAAAGATATTACAGAAGAAGAACACAAGAAGCTTTATAAGTTAGCGGCCAACTATTTGTTAACTGAAACCCAAAAACATCTTTTTGAAAAAGGACAAGATGTTAAGGATATCAAAATTACGCCAGAAAATTTTGCTGAGTTAGTGAAGATTATCTATAAGGGAGAAATCAACTCTTCGGTCGCCCAGACTGTCTTGGAGGAAATGTTTGAAAAGGGTTCTGATCCAAGTCATGTGATTGACGAAAAGGGATTGGCGCAAACTTCTGATGAAGGGGAGCTTGAAGAAATTGCCGACAAAGTCATTAAGGACAATCCAAAGTCAGTTGAAGATTTCAAAAAAGGAAAAGAGAATGCCATTGGGTTTTTGATTGGTCAAGCTATGAAAGCTACTGGAGGGAAAGCAAATCCGAAGATGATAGGAGATATATTGAGAGGAAAATTGAAATAAGTTAGAAAATTTGTAAATATTTTTAAATAAATGATTGTAATTGGCAATTTGCAAATTGTAATTTGTTTTCAAAATCCCTTCGGGATTTTTCCGAATTGCCAATAACTAATTACAAATTACTTTCATATGAAAATCGCTATCGACGCTTCTCGAGCTTTTTTAGACAAAAGAACCGGGATTGAAGAATATGCTTATCGAATTATTGAAAGTCTTCGTACAGATCTGAAAGATCACGAAGTCGTTTTGTATTTGAGGCCAGGCGGACTTGAAAGACTCGAGAGTTCTTTTAAGTTGCCAAAAAAGTGGAAAGCTAAAGAAATACCTTTTAAATATTTTTGGACTCAAATAGGAATGGCCTGGGAATTTTTGACTAACTCGCCAGATGTTTTGTTCATTCCTGCCCACACCGTTCCTTGGATTCATCCTAAAAAATCAGTAGTGACAATTCATGGTTTGGAGTATGAACATTGCCCAGAAAGCTATTCTTTATATTCGAGGCTTTTTCATCGGTTTTTTATTCAAAAGAGTTGTAAGTGGGCTAGGAAAATTATTGCGATTTCAGAAAACACCAAGAAGGATTTAAAAAATCTATATGGAGCGCCGACTGGGAAAATGAAAGTTGTTTATAACGGTTTTACCGATGTTGCCAAAAACCAAAAGCTCGGAAAAGCTCCAAAAGTACCATTTATTTCTTTTGTTAACCGAATTGAAAAAAGAAAAAATGTTGAGGGAATCGTGAAGGCTTTTGAGATTTTGAAGGAAAAATATGGATATAAAGGAAAGTTGTTTTTGGCTGGAAAACCAGGGCATGGTTTCAGGTCAATTAAAAAATTGATTGATAAATCAAAATATTCCAAGCAAATTGTTTTGAAAGGTTTTGTGAGTAACGACGATAGACTGGCTTTGATGAAAAAGGCTGATTTGTTTTTATATCCATCTTTTTGTGAAGGGTTTGGTTTTCCAATCTTGGAAGTTCAGTCAGTGGGGACTCCGGTGGTGAGTTCAAATTTTGGTCCGATGGATGAGGTGATGAGAAACAAGAGTGTTTTGGCTGATCCATATGATCCAGCTAATATTGCCAAAGTGTCAGCCAAGATTTTGAATGACAAAAAGTTTAGAAAAAAGACTGTTGAGAAAGGAAGAAGAAATATTAAGCGTTTTTCATGGGAGAAGTGTGGTAAAGAAGTTGCGAGAGTTCTTCTGAGTTAGGAGGAAGGGCGGAGGGTAGTTATGATAAGCAAATGAAAAAAGACAATAAAATTGCGTTAGTTCATGATTTTTTGACTGGGCTTGGAGGGGCGGAAAATGTTTTGGGGGCGATTGCTGAGGTTTATGACAAATCAGATGTTTTTACTTTGATTTCTGATAAAAGCATTTTGAAAGACACAGAATTTGATTGGATAAGAAAAAAGAAAGTCACTCAAAGTTTTTTGCAAAAGTTTCCCAAATTTTTTCGAGAAAGAAGAAAATGGTTGTTGCCTTTGATGCCAACTGCGATTGAGACTTTAGATTTTAGGGACTATGATTTGGTGATTTCTTCTTCTGGAGCTTTTTCAAAAGGAATCGTGGTCAAGTCTAAGACAACTCATGTTTGCTATGTTCATTCGCCATTGCGATATGTCTGGGATTGGCATCATCAATATTTGGAAGAAAACTATTTGAAAGGGAAAACCAAATTTTTTCTGAGATTTTTCTTGAGCCACTTGAGGATGTGGGACCGGGCTTCGGCGATGAGACCAGATTTTTTGATTGCCAATTCAAAATACACCAGAGATCGAATTAGGAAATATTACCGGCGAGAGTCAGAAGTCATTTATCCTTCAGTGGAAGTCGGGGACTTTAAGCCGACCAAGGAGAATCAAGGATATTTTTTGACGGTTTCCAGACTTTCGGCCTATAAGCGGGTTGATGTTTTGATTGAAGCTTTCGCGAAACTCAATTTGCCTTTGGTGATTGTTGGAGAGGGGGCGGAGAAAAAAAATCTTCAAAATAAAATTGAGGAACTGGGAGTCTCAAGCAAAATCAAATTGGTGGGTGGAGTGGATAGAGAAAAACTAATTAGACTATATGAAAATTCTCGAGCTTTTGTTTTTGCAGCTGAAGAAGATTTTGGAATTGCAGTTGTGGAAGCGATGGCGGCCGGGAAACCGGTGATTGCTTTGGGACGAGGAGGAACTGCTGAGACCGTTCAAGAAGGCAAAACAGGAGAATTTTTCGAAGAAGCAAAAGCCGACTTGGTGGTTGAAGCGGTGAAAAGATTTTTGCAAAATGAAAGAGAATATGATTTTAGGGAAATCAGAAAACATGCAGAGAAGTTTGGTAAAGAGAGGTTTCAAAGAGAGCTGGCGTCTTTTATCAAAGACAGTATCAAGTATTAAGCCGGTTTGTAGTACGTACTATAGAACGTTCCATAGAACGTACTATGACATTCTCGGGTGACGTAAGTACGAACGTAGGTACGTCCGTAGGTACGAAGGAAATTTAAAATTCTAAATTCTAAATTCAAGCGGGTGAGCGAAATAAAACCTCAAAACATAAATAAAAATATTTGGAACAGACTAACCAGAATCTATCAACAAGATAGCGTCTCGGGTGCCTATTTATTCCTCGGACCAAAAGGAACCGGGAAGCTAAACCTGGCTTTGGATTTTGTTTGTCTTGATAAAAAACTGAAAAACCAAAGAAAAGCAGTTGAGGAAGGTTCTCACCCGGATGTGGTTTTAGTCAAACCAGAAATTGAAGAGAAGAAAGGAAAAATTCGAGAAAAGCAAATTTCGATTGATCAGATCAAGGAAGCTTTGAAAATGTTTAGCTATTTCCCCCAAGAGGCCCAACGGAAATTTTTGGTGATTGATCGAAGTGAGCTTTTGACGTTGGGCGCAGCTAATAGTCTCTTGAAAACTATCGAAGAACTTAGTGGGAGTTTTAATATTATTTTAACTGCTTCTGGCGAGGGAGGAGTTTTGGACACTATCCGGTCTCGTTGTCAGAAACTTTATTTCAACTTGAAAAGTGAGGAAGAAATCAGAAAATTTATTGAAAAAGAAAATACTGATTTTCCTCCAGAGGCGGATCTAGAAAATACTGATTTAATTAATGATGTGGTTTTTTTGTCTCGAGGTCGTGTTGAAGAAGCCCTCAAGATTATTAAAGACTCAGAATACAGGGAAATGAGAATCAAGAAATTGAATGAATTTCGAAAAGCCCTCAGGGGCGACTTGAAGGCTGGGTTTCAAATCGCTCATGACGAAGCTAAAGACCGACAAATTTTTGCTGAGCTTATAGATGATTGGAATTATTATTTGGCAAGTTTTTTAAAGAAAAACGTCTTGGAGGACCAAGACACAAAATTACAAAAAAAGATTTTTCAAATCTCTAAGAGCTTGGATGAAGCCAGGGAGACTTTAAGGAGCAATCAAAACGTTAATGCAAGACTGCTTCTAGAGAACTTTTTTGTCCAAATAAAATAAAACCAAGCGAGCGATTTTTTGGATAACATCCTGAGTATGATGCGAAGTTTTAATTCATTCTTATAAATATTATTTGGAATTAAAATTTGGGCGTAGTCGCATATGCTCTGTTATCGGATGTTGTGATTTTTGGGAAAATTTACACTGATACTTGTTTAAGAATCTGGATTTTTTTATTGTTGACAATGATTTAATTATATACTATATTATAATACCGAAACTATAACTAAAGGGAGGGACTGCTATGTTCTTTAAATTAAAGAAAATAGAAAAATTTATATCATCATTAATTGTGGCTATCGTTATTTGTATGCTTTTCTCTGGCAGTAGTAATCTTATCCTAAACCAATTGATATCATATATTGGCGGGGGATTAACAGTGACTTTGCTTTGCTCAATGACGTGTTACATTACGTCAGGTTTTGGTGGTAGAGTGTAGGAGTTACTCAAAGAAAACACCGGTAAATAAAAATAAAATTTTCGGTGTTTTTTATTTTGTAACCCGTTATTTTTTTTCCAAAAATTACAATTTCCGATAACGTTCACCGACGAAGCGAAGTTTTTGAAATTCCTTATTAAAGTTAATAATTATTTCAAAAATTTGCGTGAGGTCTTTGAATAAAGACCGAACCGCTTATCGCGGTGTTATCGGATATATTTTTTGTAAATAATTTTAAACGACGCGTTCAACTTTATCTAAATCAAAAACTTCATTAACAGAGACTAGGATAGCGTTTTTAGCAGGATACTCTTTATCATTAGCTACACAGAAATCATATAGCTCACCAGAATTAAAAATTTCAACTTCACCACTAACTCTATAATACAGCCCATCTTTTTTAGCAAAGATACATATTTTATTATTTGCTTTTAAATTTTTAATGGTTTTTTCCATTTGAGCGTCTGCAATGAGTATCTTGTCATTATGGAAGCCCAAAGAGATAACAATATTAACGTTGGGCGTGGCGTCAGTTGAACATGTAGAAAGCACTAACTCTTGCCCTTTTTCAAATACGTTTTTCCATGACATAAATGTTTGATTTAGATGACAAAAAATTATTTATAAAAAATATTTCCGATAACGTTCACCGACGAAGTGAAGTTTTTGAAATTCCTTATTAAAGTTAATAATTATTTCAAAAATTTGCGTGAGGTCTTTGAATAAAGACCGAACCGCTTGTCGCGTTGTTGTGTGATGTGTCGCTTTTGGCCTTCAGGCCAGTCGCGATAGCGACAAACAAAATATTTTTTAGACGCTGGTGAACCGACTTACTTGGCTCACCAGCAGAAAATCACTCCTTGTTAATTTTGATACGTTCTTGAAGAACAGAGCCGGTGGGAACTAGCATAACTTCGATCAAGCCCTCATCAATGTTGGCCTTGATATCTGGCGGATAGGCAACATCATCATCTTCAACTACATCAAGCTCTACCACTTCGAGTGGTGCATTGTTGACTGGGCATACGCCTATCTCCTGCAGGACCGAAAAAGCATTTCTTGAAATAATGATTTTGGGATTTTCTGGCATGACTACCTCCTTTGATTAAGTTATTGTTTCTCTACACCTAAAAAATATTTTGTTTTAAAAGCGACATTTCACACAACGTTTGTTGTATCTGAAGTTTTTAATATTCCTATTTAATATTTATATTCATATTAAAAATTTGGGTGGAATGAAAAATTAATTTATTTTTTAAAAATTCTCTCGATCTTCTTCAGTATGATATCCTACAACTTTTTCTGGTGTAAATCCAACAAAACTTTCATTTTCTATTTCAATTTTATCAGGATTAGCACCTAGTGATTTAAGATGTCTTTGATAATCATCTTTTTTTTCCTCAACAACAGATTCTTCTTCTCCATATCTATCAAAATCGCTTTTAACTCTAACTTCGGTGATTGTTAGTTTTTCATCTGGAGATTCTTTTTGGGCTTCTTCGATTAATGATGATAGAGTTTTTTTCATTCCAAATGGTTCTTGTGTATGTATATAAAATTTGTCGCCATTAGATAATTCACCAATTACTTCTGCGCAATACATATATCCATGCGATGTAACAGAATAAGGCTTATTAAAATTCTTTATCTTTACTTTATTTCCCTTATCATCCGGCCCAAAAAGTATCGTTGTCTCAGGTTTAATCAAACATCCCTGTCCGTTAATTATATCTATTATCTCATCAATGTCGTTTTCAATTATTTTGACGGATTCTAGGTTTTTATCAATATATGATTTTTCTTTTTTTTCAAAGTTATTTTCAATACCCATAGAGAGAATTTTTAAAAAATAAATTAATTTTTCACGAAACCAGATACAACTTGTTATATGAAGTATCGCAATGGATATGGAGATATTTCATATAATGCGTGACTCTGCGAAGTTTCCTTGAAGTGTAGCGAAGCGGAACGAAAAGGAAATTTGGGCGGTTAGTCGCAAAGTCTTAGTTATCCGATGTTCGCTTCGCAGTTTAAGTATATCTAAATATTTTTTTAAGATCCAGCCCAACTGAAGCATAGTTACGCATTATCCAAAATGAGCGAAGCGAATTTTGGATAAC
>Ga0180430_10000071_pt1 | contig 116160 bp, 98 predicted proteins | sample SS_ome_9_FD_132999 | JGI IMG/M metagenome (GOLD analysis project Ga0180430, IMG submission 132999) | Hypersaline lake sediment archaeal communities from the Salton Sea, California, USA - SS_1_S_2 metaG | ecosystem: Environmental > Aquatic > Non-marine Saline and Alkaline > Hypersaline >...
ATGCACGAAGTAGCGAGCCAGCGGTTCGATGTCCGGCAGCCGTTTTCTCAACGGTGGCACGCGGAATGTCAGCGTGTTGAGTCGGTAGTAGAGGTCTGGACGAAACCGTCCCTGTTCGACGAGTGGCTGCAGTTCGAGATTACTTGCTGCGATAATTCGTGCCTGAACCGTGAGTGTGCGGTTTGACCCCACGGGCTCGAACTGACCGGTTTCGATGATGCGAAGCAGTTTGACCTGTTGTTCCGGCGTGAGTACGTCAATTTCATCCAGCAGGATGGTGCCTCGACCGGCCGCGAGGAACTTTCCATCTTTGTCCGCATGAGCACTCGTAAAAGCACCTTTCGTGTGCCCGAACAGTTCGCTTTCGATCAGTTCCCCGGCGATCGCTCCGCAGGCAACTGTGACAAACGGTTCTGCTGTGCGCCGGGATTCTTCGTGAATGAGTCGTGCCAGATGCGTCTTCCCGGAACCCGTTTCGCCGATAAGCAGAATTGTGACGTCATGCTGAGCCGCAACCTGAAGTCGTTCCAGCATCGCACGCAGATTGGGCGTCTTTGTCCGGTAACGATCAGCGATCTGCTGATGTCCGGGCGAGTTCTGTTCATCGCTTTCAACGGCTTGTTCATGAGGTGTCACGGTGGTTCTTGATGCTGTCTCAATTGCTGGTTGGGCGATATCGAGGGCTGGTGGGTGAGCGGATGGTTTCGTTATTGGTGGATCGCTTCTCAGTGCATCCAGAACGCGCAGGGCCAACGCGTGCAGATCGTCTTCGTCGGCCACCTGCTCCACGACACAGACGCGAGAGGCAACTTCCCGCGGAATTGCTGATTCAGCGAGCGTACCGGGTTGCACGACGGCAATACTGCGACAACGGGGGCTATTGTGAAGAATCGCCCACATGCGATCGCACTGAGTCCGCAGAGCATTCCGCAGATCGATGACCAGGTACGCTGGCTCATGCATCTGTGTCATCTGAGCTGCTTCGGAAACAGAATAGCATTCGAGTTGACGAAAGTGCCCGATCAGAACCGAGCCGATACTTCGAATGAATCCTGGCATTCCGCTGCATACAACGGCAAGTTCAGTGGTCTGCATTCGGCTACTCACGTACGTCTGGAGAGATAGTCGGATTGCGCCATGCCCAATGCAGGCGCCCGTCGACGCCTCCGCCCGGATGCAGGACAGTGACTGACGTGAGTCACTGACTAAACAAACCGAATGCCAGACTGTTCATTTCGTCCCGTGCGTGCAGAAACACGGACAAAATGCTAAATACGTCCAATCTCTTCGTGGCTTCGCAACATCAAATGTTGCCGTGATGCAACGCGCACCGGCACAATGGGCAGTCGTCAGGCGAAGGCCCGAACGTCCAGGCCACAGGATTGCCGCACGCGTGCCGCGATGGCATTCAACTGGTCGGATGATAGTGGTGATACAAACGACTCGGCGGGTGGACGGGCGACTGTGTAGATTTGCACGTACTCAACCTGACCTCCCTCCGTCACGACATCATTCAGTCGCCGGCAATACGCGTCGACTTCATCGTCAACAGGAGGTTTACCGGACAGATTCATGAACAGACTTTGAATTACAATTGCTCGCTGCTGCGCTGCTGATGTGATGTTGTCCAGAATCTGCTGAAATGGAATCTTTGTGCGTTCGATCAATTCGTAGTACTCGTTGGTCCCGGCATCCAGTTTAGCCCAGATCTGTCCGTTGTTCTGGTCGAGCATCCTCAGGCCTCGTTGTGCCGACTCACGATGAAACATCGATGCGTTCGTAATCAGCACCATGCGGCATCCGGCGGGAGCGATTTTTCGACGGAGCTCGGCGACTCGTTCTATGATCTCATCAAAGTTCACAAAGGTCGTTGGCTCTCCGTCACCACTGAAGGCGATGTCGTTGAGTCGACGCAGTATTGGAGGCGTATCACGAAGTCGCTTTGAATGGAAGATATCGCCTGATACGACCTGATTCAGCACGGATTCCATTTCGGACAGCAGCTGATCCATGTCGACGAATCTTGTTTCTGACTCACTCCGTCGGTCGACCTGACAGTAGACGCAGTCGAAGTTACAGACTCGATCGGGGTTCAGGTTCACCCCGATCGACAGTCCACGGCTGCGCCGGGAAACCACCGGATAAACGAACCGATTCTCTTCAAATTGTCGGTCATGTCGCAGGAATACCGATGGCTGCATGTCATTAGTGTCAGTATTCACTGCGTCTGTGGAATTCGGGGAGTGATTCATCGAGTCGACAGACGAGCTGGAATTCGGAAACGGTGGTTCGAACTTACGTTGAAGGAACGGCTCTGCTATTCTTGCGCGGTCGATCAAAAAGACCAGTCACCTTGCGGACTGTTCGCCAGTTTCCACGGACGGAGCCTGAATTCGTGACCAATCGCCTCATCTGCCTGACATTTCTCGTGGTGACTATCTCAGGTTGCCAGCGCAGCGACGACAAATCCACTGCTGACGCAGCGGATCCCGGCGAAGCCCGTTCAAATGTCAGTGCCATCCCAATCGCTCACGCGGAACCAGCGGATTTGGTAGACCTGCGGCTGCGTGTCGAACCGGGTGACCGTTTCCCACTCATCAAGACCGTTCGTCAATCGATCCTTCAACAGTCAAATAGTGGTGAAGCAACGGCCGATACCGAGCTGGAACTGCATCTCGTGCTGAAGGTGGAGTCCGCTGATGAACAGTCGGTCGTATTTCATGTGCAGTACTCGCGAGTGAGATTCATTCAGGATGGTCAGGGACGACGGGCGGTCTACGATTCGGCTCAGCCACCAGCGCGAATCCCGTTCGCTGCTGTTCCTTATGCAGGCTTAGTTGGTAACGGTTATTCGGTACGAGTGGGCCGCGATAACCAGATCAAGGAGTTGATCGGCCACGATGACTTCATGGAACGGTGCATTGCCGGCATCCCCTCGGAACGTCGCCAGAATCTAATGAATGAGATCGCCGTTCGCTTCGGGGACGAAGGCGTCGCTGGATTCATTCCGGATACGATCGGGCTCCTGCCGTTCGATGCTGACGCGAAAGCGGAGATCGCATCTCGAGTGCAGGAGGGTGATTCCTGGAAGTACGAACGTAATCTAATGCAACCGATACCGGTGCACCTCAAGTCCACCTGCCGAGTCGTCCGAGTGTCGCAGAATCAGGCAGAGATCGATATCGCTGGACGTGTCACAACGGGCAGGACGTACGCGACTCCTCAGCAGACGGACGCTGGCGCAGTCAACATTCGTGGAGGTTCCACGATGGGGGTGTGTATCGTCGACCGGCGCACCGGACTGCCAATCGACGTGCAGCGCACGGAACTCCTGCAAGTCGAAGTCTCAGCTCCTGATGGCACTGAGGTACGACAGGACAAACGCATCGAAACATCGGTACGATTGTTTCCGACAGAACGAGGCCCCATTGTCCGCTCCACGGCGAGTCCGACGACTGTTCAACCAGCGTCGGCCCGGGGAATTAGTCGGACAAACACTGCCGATTCCATTCCCACCCAGGTTCGTTCCGTGAAGTAGTGGTTGGTCACGCCGAGATGCGGCACACGAGAAGCCCAAGAATGCCGGCTGCTCCCGCATAGTAGATGAACACCAGGATGGTTCGGCGAATGACGAGTCCTTCGCGGCCGACCAGCCCGGCGACGGCTAATGCTGCGACGACGTTGTGGACGCAGATGGTGTTGCCAGCGGCTCCTCCAACTGCCTGCAGCGCCACTACCCAGAATGGATCAGCGCCAATCTGCTGGCCGACTTCAAACTGCATCGGTGACAACATCATGTTGCTCAATGTATTGCTCCCCGCAATAAACGCTCCCAGGCCGCCCACGGCGGGTGCCACTGCTGGCCAGAGCGATCCCATCACATTTGCCAGGGACTCAGCCAGGACCATCGGCATGGAGTCATAGTCAGCCGCGCCACCAGCTGAGCCAATGAAGATTTTGACCATCGGCACTGCAAATAACAACGCAACAGAAGCCTTCGCGGTCGTCGCCGCAGATTCTGTGAATGCTGTTGCCATTTGCGGAATGGACATCCGTTGGATGATCCAGGTCAGCAGACAGACGATAACGAACGCAGCAGCAGGAGACGCCAGCAGGGTGTGTTTAATTGATGCTGTGGTTCCGAACAGGTCGTCAACTCGAATCGTCACAGCCGGATCGCGAAGCCAGGCAGCCACCGGAAGCTGTGGCAGCCGAGACATGAGGAGTACCGCTGCCAATAGCGCATACGGAACACAGGCCATGAACAGGCTCAGTCGGTGTTCAGCCGGTGATGAATCGACGGGCATACTCACTCCGTCGCCAGCAAACCAGTCATCCGCCCAGTCCTGTTCTGCAGGAAACGACCACGTCCCGTCAGACGGCAGCAGCCATCCTGATCCAGTGGCCCACACCACGATCATCATCCCGATCATGCTCCCCAGCAATGATGGGAACTCGGGCCCCAGAAATCGAGCAGCAAGAACATAAGGAACTGTCATCGCCAACGCCGCGAACAGACAGAACTTCCACGCCGCCAGACCTCGTCGCAGAGATCTCTCTTCGCCAAAGAATCGGGTCAGCAGACACACAAGAATCAGTGGAATCAAAGTACCGACAAGACCGTGCAGCAACGCGACGCGGAAGCCGATCTCGGAAAGCAGGCTGTTGGAAGTAATTGACAGTCCGTGAGCCGCAGCCGCCTGAGCCACCAGTGATCCTTCCACAAGACCATCCTGCAGACTGAGTCCGTTGCTGACTCCCAACAGAATTGGAGTTCCCAACGCACCAAATGAGACCGGAGTACACTGGATCGTCATTCCACACAGGACAGCTGCGAGTGGTGGAAAACGTAAAGTGATGAGCAACGGCACGGCAACCGCCGCCGGAGTTCCGAAGCCAGCTGAGCCCTCAATGAACGAACCAAACAACCAGGCCACGATGACAGCCTGAACTCGCTGGTCTTCGGAGACACCTTTGAATCCATCACGGATTGTGTCGACTGCACCGCTTTGGCGGAGACAATTCAGTAAGAGAATGGCTCCGAAGATGATGAACAGTAATTCCAGTGCGACTCCTACGCCGACAATGCCGTGGGCAGCCACTTGAGCTGCATCGATCTTCCATTTGAACAACGACACTAACACTGCAGTGACAAGGGATACCGGCATCGCGCGACTGGCCGGAACTCGAAAGATCACGATCAGAACAGCAGTGACGATCAGCGGTAGAGCAGCCAGAAACGCAAGCATCGGGAACTCATTTGGACGTCAACGAAGAAGATTGCGGCTGTGTCGCGGCAGGCCCAGCCAAACGAACCACAGTGATTCTGCCAACAACTACTTGAGCTCTTTGATCCGAATGTCCCGGTACTCCGCGAACATCGGCTTGCCACCGTGGAGCTGCAGCGCAAGAACTCCGTCCAGCAACGCCCGGTCTTCGCTGTCAGTGAAGTCCATCGTGAGACGACCATTCATAAAGTGCTGAATATGCCGCCCTTTGGCTCGGATGACGACGTCATTCCAGTCGTCAAGACGAAACAGCTTCTTGAATTCATCGGCTGTGATGAGTGTTTCATCCGACACATTCAGTGAGTCGCCTTCCCACGTTCCTTTCTGCCCGACAAGAATGATTCGCCCCCGTTTGCCAGTGGAGCCACCCTCGTCATAGATGAAACCCGACACACTTGGCAGGTCAACTTCGTTTCGGATTTCGTGCTGGTATCCGCGAACGACCCACTTGTTACGAGCTTTGTCGGCTGGGATTCGTTTGGAACGATACTGAATCCCGGAGTTGTTCGTAGCACTGCACCGGAATGACAGGCGTAGTTCGAAGTCACTCGTCTTACCGCCGGTCCATAAGAGGAATGTGTTTCCCGCCGCCGGATTCTCCCGCGTTGTTTCACCGTGAATTACTCCATCCTTGACGCTCCACAGACGCGGGTCACCATCCCATCCGTCAAGATCCTTCCCGTTAAAGATGCTGGTCATCCCGGATTCGGCCGGAGGGGTCACGAAATCATCGGCTGAAACGCCTGCCAGGCAGAAGATGGAGAATGCGAAAACAGAACCAGTTCGAAGCATGTGTGCGTGCCTTATGTCGTGTGACGTTAGAAGTGCAATGTGCGTGCGAACGCTCATGCTACCAGTCTTTGCACGGAATGGTACGCCTGAAATGGCACAACCTGAAGGCGGACTCGAGCCGGCTTACGCAACTTCGACCAGCAGATCCGGCCACGAGCAACGCTACACATATGGCGATTCAGCGGCCGTCACGGATCCGATCACCCAAAAAGTTGTCCAGGTCCGGCTGATCGTAGATCTTCTGGGCTGTTGCATCCACATCGTATTCAACACGATGAAACTGCAATTCATTGCCATCCACCGTTACGTATGAGGACCGTGGATCGCTGTCACGTGGCTGGCCAACCGAGCCGACGTTTATCATCAGCTTTGAATCCCCCAGAGTGTACTTGTAGTTCAGCTCTTCGGGCGACCGAAACTCATTGGCTTCTGTGAACACTCCGGGAATGTGAGTGTGCCCCTGAAAGCAATACTGAGGAATCAGCGCGAAGATCTTTTCCATCTTCACCTGGTTGAAGACATCGTCCGGAAAAACGTATTCATTTAGCGGATTACGCGCCGATCCGTGAACGTAGATCGTCTTGCCATCTTCGTCTGCGATGCGCCGATCCAGTTCACCGAGGAACTCCCACCGCTTTGCAGCGCTGGGACCGCCAGCCTTTTCCAGAACTGATCGAGTCCAGAAGATCGCTCGTTCTGCTCCGGCGTTGAAACCTTCGGGGTCAAACAGAGCAGCCTGATCGTGGTTACCAAGCAGACAAACGTCCAGTTTCATGACCAGATCAATGCACTCGCACGGGTTCGGCCCGTACCCTACCACATCACCCAGGCAGTAGACCTCATCGACGTCCTTTGACCTGATGTCAGCCAGAACGGCTTCAAGGGCTTCGAGGTTTCCGTGGATATCACTAATAATCGCTCTCAATCGACTGTTCCTTCAACACCCGTCCGTTGACGTGCAGGGCTGCCCAACTGCCAGCATGTCGACGCCACTGCCACGATGCCAGCCAATCATTTGCTGGCTCGCAAACAAACTCCTGTTCAGCTTCAGCGTTTCAAACTGGCATTACTGCCGGGACACCTGCCTCCGAGGCATCTACGGTCTTTCAACTCAACGTCTTAAGGAATGATGCAAAAAGAGTTTAGGTGTGAACCAGTGATTCAGCAAGCTCTACCGAATTCAGGGACACGTTCTTCAATCTGGAACGACCAGTTCGCATTGGTGGATCGATGACAAACGCCTGGTAGTCTCGCTAGACTTCCGCTCCGGAAATCACTTTCCTTCTCTGCGGCGTAATGTTCCATGGGCACTTTATCCCTCCGAATCGCCACGCGTACCAGTGCACTCGCACTCTGGCAGGCGGAATATGTCGCTGCGCGGTTGGCCAAAATCGTCCCCGATCGCGCTGTGGAACTGGTCCACATCAAGTCGAGTGGTGATGCGAATCAGACATCGCCGCTGAGAGAATTCGGAGGCACGGGCGCTTTCACGCGTGAAGTCCAGGCCGCTGTGCTGGATGGAGATGCCGACCTCGCCGTTCACAGCCTGAAGGATCTGCCAACCGAATCGGTGGATGGCCTCCATCTGGCTTGCGTCCCGGAACGTGCGCCGAGGCTGGACGCCGTTTTGCTACCCGCTGGCAGTGCAAAGTCGAATCAGCTGTCAAGACTCCCGCACGGTGCCCGAATCGGTACTGGCAGTCCGCGACGTCAGGCTCAACTGCTGCACCACCGATCAGACCTGAAGCTGATGGAAATTCGAGGCAACGTTGATACTCGAATTCGCAAACTGGATGACGGTGATTACGATGTCATCATCCTCGCCGAAGCAGGCTTGCGACGCCTGGAACTCAGCGAACGAATCAACTTCCTGTTGTCTCCTCCCATCATGCTGCCTGCTGTGGGGCAGGGAGCGTTGGGAATTGAGTGCCGTACCGACGACGCGGACACAACCGCGATTCTGGCGCAACTGACGGATGCGGAGACACTCGATTCAATTACCGCTGAACGAAGTTTGTTGCGAGCATTGCGAGCAGGATGTCACGCGCCGCTGGGAGCGTGGTCGGCCGTCGAAGGTGAGACGCTGACACTCACCGGTGTCCTGCTGAGCCTGGACGGTCAGACACGATTGGAAGCAACGGCCACTGGTGACCGGTCCGAAAGTGAACGCGTCGGACGTGATGTCGCAGAACAGCTGCTTGCGGCCGGAGGCGACAAACTCGTCAGCGATTCATAGGGCGTGTTGAGCAGACCAACATCATCACCGGTGTGGCTGCGCAGATCACTTCAGTAATTCACGTCGCATTAAAACACGAGCGCTGGCCTGCGCTGACACACCAGCGGACCATGCCCCCTGTTTGACACACCCGGCAGCATAGAGTGCAGCACGGTCAGCCATTCATCACTGTGTTGATCGTGTTCCTCAACACGCTTCCGCTGTTGGTCAAAGCTGCTTTTTCTTTGGACCACAATTCAACTTCAATGTGACTCTTGACCCCGCTACGTCCAACAACAGTCGGTACCGACAGGCACACATCATTGATTCCGTATGCGCCGTTCTGCAGACTGCTCACTGGTAGGATGCGGTGGTCGTCGAGAGCAATGCTGTGAACCACGTCGGCGATGGAAACTCCCACGGCAAAACCGGCTCCACCCTTCTTGCGAATCACTTCAGCTCCGCTGCCTCGTGTTTGCTTTTCGATTTCTGCAATCACTGTTGGAGTCACGCCAGGGTATTTGTCCAGCGGAAGATTGGCCACCTGAGCCTGAGACCAAATCGGAACCATACTGTCACCGTGTTCCCCGAAGATCGTGACGTTGACCTGAGTCGCAGGCACGTCCAGACGCTGAGCCAGCAGACTTCGCAGTCGGGTCGTATCAAGTACCGTCCCCAGACCAATCACCTGGGAAGCAGGAAGCGACAGTTCCCGGACGGCGAGATACGTCAGCACATCGACCGGATTCGATACGACAAAAACGATTGCGTCCTTGCGATATCCGTGTTGCTTGATGTCCGAAAGAATCGTCCGAAACAGGGCCACGTTGCGATTGATGAGATCCAGGCGGCTTTCATCCGGTTTGCGACGAAGACCGGCCGTAATGCAAATTACATCGCTGTCAACGATCTGTTCAGATCCCCCGGCAGTAATCCGCTGAGGAGCTATGATCGATGCACCGTGTAGGAGGTCGAGTGCCTGGCCTTCGCAAAGTTCCTGGTTGACGTCGACCAGAGCGATCTCTTTGACGATGCCGCCCGCCTGCAAAGCGAATCCGGCACAGGATCCAACAAGTCCACCGCCACCGATAATGCTGACCTTCATTTCACTTCCCAAACAACTTCAACTCAAGGACTGATCCAAACCCCACGCGACAACCGGGCTTCCACCGCTGCCTGCTATTTTGCCAGAGCCGCCATCACCTGGTTCGTGACCATCTGAACCAGTTCTTCGCTGGCTACTGCAGGCTGAGTTTCGCAGGCCGTGCCGCATGGCTCCTGCAGGTATCCGGGAAAATCCGGAGCCTTTGGGAAGGCACGTTGAACAGGAATGTCTTCGTGATAGCCGTCACGGAAGGCACTGTTTCCGCACAAATCGCAGTCTTCGTTGTGGAAACGAGGGTCATCAAAGCCCAGCTTCTGCTTGAGATCCAGCAGCTCTCGATTCTTCTGCTCCGAAAGGTAGTCAACGTTCCCCATCGGACGAGCCAGCAGCAGGATGCGGCAGTAGGCGTCCAGAATCTCCGTCTTCCAGTACGCTTCAGTAAGGTCCTTGCCAAAGCTGACTGTGCCGTGGTTCTTCAGAATGATCGTGTTCGTCGACTTCAGAAATGGAGTCACCGTTTCGGCGAATCGCTGATCGCCAGGCGTTTCGTATGGTGCGATCGGAACTTCGCCCATGAAGACTTCGACTTCGGGCAGGATACACTGAGGAATCGGTTCTCCGACGATAGCGAAGGCCGTTGCGTGAGGCGGATGGCAATGCACGACGGCCTTCACATCCGGTCGGTTCTTCATGATCTCCAGATGCAGCAGCACTTCGCTCGTGCGTTTGCGTTTGCCGGCAATCTGGTTGCCTTCCATGTCAACCGCGCAGATGTCTTCCGGCTTCATGAAGCCTTTGCAGATCATCGTGGGGCTACACAGCACCTCGTTGTCGCCAACGCGAATACTGATGTTCCCGTCGTTCGCGGCAGCGAAGCCCTTGTTGTAGACGCGGCGTCCGATTTCACAGATCTCTTCTTTGAGTGCTCGGTTGTGAATTCCGCTGTTCCAGTTCGCCATGGTTGATTCCAGTCTTGAAGGTGCAGTGACACATCGTCACTGGTTGGGGGTGATCTACTCGACGTTGATATTGTCCAGAATGGCGGCGTTGTAGCCGTCGATTGGTTTCGTATCCGGATGAAAAGGGGCCGCTGCCTCCGCACTTTCGCTCACTGCCATCAGGTTCCCTGCGCCAGCTCCCAATTCATCACAGATGATGATTGGTTCTGTTCGGCCGGATTTCCTGCCGTGGATTCCGTCATGCATCAAAGGCACGGCGACTTTCCAGACAATTCCCTGCAACGAAGGATGGCTGCGTGACAGTGTGACCGTACCGATGGCTTCCATGACTCTCATGCCAGTTCCCTCCATGCGGTCGGCCTCTGAGCTGTCTCTGACAGTCGGTTGAGCAGCCGACGGAGCCCTGTGACCGACCAGCCGACAGGCGACAGACACACGGTGTCGGGATTCATCTCATTGCACAATTCCGAGATACACGTCGACTCGGTAACAACAGCCGATCGGCGATTTGTGTTTCGATTGAGCAGACAGGCAATGATCGATGGCTGAGACGAACAGCAAACGTGTCGGACGTCGGATCCGGATTGAGCCACCTGTTTCGCTGCGTCGAAGTTTCCTGATGCCTGTGAAACGGCCCATCCGGCAGACTGAGCGGCACTCGTGACGCTCGCCGCTTTGCCGACGATCCAGACGTGTCCACGCGTGCCCGCCGTGGCCGCTCCGTTTCTTAAACTCTGCACAGTCATTCCGTGGCGACGAATGTAGTCTCGTCCTGACGGAGTAATCACGGCTCCAGCCGGAATGCTGATGCTGTGACTATCCGAATCCAGGCCTTCCAGCAGTTCTTCCGTAATGACTCGACTGTCGACCACCGCTGTTGATGACGGCGAACTCACAGCCGCTTTCGACGACGATGCAGGAATGTGAAGCTCTCGCATCACATTCCTCACAATTTCGTCGATGAAGTCGCTGGTAAAGGTCATGGTGTTCGATGATTCCGGCCCGACCATTCGGGCATCGTTGTCTATTGCTGAAACTGTCCTGTGTTACTCGTCAATGATGCCCTGAATGGCGAAGCGAACGGGACAGTCTGAACGTCCCACCTGTTCACGCACGGCGTTCCCGTCACTCGTAAAGAACACCATGTCGCCTCGGTGCGCCCCGAGATCGTCAATGGCGAGCAACGGAAAGCCGTCCGGCTGATTTTCGATGTCCACCGGCTGAATACACAGCAAACGCCAACCGTCCAGTGACGGATGTTTCACCGTTGCATGTGTGTTACCGATGACTCGAGCTGCGTGCATAGTTCGATTCTGAAAAGTGTGCTTGAATGAATCCGGGTGAATGCTCAAATAATTCGCAAACCGTCTGCCATCGCACAACGACGCTGCCGAGTGAACGTCAGCGGATTAGTGACACCTTCGCCCGTTGGTGTCGCGATGCTGAACGATGGGTAACCTTCGCCGCCAATCCCCAGACCGGCGGTACATGGACCGTTCTTGACGTATAGAGTCGTATCCATCACACGACCCATCTTTGTAATGGTCTTGACGTTGTTGGAATGAATGATGGCCGTATGTCCAAAGCCGTGTTCGTACTTCTTCGCCATCGCAATCGCGATGGCGACATCCGCAACGCGAACAAACGGGACGAATGGCATCATTTGTTCTTCAGGAACGAATGGATTGTTCTCATCGGTTTCGCCGTACAGAATCTGGACATTCTGCGGAATCGACAAACCGATCTGCTTCGCCAGCCACGATGCGTCCTGGCCAATGAAGTCGCGATTCAGCACATGGTGGCCGCCTGGTTCTTTCGGCGGGCTAAACGCCTGAGCGGTCAGTTGCGCGGTCTGCTGACCGTTGAGACGATAGCCGCCATGCTGGGAAACGGCATTCATCAGTTGATCGAAGATGCTGCTGACAGCGAAAACTTCTTTTTCCGCGATGCACAGCAGGTTGTTGTCGAAGGCCGCTCCCGTGACGATTGATCGAGCCGCATTGTTGATGTCTGCCGTTTCGTCGACGACAACCGGAGGATTGCCAGGACCAGCCACGATCGCTCGCTTAGGACTCTTGAGTGCTGCTCGCGCGACCGCCGGACCGCCCGTCACAACTGCCACGCGGACGCCTCGGTGATCGAAAATCGCCTGAGCCGATTCAATCGTCGGCGTGCCAATGATCGTAATCAGATTCCGCAGGCCGGTCGCATCGAAGATTGCTTTGTTAAATCGACGAACACCTTCTGACGCAATGCGTGCTCCCGCAGGATGAGGATTCACGACCAGCGTGTTGCCGGCTGCCACCATGTTGACGAAGTTTCCGGCCAGCGTGGGCAGTGAGTGCGTCACCGGCGTGATGGCTCCAATGACGCCAAAAGGAGCGTATTCCGTCACAGTCAACCCGGCATCGCCGCTGACGGCATCGGACTTCAGGAAATCCACCCCGGGAATACTTCGAACCAGCTTGAGCTTTGCAATCTTGTGGTCCAGACGACCGATCTGCGTTTCTTCGAGTTCCAGGCGTCCCAGTTCGTCTGCCTGTTCTTCACAGATGCGTTTTACGATTTCAATCGCCGTGCGGCGCGATCCAAGTTGAGCCTGACTGAGCTGTTCAAACCCCTGCTGAGCGGCCGCAACGGCCGAATCAACATCGTTGAAAACGCCCCAGTCACCGGATGCTGTAGAAGTTGCGTGTTCGGCGGACTGCCCGACAGTTGCACCAGCCTGAGACAACTGGCTGAGGACTTCCTGAACGACCTGACGAATAGCTTGTTCGGTTGCCTGCATGATGTTTGTTCTTTGAGAAGGGATGTAATTTGCTTAGACAGTACGACAGTGCTGAGTGGAGGGGGTCGGGAGTCTTTTTCGGACGGAGGTCTGTCAATAGTCGATGCGGGTTGACCGAAAAAGACTCCCGACCCCTTTGCAAGCGAACTGCGTTAGAGTGATAGAATCAACTGAAATCATTTAGGGATAGAGCGTTGTTCAGCCAAACAGCAACCTTTTCCCCGGTCGGCCATTTCAATGCAATGACGACAAGGAGGAAGACTGCGGCGGCCAGATTGCCAGCGAACTTGCTAAGCAGGTAGGCAATGACATTCAGAAAAACCGCACCCTCAAGCAGGGCACAGGCTACGATGTGCCTTATCCGGAAAACGGGGAACAGTTGTTTGTAACTGTCCAATTCAATGGCTTTGTTTGATTCGGTCAACTCGATTGCGTTTCGCTGCTGACGGGCAACAAGATCCGGGAGGATCAGATAGAGAGCAAGGTCAACGACTGTGACTCCAATACCAACATATGAGAGCACATCCGGAGTCGAGCCCAGTTCGCCCTTGTTTGCAGAGAGCGCGACACCCATGAAGAGGACAGGACCGACCATCAGTCCGAGCGTGACAATCTGCAGGCCCTTCACATCCGCTTCCAGTTCAGGTGGAAGTGATGGCTGGTCCCCAAACGATGGGGTGCGGTACGGAGATGACTCATTCATCCCTGCACCTCCCCGCCCGCGAAGATCGTCGCATCGTTAACCGTCACCGTGTCAACGATTCCAACGATGGCGGCATCGATTGGCAACGTCTTTGTTTCCGGAGTGAACCGGGCACTGCTGCCCTGTACGCACAACACAACTTCGCCTTCTCCGGCTCCGACCGTGTCGACCACCACAAACGAACGGCCCGTCGGCTGGAGATCGCTTTGATCGTCTTCATTGACTCGCAACGGTTCCACAATCAATAGCTTGCTGCCGACGAGCTCATCGACCTTTTGAGTCGACACAACGCTGCCCGTGATTCGTGCAAGAAACATGTTTGTGGTTCCTGTAAGGGGAATTGGCCTCAGCGGCCACGTTCTTAACCAAGTGCCGCTGCCGTTTGACGAGCGACAACAAGTTCTTCGTTCGTGGGAATCACCCACACCTCAACATTGCTGTTGTCGGAGCTGATCTTTGTTTCCTCACCGCGCGTCACCGCTGCATTTCGGTTGGAACACAGTTGCAGCCCCGCCCAGTCCATGTTGTCACAGACGTTCCGTCGAATCCGTTCACTGTTTTCACCGATGCCGCCGGTAAATACGACAACATCGGCTCCGCCCAATACGGCCATGTACGATCCCACATGAGACCGAATCGATGCTTCAAACAACCGCAGTGCTTTTTCCGCTCGATCGTGTCCGTCGGATGCGGCTTCTTCGAGGTCTCGGCAGTCGCCGCTGAGTCCGCTGATTCCCAGGAGGCCACCTTTTGATGACATTTCCTGAAGAACTTCCTCAAATGTCATGCCCATCGCCTGCATCACCAGCGGAATGGCAAACGGATCGAAATCGCCAACGCGGTTGTTGTTGGGCAATCCACCTTGTGGACTCATGCCCATCGACGCAGCGGCACTCTCACCATCTCGAATCGCACAGACCGACGCACTGCCGCCAAGATGACAACTGATGATTTTCAGGTCGTCCCGTTGCAGCAGTTCCGCTGTCCGTCCGGCAATGAACCGATGACTCGCACCGTGATAGCCCCAGCGTCGGATCTCGTGGTCGGTGTACCATTCGTACGGAACCGCGTAGGCTCGATGTTCGAACGGAATCGTTTCGTGAAACCCGGTTTCCAGAGCCGCCACCAGAGGAATCGTTGGGAACGCCGCCCTGAGCTGACGCATCGCCTGCACATAGGGAGGATTGTGAGCGGGAGCAATCACAGACAGGCTGTCCATTTTCGCCAGCAGCTCGTCGTCCACTGCTCGGACACCGCTGAGGTCACCAGCAAAGACTGCCTTGAACCCAATCCCACGCACTTCTTCCACGGAATCCAGGCAGCCTGTTTCTGAATCGGTCAACTGATCGAGACAAATCTGAACCGCTGCGGCGTGATCCACCACATGCAGCTCTGTTTGGCTCGAATAGTCACCGATATTCACGACGCTGACACTCTGCGGTTCGCCGATTCGGTCGATACCGCCGCGCGCAAGCTGAGTTTCATCCGACAGATCAAACAGTCGGTACTTGAAACTCGTGGAACCCAGATTGGCGACAAGGATCTTCATGCAGACAAAGCAGCTCGACAGGATACGCGGTCGTCAGAAATCAAACTGGACTTAGACGAACTGTTTGAGGACAGTCGATTCCGGGCGAGGAATCAGATGAGCGCTGACGAGTTCGCCCGACTGAGACGCGGCTGCCGCTCCTGCATCCACGGCAGCTCGGACAGATCCGACATCACCGCGAATAATGGTCGTGACCAGACCGCCACCAATCTGCACCTGTTTGACGAGGGTCACATTGGCTGCTTTGAGCATGGCGTCTGACGCTTCGATCTGACAGACCAGACCTTTGGTTTCAATCATTCCGATGGCTTCTGACATCGTTGTGCTTTCTATGGATTTCAAATTGTGTTGATGATGGGGTGTACTGGAGGCGGACTACTTGCTGCCGCCACGACGAGGAAGAACTCCCGTGAGTTCTTCGTGAGGACGAGGAATCACTTCCACGCTCACAACTTCACCCAGCTTGGATGCTGCCTGAGCACCCGCATCAATTGCCGCTTTGACGGCGGCCACATCGCCGACAACAAAGGCTGTGACCAGCCCGCTGCCAACCTTGTCCCATCCAATCATTTCGACGTTCGCTGCTTTGAGCATCGAATCGACGGCTTCCAGCAGACAAACGAAACCCTTGGTTTCGATCATTCCAAGTGCTTCCATTGCTTTCGCCATTTCACTTTTCTCCAGCCTCAGCTGTCGGAGTCCTGCCGACACGTCAGCGATGATGTAAGACAGCAATCCATAGCCGCCGTAATTTCAGAATTCTCTCTTCCTGCAAAGGGGTCGGGAGTCTTTTTCGGATGCTTGTCATTCAGTTCGTCAACGAACCAGGAACGAAAAAGACTCCCGACCCCCTCTACAGTCACCCGTGACACGCGCACGGCACGGGTTTCACCAGTTCGACTTTCGTGGCGTGATCCAGATTGATCGCGTTACCTTCGTCCGTGTCCAGATGCACTTCCAGTTTGATATTGTCTCCGGCTCTCACCGCGAGGTCTTCCAGTACCGTCGTGCATCCCGGTGCTTCAACTCGCAGATGAACCATGTCCTTATCGGCGACACCGTAGTACTCCAGATCTTTCGGCCCCATGTGCACATGTCTCATCGCCCGAATCACACCCTGCTTCAGTTCAACAACCCCGTGCGGTCCCACCAGCACGCAGCCTGGTGTTCCTTCGACGTTACCGCTGATGCGAACCGGCAAATCAATCCCGAGTGAAATGCCGTCCGTGAATGCGAGCTCGACCTGTGAGGCATCTCGGCACGGGCCGAGGACTCGAACGTTGGGAATCATCCGTCGACGAGGCCCGACGACAGCAACGGTTTCCTTCGCGGCGTAGTAGCCGTCCTGATACAGATCTTTGTCAGCAGTCAGCTGTTTGCCGGGGCCGAATAATGTTTCCACGTCCTGCTGCGTCAGATGAACGTGGCGCGCTGATATGTTGACGACGAGCGGGTTTCGTGCTGCAGGAGTGGCGGATGCCGACGTCGAAGAAGACGCATCGTTCCGCAGCACTGGAATTGCGCCGGCGGCGTGTGTCGAAGTCGAGCTCGTATGCCGTGAGAGGACGTCTCGAACAACACGTTCAATATCGGTGCGGCTGATCGTTGCAGTTGATACCACGGATGACCCTGAATGTATGTTTGGGCACTTCCGTGTGGCCTGAGACATTGCTGCCTTCCATGGCAGCAGCTTTCGACTTTTTGAGAGCGACCAATAGAAGTCGCACATGCTGATATTGCCTAACTCGCAGCGTCCGTTGATAACCCGGTTTGATCCGCAACGCTGCCATTGTTGTCGGCTATTGCCCCTGCCAGTCGGACAACAATCCCGCGTTCGCTGAGCGCATCCTGCCAGTCCTCGCTAAGACGATCATCCGATACGACCTGATCGACCTCTTCAAGAGGGCACAGATGAGACAGCGCCCGCTGGCCGAACTTCGAATGATCGGCCACCAAAGTGACACGTTCGGCTGACCGAATCATCTGGCGTTCCGTGTCCACCAACAGCGCATTGCTGTTGAACAGGCCTTCAGTTGTTACACCCCCGGTGCTCATCACCAGTCGCGACACATAGATATTCCGTAGAGCCTCCACGGCCTGATCTCCCAGTGCCACACCCGTCTTTGGGTAGACGTAACCGCCGATAAAGATCAACTCAATCTGACTTTGATTCATCAGCAGATTCGCAATTGGCAACGAATTCGTTACGACCTGCAGAGCTTTACCAGTCAGATTCCTGGCAACTTCCAGAGTTGTTGTTCCACCGTCCAGCAGCACCGTTTCGCCATCCGAAATCAGGCTGGCCGTGTGTTCAGCAATCGCCAGTTTTTCAAGTGATGCACGGCTCTGCCGAACCGTGAGGTCTGTCAGCGACTCCCCGGAATACGTCGCTCCACCGCGCGTTCGATGGATATGCCCCTGATGGTGCAACTGATCCAAGTCACGTCGGACGGTCGATTCACTCGCCCCAACAGCGGCAACCAGCTGCTGCAGGGAGACAAACCCCATCCGTTCGATAAGTTCCAGAATCTTTGATCGCCGCTGTTCGACAAGCATCAATAGGCACCAGGAAAGATCATATAACACCAAAATGGTGACAGAAATTGCAGCAAAATGAAAGAGAATTGCCACTTTAGTTCATATTGTGAGCAAGATGCGAGAGTTACGGCTGACAACACACCCGCACAGACGTCACCATCAAACGTTATCGGTCAATACCAGTCACATTCTTGTCTTGTCCGGCGCAGCTTTGTTGAGCGTTTCAACGGCATCGAGCCTGGAGCTGCCGGAAGCTCTCCCACTTACGAGTGGATCCAGCCATTCAATCAGCCGTCGCTTGCCGTTGGAACGCCCTGTACGACAGTGCAACACATGGATGAAAAAGCCACACAGCATGCGCGCAAACTGAAACACACGATGAACAGTCCTCATGTGGCACTTCGTGTCCCCTGACCTTTGCTCCGGCTACCGGGCATGTCATGCGAGGCATACCTCTGGCAAATCGGCATGTAACACACGAGACTCGCCCACCGTAAGAATGCGGGTGTATCCGCATTCTGAAATCAGCCGTGAGTGGCACAGAAACTGCGATAATATGAGGTCGGGTGTCGTGGGCGGCAAGCAATGGCCCGCCTTGCTGTTCCGACATTGAGCGTCCCTGGTTCACCAGGGACGCTTTTTTCGTGTACCACCCCACAGTCTTCATCATTGCAAGTATGGCACAGCGTCGCGGAAGTGCTTTCACCACGCGACCTCAGCCTGGAACAGCAGCAGACGCCAGCAATCATGACTGGGATCGCACAAGAGCAGCTGATGGTGGAAGTTGTTCGTGCAGTCATTATCGGTGAGTGACTTCGCATTTGCCGGTGGACGGGGCTCAGCAAGGCGTGCGTAGAGCTGGCCAAAACAATGCAGAACATTGCTGTGCTCGGGTGTCCTGACCCCGCACCTGATTGACCGAAGATCTCCCCTGATATCGCAGCACTGGAGACCTGACTGTCAATATTGGGCGAGGTCGGGAGACCTGCGGCCAACGCGTGGTCAAACATGCGTACCCAGCACGCTTCCGGATCGGCTCCGAAACGCTACAGCAGTACGTCCTCCACCACCGTGCCGGAGACGTCAGTGAGCCGGTAATCCCGGCCGGCATGACGGTAGGTGAGTTTTTCGTGGTTGATGCCGAGCTGATGCAGGATCGTGGCCTGCAGGTCGTGAACGTGAACCGGATTCTCCACGATGTTGAATCCAAAGTCGTCGGTGCTGCCATAAATGCAGCCTGGCTTCACGCCTCCTCCGGCCATCCACAGGCTAAACGCATTGGGATGATGGTCTCGTCCGTCCCGCCCTGCTGCGGCACCTCGACGAACTTCGCCCATTGGCGTGCGTCCGAACTCACCGGCCCAAACGACGAGTGTGTCATCCAGAAGTCCTCGCTGACGAAGATCTTTAATCAACGCCGCCGCGGGCTGATCCGTCATGCGGCTGTTGTCGGCGATTCGTTTGTTCAGATCACTGTGGTGATCCCACGTGCTATGAATCAGATGGACAAATCGAACTCCTCGTTCCACCATTCGTCGAGCCAAAAGACAGTTGGTGCCGAATGACCGTGTCTCATCCCGGTCCACACCGTACATGGCCTGAGTCGCCGCTGTTTCATCATCGAAGTTGAGCAGTTCCGGAGCAGCAGTCTGCATCCGAAATGCCATCTCATAGGCTTCAATGCGTGACAACGTTTCCCTGTCGCCCGTTTCTTGCTGGTGCGCCTTGTTCAGATCCCGAATCGCATCCAGTCTCGCTCTCTGTGTTGCCGAGCTGACTCCGGCGGGCCGACTGAGATGCAGCACCGGATCGCCCGTGTTACGGAATGAGACGCCTCGGTAAGCCGACGGCATGAAACCGCTGCCCCACAATGAGCTGCCCGCTCCTTCCAGACCATGCCCATCGTCAGAAGTGAGCACGAGGTATCCCGGCATATTTTGTCCCGGACTTCCGAGGCCATAGTTCACCCAAGCGCCCATGCTGGGATTGCCGAACAATGGCGTGCCACACAGCAAGAGCAACTGAGCTGGATCATGGTTGCTTTGTTCGCAGTGCATCGACCGAATCATGCACAATTCGTCCGCAATCTGTGCCGTATGAGGAACCAGATCCGAAAAGTCCATTCCGCTATCCCCGTAGCGATCGAAACGCTGGGGACTGGCGAGGACTCGATCCAGGATTCCACCCGTGGCACTCTTCTTCGGAGGTGCCAGGGATGCAGGAAAAGGTTCACCGTGCAATGAAGCCATCCGTGGCTTGGGATCAAACAGGTCCACCTGCGACGGCCCGCCCATCATGAACAGGAAGATCACATTCTTTGCGCGCGGGGAGAAATGAGGTTCCGCCGTGGCTGCCGACGCGTCGGTCGCCAGCAGATGCCACAATGCGGTGGCTCCAACACCGTACGACCCGTTCAGCAGTGCATTGCGGCGAGAGCAAATATGTGTCATGCCGTTACTCCCGATGAATGAATTCGTCCAGGTTCAGCAGGACACTCGACAGCATCACCCATTCCGCTCCATCGGTTTTGGATGTGTTCTGTAACAGTGACTCTTTCGTGTCGTTCTCCTCGTCAAGAATGCGGCGCTGCTGATTGAGGTACGCCAGCAACCGTTGCGATTCATCCGGACGTGGATGTCTGCCGAGTACCAGCAGCGAGGCGTGATCCAGTCGCGCGGCATCGTCGCCATCGGGCACTTCCTTCAGAATCCGCATGGCCAGTGCCTGAGCGGTTTCCATGAACACCGGGTCGTTCAGCAGGTTGAGCGCCTGTAACGGTGTGTTGGATCGTTCGCGACGCGTGCAGCTGCGACTGATATCCGGCAGGTCGAACGTGACAAACTGAGCGAACGGAGAAGTTCGCTGGAGGAAGGTGTAGAGCCCTCGCCGGTAGCGATCTTCGCCTGTACTGGCTTCCCACGTGTTACTGTAGCCTTCCTTCGACACGCTTTCAGGTTGAGGCGGCTTGACACTTGGCCCGCCGATCTTGCGGCTCAACAGGCCGCTCACTGCCAGCGCTGAGTCACGGATTGCTTCGCCGGAAAGACGCAGTCGTGCCTGCCTGGCCAGCAGTGTGTTGAGAGGATCGCGCTCGGCCAGATCGTCACGAGTGTCAGACGACTGCTGGTAGGTGTGTGAAAGGACGATTGTTCGAAAGAGCGTCTTGATGCTCCATCCGTTCTCCGCAAAGTCGACCGCCAGCCAGTCGAGCAGTTCCGGATGAGACGGCGCATCGCCTCGCACGCCAAAGTTGTCCGATGTCGCCACGATTCCGCGTCCGAACAGTTCCTGCCACAGGCGATTGACGGTAACTCGCGCGGTGAGCGGATGTTCGGGCGACATCAGCCAGTGGGCCAGTTCCAGACGATCGGGCGTGACCGACGTTTCCATTGCCGGCAGAGCGGCGATGGTTCCGGGTTCCACCGCGTCACCGTGTCGTCGATAGTCTCCTCGCACGTGAACATAGGTTGGTCGATGCACAACCGATTTCATCATTCCGGGAGCTCGTGTTACAGGAGGCAGTGTCTTTGCGAGTTTGTCGAGTTCTTCCTTGAGAGCGCTCAGCTTCAGTTCGGCAAATCGCTTGCCGTAGGGTCTGGACCCTGAAGCGAGAAAGTAGTCCAGCAATCGGTCCTGCTGATCCTTTGTCCGTTGCTCGGCAGGGATCTTCAGGATGTTGAGGCCTTCCAGCTGTCCTTCGCCCAGGTTCTGGCCCCACTGCAATCCAAGCAGCTCCAGCTGGCGATCCCACACGAAATCGACACCAGGATTCTGTTCGGCAAACAGGATTTCCTTTTCCCAGTCCGCCAGCAGCGCTGCCAGAGGTTCAGCCACAGGAGCAATCAGTTCTGATCGCTGACGATCGTACTCGTCTCTGGCGGCTTCATATGATTCTATTTCCTCCGGCAGAGGTGCATTGAAGTTGGCTTCGTCCGCGTTGTTGAAGAACGCGAACAGCTGATAGAACTCTTTCTGCGATACTGGGTCAAACTTGTGATCGTGACACTGGGCGCAGCCGACCGTCAGTCCCAGCCAGGTTGTTCCGGTGGTGATGGTTCGGTCCAGTACCTGATTGACTCGGAACTCCTCCAGGTCCGCTCCGCCTTCACGATTGCTCAATGTGTTCCGAAGAAATCCGGTCCCCATGCGCTGCGAACTGGTCGCATTTGGAAGCAGGTCACCTGCCAGTTGTTGAATCGTGAATTCATCGAACGGCAGGTCGGCATTCAGTGAATCGACCACCCATTGACGATATCGCCACGCCACCGGTCGCAGAAAGTCCTGCAGGTAGCCATCGCTGTCGCCGTAATGCGCGAGATCCAGCCACCATCTCGCCCAGTGTTCACCGAAGTGCGGCGATTCGAGCAGACGGTCGACGGCGCGTTCGAACGCATCAGCACTTGTGTCATTCAGAAAAGCGTCGATGTCCTCAGGTGACGGCGGAAGTCCGGTGAGGTCAAGCGTCACGCGCCGAATGAGAACGCGTCGGTTGGCCCGTGGTGCCGGTTTGATGCCTTCGCTCCGCAATCTTGCCTGGACGAAACGATCGATTGGATGATCGACATCCGGCAGCTCGGGCAACGCATTCTTCTTAGGTGTGATCCACGCCCAGTGTTGCTCGTAGTGCGCGCCCTGTTCGATCCAGTGTTTCAGTGTTTGCAATTCATCTTCGGAAAGCTGCGTGCCAGATTCAGCCGGAGGCATCTGCAGGTCATGATCCTCCGTCACGACACGCTGCCACAGTTCACTTTCATCCGGTTTTCCGGGAACAATCGCGGCGACACCGGAATCGAGCTCTGATGTAGCTGATGCCTGCTGATCGAGTCTCAACCCGGCCTGGCGTTGACCGCTGTCGAAGCCATGACAGGCAAAACAATGTTCGGCCAGGATCGCCCGTACGTCACGATTGTACTGCGGCTGTTCGGCAACACTGGAACCTGCCCGGAGCACCAAACACATGACGACAGTTGTCAGGCAACGAACCATCCGGGACTCCGCAATCGAACATCAGGTGATGCAGATTCTATACAGATTCGAGGGCAGATTGCGACAACGGCCGCCCCACAAGAGGAACGTTGTGGAACGGAGCGAAGTCGGGTGGCCTGCAGTTTGATATCGCACTGCTTGCCTGAACACAACAGGAATCGTGCGTGTTGTGGGCGCGCTGGCAGGATACCACTACAAGCCGGTCTGTATGTCGTTCCGCATACAGCCATTGTGACTCCCCTTGAGAGGCACTTGGGCGGTCATGTGCACGGTGTTCCAGCTGAGGTGACGTAGATATTCAGGCGGCACACGCGTATCATCGAAACCGACTTCAGCAACCATGTCTTTGTCTCATGCACTATTGCGGTGAAATCGGACCACGACCTTGAAACTGTACTTCTCCAAACATGTGACGGAATCTCATGTCTGACAATCCTTATGCAGCGCCCGCATCTGACTCTGAGCCCAGTGCTTTCATTGACCCCGAGAATGAACCACTTGCGGGACGATTCACGAGACTCGTGGCGTCAATAATAGATGGGATTCTTATGATAGTCATTCTGGTTCCACTGCAGTTTGGGACTGGGTATTTCCAGCGCGCGGCAGCACAGGAAGTCGGAATACTCGAACAGATCGCGATGTCATTGTCCGGCATGGCGGTGATGTTGTTGCTTAACGGCTACCTGCTGGCGAAGCGAGGGCAAACAATCGGGAAGGTTCTCTTTGGTATCCAGATCGTGGATTTCTCAACGGGACAGTTGATGCCATTCATCCGAGTATACGGCTATCGCTACCTGTGGATGCTTCCTCTCGTTGTGATTGTCATACTTATTCCGGGGACAATGGACGACCTGGCTATTAACGGGCTTGTACTTATTGATGTCCTGCTGATATTTGGAACACTCCGACGGTGCCTGCACGATTACATTGCTGGCTCGAAGGTTGTGCTCTACCGGGAGAATCGCGAGATGCTCGCGTAGAAGCTCAGATTCGCTTCTGCCATGCTAAAAGAGGAAGCGAGCCTGCTGCGGATTGATGTTGCACTGCTTGCCGGTGATTGACAGGCTGCCTACACCACCGGTGGGCGTTTAAGGATATCGCTGACGATACGCGAGTCCCGGCCGTTGGTGATTTCCTTCGCCTGGCCGTTGTGCACGTAGTACAGCTGTTCCGGGTCCAGCCCAAACAGATGGAACAGCGTCGACTGGTAATCGTTCGGTGTGACTTTATTGACGGCGGCTCGGTGACCGAATTCATCGGTTTCACCGTAAGCCATCCCGCCTTTGAAACCTCCACCGGCCACCCACATGCTGAAGCCCTGACCGTTGTGGTCTCGACCGGCCTTCGTTTGATCGCCGTGATTCTCCGTAACCGGCAGGCGTCCGATTTCTCCTCCCCAGTGAACAACGGTGCTGTCAAGCAGGCCTCGCTGCTTGAGATCCTTCACAAGTGCCGCTGAAGGTTTGTCGGTCTTACGGCAAATTCCTGGCAGGGCCGTCTTGATGCTGTTGTGATTGTCCCACGGCTGGCCACTGTGGAACAATTGCACAAATCGGACGCCTCGTTCAACAAGCCGCCGTGCAATCAGACATCGAGTTCCGTATTCGCGTGTCGCGTCTTCGTGGATTCCGTACAGTTCCTGGGTTGCCCTGGTTTCTTTGGAGACATCCAGAGCTTCGGCCGCGGCGGTCTGCATCTTTGCAGCCAGTTCGTAACTGGCAATGCGAGCTTCCAGATCGGCTTCGCCCGGATGAGCTTCCAGATGACGCTGATTCAGCGTTTCCAGCAACGCAAGATTTTGCTTCTGAAGAGCACCTCTCAGATGCAGTGGTGCATCCAGGTTAAGAATGCGCGGCTCCTTTGGGCGCAGAACGGTTCCCTGGAACAGCGGCGGCATAAAGCCATTGGACCAGTTGTGAACGCTGTCCACCGGATGCCCGCCCGGATCAGTCAGCACCATGTATGCCGGTAGATTCTGACTTTCGGTGCCAAGACCATAAACGAGCCAAGATCCAATGGTCGGCCGCCCGGTCACGCCGGGGATGCCTCCGTGAAAATACCGAATCGAGACTTCGTGTCCATTCGCCCCGGTGTGCATCGACCGGATCAGGCAGATGTCATCGACAATTTCGGCCGTATGAGGCAACAGTTCGGAAAGCTCAGTGCCGCATTCGCCGTGAGGTCGGAATCTCCACGGGGACCCCATGAGTTTCTTGGTAGCTCGATTCACGAAGCTGAACTGGACATCGTCCTTGAAATCTGTCCCGTGATACTTCGTCAGTTCCGGCTTCGGATCGGTGAGATCCATGTGAGAAGGACCGCCGTGCTGAAACAGCGAAATCATCGCTGTTGCCTGAGCTTCAAAATGAGGCTGCTTTTCTGTCAGACTGAAGCTGGGCGGATTCGCCTGCACGTTCTTTGGAGTGGCCAGCAGACGATCCTGCTTCAGCAGCGTTGCGAGTGCTACCGTGCCGAGTCCCATCGCGTTTTCCGCAAGGAATGAACGACGCGAACGATTGGGCGGTGCAGTGAGTTGGTGGCTTGATTGATAAGTCATCGGCTTTACCAATATGGATTGAATCTTTCATTCACCTTGTTGCCAGGCTCTGCCTGGGAACAGCTGCAACACTGGCGGAGCCAATGGCACACAGCGTGATGTTGACACTAGTCGATGTAGAGAAATTCATTGGATGTCAGGAGTGCCTGGCAGAGATTGGCAGTTGCCTGCTGCTCCGGAGTAACGTTCTCCGGCAGTTTAGTTTCTTCTGTCTTGATCGTTTCCAGTTGTTTGTTGATGAAACCAACACCGATCTCTCGTTCGGCATCCGATGGTGCCCGGCATAGAGCCAGTTGCCAGGCCTTGTTGACTCGCTGTTCGGGTGTTGACTCAGCTTCGCCCGCTACCAATGTCGCCAGGTGAGTTGCCTGCTTCAGAACGAACTCACCGTTCATCAGCATGAGTGCCTGAGTCGCTACAGTCGAAGACTGACGGCGGTCACAGTTCGTGACCATGACTGGCGCATCAAATGCCTTCATCAGCGCAACCGGTCGACTTCGACGTTGCTGAATGTAGATTCCTCGGCGTTTGTGCGAATCATCGACAACCACCTGGCCCGCGTCATCTTCTTTGACAGGCAACGGCTTTCCGAACTGCGTTCGATCCAGCTGACCGGTCGCGGCCAGCATACGGTCGCGAAGGATCTCCGCTTCCAGCCGCGTGAGTGACTTTCTCCAGTAGTAGCTATTGTCAGGATCGATCCGGTCCAACTCTTCTGGTCGCTCGGACGTCTGCATGTACGCGGTGGATGTCATCATCAGCTTGTGCAGATGACTGAGACTCCAGCCATTCTCCATGAACTCCGCTGCCAGCCAGTCGAGAAGCTCCGGGTGCGTCGGCCGGTTTCCGAGACGGCCGAAGTCAGCAGGAGTATCTACGATGCCTCGGCCAAAGTGATGCAGCCAGACACGATTCACGATCGTTCGTGCCACCAGTGGATGGCGACCATTCGTCAGCCATTTTGCAAACGCCAGTCGGCGACCGCTTGACGGAAGTTCCGGATTGTCGGCATCAAACACGGGCCGTTCGTTGTCCGGAGCAGCGACAGTCAGTGACGCAGGCTGGACATCAAACTTTGGCTGTCGGTAGTCGCCACGATGAAACAGCTTTGTCTCAGGCAGATGCCCGGCTGGTTCGACGAGTGCCCGGACGTATTCATGCGCCGGTTTTTTCGCTCGGATATCGACAATCTGCTGGTTGATCTTCTTGAGTTCGTCCGCAGCCTTTTGATTGTACTGATACAGCGTGCCGTAACTGATGTTGACGCTGGGGTACTTCTTGAGCAGGGCGGCCTGTTCCGGCGAACGTTTGTCTTTGGCCGTTTCGTAAGCCGCTCGCAACTCTGCCCGCAATGGTTCGTCGTACTTCGACAGTTCTTTGGCCAAAGCTTCGGCCATGAAGACTTCGCGTTTCTCGTTGTAGACCTTACTGACCTTCTTCGCTTCTTCTTCGATTCCGGCGGCTTTCGCGTGGTCTTCTGCGGTGTAAAGAGACACCTGTCTTTGAGCCGGTGTCTTCCAGGACTTCCAGTCGAGTGCCGGTTCGAACATGGCACGCAGGGAGTAGTAGTCCGTTTGCGGAATCGGGTCGTAGCGGTGGTCGTGGCATTGAGCGCAAGCCACGCTGAGACCGAGCAGTGAGGTACTGACGATACTGATGGTGTCTGTCATCACTTTGTTGCGGTTTTCGTCGTCGTTGTTACCGGCACCCGTTCCATCTGCGGCCGTTCGAAGAAACCCGGTGGCGACCAGCAGTCGGATTTGTTCTTCGGTCCAGTCTCCGCTCTTTGCCCCGGCTAGTTCGTCGCCAGCCAGTTGTTCGATGATGAACTGATCGAACGGCATGTCCGCATTGAAGGATTGAATCACGTAATCGCGATAACGCCACGCCCACGGACGTTCAGCGTCTGCGGTGGCTCCTTCTGAATCCGCGTATCCAGCCACATCAAGCCAGTGCCGCCCCCACCGTTCGCCGTAGTGAGGCGAATTGAGGAGTCGACCAATCAGGTTTTCCCAGGCATCGGGAGATTCATCGGCCATGAATTCCTGCGTTTCTTCTTCCGTCGGCGGCAGGCCAATGAGGTCGAAATAAGCTCGCAGCAACAGCGTCTGCTTGTCGGCGTCGGGTGACAGCTTCAAACCATGTGGTTCCATCGCCGAAGTCAGCAACGCGTCGATTGGAGTTCGCACGCGACTGTCTTTCCCGTACTCCGGAACTTTGGGACGTCGAATCGGCTGAAACGACCAGAACGCTCGTTCTTCCGGAGTGATCCCAAGACCCGGGCCTATGGTTTCCGGCTCTGGACGAGCGGTCTTTGCACCGGCGGCAATCCACTTCTTCAGCACCGCGAGTTCTTCTTCGCCGACTTTCGCTTCGCCCGGCGGCATGTCGCCGTCACGAACACGCTGAATCAAAAGACTTTCATCCGGCTGCCCCACAACAATGGCCGGCCCGGATTCGCCGCCGTGTGCCATGAAACGGACCAGCCGCAGATCAAGTTCACCTTCCTTTTCTTCCTCGGCCCCATGGCAGTCATAGCAATGTTGACGGAAGATCGGACGAATATGTTCTTCGTAGGTGAGAGCCTGATTGTCGCTGGCGACCAACGGACAAGGCAATAAAGCAAGAAGAGCAAATGCGAGCGCAGCACAATATCGCATAGTTCGGCAGTCTGTGGGTGGGATGAAACAGACTCAGGTAGGATACAACACCAAAATTGTCACCGACGGATGGTGTGTTTGCAAGGAACTGACATACAGAATCCGCCCGGCCGCGAGGTGCATGGACCCCCGTTATGGCACCGACTTGCCGTCACCTGCCTACAGCCATGATCCTGTCACGCTGTGGGGATTCTCCGCCAATTGGAGGGGCGTTCCTTCGGCAATGATCCTTCCACCATCTGCGGCTGGCCCCGGCCCCATGTCAATGACCCAGTCGGCCGCCCGAATCAACTGTACGTTGTGTTCGATGACGATTACCGAGTTCCCCTGATTCACCAGATTTCGCAGAACTGTCAGCAACCGAGAAACATCCTGCCCATGCAACCCGCGAGTTGGTTCGTCGAAAACGTAGAGGCTCTTCCTGTCACGACTTTCCTGAAGTTCGGTCGCCAGATGTACGCGCTGCGATTCGCCTCCAGACCACGTCGATGCGGATTGTCCCAGAGTCATGTAACCCAGGCCAACCTGATGAAACGGTCTCAACCGACGCACGGTCGATTCGACTTCTGAAAACGCCTTCAGCGCGTCATCGACTCGAAGATTCAGCACCTCATGAACTGTCCGGCCTCCAAACCGGATATCAAGAATCGTCCTGCTGAATCGACGTCCTCCACATTCGGGGCATGCCACCTCCGCATCTGGCAGCAGATGCATTCGGACGTACTGCACTCCGGTCCCTTTGCAGACGCTGCAACGCCCCGATCCGGAATTGAAACTGAACTGGCTGGCACTCAATCCCTGCGCTCTGGCCGTTCTGGTCCGAGAGAACAACCTTCTGATGTCGTTCCAGACACCGCTGTGTGTGGCAATGCAGGAACGCCTGTTGGAGCCAACCGAACGTCCGTCAATCAATACGACTCGATCGAGTGACTCCAGTCCTTCGACATCTTCGCATTCCACATCGGCAACTGCAGTCTCCAAATGCGACTGACTGGAGAAGAATGCCCTGGCGACCGGGCAAAGCGTCCCGACGACCAGACTACTTTTTCCGGAACCGCTGACGCCGGTGACACAGACAAATCGATTGAGAGGAAACCGGGCGGTGACATTCTGCAGGTTGTTTTGAGAGGCGTTGCGCACAACGAGCTGCGCTGTTGAGTTGCCTGATTGCGCCGCCGCAGGACGACCTTCGGTCGATTCTTCCAGCAGAGTCTTTCCGGTCGGTGTCTCCTTTGGAATGGAACCAGGAGAACCTGCAAACAGGACACGACCTCCATCCGTTCCGGCTCCCGGTCCCATCTCAACCAGATAGTCTGCTTCACGAACAATCAACGAGTCATGTTCGACAAGAACGACCGTCGCGCCGCTATCTCGGAGATCAGTGAGATTCTTAAGAAGTTGCTCTGTGTTCTTTGGATGCAGCCCATTCGTTGGTTCATCGAGCAGATAACAGGCGCCGTGGATTCCGGTTCCCAGGCAACCGGCCAATCGCGTTCGCTGGTATTCGCCGCCGGACAGCGAACGTGACGATCGATCCAGCGTGAGGTACGGCAGTCCGACTCGCGTAAGACTTTCCAGCCGCCGTTCCAGGTCCGGTAGCAAACGCTGAGCCGCCCGATGCGATTCGGGCCGAATACGAAACGCTTCTGGCAACGTCGAGTCACCTGTGTCCAGTTCGGATTGCCAGCCTCGAACGCATTTTAATGCGTCTTCTACATTGAGTGCTGTCAATTCGGGCAACGTTCGGTCGCCGAACCGAACTCCAGTCGCCAGACGCTGCAGCCGTGTTCCACCACAGGCACTGCAGTTGCGTTGCCGGAAGACGACCGTGTCGTCTGAGTCCTGAGCGAAGCCTTCGACTCCCATGCCTTCGCATTTCAAACAGGCCCCTCGAGCGTTGTTAAAACTAAACAGCCCGGGATCGGGTTCCGGAAAACTGATTTCACACTTCGCGCAACTGTGTCGCGTGTTGAAATAGTGATCGAGAGAGGTGCCGTCCTGCTGAACACTGACAATGCACGCGTCGCCGCTTTCTCGAACAGCCAGAGCAATTGATTCCAGCAGCCGCGATTCGACGCCTTCCTTGAGTATCAGCCGATCAACAACGGCCTCAATCGTGTGTGACCTCGACTCATCGAGATCCCCAAGGTCGGACAGGTCAAACATCTCGCCGTCAATGCGAACTCGCACCAGGCCGTGTCGTCCGATTCTCTCTAATACTTCCCGATGGTTGCCCTTCCTGTTCTGAACCAGCGGGGCGAGCAGCACAAATTTCGTGCGTTCGGGAAACGTGAGAACCCGTTGCAGGATCTCATCAATCGTCTGACTTGCGACTGGATATCCGCACTGGGTGCAGTGAACCACGCCGCAACGTGCGTATAGCAATCGAAGGTAGTCGTAAAGGTCGGTCGTGATGGCCACCGTACTTCTGGCAGGCGCTAACGTCGCCCGTTGATCGATGCTCACCGTGGGAGGCAGGCCGGTGACTTCGTCAACATCCGGACGCCGCAGCAAGCGAATCATCTGATGAGACTGCCCTGAAACGTTTTCAAGGTATTGCCTCTGGCCTGCCGCAAACATCGTATCCCAGGCGAGGGAACTCTTGCCGGAACCACTCACCCCGGTAATGACCGTCATCTTTCCGACGGGGATCTCCACATCGATGTTTTGAAGATTGTGAGTTCTGGCACCTCGAATTGTGATCGTCTGGTCGCTCATTCCGATGGCACGCTGTTTCGAGCGGGAACGGATACGAGAGAGTCCGGAGAAAGCGTTGCTTCTCCGTTGAAACGATAAGCCGCCAGTCGTCCGCCCTTCGCAACACTCAGGTCGAGACATGCAACGTTTGGTGCCAGGACCGGACTGTGACGCGAGTCGAGCCAATAGTGTCCGACGAACACCGGTGGTGCATCAGCAGGATAGGGACAGGGACGAGCGGACTCCGGAATGGCCACATCCATGAGTCGCTTTACCGGCGGAAACGCGTAGCTGCCCAGCGTGTGTGTTTCGGGGGACTCAAACCACCGAATGCGAACTCGACGACGCACATGGCCTTCCTTGTCTGACACCGTGAGATCGTCCGGCAATGCGACTTCCGGCCCTTTCAGAACGCGTTCCACCGCAAGGCCCATTGGCGTGGATTCATTCACCGCTTGTTCCAGAAACGCGGCACTGAAGCGGTTGCCAGTGTCCAGGGCAACGTTGAGTGCATCAATTCCATCGGGATCCCAGCACGCATGAACCACGCGCAAGCTTCCAAGATCCAGAGCAATCGGAAGCTCTCGGAACCATTCCAGCGCTTTTGCCAGCTCTGTGTTGCTTAACTGATCGGTCGTTGCCTGGTGCAACCGGAGGTTTCGGTCCGTGTGAGGTCGATACCAGGCTTCGTCGTCGCCATCGATCCGGGTGTGAAAAGCAATGGCATTGAATTCATGGTTGCCCATGACCGCGTAGGCGGCGTCCTGCTTCACCATGTTCCGGGCGATGGAGATCGAATCTGCAATCTGTGGACCTCGATCCACGAAGTCACCACAGAACACGACCTGGCGATTCGGGTGCCGGAAGCTGTGGCCGTCTTCCCTGTACCCCAGCGTCTCCAGCAACTGCACAAGTTCGTCAGCGTAGCCGTGAATATCTCCGATAACGTCGTAGATTTTTCGAATCCCGAGAAAGCGATTATGGTTGAATGGTGTCAGGATTCATCAACGGGCCGTTTGGTCGGAATCCCATGAGTGAATAGTCAAACCAGCGTGTTCCTCCGGTATCTGCTCGCAGCCGCTGCACGAGGTCCGGCAGGCCGTCGATGACATTTCGTCGCACACCCGCCTGAGTATCACCGTAGGTCATAAGGATCAGTGTGAGCGGTCGAGGTTCTTCAAACGCTTTGCTGGCCTCGAAACATCGGGATGTAAATTCCTCAGTCGATTCGAATGAAAGCCGTTGTGTTGACTTCCCATTTGTGAACATCGCCTGCCCGTTATCGAGCAGATGTAGTTCCCAGACCGAAACGTGCTTCTGCATCTCATCGTATCGAATCATAAATCGCAGCAGTTCGTCGCTTCGCGATTGCAGCAGTTTCTGCAGTTGACTGACGGCCTGTTGCAGTTTGTCGGCGTCCGTGCTTTTGCCGGCCGTTCGAAGCCGCAGGACTTCTTCCATGGCGCGGCCCGGAAGATTAAATGTCTTTGCGAGTGTTGACCCGGCTTGATGCTGCTGATCGAGAATGCTCTGAAACTTCTCAGAGTAGGCCTGGCGACTTTGTTCGAGTTGTTGCATGGTGGCTGTATGGACTGACTCCAGTTCCTGCTTTCGTTGCAGGAGTTGCTGTTCCATCTGTTGCTGCTGCATCTGAAGCCGGGCTTCTCCAGATTCGGCCGTATGCTGAACTTCCAGGTACTGCGCGAAGATGACAATCAGCAACAGGTCGAGTAGGGGTGTCAGCTGAAACGTGAGTTGTCGACGGTGAGGCATCTTACTCGGCCTCCTGAGAGACATCCTGTTCGCCGAATTCCGCCGCCGCCATCGCGAGTTCTCGTTTGGCTCCGGCGACCACGTCGCGCACATGAGTCCGACTTTGAGTCAGACGCTCAAAGCGTGTTTCCAGCAGACTGTTAACGAACATCAGCAGGATTGCGGCAAACAGACCGCAAAATGTCGACCAGATCGCATCACCGAATCGAGAAACGATCCCGGACATCGTGCTGGCGACCTCCGAGCCGGAATCGGGACTCTGCAGAGCCGACCCAATTGCCAGAATCGTGCCGAGGACTCCCGCCAGTGGGTACGCTTCGATCATCGTTCGAGTCACATTCGTCGCCGTTTCAAACGACAGCGAATCCAGATAGCTGCGGCGTTCGTCCAGAATGTGCATCCGCTGGAGGCACGCCTGACGGTCGCTGGCCCGTGATGAGTCATTGATGACGTCGTTGATGTCGGCGACGAACGCATCAATCTGATTGATGAGCGGCGACGTTCTGCTGAGGACACTTCGATGCTGAAGGCCCCGTGTGAAATCGTCGAGGCATCCAGCGATGCCTCTCAGATCGATTCGATACCAAACCCAAAGAACAAAGAACGCAAACAGGTGAAAGGCGGCCGCTCCGAGAATGATCGGCGCGACGATGCTGGAAATTGATTCCAGCAGAGGTCTCAACTGTTCAAAACCAAACTTCATCACCCGGCCTTATTCAAACGCTGCAATGTCAGCAGGCCGAACAGTAATGGCAAAGGGGTGACGCCGTCCAGTGCGCTGCATGCGGACCGGGACCGACGGAGATCAGAGGCAGAGCCAGTGGCACACGGATCTACTGGCGGTCGTAGAGCTCGTCGCGTTTCAGCGGATCGTCTAGTGTGCCTTCCGTGACAAACCCAAGGCGTTCGTCTTCCATGCGTTCCGCCTGGGCCGGATCAATGAAGTTGGCACCCGGCACGTCAACTTTGGACGCGTAGCCGTACGTCCGCACACTGCCATCCATGAAGGCCACGTTCGCCGAATCACTGTGGCGAAAATGGACGTTTGGGAAATTGTTCGAAGGAGGTTCCAACAGCCAGGTTTCTTCGAAACTGAAGGTCGGAGGCGCGAAAGACACAGCCTTTACCTGCGCGGCATCGGCGAAGGCGACGGTTTGAGTGATCTGTGTGAGATCCCGAAACCGTCGAGTGAGTGGTTCACTGCTCAGCGTGGCCGAATACGTCGGCGGTGGGTAGTCGACGCCACTGGCCCGCGAAAGGAAGTACCCATTAAATCCAAATCCCGATGCGGGGCGCCCAAAGGCGACGTTATCCATTTGGTCGGGTCCAAAGTTGGGGCACTGGAATGCCTGCCAGTTCGTTTCCATGAACGGTGCCAGTGGCCCGGCAGGGAAGTCGAGTCGGTCTGTCGGATCGGGTTCGTCATAGTCGATCACTCCAAACCAGAACTGAGCGGTCCCCTGATTTCCGCTGAACGTACCGAGGTAGTTGAGTCGCTCCTGATCCTCAATGACATACGGCACAAACTGTCCGCGATAGACATCGGCGTAGTTGTGCATCGCCAGGGTGATCTGTTTGAGCCGACTGCGACACTGAGTGCGGCGAGCCGCCTCCCGAGCCTGTTGAACGGCTGGCAGCAGCAAACCGATGAGAATCGCGATGATCGCGATCACGACCAGCAATTCGATGAGTGTGAAGGCTCGGCGTGGAGCCAATGAACGACAGCGCATGTTTCTTCTCCGTTGGAAAACCGGGAGGAGAAGCAATACCGGGGAGCTGGCTCATACGCACAAGTCCGGCGCAGGAACAGTCGCCGATACCACCTTTCCGCGAAGGGATATCAACACTGGTCAAGGCAGGTCTTCTGGCTTCCGGATCATCCAGTGGATCGCCCTTCCCGTTGATCGAAGCCAGTTTGGCCATTTGATCAACAGTGGATTTGCGATTCTGTCCCCGGTTACAGCGGCGGGACCGCGACGGACTTGCACCGTCTTCCCTTTTCATTCGCTCCATCGATTCCTGGTGGGGAATCGCAGCGAACACCTTCACCACGAAGCCGCGAGTCAACGCGACGCGTACTTCAGCTTCTGACAGCAGACTACCTGCGGGGAATCTGTTTGCAATGCGGATCTCGAATTGAATCGATGATTCCGAACCATAGAATCGCAAGTGCTGACAGACACCACCAATGCTATCCGACTACGTTGAGCCATCCATGCAGGAAGCCATCCGCAAAGCCACCACACTGATTGAAGCCCTGGGCTGGATCCAGCGTTTTCGGGGCCGCTTTGTCGTGGTGAAACTCGGCGGCAGCACGCTCAACGACAGCGATGCCGTGGAAAGTCTGCTGACCGATGTTGTGTTCATGTCCACTGTCGGGATGAAACCGATACTGGTTCACGGTGGAGGCAGTGCCATCAGCCAGGCGATGGCCGACGCGGGAATTGAGCCTCGATTTGTGGAGGGTCGTCGCCATACGGATTCGGCGACTCTGGAAATCGCATCACGGGTACTCGTCAATGAAATCTGTCCATCCATCGTGGACCGAATTCGGGAACTGGGTGCCCGTGCGACCGGCATTCACTTTGGTTCCGAAAATGCCATGACGGCGAAGCCATTAAAGGTCACGTCAGCCGATGGTACGGAATCTGACCTCGGGCACGTGGGCCACGTTCATCACGTCGATCGTGATCTGCTGGGCCGAATCTGTTCCACCGGCACAATACCGGTCCTCCCGAGCATCGCCCTGGACGAGAACGGGCACCGCCTGAACGTCAACGCCGACACCGCCGCTGCTGCAGTCGCTCGGGCGATTGACGCAGAAAAACTGGTCTTCCTGAGTGATATACCGGGAATTTTGACGGACGTGGCCGATCCATCGTCTCGACTCTCACATATCAAGGCGGATGAGGTTCGGGATCTGATTTCTGACGGTACAATTGCGGGTGGAATGGTTCCGAAAGTGCAGGCGGCTCTCGACGCCCTCACAGCAGGAGTTCGCAAAGTTCACATTGTGGATGCCGGGATGCCACATTCGGTCCTCCTGGAGATCTATTCTGACACAGGTGTGGGAACCGAAATTGTCGGTTAGTGTCTCGACCGAACATTACTTTCAGGAAACAGACGTCGCAGTCGTCACCTCGAAGCATCGCACAGGGAAGCAACATGGAAACGATGGCATCACTCAGCAGCCAGGACACGATCGAGTTATTCGATCAATACGTTATCCCCAATTACACTCGCTATCCGGTCTCACTGGTCGAAGGTCAGGGGTCGTGGGTCAGCGATGCGGAAGGTCGCCGCTTCCTGGACCTGTTTCCCGGCTGGGGATGCAACATCCTCGGATACTCTCCGCCTGCCGTGGTGGAAGCCATTCAGGAACAGGCGGCTCGCTTGATTCACGTGCCGAATACCTGGTACATCGAACAGCAGGGCCGCTTTGCGGAATTCCTCTGCTCACGAAGTTTCGGAAAAGCATTCTTCTGTAACAGTGGGGCGGAAGCCAACGAAGCAGCTATCAAGCTCGCCCGGCTGCATGGTTCGTCGAAGGATCGTCATCGCATCATCACCTTTGAACGAGGTTTTCATGGCCGAACGCTCGGCGCCCTGACTGCGACCGCTCAACCGAAGTACCACGAAGGACTCGGTCCGCTGATGGCGGGATTCCGGTACGCTCCGATGGATGACCTGGACGCCGTATCGGAACTTGTCGACAACCAGACCTGTGCCATCATGATTGAACCCATACAGGGCGAGGGCGGTGTTCGAATCCCAAACCCTGATTTCCTGCACGGGCTTCGCGATCTTTGCGATGACAATGACCTGCTGCTGATCTTCGACGAAGTTCAGACCGGAATGGGCCGCACGGGGACATGGTTTGGCTACCAGCAAACCGGCGTCACACCAGACATTATCACCATGGCCAAAGGCCTCGCAGGTGGAGTTGCGTGCGGTGCGATGATCGCTCAGGAAGAAATCGCAGGAGACCTGCGCCCAGGCATGCATGCCAGCACCTTCGGAGGCAACTCGTTGGCAATGGCAGCCGGACTGGCCACAGGAACAACGATCGAACAGGAAGACCTGCTTCAACATGTGACGGGCAACGCCGACCACGTCCGCGATCGCCTTCTGAAGCTTCAGGATGAGCTTTCGATCATCCGCGAAGTCCGAGTCTGCGGAATGATGATTGGGATTGAGCTGAGTATCCCGTCCGGGCCCGCTGTTGGACTCTGTATGGAACGAGGCGTCCTGGTCAATGCGACCCAGGACACCGTTGTTCGCCTGTTGCCTGCGTTAAATATCCGTCGAGACGATCTGAATCAGGGGCTGGATGCGGTAACGGAGGCCCTGAAACAAATGGCAGAACAGGCTGCTGAAGAATAGACTTTTCGGGATCGCGGGCGGCTTTGCTCAAACGCTTCAAGACAATCTGATTCGTCATACAGTGAGAGAGTCATCTCATGAGTGAAACCGAAACACGCACACAGTCCGCTGAGACGATGGACGTCCATTCGCAGGTGGTCGGACCGATTGAATCCATGTCTTTTCTGGAGCAGTCCCTGCTGTTCGCAGAACTGTCGTCACTGTCCTACTACGATCCCGGCTACGTCGAAGGTCCGCTGCTTGAGCTTGGGTTTACGGAATCTCATTTTTTTGACAGAGATGGTGCTCAGGCGTGGATTTTCAGGAATGAAGTTGATTGTGTCGTGTCCTGCCGAGGAACCGAACCTCACGAGTGGAATGACATCAAAGCCGATGTGAACGCAGTCGCCGTCGTGACTGAGACGTTTGGACGAGTTCACCGAGGTTTCAATGCGGAGGTCGATGATCTTTGGCCGCGACTCGAAAATGCACTGCATAATAACGATCGGACGTTGTGGTTTACGGGGCACTCCCTGGGCGGTGCCATGGCCACCATTTGTGCGGGGCGGTGTTTCCTGTCTGAAATCGAGTCGCTGCCTTACGCGCTGTTCACCTACGGGAGTCCGCGAGTCGGGGACAAGCGATTTGTGAATTTCGTCGAACTTAATCACACGAGATGGGTCAATAACAATGACCTTGTGACACGTGTTCCTCCTGCATGGATGGGATACCGTCATTCCGGACAGGAAATGTACCTCGATCGGTACGGAAAGATGAGGAAGCTTACGGGCTGGATGCGTTCGCGCGACCGCCTCAAAGGTTTCCTGGCCGCCTTGCTGCGATTCAGGATCGACCACTTCTCCGATCATTCAGTTGACCGGTACATCGAATACATTCGCAACGCGCTGCAGGAACACGAGACTTCTCCAGACTTATGAGACGAGTTCATCTGTACCTGGCTGCTCTGGCATTTGCAGCATTTCTGGGGACCGGGTACCACATGAGAACCCTGTTCACGGAGACCTGGGCTGGCGGTGACGCTCAACGATTTATGCATCGATCGGCTCACATCTATATCCTGTTTTCGGCGTTGATGAATGCAATGGCAGGACTCCTTTACCGGCCGTTCCAGGGATGGAGAAAAGCAGTTCAGGCGCTCACTTCGATTGCGTTGCTGGTGGTGCCGTTCCTGTTTGTCCTCGCATTCTTCGTGGAACAGCCTGCCGAAGGCCGGAAGCGGCCTTATGTGCTGCCGGCCGTCGCTCTGTGTCTCGTCAGTGTGGGAGCTCTTACGACTGTCCATTGCCTGCCGAACCATTCAGAATCCTGAGCGGAGCATTCCGCACACCGGACACTTCGCCGCAGTGCAATCCGGGCCAGATCGACTATAGTGGGGCCTGTCCCCGCACTCCGACGGTGTGGTGTCCCCGGCATTTTCCTTCAAACCACTGTGGTTGAAGAATAGAGCAAGTGAATTGCAATGGCTAAGAATGTTCTCGGCGGTGACTTGATTGTTTGTTCGTCCGATCCGATGACCGGATTCTTCCGCAACGGTAAATGCGATACGTGCGGTGACGACACCGGGATGCACACGGTCTGCGCCGTCATGACAGCCGACTTCCTCGAATTCTCCAAAGAAGCGGGCAATGATCTGTCAACACCGCGACCGGAATACGAGTTTTCAGGACTTGAACCCGGTGACCGATGGTGCCTTTGCCTGCCTCGCTGGATTGAAGCACTGGAAGCAGGGATGGCGCCTCAGATTGTCCTGCAGGCAACGCACATGTCGGCAATTGAATTTCTCTCGATGGAAACGCTCGTCGAATATGCGGTCGATGCGGACGCCGTTGAGTGACGTCTGTCGGTTACTGGTTCTTCCTCATTATGTCACAGCACCGCATCTACCTCGACAATAATGCCACCACTCGGATGCTTCCGTCCGTTGAGAAGGTAATGGCAGATGCCTGGCGAACAGCCTTTGCCAATCCCGGAAGCCAGCACAGCTTCGGCCGTGAGGCTCGCAATCTTCTCAACTCGTCACGCGATACCGTCGCCGAAGTACTCCACTGTGAACCATCCGAAGTCATCTTTACGAGTGGTGGGACGGAGTCGATCAACGCCGCAATTCATGGACTCACTGCCGGTCGACGTGGAGTGATCGCTACCACCGCTGGCGAACATCCGGCGACGACAGCATCCTGCGCCCGAGCCGCCGAAGGGGGCCTGCGAACCGTTACGATGCCCGTCAATCGCAACGGATTGCTGTGTGACGAAGAACTCGACCAGCTCCCGTGGGATGAAATCAAACTGGTCGTGGTGATTCTCGCTCACAATGAAACAGGCGTCATTCAGGATCTCGATCACATCGGTGAACTCTGCGAGCAGTATCGAGTTCCTTTGCTGCTGGATGCAGTTCAGGCGGTTGGAAAGATTGCCGTGGACTTTCGAGCCACCAGAGCGACAGCGCTTGCATTCGGGGCTCACAAGTTTCATGGTCCGCGAGGAATCGGTGGGCTGCTGCTGCGTGAGGGTGTTAAGCTGATGCCATTTCTCGAAGGGGGCCATCAGGAAAGTGGTCGTCGAGCGGGCACAGAACCAGTGCCGCTGATTGCCGGGATGGCAGAGGCACTCCGAAATTTCCACGAATCACAGGGCGATCATGTCGAGTCCGTGACAGGCCTGCGGAACGAATTGCAGAAGCTGCTTGCGGAAGGGGCATCTCCCGTCGTTGTTCATGGAACCGACGCCGAACGTCTGCCGAACACGCTGTCGATCGCGTTTCCGGGATTGTCCGGCGAAGCCATGCTGGTGAATTTCGACCTGGAGGGCATTGCCTGTTCTCTCGGCAGCACCTGCGCGAGCGGCTCGGCGGAACCAGCGCCGGCCCTTCTGGCGATGGGTGTCGATCCCGACGTCTGCATGGCGTCGGTTCGCTTCTCAGTCAGCTGCCTCAACACACAAGAAGAAGTTCAGGAGGCGGCCCGACGCATTTGTGAGGTCGTTCGGCGGATGCGATCAACGAGTCGCTGAGACGCCTCTGGTCGCTGCAGCACGCCCTGCGACGCGTGGAGTCGTCAGGTCGATCTTTCCCATCAACGCTCGGGTGCCGTTTCTGACGATCTGGAACGACAGATGTTTCATCTCGTTGAGGCGATCAGCACCCAGGACGAATTTCAGGTTGGCTTCGCCCAGTGTTTCATAGCCATCCAGTCCTACCAGGACGTCACCGTTCCGCAGGCCGTAACGGGCTCCTCGACTTCCACTGCGAACGAACAGAATCTTCATCCCGCCATTGTATCGCCCCGGAAGCTGTCGTCGCTCACGGTCAGTCAGGGTTGCCAGCCGGATTCCCAGTTCCTGCCACGCCTGATCTACTCCGGACAAGGTCTTATTTTTCACTGGAGGCATGGTGTCATTTGCTGCGATAGACGCCGAACGAATCGCGGCCGTTCTGTTGCTGGGGGGAGCCGTCGACATTTTCAGTTGCAGAGTCAACTCTTCGCCGCCTCGCTCGACATTGACTGCCACTTCCGTTCCCTGAGGGAGGTCCAGCAGCGAGCGTTCCCAGTCTGCACCATCTTCGACTCGAATGTCTCGCACGCTACGAATGATGTCTCCGGGTTCCAGGCCACAGTTGTCGGCGGGACTCGCCGGCAACACCCGATCCACAACGAGATGCTGGTTGTTTGGTGTGTTCATATCGCGGCCGATCAGGCCGTGAATGCGACCGTTCCTTCGCTGAGTGCTCATGATTCGGGCGATCACCCGTCGTGCGTCATCTATGGGAATCGCAAATCCGATTCTTTGAGCTCCCGCTCGAATCGCCACGTTGATGCCAATGATTTCACCGTCAAGATTCAGCAGTGGTCCGCCGCTGTTGCCTGGATTGATACTCGCATCAGTCTGGATGAGATTCTCATACGACTGCGTCTCATCGACTTCGACGTCGCGTGACACAGCACTGACGATGCCGGCTGTCACCGTGTGCTCGTATCCAAAGGCGTTGCCGACCGCAAAGACCTGCTCGGCGAGCATGAGGTCGGAGGATGTTCCCATGGACATTACCTTCATCGGTTCTGATGTGTGAACCTTCAGGATGGCCAGATCGTGCTTCGTATCAAAGTCAACCACTTCAGCGGTGTATGTTTCGCCTTCTTCCTGAGTCACGATAATCTGTTCGACTTCGTGAATCACGTGACAGTTCGTCACGATATAGCCACGTTCGTCGATGACGATTCCCGTACCCATGCCGGTGACTTTACGTTCCTTCTGAGGAAGGAACCGCGCTTCGCGATCGTCTGTAGCCGACTTTTCCGTGTGGATATTGACGATCGCTCCACGGCACTCGCGTACAGCTCGCACCAGAGGAGTCTCACGGACACTGTTTTCAGCACCGTGGGCCAGCGGTAGGCACGTGAGCAGGACTGCATTGAAGCAGACCAATCGGGCGAAACTTGCCGGCATGCAGCACCTGTGCCTTTGAGACGAGGCATCCGGACGTTGTGAAAGCGACTGCTGTGATCCGCCTGGAAGAATGGAAATCTGCCAGAGGAGCCTCGCAGCGAATGAGTGCCGGCGAGTCCCGCGGATTCTGCAAATCGCAGAAAGATCAACGTCTGAATCATTCAGAGAGAAACGAACCAATGTCAGGATCGAGCATCGGTTGCCCCGGTTTTGGCGCTTGAACGACCGGTTTTGCACGTCGCAAAGTTTACCTCGCTGGAACGATGTGATTTTGGGTAAGATATGACTGCAGACTTGCGGAATGGCGGTCGCATCTATGGAATGGGTCTGCAGATGCTCAAGCAACGTCGCCGGAATGCTGTGTGTCTGTGGACTTAACATTCATCGAATTCGAATTCACAGGTGGAACTCGGCAGTTATCGCCCTTCATTGCAGTCCAGACGGGACGTTTGACCAACAGACACTAGCTTTCTCCAATTGGATTCAAGAGGACACAGCAACCAGAATCAGCAGGCGGCGGAAGTTGCTGGTTGGCTTCGACCAACAGGGCCGGAACAATGACAGACGACAACATGCTTGTATCTCGTGCTCGATCGCTGCTTAAAGCGAAAGATGTTGCAGGCGCCATCAAACTGCTGCAGCAGGGAACTGAAGGCGACTCGACAGATCGTGCCGCGCTGGAAATGCTTGGAGTCGTCGCATTTCGAACGAAGCGGTACGACGCAGCGCAGGCGGCATTTCGTCAGCTAACGCGTCTGGATCCTCGCGACCCTGGAGCATGGGTTAACCTTGGTGCCGTCCTGAATGTCCAGCAGGACTACAAAGGTGCCAGCGACGCACTGCGCAAGGCGATCCAGCGCGACAAAAAGAACTCCGTGGCCTACTACAACCTGGCAATCGCCCAGAAGGCACTCAATCAACCTCGCATGGCCATTTCAGCTTATGAAGAATGCCTGCGGCTTGAACCCTCCAACATCGAAGCCACCATCAACCTGGCCAACCTGTTGCTCGGCGAGTCAAAGTTCTCCAAGGCTGCGAAAGTGATAAAGGCCGGACTGGAACATTCACCCGGCGCTGCCAAGCTGCAACGTCTGCTGAAGAAAGCAGAGGCAGGTGTTCAGGGCAGCCGGATTGAAGTTTCTCCGTTCGGTCGACTGGTGAACGAGGATGAACTCGCCGAACGTCAAAAACTCCTCCGGAAACGGGAACTGACACGTGCCCAGCGGAATCACGAACGAGAGTTCATGCGTGAGGCCGTGCGGGACCTGCGTCATACCGTGCGACCAATCGTTCCCCTGTTGCACGATGCGTTGCCAAAACACATGCATAATCTGCACATGTCGGTCTTTCAACAGGATGCCAGGTACGATGGCTTCACTGCGTATGACGGTCTGGTTTCCACAATGAATGAGCTGGCGGCAGGATTTGAGACCATTTCCGAAGGGATCGAATCAGTTCGTGCCCAGCTGAAAAAGACGGACCCTGGACTCTAGCATGTCAAACCAGTCTGAATCTGATCGCCTGTTTGGTGTTTTGAATCTGCATAAACCAGCCGAAGTGACGTCACGAGATGTCGTCAACACCGTGCAGCGTCTGGTTCGACCGGGCAAAGTGGGACACGCTGGAACACTGGATCCGATGGCGACTGGTGTCCTGCTCGTTTGTGTCGGCCCGGCAACGCGACTCGTATCGATTCTGCAGCAGGCGCCAAAAACGTATCTGGCTGAGTTTCGACTCGGTCAGCGGAGCGACACGGATGACGCAACGGGGCAGGTGGAAGAAACTCCCAACATTTCACCAATCGCCGTCGATCGCATCGAGGCTGCAGTTGCGGATTTCGTCGGAGTGATCGAACAAACTCCGCCGGCCTATTCGGCTGTCAAGATCGATGGCCGGCGTGCCTATACACTGGCTCGTCAGGGACAGGACGTGGAACTCAAGTCGAGGCCTGTGCGGATCGACTCGATCGATATCGTAAGCTACGACTGGCCCCTGCTATGCGTGACGATTCAATGTGGGTCCGGGACCTACGTCCGATCCATCGCTCGCGATCTTGGCGAGAAACTGGGTTGCGGTGGACTGATGACAAGCCTCGTTCGAACGGCAATCGGCGATTTCCGTCTGCAGGATGCAGTGGATCCGCCAGCCCTGAACGAACACAACATCGCTCAGTCGGTGCTGCCAGCTGTTCGAGTCGTCGGCCATGTGTCGGAGTACCGCTGCTCGGAAGACGAACAGGTAATTGTGGCTCGCGGAGGAGCATTTGATCTGCACAAACCACAACTCAACCGGAAGACAATCCAGGCAGACCGCCCTGCCGACTCGGAATCGATCTCCAAAGCCCCTCCCGTCGCTCTCGTGTCAGCGTGTGGCACGGAACTCCTGGCACTTGGGGAAATCCGCAGACAAGGCCGCAGAATTCAACCGCGAACAGTATTCATTGCACGTCCGTGAACAGGCGCGGCGCCGTCAGGGAATGAAGGATGTGTGTTCATCCACTGACAGGCAGAATTCAGCGATGAGCTTCGCCGCATACTCAAGGTCCGATTCCTGAACAACCTCGACCGGGCTGTGCATGTACCGGTTGGGGATCGTGACCAGCCCCGTCGCACAACCACCTCGGCTGATCTGAATGGTTGCCGCATCATTGCTGGCTGGTCTGGCAAGCGCGTTGATCTGAATGGGGATGCCGTGTTCGCTGGCACGTGAACGGAGCAGATCAACCACACGTGGATTCGCATTCGCGCCGCGAACAACCACGGGGCCACCGCCGATGGTGATCTGTCCGTGTTCATTCTGATCGATCCCGGGGCAGTCGGTGGCATGAGTGACATCGACGGCGATGGCCACGTGAGGATTCACGTTGTAGGCACTCGTTGTCGCACCTCGGAGGCCGATCTCTTCCTGCACCGATGAGACGGCCGTCACGGCCGCATTCGGTTTGGCTTCATGGACGAGTCGGAGAGCCGTGAAAATCACCCACACACCGACGCGATCATCCATCGCCGTCCCCGACAGACGACCGTTCCGCAACTCGCGAAGCGCGGGTTCCGGAGTGACCGAATCCCCGACACTGACCACCTCTGCTGTTTCTTCTGCGGAATTTGATCCGATGTCGATCCAAAGTTCACTGATTGACGGGACAGTCTTTCGTTCCGCTTCCTTCAGCAGATGGATCGGCTTTCGGGCGATGACGCCGGGAACAACTCCGTCATGAGTATGCACCAGCATTCGCTGGCCAAGCAGAATCTGCATGTCCCACCCACCAACCGGATTCACTCGAAGGAATCCCTGTTCGTCGATGTGTTTGACGATCAGCCCGATCTGGTCGCAGTGAGCATCCAGCAGAATCCTCGGTGTTCCCATTTCGTTGACGGTACTCAACACATTGCCATGTACGTCGGTCCATGTTTCATCTGCGAATGGAGACGCATACTCGCGGACAACTTCCTGAATATCCTGTTCGAACCCGGATGTCCCTGGCGTGGCAAGGAGTTCCTTAAGAAATGAATCCGGCATGGTTGCCTCCCGTTAACTGTCTGAAGCAATGACACCTGTTTGAGCGATCATCGAAGTGCGCATTGGTATTGTCTCAGTTCACCTTGCGATGGCAAACGCACCACGGCCTTGAAATCCCGACAGCCACCGCCGGGAAGCACGCTGCCTGTCACAGAGAAGGCATCCGAAACGAATCTGAACACAACACCATATGCTGTTTCCGTCGTGAACGAAGAAAGGGTTCGCCGACAGATACGCCGACGAACCCTTCTGAAATGGAGGCGGGGGGAATGCAACCGGAACGCAGAATACCCTTGTTTTCAAGGATTTCTCAACACCTCTGATCGCTTGTGGCACCCCTGTGACTACCGTTGTGGCACCCATTGTGGCCCCAATTTCGATCCCCTTTAGGATGGCTACATTGAGCCTCCGTCATTCGGAAGAATTCTTGCAGCAGCGGATAATGAAAAAGTGATGACCACAAACGGGGTGACGAATACAACTCCCGTTTGTGGTCATCGTGGCTGACAGGCTTTTCAGTCCTCTGAAATCAGTCCATCTCGCTTCGCTTCCTTCAACCGGCGATAGAATGCCTGCTGAGACTTACGAGTTCGTTCTTTCCATTCTTCGATTCTCGACTGTCGGTCGTCGAAGTTGAAGTAGATGTCGGCAGCGATTCGGCGTTCCGATTCCATCTGCTCGGCACGGCTCAAGTCGTGAGTCGGATGTTGGAGTTCAACTAGCTGCTGCTCCAGATTGGAGACAATCAAGTCTTTCCAGTGCGACTCCGACTTCTCAGCCTTCCACAATCCATAGTCCTTCATGGCCTTGTCAACGAACAAGCGGACGCTCAAGCGAACATCTCGCTTCTCGCATTCGGACACGAGGTAACGAAGCACTTCAAGGCACTCCTTGGGAGTTCTCCCGTCCACACCATTCTTGGCGATGTGCTCGCAAAGTGCGATCAACTGGTCTTGGGTCGGATCAAACTTCAGCGTGAAGACTCGATCCGCCACCGCTTTGATCACTTCATCTTTGTGATCGTCGAGGGACAGGTTACTGATGGCGATGATGCCCCCTGTGAAATCGACACGTCGGTCACTGCGGGCAGTCTTGTGACGGACCCAGCGGACACCCGTATCATCGGGGGAATTACCGAGTGCCGCCAACAGAATTTGTTTCGCCTTCTCATCCTTGAAGATGGAGGACACATCATCGAGGACGATGACTCGATCTCGATTCTCTGAGATCAAGTCAAACAATCCGATTGGTGCGAGGTGACCATTGGAATACTCAAAGTTCACACCAAGGTCTCTCAGCGTCGTGCAGACCGAGTATGTCTTTGACACCCCTGCTGCTCCGTAAAGGTAGAAACCCGTAGACTGCTTGTTGACGACGCCCCGAACACGATCCTTGATGATCTTCGTTTGTCGCATCAGTTCATCGTAGGCACTCGTCGTCGCAGTCTGTCCGGCAGATGGTGTCTGCTGAGTTGGCGGTTTCTTGCCCGTCCTTTTCACCTGTTTCTGGACTGGCCGTTTGGACGTGCTTCGGGTCGTTTTCTTTGGGGTTCGCTTGGCCGTCTTCTTGACGGGTCGTTTCTTGGAGGTGCGGTTCGTGGACTGCCTCTTCGACGATTTCTTAACCATGAGCGAGACTCGCTTTCGTTGTCTGACCTTCTCAGTTTGGCGAGCCGCCGAATGTGAGAAGGTGAGAAGATGAGAATGTGACGCCCCGACAACCGGAGCGGCGAGTTCGCCTACAAGGTGTCCCTATTTGCTCCCCCACTGGAATCGACCCAAACGACAGGAATCGTTGTGTCAGACTTCACTTACGACTAAAAGATAAAGGTGAACATAACTCGGACATTCGCAAAGATCACATCAAAGATGGCACAAGACGCTGCGAGCAATCAGGCGAGACGTGAGCGATTCTCGATGAACGCTCGGACTCGGCTTGCGACTTCGGGACACACGATCAAGAGCCTGTCAGAAGCAGCCGGGCTACCCTATGGCCTTTGTCGTCGATGGGTCACTGACGGCATCACTCACACAACAAAAGGCAACAAGGAGAACCTCACTGCCTTTGCAAAAGCCCTTGGGTGTCCGGTTGCCGACCTGTGGAGTGACTGGATGCAGAGTCGGCATTACGAAGAAATGCTGACCGAGCTTCGTCACGCACTTCGACAGTGCCAGATGCACGGAGGCACACTGTTCATGAAGTCCAAAACAATCGAGTTTCAGATTCGAGATTTCATCAAGGAGGTCGAGGTGGAAATCAACCACCGGGAATACGGCTCGGGACTGAGTTCCCAGACGCTCGACGACTACTTCCGCAGCCGGTCCTCTCAGTGACCCGACTATCCCGATAAAGAAACCCGTCACGAACTGGCCGTGACGGGAAGAGCGAATCGGAATCCCGACCGTCCTTGAATTGCCTTACGAAAAATCGTGCCAGCGGCACTACCATAAGGCATGAACTTCTTCAGCATTATAGTAGGGTCACAGCAATCAGAAATTGCAGATCGAACGACTGATTTTCAAGATTTGGCGTCAGCGACGTTTCTGGCGATGTCCCCATACGTCTCGCTCACTCACTGGGGCCGGGACAAGCGGTGGACGATTCCCAAGGCATATCACGTCGCACGAGCCAAGTGGTGTGATGCCAAAAAACGAGGTGTCGAGAAACCTCGTGTCACAGTGACCGATCAATTTGGGAACCCGTTCTATGACTGGAACGGGAACGCTCTGGCTTTCCAATACTGGAGACACTTCACGTCCCGGCGTTACTCGTCTTCACACGTCGAGAGGGCCTTGAATGGACAGGAGACTCACTACTACACGAGTTATCATGGATACGGTAGGCGGCTCGTGTATCTCGATATCGACGCCCATAACCAATGTCAGAAGCCTCATCTCCCTCAAGCTATCGAGTTCCTGAACCGTCTTCTGAAGGGAGCCTTCGGACGCAAAGGAGAGGGTGGTCACAACCAATGGATCAAGCTGAAGGACGTGCCCAATCGGGATTACAACGAAGCGTTGTCACGATTGGAACGGGCCATCGTCGCACTGGCCGAGAAGGATGGTCAGGTCTGCTCATTTGAAGTGAAGGGCAAGTCGGTCACCAACTCGATCAAGACGTTCGATGATACTCGTTGCCACTTGGCGAAGTTGCCGTATCACAACCATGACGGTCGGCAATGGTCATGGGAGATGCTTGAAGAATGGAATGATAAGCCAGATGTTCCTTGGACCCGATTCGTTCAGTGGATCAAGGAGTTGGAATTTCTCGCTTATGGTGAAGGTGAGGTTCCAAGTGCCGACGTTGATGTGATGACCGGGGAGGTTGAGGAGCGAGTGCCTGTTGAACTTCCCTCATTCCCGGCAGGAATGTCACTGGATGATATCCGGGATATTCCTGACGCTTGGATTCGTGACGGGTTGTTTGCCAAATGGGCTGCCCGGCAAAACCAGCAACCGCTTACTGCCGAGCAGTTGTTGATGTTGGATCGTGAACACGAAATCTATCATGGCGAATGGGCAGATGGTCTCGGAGAGAGGATGAGACGATACAAAGCCATCGCTCCGCACGTCGCTCGTGGCTTCGACTCTGCCAAGTGCGGCAAGCCCAGCCAGCGTCCACGTCTTGATGCTGCATTAACGAAGTGGAGATCAAGGCTCCTGCCGAGCGTGTCGATTGGCTACCACAGTGGTCGAAGGATGACTGTGATGAGGCGAGTCCTGATTGGTCTGTTGGCGATCATCGAAGCGGCGAGTCAGAACAACGGCGATTGTCCTCGTGAGTCCATTGAAGGTTGGTGGAAAGAATTATCTGACGACCATCTCATGCCGAGATGGTCCAACGAACTCTACCTGTCTGCTCGTGATGTCTTGGTCCGGTTGAAACTGATTGTGATCGACCATGACAGGTATCAGTTTGTTCCTGATGCGAAGGGACGGTGCAAAGGAATCTGGGTCACGGAAGATGATTCACCAGTCGGTGAACGTCATTACTGCTATCCCACCTTTTCTTTTGACACTCACACCCACTTGTATAAGGGTTATGTTGTAACTCCTTCCTCGAATCAGGACGCTGGATCACGATTGTCCGGGGTTCCACCCCCTCCTCTGTCACATCGGCCACACGACAACTTCTCAACGTCGATTTGAGTCGTCCGACAGGCACTCAACTGCGGGGAAGGTGCGTCTACACCTCTGCCGATTTCTCAGTTTCTCACTTTCTCACGTTCCAAATGCGTCACAGATCAAAACGAGAATGTGAGAAACTTCCTTCTGACAATGCCACCAGCATTTCGCTCCTCTCCCCTCCTCGCCTCACACCGTTCGCAGGGACACCCGCTACACCTTCCGATTCTTTCTGAACCCGGAGGTAAAGCATGTCGATTCCCGTTCTTTCTCTCATCCCCCGTGGGTGTCCTGACCATCCTCGGTTCATCCTTGCTGATCTGCAACGAGGTTTCTGGACCGGCAATAGCTGGAGCGATGACGAACACGAGGGCCTGCTCTTCGCCACGGAACGAGATGCTGGCCGAGTCGCCGTCGAGATTCTTTCAGCGGCGACCAAGGACATGCCCGTCTACTCCTTCACGGCACCTATCGAGCTTGAGGTCAGAAGCAACCATCCACCCGATCTGCAAGGACTCATGCTCTGGTTGATGCGTGCCGCTCGGCTCTACGTCGATTACCAGCAGACAGGTCTCACTGACGGAACGGCGATGCTCTCGATTGATTGGACCAAACTGGTGCCGGTCAAGAAACCTGATCTTCCATGACATTCGTTGCCTGACATCTCCACTGCACGGTATTCTGTTGGTGAACTCCCGATTCATCTGGAGTTCAACGCACGATGTTCACGGAGCAATTTATGAAATGATCGGTCGCTGTGCGGCCATGTTGACAATCTGATTGACGTGCGAACGTCAAGTTCTGCTTCCCTCAAAACCGCCAACCTGAGTCCTCGGACTCATGGATCACAAGAAGCAGTGCTTGGTGGACGCTCCCGAAATGGGGGCGTCGGCCTTGTGCTGTTCTTGTGGCCCTTTGGCGGGGGTTGAGGGGGCGGCCTTGTGTCGGCGTCCTCTTTTTATTGCGGTGACACAATGCCTCGCCAACTGACTCTTTGACCCTCTTCGTCAGTTGGTATCGCTTGGTGTAGTAGCAAGACAACTCGAACATCACGAAAGGGCCGAATCGATGGCAACTGAATGGTACGTGGAGCGGAATGGTGAGAAACGTGGGCCAATGTCTGGGTCGAAACTCAAGAAGCTGGCGACGGCGGGAAAGATTCGCCCAGATGATCTCGTTTTCAAGGGACATGAAGGCAAGGCCCGCTCTGCAAGTGCGATACCCGGTCTGTTTAATGATGACCATGCGATGTCCACGGCGAAGCCGTCCAACGATGGCCCAGAACCAAATCACACATCGGAACCAGACGCCATCGAGAATCGACCACAAGCGGAATCCGGCATCGTAAGTCGTGCCAGAGAGTCGGCAAAGGACATTGCTGCACTCACTGCGAAACAGGCCCGTCTCAAGAAACTTCAATTCGTCGATTTAGCATCAGCGGATCACGCCATTGGTGTCAGGGCATTAGAACTCCGCATTGACGAGGATACCTTTGGTGATCGTTACGAGGAGATCGCCCAGATCGATGACCGCATCTCCGAATTGCAAGAGGTAAAACAACCTGATTCACCAGAAACGATTTCGGATCGACTCAAGCGTGCTGGTCAAAAGACGGCGACTTTGGCACGAATCGAGAAGCTCGCTTCCCAGCGAAAGAAACTCGTCTCGAATCTCGGAACATCTGTTCGTGCCGACGCTGCCTCACAACAAGATGACAATCTGCGGAACAGCATTGGTCATGCTGCAAACTTGCAGAATGAAATCCATCAACTCAATGACGAGATACAGAATCTCGGTCAAAAGAAAAGTCTCTTCGGGAAAACACGAACGGTTGCACTTTCAGTCGGTGCTGTTGGCGTGATTGTCCTTCTGGCATGGGGCATGAATTCGTTTTTCGGAGGGAATGCCGCAGAAGAACGTATAGCAACCGTCAATGGCATGCTTGCTGACTCATTGTCTTCCATCGAAGACGAGCATCAGGAGTTAGCTCGCAAATCTCAGGAGATCGCTCGACAACTAGAAACCGAAAGGCTGGAAGCCAGTAAGCGAGAAGAGCTACTGGCTGCTCAACGTGAGGTCGAACTTAAACAGGCTCGCCTAGAGAGAGAACGAGCCAATCGTGCAATGTTGGAGGAGCAAGCACAGCAAGAAGCCGAACGCATGAGAGAATCAACTCTACAGGAGGAAGAAGAACAAGCGAATCGACAAGATTTTGCCCAGAGGCTTTTCACTGGATTCAGCCTCGATCCGAATACTAACGTCACCCTTTCCGATTCACTCAAACAGTCAGGAGCGACTGTCGAGTTGCGGGGGCGGAAATACACGACTCTCCAGTCATTGCAACAGTCAAAGAACTGGCTCGGCATGGTCAATTTCTTCGCAGAAGGCCGCTATCCTCGCTACAACGCATTTCCCGCCGTTTCGACGATCCAAAGGTCGTTCCAACAAGGATGCAATGACCTAGAGATGCGACTGCTCGTCAAAACGAATCGAGAATTCGAGCCCTACGCATATCAATTCCCAAACCTTTGCCTAGTCACCTTCTCACTGAGCGTCGATCAAACATACTCTTACACCTCTTCTCTCGATGTCGAACGCATAACAGATCGTCACCCTGACGGAATCGGATACCTGCATCGTTGGAGTCCGCTAGATGGATTGAGCATCGTTTTTGTTGCCAAGAACAGATCAGACATTGAACATGTCGGGGATTTGAGGAGAGCGTTGGCCGAGTTCCATGACACACTTTATGAGAAGGAACGTCTCGGAGAGATCGATGAGAAAACGAGAAAAGTCAGGTTTCTCGCAGAGTTGTCACGGGTCTACAACGACGTGCTGATCTGGGCAAGAAAGCATTAGGCGAATCGGCGAGTGATCTTGCTGATCAAGCAACACCAAGAACCATCAGACTCCATCTCACAGCTTCGTGACCGAGTTTGTGATCATGTGGTTGCTGACTGGTCACCACAAGTATCCAACGGGCTTGGTGACCTCGGTTGAGTTGTCAGGAACGCCGGTAATGCTGAGTGAAGTTACTCCAACTCTGTTTCCTGCTGTGTAGAGGGTCAAGGCTCCACGAAGGCGAGCTTTGGTGCGATACCACTCTTTCTCGTCAACTCGGATGATGACTTCGCTTCGCTCTTGTCGAAGTTCGATTGTATGATTCTTCCCCGGTGTCAAAGCATGTGGACTCGTTACTGTGCGAGTGTCACCTTTGAGGGTTTCATTGCGAAAATGATTCTCGTTTCCTCCCGCCCAATTGAAGATTGCATTGATGGGGCCGACCGTAAGCCGAAACTCCTGCTTCGACGGAGACACGATGCGTCCCTTGATCGTGATTGAGTCGATTGTCGAAAAGAATTGCCTGTAGGTGACGTGTGCCCCACCTCGAAATTCCCACAAGTCTCTGGAAGATAGCTGCAATTCATCATTGACGATTTGACGAGTTCCTTCGGCATTCGAGAACACGAACCTGTCTAGGATGTCCTCATTGTTGAAAACGATATCATCTCTCACCTTGCTCCCTGAAACCGATCTGCGGATGAATGACTGCACAGGAGGCTGCTTGCTGCGATTCCCATTCGAGAGTAGCCTTCCGGTGAACACTTCTGGTCCACCTCGGACAAGCTGCTCGAATTCTGTGAAGGAACGATCAAAGACCAGCGTATCGACATGTTCTGGGCTGAACACAATCTGACCTCGCCGGTCGCCCAGAGTTGTCCATGTGCGTTCGGTTCCGTTGTGGAGCAATCGCCCGTCGCTTGTCCACTCGAACGACACGTTGTTGGAATTGGTCCACTTCGACCCTGCGAGTTTTCGTTCGAGGTCGGTCAAAGCTGTAGCAATGCTCCTGTCAGCGTTCTGTGGCTGCGTTTGCTTGCTTCTTCCCACTGACTTACTTCGCTTGCTGTCCAACGGCAATCTCCAAAGCCGAACTGTCTTGTCTGCACTTCCTGTGAGGGCGTAACGCCCGTCTGGTGAGAACGTCACTGAAAGTATGCCTGCTTTGTGTCCATCGAACTCTTTGATGAGTTTGCGGGCTTCGACATCCCACAGTCGTAACGTGCAGTCGGCACCGGCACGATGGCCGTGCCAGTCACTTGGTATTCCTCCACCTCCCGAAAGCAGAAACCGCCCGTCCGGTGAGAAGGCGACCGCTCGCACCCAATCTCGATGTTCTGAAAACTGAGTGATTTCGGAACCATTATTCAGATTCCATATCCTCACGAGGCAGTTGCCGAGCTTGTTCTTGTTGTCCTCCCACAGTTTTCCGCTGCCTGTTGCCAAGGTGCTTCCATCGGGAGAGACGGCGAGGCCCTCAAAGTATCCCTTCTGATTGATGATGCGGTTCTGGATGTGGCGGGATGAAAGGTTCTGGCGGTCAAGCCCATACTCCCCGTAGATGACATGCTCGCCACTGGGATCGAACGTCGCAGTCGCCGTCCCCCAACGCCGCTGCTGTCGCAAGAACTCACGTTTGGTCTTGAGGTCAAATACAACCAAATCTCCCTGCTGGTAAGTCTTGAGCAGGAATCTCCCGTCACGGCTGATGTCTACAGTGTCGCTTTGCCCGATCTCAAAACCATCAACCTCTTTCCCCATCTTGCTCTCAAAGACATACAGCTTCTCTTTGTCACACGCCAAGACACGTTGCCCGTCCGGTGTGAAGGAGACCTTGAGCAAATCAGCAGAGAATGGCGATGCCGTCCAAATGGTTTGACCAGTCTTCACGTCCCACAATCGAACCGTTCGATCCTCACTCCCTGACGCCACGAGCTTTCCGTCCGGCGAGAAAGCAACCGATGTGACGGCCTTTTGATGACCTCGAAAAGCTCTCACTTCCCCAACAGGTTCGATCTGTTCAACCTGCTCTTCGACGTTGTTCTTCAACTCTCTGGGAGAAGGTGGTGCGGCAGGCACAGGTGGTGGCTGGTTGGCAGCGACTTGTTGTGGACGGACTTCCTTGTCGTCCGGTTCATCAAAGACCACTTGTCGCCACGGCAGCCAGAAGGAGAATCCCGCCATGAGCATGAAGGCGACCAAGAGAATTCCCACGATGCCTGCATAAGTCGGGAGCAAGTCGTATCCCTGTCGAGCTGTGGCTCCGCTGGATGACGGAGCCAACGCCAAGGCTCTTTTCTTGGAACGCCGTCGTTTTTTCTTCGCTTTCGAGGGCAGCGACTCATCGTATTGCTGTCGTAACTCGCCATGCGTTAGGACAAATGCTGCTTCTTCGATCTGATACAGAATCTTCTTCGCCAGATCGTCATGGACCGTGCCGAGATACTGCCGGACGTAGTTGGATTGCCGTTCGGCAGCACTTTGGATGACTTCCCCATCATCCTCATTGGAGGAGATGCCCAACAATTCGTAATGAGTCGGGGGACGCCGACCGAGTGGAACGCCAAGCCACTTTCGGTAAGGGTCAAACTCATGCGATTTCGCTACACGGGCCATTCAGATATTCCTTGTGATGGGCCTTCCAGCAACGTGGAAGGGGTAGCTCACCAGTTGCTATATTTCATTCACTTTCCGGCTGTGCTTCTGTTACATCCAATTCAGCAATCTCTTCGTCCAATCCAGCACGTCGCTCAAGTTGAACTGCAATTTGACCAACGAGATCATCTGGGCCGCACTGTGCACCGTTGTGATCATAAGCAGCCTTTCCAAGTCTTCCGAGATGCCACTTGATTTGAGTTCCTACCGCTTTCATTCTTGCAGTTGGCATCGCAGATGCGAAGAACCCATTCTGATCTCGTGCATGTCCCGCAAGCTCCATTTCTAGATCAGTTTGTTCTTGATGAAGTCGGTCCAGTTCTTCATAGATATTGGCGAAGTCATCGACTCCCTTGTATGTGCCTTCATCATAGATGTAGCGTCCAAGTTGCCTGTAGGGATCAACGAGGTCGATAGCATCGATTTTCTTCTGACGAAGCCTTCGAGTGGTCTTCGCCGTTAGACGTTTTGCATGTGGAAATGCCCATTGGATGACTTTGACCATCGCTGCAATCGCCATAAGCAGGAGAAGGAGAATTTGAGTGATATTCTCCGAAGTCTGTGCGTTCTCAATTTGACGTTGTCCCTTCGCCTCCAGTTCACATCGCTTGCTGCAATACTGTCTTCCACTGGAAGCACTGCTACTAAGGTGAAGGTCTGTTCGCCTGTTGTATTGCCTTCCACACCAATCGCACTGTGGCATCTTTCAGTCCTCATTTGTCAAGTTTGCATGGCTCACAAATTCCGACATGGTAGCTACGAAAGTCAATCATGCGTGAATGTCGCCTTGTGGTGCCGGTCGAGGATATAGACTGTTGGGTTCACACCATCATTTGCGTCGAGAGCAAAGGAAGGATCGGGAACGAACTCAGAATAAAAGCGTTCTCCCTTTGAGATTCGCACGTCTCGGATGTAGCCGGTGAAGTGGTTGATCGGGTTTCCTTTACCGACGTTGCCGATGACGAACGTGGTGTCATCGGTCGTGCTGGCGTTGATGTCGGTCGGCGGGCCGGTCTTGACGAGGGTGCCGTTGAAGTAGAGCCGGGTTTCGGTCTCGCCGAACACCGCAGCGATGTGGGACCACTCATTCAGCGGCACGACCTGTTGAGAGTAGAACATGCCTTGGACATATTCCGCTCCGATGATCGCTTCACAGAGGGCAAGGCCCATCCCGTATTCGGTCACAATGTCACTGCCGATGATGAACTGGCACGTCTTCAGCTTGTGCTCAGTGGGCCGCACCCACACCTCTAACGTCACCGGAGCAAATCGAGTCACTCCCGTGTCGATGCTCGTCTGTCCATCGAAATAGACGGCTCCTTCAATGACGGGCGGTCCATCGGACGAATCGTTCGTCGTGTCCGTCTGGGTCTGATGAAACAGGGCTGGCACATAGACTGATCCCGCAAGAGCCAGTCCTGCCAGCAGGAGCAGGATTCCAACCGACCACACAAACGTCGCAATCCGGGACTTGTGATGCTCAGACAGACTTTGGTTGAGAGCGTGTGCCAACTCGGAGGCTGTCGCATATCGGTCGGCGGGATGCTTGGCGAGACATCGCAGGCAGACTTTTTCGACGCTCTCTGGGATGGATGCGTTGATAGGTCGAAGCGGCGGGGGAGGTCGGAAGAGAATCTGTTCCCGCAAGGCTGTCGGTATGCGAGCTTGAAACGGCACCTGTCCTGTGAGCATCTCAAACATCAGCACCCCCAAGGCGTAGATGTCGGTTCGATGGTCGATCAGTTGGACTTCACCCGCCACCTGTTCAGGGGCCATGTAGGGCAATGTGCCTGTTGAGGCACCCTTGTCCGGCAGTTCCTCAACGGTGGCGGCAATTCCAAAGTCCGTGAGGAGCGGTCTCCCCTGCTCATCCAAAAGGATGTTGGCCGGTTTGATGTCCCGATGCACGAACCCCTGCTCATGGGCATGATGCAGGCTATCAGCAATCGACATCAGCAGCCTGACGACCTCGGATGCTGAGTAGCGGTGTCGCTCCATCTGGTCGGCCAGATTCGAGCCTTCGATCAAATCCGACACGATGAATGTCGTGCCACCATCCTGACCGACATCATGGACGGCCACGATCCCCGGCTGGCGTAGCTGGGCCACTCGTCGGGCTTCGTGAAACAGGCCATCGTTGTCGCTTGCTGGCCGCTGTGCGACCTTCACAGCGACCTTGCGTTGAAGCTCTTCGTCGAACGCCCGATACACCCGGCCAAAGCCTCCCTCCCCGATCAGTTCCTCAATGCGGTAACGGTTCACCAACAATTCGGGGATCGATGGATCAAGAGTCTGTTGTGAGGAGTCGTCTTTGGAGGTCATCCATGCCATGTCTTTCAGGGAGGCAATACGGTCACGAAGAGGTTGCCGAAGTTCGGGCCGGTCGGCACACAGGCTCTCCGGTGATAGCTCTTCACCATGCTCCCATGCCTCTTCCCACCGCAGCAGCAGGTCCGACAACATTTGATCGTCTGTCATCACCCCACCACTTACACAAATCGATGTTCCGAGAGTTGGCTTCTCAAGGCCAGACGTGCGGCCTGCCATCGGCGTTTGACCGTCTTGAGTGAGACGCCCATCATGGTTGCCGCTTCCGGTTGAGTGAGTCCCTCATACCACAACAGATCGACAACCTGTTTCTGTTCATCCGGCATGGCCTCCACCGCCTCGTGAAAGGCCGTCCAGTCATCGAGGGTGTCCGGCTTCACAGAAGCATCGCCATGCTCCGGGAGAATCCGTCCCTCGCCGTCCGTGTGATGGTTGGCCCCCTGTCCTTCTGCTCCGTAATAGTGACGAGCCAGATCAATCAGTTCCCGCCGAATCTGTGTGGCTGCCAATCCATAGAACTGCTGAGGCGACTCAGGCTGCACGGCTGCTAACGACCGATGAAGGCGGATCATGGCGTTCTGAAGAACATCATCTGTTTCCGCCCAGCGTCGCACTCTGGGATTCCGCAACATCATCTGGTGTGTCAGCCTTCTCAATCGCTCACAGGTGTGTTCAATGATCTCATTCTTGGCATCTGCGTGACCGCTCTGGATGCGATTCAGCCAATGCTGAAGTTGTGTCGTATGGCCCACGGGTTCGTTCATGGGAGAAGGCACCTGTCCACGAAGGGAATCGAGGCCCTTAGTCTACCATGCCGACGAACGAACGCACGGACCATCCCTCAAGTGGCGACACCCTCTCCCTCTCTGAGCGAGAGTCATTCTCAAAAAGGGTCAGCGATCAGTTCTCTCGCAATTGGCCGAAACGACTGACCCGGATTCATCCCTAACTTCGCTCAATGGGATAGACCGGGCCAATGTGGCCCATCAACCATGATCCGTCTTCAAGGAGAGATCGATGACTCGGTTCGTTTTCCGCATCAAGACCGCTGGCGGCAGCATCATTGGGAACGTGTTGATCGAAGCAAGGGACCAATACGAAGCTGAAAACAAACTCTACCGGCGATATCCAGACTGCCAGATTCTGGGATGCGACGTGGAATAACCAGACTTCATCACCCTTGAGATTCAACACTGAGGTTTCTGATGCAAACTCGCTCGTTATATGCACCACTGTTGCTCATCGGCCTGTCGGTCGCTGTTTCGATGGTTGCTGCTCAGGATGGTGATGCACCCAATCATGTTTTCTCTCGACTGAAAGTCGGGCAGGCCGTGAACCTCACTGAAGATGGCGGTGGATACAAGATCGGTGTCTTCGAGACGGACGTGCCTTTGAGTCACACCTTGATCGAGATTGGAAGCGACTACGTGATCCTCAGAGACGTTTCGGAAATCCACGACGTGCTGATCCCGGTCTATTCCCTCAAAGCGATTGAAACCATCCGACTGGCGACCGAGTGATTCAACTCAGGTCGAACAACAGAATCTCAGAAGGAACCGCCGCAGTGATGGTCAATGAATTCTCGTCGCTGACGAGTCGCACTATCTGCGGTCGGGAAAACCGGCCCGGCGATTTTTCGATTTCGACATGGCGTTACGGCTTCAGGTAGGAACCGAGATTTCATTTTGTGAAGTAAAAGAAACTTTGCAACGGAGTCGGTTCTGTGCCGGTCGGGGTGACTGGTCACTGAACTTTTCGACTCGGAATTTCTGAGTTTCCGAATCTGAAACGCTCGAATCGGGATGACAGAAAGGCTCATCAGGCCGTCGCCGGTGAGGTCTCTTTCAAGACACGATAGATGGTCGGACGAGAGAGGCCCGTCACACGAGCGATTTGAGTGACCTTTCGTCCTAACGATTTCATCTCGTGGATGGCGGTCACTTGATCGTCTGTCACCTTCCATCGCCAGCCTTTCTTCGATCCGCCCCATGCCTTCCCCTGCTTGCGGGCAGCAGCCTGACCGGCAGTGACCCGCTCGGCCCTGATTTCCGTCTCGAACTCGGCCACGCTGGCAAGGATGCGGGCGTGTAATCGACCGGCTGGCGAGTCGAGAGAGAAACCATCCTTCAAGCTGACCAGATCAACACCGTGATCCCGGAGTTCATCGAACAACAGACAGAGGCCCTTCGTTGTCCGGCCCAATCGATCAAGTCTCCAGACCACAATCCGGCTCAGTTTGGCTGACCGGATGGCGTCGAGCATCTGCTCCATTCCCGGACGGTTCATTGTCCTGCCCGTGAAGGTGTCTCGGAACCAGTCCACCGGCTCATCGTGGGCAGCCGCCCATCGCTCCAGATCGGGAATCTGACTCGCATGTGACTGATCTCTGTGACTGACTCTGGTGTAGATCGCTGTCATTCGTTTCATCGTAAACCTCCGCTGGGTGGAGTGAACTCAGCGGTGTATGGGGTGTCCCCATCTGGCAACTGTCGCTTAGGCGTGACACTTGACACTTGGGGAGGTCCAAACGTGCCCGTTTAGAGAGGTTTCGACTCCCATATTCGGACGATACTGACTGTTTACAGATCGAGATGGCATGAGAAGCTCCTCATCGATCATTTCACTCTCTTCTGATTCCGCTGAACGCCTTTGGCCCGATAGACGAGCCAAAGGGTTCGACGGCGAGTGTGTTGTCTTGTCAGACGGTCCCAAGATCGTCGGCGTCGGTCTGGAAGGTTGTGGCACATGATTCTCTCCGATCATCCTCAAGTGAGGGATTCAGTATTCGCTGGGCAACAAGATGCAGGTGATCGAGCGATCCGCTTCGGTGATGATCCAGACCTTGGTGTCATCGTTGAGGTGATACGACGACAGCAGACGGGAGCCATCGATCAAAGCACGTTCGTTTGCTTCGGCGTCATCCGGGCAGAGGTCGCCCCAGTCACCATGCTGGTGTCGCTGAAGAAACTCCGAGGGACTCTGCCCTGTCTTCTCAAAGGCGACGAGTGCCCCCGGAGTGGTGACGATGTGTCCAAGTGGAAATCGAGAGTGAGCAGACATGACCATCCTTTCTGAAACAGGTTTGGGATGGCCTGTCTGCGGGTGTCCCTCACTTCCCTTCTGCATCTCGAAATCGAGACAACGTGCGAAAGAAACTGGCCCGACTCTTTCCGGTCGAGTTGCACCATGCGGCCTGCTGATCTTTCACCGACTCAGGAAACTTGGCCTGCACGGTCTGCAAGACCTGTAGGTCTCGATGCTGATTGTCGAGTCGCTTGGTGAACTCCTGCTTGCGTCCGAGCGTCTGCAACTGACTCTTGACCATCAGTCGCCAGTCCAGTCCTTCAGCTTTTGCGTATTGGAACTTGCGGATCGACGGCCCCAACAGACGCATCGACAACTGTCGATCTGAGGAGTTCTCTGCAATGAAGTCGATGATGGCCTCACACTCGTTTGGGGTGATGCCGTTGAATCCGGCAGAGGCCACCGACCTCATCAAATCGACGACCTCCTCGTTTGACGCAGATAACTCAAACTGGTCACACCGAGAAAGGACAGCCTTGAATGCGTCGTTCTTCTTCGGGATGACATTGGCGGCGAAGATGCAACGACTCGTGAACTCAAACATGGGCGGGAGGCCGTTGAGTTGTGACGAGTTGTAGGTCACGATTCGTGGTGATCCCCACAGGGCACTTCGTAACAATCCCAGATGGGGCATCGAGCCGAACATCGAATCAACATCATCGAAGAACAGCACTTCGTCATCCCGGTGTTGATACAAGATGGCGTAAAGCGAGAGCGGGGTCACATGGCTGTTGATCAAGATCGGGGCCACGCCCTCGTCGTCCAAGGTGGTCGTGATGGTCCGGCTCTTCCCAAGTCCACCCTGCGAGCCGAAGACGAACAAAGCATGATTCAGTTTGCGGGCAACAAGCCGCACATGATGGGCCAATAATTCTTGCCTCTGCTCCAAGGCCGTTAGTTCTGAGTGAGTGTCGTGCATGAGTTTATCCCCGTGATGGAGTCAGGTTGATCGTCTTCACAGCGAAGGCGAGTCGTATGGTTGTCGTGGGTGTCCTCACACGACTTCTTCTTGCCGGAACCCCAATACTTCGATTGCTGAGAGGAGTGATGCTTCTGACGGATAGCCTCCCTGATCGTCGCAGTTCTCGACTTCACCCGGCTCGTTGTCGCTGAGCCAATCAAAGACTTCACATTGCCAGTCATCCGGCAGGTCATACTCGTCCCGGACCTTCCATGCGGCATCGACGATGTTCTCAACGGTCGCTTCGTATTCCCGGTGTGAATAGTCCTGTTCATCGAGAATCGAATACTCGGCCATCGACTGTGCCAGTTGGTGATAGGCCACGAACGCTTCGGTCGGCTGAACATCTCGAAGCACCCGCACCGAAAAGCCATCAACGTGTCCCACGGCCCAATGACTGTGCGACTCAAACACCACATCAGAGTCTTCACCGAGAGTGAAAGGCCGGAGCGTCTTGCGAATCACGGAGGCATTACTCAGATCAAGCAACCCCGAATCACGATGATGCGTGTAGACGATTGCCCAATTCTGTGGGTCATCGATCTCGCACTTTCGGTCCCAGCAGAAACGCTCGAACCTCATCCAGTTGCCGACAATCGCCTGTGAGGCTTCCTCAAGCGATTGGTCGCCGATCCGTTCACCCATGACTGGTCTCCGATGCAAGAGTGGAGTGATTTGTCTGGGTGACTACAGGGTGTCCCTCTTTGGAAGGAGTCCGTGCATGACTGATCGCATGAGATTTGAGACCAGCCTGTCTCAGATCGACCGACAGCGGCGATGAGACGTATTGGATGCAACTACGACAGCAGTTGTCGGACACTCAATGAACGACTGCAAAGCAAGGAGTTACGACGTTATGCAGGACGGAAGTCTCAAGTTTCATGCGATCACAGGGGAGGCCATACCCACAACCTTGCTCAATGAATCCAACCGGGTCTGCTCTCGTTCGGTTGGCTCAGCGGAACAACAAATGGATCAGGTCATTGCTCGATCATCGTTCCTGCAACCCTCCTACAGTTCGCCGCAACTGCTTGCCTACCATTCGATTGACGATGGTCCTGCGTGAACAGATTTCAGCAATGTCCTCGTTCGGTTTCTCACACCGAGAAAGCGAGAATGTGAGAAAGTGAGAACTGACCAGAAGTTGGAAGAACGTGCCTTCAGGAGTCGCTCTGCGACTCCCAGGCAATCTGAACAACTCAAAGTCAATGACGCCGATTCAATGCTCGTCTGATGATTCAGTCGTCGGTGATCGTCGTCTCAACAACGTGTCGGGTCACGAGGTGGTCATCCGATCTTCTCAAGGTATCGATAGACCGTCGTGGTGGAGACATCCAATGCCTGTGCCGCTGCTCTCACTTTCTCCATCCTTTTGCCAGACAGGGTGGGCCAAAGGTCCGTGAACTCTTGCAACTTGAGCGGCAATGGCGGCTTCTCATTGATTGCATCAAGAACAGGTCGGCAATACTCCCGAAACTGCTGTTGCTTCTCGAACAATCGCTTCCACGGTCTATTGGAATAATGCTTGTAGAGAAGTTTGTCGCCTCGATGTGGGATGCCGTGGGCCAATGCCACGCTCGCCACGGTTGCATCTGCTTCGTCCCCGCCGCACCAATCAGAGAATTGGTTTCGCAGTGTTCCCGGTGGATGATTCGCCACCGGAAATCCCATCCGTTTGCACTTCTCCTTCAGCCTTCTGAATTGGTTGTAGAACCCTGACTGTCCATTCTTATTTGTGCCGTAGAGCGGTGCCCCAGTGTCTCGAACAATCAAGATATCTTCTGGAGTCACTTCACGACCGAAGATCGTCCGGCATTGTTCCTTCCATTTTACGAGTAGGTCCACTGTTTCCGGCCAGAGCATCCACCATCCAAGGACATCAGTCTTGGGCCGAAGGAATCCTATCCAGTTTCCTCCTTCCCAGATTTTTAGTCCTTCGGATCGCCACGGGTGATTTTGATCGAGGTAGATGTCTTCCCACTGAACTCGACCAACTTCTGCGGCTCCGTGGGAGTTGTTGAGGCACCAGATAATCCAGAGCTTCTCTGGCATACCAGCGTTCCTCACGAGATTTGCCAGATCATCCAAATCGAAGATGGGCATCTTCGCTTTCAAGATGCTCTTCTTGCTTTTTCGATCCTTGATGATGGTGCGATCAAGTCGATGGAAGTCGTCCGGCTCTCTCCAACTGAACTCCTCGCTCAGATGAAGCCATTCGAGGAATCGAATCAATTCTGCAAGCTGTTCTCGACTCCGCTTGTCTGAGTATTGGCCCTGTCCGTCATGGCGATGGGGCCGCTGTCGCCAATACATGAAAAGGTCTCGACAAGCATCGATGCCCAACGTAGCGAGAGGTTGGTCGGCATGACGCTGAATTAGTTGCCGAATCTTTCCGTGTCGGTCGTGATTGCCGGGGTCTTCCCGCACGGCATGTTGCTGATAAGCATAGAGTGCTTCGTGAAGCGAACCCGGAATTGGGGCAACGACTTTGTGAGGCGTCTGGTCGATTCCTGCAATGGTCTCGGCTGCGTCCTCAAGACGTTCCATTGCCAGTTGCCGGATGGCTCCGAGAACACCTGTGCCTGCGGTGGATTCACCGAGAGTTGCCCACGGAACTGCCGGTAGCTTCTCAACCAACACTGACCGCCAATGAACCCATCCATCGAATCTGACTCCAAGGAACCTGCACAACTCCTTGTCGGGCAGAGGCACAGGAATCGTCCCTCTCTTGACGTGATTCGCAACGAAGTTCGAGAGGGGATTCCAATCACCGCAGGCTTCATAGACTTCCTTGAGCCGATCCCGGCATTGCTCTACGTCCTTGTCCGAGACAGAACGGGAGAACTTGAATCTCCGGTAGGAATCTCTGGAGCCGATTTTGATGACGCATTGCCCCTTGGCGTTGCGGTCAGGAAGTTTCGTCCGTCGTGTTTCAACTTTCACGATCTCGGTCCCGAAAAGGGTGCCACAGCCATCCACTATAATCGAAAAAGGATACCCTTGTGGCACCCCCTCGGCAACACTGTGGCACCCCCTGTGGACACCATGCCGCAGGGAAAAACACCTCCGAACATGCTGAAATCAGCGTATTTCCATAAAGAAAGCCGACTTGCGATTTCTCGCAAGTCGGCTGCAATGGAGGCGGGGGGAATCGAACCCCCGTCCTGTGGAATCTTAACCAGAGCCTCTACGTGTGTAGTCCGTTGATTAGTCTTGTGACGACGTGGTTCCACGAACAAGACCATCCGTCACCAGTTCACCACTTGTCTCACATCAGCCGTAGCAAACATTGAGCTGATGCCAGTCTGAATTTGCAACCGAACTTCGGACTCCTCAGACAGGGATTCCTTGTTCGGGACGGCCTATCTCTAGGCAGCCAGAGAGTACTGCGGTGTTGCAGTTATTGTTTGACCAGCTTTTTACGAGGCCTGCTGATCAACCTCGACACGCCACCCTGATCGACGATGACCCAGTCAAATCCGATCGCCCCCGTCAGGTACAGGTTTACCCCTGCTTTGATATTCTATCCTGTTGTCGTCCGCCCGGACACGTTTCTCCGAAAGAATGTTCGTGATTCGGTAGAAGTCGCACGGAAACCAAGTCCAACTGCTACCAACAGTTCTGCTGCCACATGGCATAAGAACCTAACGAGTCATCCAGTTCGGTTTGCGCTTGCTGAAGAAGGCGTCGATTCCTTCTTTGATTTCGTCGGTCTCCCAGGCATCGGCAAGTGCATTGACCGTGTAGTCGACACTTTCGTCCAAGTCATGTGTGCTGACGAAACGGATGAGATTTTTCGTGTCGCTGACGGCTCCTGGAGCGCATTTGAGCACGTGCGTCAGTTCCTGTTCGACTGCTGTGTCGAGATCGTCCAGCGAATCGACGACGACATCGAGAAGTCCCAGACGATTTGCTGTCTGACCGTCCATGGGAAGGGCGTTCAGCATCATCCGGCGTGCGTTCGTGACTCCCACTTTGGCTACCACATACGGTGAGATGGTGGCCGCAATCAATCCCAGGGTCACTTCTGTCAGGCGGAACAGTGCCCGGGCCTGGCCGATGGTGATGTCGCACAGTGACATCAGACCGACACCTCCACCGAATGCCGAACCGTTGATTCGTCCGATCAGCAGTTGAGGCAGTTCGTTGAGTTGTCTCAGGGTGGCTGCGAACTCAGACGCATCAGCTATTCGTCCTTCACGCGTGTTTTCTGCCTGACGATTCATTCCCTTGAGGTCGCCACCTGCACAGAAGATGTCACCGTGCCCTGACAGTACCACAGCACGGATCGTCGCCTTGTCACGAATCTGTGCCAACGCCGTTCGAACTTCAGCCATGAGTTCGTTTGACAGAGCGTTCTTTGCATCCGGGCGATTCAGTGTCAGCCACGCCACATTGCGTTCATCAATGTTCAAAGTTACCAGACTGGTGTTCGACATTTTGTACCTTCCGCATCGACGAGTTGTGATGCCAGGCATAGTAGCAGCCGCGGGATTGCTTCGCACGGCGCTAAATGATGCCGTTCTGTTGCAGCCAGGCGACGTCTGTTGACCAGAAACAACATGGGAAGCCCAATGAGGTTTCTGCGAGGGCTGCATGTTTCGATGTCGAATCACCCTGTTCGAATCAATCCGCACGATCTGATGTTCCGGGCGGCCGCACGTTCGTCATGATCGTCAGGCGCTGCAGACTCCAGACCGACTCAGTCAGTCATCAGGCTGCCAGCCTGTTCGTCGTGCTGACTGGGAACAGAAAGTGTTCCTGTTGTGCTGCGACACCTTTCTGAGTCTCACTGCCAATCGGAATACGATAGATGATGAACAACAAACGATACAATCCGGCAGTGCAGCGAACCAACGCCCGCTGCCGCAGGGCATTCACATCGACAGGAACGATCATCATTCTGGGTGTGGCGGGTCTGTTGACTGCTATCGCTCTTCCCACTATGCAGGATCACCGACGCCAAACCAATATCGCAACCGCACAACAGCGAATGGATCTGATTGTGGACGCACTTCAGGAATACGCTCATGAACACTGTGGGCATTACCCAACGAGCAGTCAGGGACTGCGAACATTGTCAGCCAGCGCTAAACTCACCGACGGTTCGGAAGGAATGGTAGTTCTGGCAGACGTTCCTGTTGATTCCTGGGGCAATACATTTCTGTATATCAGTCCTGGTGTGATGAATCGGGATGGATTCGATATTTGTTCGTCCGGCCCGGATCACATCCTGGGAACTCCAGACGACATCACAAACTGGGGAGCGAATTGAGGAAGGTGTTTGCCCAAATCCAGCAGCTAGATTCCTCCACAGGATTGACCAACACGTTCGAATTCCGTGGAATAACCATTGACGCACGACACCGATCCTGAGGCGCTGGGGGCGCAGGTTTCGGTATGAGAGCTTCGAGTTGGAACTCTTCTGACTCGAACCTTCTCTTTTTGTGGGCTTCTCAATGAATTCCACCCAGCGAATACGTGGCTCTAGGTTGGAGAACCGTCCTGCCTACGATCTCCGACTTCCATGCAACACACCGGCGCGCTGATCGCCTGAACGGACTTGTCAGGTTTCGAGTTCCATTCCGCCCCTGCTGTTGACAATCAGCACTCGTCGGAGTCCACCCGTAATGTATTCGATGCTCTGGTAGAAGCTCAGTTCATCGCCGGTGTCCGGTGGTTCGAAACCGACAATTACCACAGCAGCTCCCGCCGAAGCTGACTGAATCGTCAATGCCACTTCGGCCGAACACACGGCGAGGACGTCGGCTTCAATGCGTGATGCCGCTGCGAGGTCTCTCAAGTGCGACTCGACGTCAGTCAACGCTTCCTGATTCGGTACAACGCGCAGTAGTCGAATACGATGATCGCGCCACTGAGGGTTCTGACGAAGCAGGTGGGCGAGCAACAGCATGAGCTGACCATTGGCTTTTCCTCGCCACCAGACATCAACCGTTCCGTCCGGGACTGTCCAGGCGTCAAAGCTCGTGTCGTCGGCAGCGTCCACAAAGCGAGCGCAGACAACACTGCGGCCAAAGCGCGACAGTAGTCTCAAACTGGATCCGAATGCGGCGGCCTGATCTTCATCCTGGGGCCACCCCAGAAGAATGGTATTGGGGCGAATACCGCCAATGCCGTGTGACTGAATCAGAGCCTCCAGTCCGTGAGAGAATTCTTCGGCAACGACGACAGTGGGAAAGGCCTGGAGTTCCTGCTTGCGGATAAACTGACGCAGCGTTTTTTCGTAAGCTGCCTGACGTTCGGCGTGATCCTTCGTATCCCCATGGACGACCTGGGACAATGTGAGGATGCCGTGTCCCGCTGTGAGCCAGTGTCCGTAGATCGCCAGCCGGGGACGCGTCCAGCCGGAACGACTCAGCGCCAGCACCAGTGGCCGCCAGTTCTTGGGATGATAGGCTTCCTGTTCGAGGCGCAGCAGGCTGCGACGAGCGCGTTCAAACGCCACGCCACTATTGAGGTCTCCCCATCGGCCTTCAATCTCGCGGAAGCGAATGTACCAGTGCAGGATGCCGATGAGAGCGATGGAAGCGACGGCCCACGCCCAGTTAATCAGGAACATGACGCCCAGACAGGCGATCGCTCCTGCCAGCGACATGGACCAGTGACAATATCGAAACGATGGCCGGTAGCTGGGGTTCGCCGTGACGGCCTCATAGAAGGTCGCCAGGTTCAGCAAACCATACGTGATCATGAAGAACATCGTGATGATGGGGGCAATCGTGTTGAGATCGCCCAGCAGAATTCCGCACTGAGCGATCGCAAACGTCAGCACTGTTGCTCGGCGCGGTTCATTGTTTGCATCCGTTCCGGCGCCAAAGAATTGCAATGACAGAAAGACTTCATCACGAGCGAACGCCTGGAGGATGCGTGGAGCGCCCATCATTGAACCAAGAGCCGACGACAGCGTCGCCGCGAAGACTCCGGCTGTGATGAACATCGGCCATACTGAGATATCGCGGATGACCAGGCGGTCCGTCGACAGTACATCACTCGTGCGACATCCACCCAGTACAACCGTGAGCGACAGGTAGACGAGCCCCGTCACAAGGATCGAAAGCAATGTGCCACGAGGAATCGAACGAGATGGGTTCTCCAGATCGCCCGACATATTGGCGCCCGCCATGATTCCAGTGACGGCAGGGAAGAACAGCGCGAAGATGCTGTAAGCTGATTCACCGTTCGTAAACCGCGGTTGCAGGTTCTCTTCAAGCCGCGCCCAGCTGAATTCGCCGATGGCTCCCAGGTAAAACGACGCCAGCGACGCTCCCAGTACAGCGAGAATCGTGTATTGCAGTCGGACTGTCCAGCCCGCGCCGATGTAGACGCACAGGAACACCACGATGTTTACAACCGTTGCCACTTCGATAAACCGTCCATCCAGCGACTCGAACGTTCCAAGAGCTGCTTCAGTGAATCCGATCACATACATAGCGACAGACACCGCCTGCGCGATGAAGAACAGAATCCCAATTGCGCCTCCAAACTCAACACCCAGACTCCGACTGATGAGATAGTAGGCTCCTCCACCCTTGACACGCGTGTTTGTCGCGATTGCGGAGAGTGACAGGCTTGTCAACGTGGTGATTGCTTTCGCCGCAAGCACGATGGCGACAGCCACGACGACTCCCGCCTGACCGACGACGTAGCCAAACCGCAGGAACATAATCACGCCGAGAATCGTCAGCGTACACGGAGTGAAGACTCCGCCAAACGTCCCGAATCGTGCGCTACGCGACGAACTGGTATTCATTGTGATTCCAGTTCACGAATATCAGGCGGTTGCTGCATGACGTCCATGATCAGCCTTTGATGCGGAAGCCTCAACAGATACATCCTGCTCGTAGAAGTAGTTGGACATCAAGTGCTCTGCGCAAAACATCGCCAGTAGAATCCCCAGCAGAACGGGGAAGACTTCGATTCCCAGACGACCTACCTGCACGGCTTCGCGAAGCTGACTCGGGTTGTGGACCAGCGAATAGCGATCCTCACCCAGAGCGGTGTCGAGTTCTTCGGGCGTCACGGGAGTCAGGTTCGACTCCTCGTCACGCAGGTTCACAGCAAATCCCGACTCGAAGGCAGTTGCATCGGGATGCGACAGGATTCTGTAATGGCCGGCGTCGTCGGCATCATCGATCAGGATAGATCGCTGATTCGGTTCCAGTGGACTGCGTTCCTGGCGAAGTTCTGGACGTTGCAGACGATACTCGGGAAACTGTGTATTCGCAGGAACCAGCATTTCAACCATTTCACCGATCGTGAAATTACGATGCTGGTCTGAGGCGCCGGTGAGGTACTGAATGATCTGATCCATCAGGATCAGAAACGACCAGCTTTCGGTCAGGCCATTCCACGGTCGCTTTTGTCCGGGACTGTGGTAGAACGCGGTTGTCAGCATCATGGAGCGACCGGATCCCACCTGGTGTTCCAGGAGTGCCGGTAGATGGCGATCGTCGGTATAGCTCATCGCGATCCGAGCATCATCGGCAGGTGCAACGGACCAGCGGCGATACACCGGTGTCAGCAGCAGATCTGAACGTGCGTCATCATCTTCCAGAAACGGACTGGTCACGGGATGAGTCGATTCGAACCGAAACGTAACCGGCCCAGGCCTGAAACTGCCTGACTGTAGAATCGTTCCAGGAAGAACCTTCCGGCAGTCATCGCTACTCCAACGGTTAACATTGATCTTCTCGGCTCCACCCAGAACGGTCAGCAGCGAACCTCCATCTTCGACCCAGTTGCGAATCCTTGACCACATTGTTGTTGGTGGTTGCCGGCAGTTCACGAGGCAGATGACATCGTAGCTGGATAAGACGTGTCGATCGAAGCTCGACACTCGCGTAACAGTGCAGTCGTAGAGGAGTTCACCCGTGAGCCGCGCACCAGCTGGTTCAAGAAGTCTGTAGAGCAGTTGTGTCTCATTGTCGGAATCCGCGACGATCAGAATACGAGGAGTCGGCTGGACTCCAACTGAGAAATACTGCACGTCGTCGGCACTCAGCGGATCCGTTGAACTTGTTCTGACAACACCAAACTGAAGGTTGTCACCGCGCGCCGTTGGGACAGAGATGCGTGCTGTCCCCTTTCCGCCTGTGAGTTGGAGCGAAACGGGAGCCGTGGTTTTGAGTTCTCCGCCACGATCATCAATCAGAACGGCCTCAACGTAAACCGTCTGTTTGGATGCAGCGGTTGCTGTCACGTCGACAGCCAGCTGGACCTTCTGTCCCGCCACCAGCGATTCACTCGGCATCCGCAAGCGGCTGAGCGCGACGTTGATGGGAGTTTCCACACTCATGTCCACCAGATAGACATGAATGTCGTTGTGTTCCAGAAGCAGATCATGCAGGTTGCGATCGTCCGGAATATTCCAGGCACTGGCAGACAGATCGGTGAACACGTAGACCTCGCGGGCAAACAGATCGCCTGCCTCCGTTGTTCCCATTTCCTGACGAACTCGGGTCTGGTCATCCCGCTGTGCTTCAAACGCTCGACGCAGCAGTTCGTTGAGGCTGTCAACTCGTGGTTGAGCTTTCAGCGAATCAATTCGCGATTGTGATCCCGCGAGATCCGCCTGAAAGACCACATCACTTCCCGGTCCTGTGCCGGTGACAGCAACACGGCTGCCCGACGGCAGGACCTCCAGATGCTCAACGGCGGTCTGTTGCGCCTGCTCCAGTCGTGTGGCGCCTTCGTGGCGGTACGACATGCTCATGCTCGTGTCGAACACAAACACGGCCGCAACCGGGATGTTTTCCGCCAGGTCGCTGCGGGGAGACTGCACTTCCGCGCGAACACGCCATCCCCAGGGCAGCCCGACGCAAAGCAGCATTGCCACCAAGGCTCCGAGCAGTGTTCGGGCTCGCATCCTGGTCACCTGTTCCTGACGTTGCCACGCAGCGGGTTGCCTGGCTGTCAGACGACGTTCGCCTGAAATGTAGTACGCAGCGGCTGCGACCAGCACAATCAGCAACAGCAGCCACTCGTACCAAATCAGACCATAGCGTGCAGGAGGAAGAGACGGACGGGTAAGAGCTATGACCAGTGCACCCAACGTCGCCATCCGAAGCAGCAGCAGAAGCAGATGCCGCAACTTCATCCTGCGGGCGTTCGAGGTGCGACGGTTCTCCAGCAGACGCAGAGCGGGAAACTCGATTCGCTTCGGCCGGGAGCGCAACATCAGATGCAGCACCACGGGAATCGCGGCAACACCCAGACCGAACAACAGACTGAGATTGATGAACGTCATCGGCCCCTCGGCGTCACTCCCTGCTCACCGTCGACAGATTCTTTGAACGGCCCTCATGGCCAGCGACTCATGGACCTGTTACTCCGAGATCTTCAGAATCTGTCCCTTCCCGGCGTCGAATTCAGTGCCCAGCTGAGCGATATACAGTTCCATCGTTGGAGCGAATGCACAGGAAACGGGCCCCTTGAGCTTGTCGGCCACGACCATGACCTGAGCTTCTTCGCTGCCGTCGACGAGCTGCACCAATGCGATTCGGCCGTCTTTGACTTCGGTCAAAGACCAGTTGTTGTCAACTACCGCCATGATGTCCTGACCAGGCATCTTACTGAATCCCATGGGATCCGTGAGTCCTGGCAGCGTCCATTTGGCGGTGACCTTTTTTGTCGCGATATCCCATTGGACGATCATCCCGTCGTCCTTGCCACCGGCACCGGAGTACAATGCCAGAACGCTGTCACCGTCGACCATCGTGGCCATTGGGGAGTTGACTTCGATGCCTTCTGCATCTGCTGAGAACATGGGTGTCAGCTTTCGAGTCTTGACATCAGCCGAAAGAACCCAGGTCGCTGCATCAGATCCCTGACCCGCAACAAACAGTGTCGAACCATCATCAGACAGACTCAACCCGGTCAGGTTTCCTTCGCCTTTGTCTTTTGCATCATCTGTGGTCGCTGCTACGGAATTGGTCGGCTTGCCGTCATTCGCAGTTCCTGGACCGTCGAAGAACAGAACTGTTTCGCTGCCATCGCCGAGACCCGCATTCGTTACTGCAAGCGTCTTGTCGTCAACCCAGACAGCAGACAGTGGGCCCAGTTTAAACCGTTTCGTTCCGGTGTCCGCGTCGACCTTCCAGTGTTCCGTCGGGAAACCGGTGATGTAATCGGTCACTTCTCCATCGGACACCGTGATGACTCGACCGTTGCCGGAATCGCAAACAGTCAGTGTGCCATTCGGGCTGAAGGTCACACAGGACGGGTTATTAAGTCCATCAACGACGACACTTGTCGTGTAAGGAAGCGTGAGTCCAATGTCGACGATTTCATCGGCAACGGCGGGCACAGAAAACAGACTACAAAGGAGGATTACAGCATAGAAACGCATCAAAATTGTCTCCTGGGGAGCGTGTACGTAGTTAAAACGGAAGGGACCGGCCCGGTCGGTTGAAAGAAGTCGGTCGACGGACTCAGTATCCAGTCAATTCCAGTCTGTTTGTCGACTCATTGCAAGCGACATGTCGGTTACCCGCCAAAACTCGTTCTGCCGACATCCCACAGTGTGAGATGAGCCACTTCAGGCTTCTGCTGAGGCCGCTTTGGCCTGGCGCACGGCGATGAGCTTCTTTTGATAGCGGCCCTGAACGATGTCGACTGCAACCAGCACAAACAGCACAAAGTAGAACGTGCTCTTGGCCATCGGTTCGACCGGATGCCCGAACAACTTGATGTGGGCCAGGTGACCACCTTCGGAAACCAGCATGATTCCAACGATGAACAGAATGAACAGTCCCAGAACTTCGTAGAGCCGATTCTTCTTCAAAAATTCACTGACACGGTCCGCCAGAGCGATCATCAGGACACCACTGATGACGATCGCCAGCGACATAACAATCATTCCGTGCTTCATATCTCCGGCCAGAGCAATGGCGCTGAGGATTGAGTCGAAGCTGAACACCAGGTTCATCGTCACGATCCAGAACATCGCGGACGCCACGGAACGTCCGGTACCGTCATCTGCATGTTCCAGGTCGTCCGTCGCGAGCATGTGATAGATCTCTTTGACGGCTGTGTAGAGGATGAATGCCCCACCTGCAACGACAATCAGGGAATGAACGTTAATGCTGAACTGTATTGGTCCCTCATGCCGGGAAACAAACGGTTCCTGAAAGTGCTTGATCGCCGAAGTGACGACAACCAGCAGGATGATCCTCAGGACAATGGCCAGACCGATCCCCCATTTGCGGACGAATCCCTGCTTCTCCTCAGTAACGCGCTTCGATTCAATTGATATGTACAGCAGGTTGTCGAATCCCAGCACTGCCTGGAGCAGAGTGAGCATCACCAGCGTCATGACATGTTCAAGCAGCATTCTGAAGTCTCTGGCAAACTGTGTTGCAAACAACCACACCGAAGATGGACCCGGTGCCCGTCGAAATGTAACGTGTCCGACAGAATCAATGAACCGTGTTTACACGTCCTCCGAGTGTGATTCTCATGACTCCAATCGAAGACCACCAGATTGCGGCTGCCATCGGTGAACCCCTGATTGCTGACGTGGTCTCTGCCTTCTATCGCCGAGTCCCACAAGACGACATTCTGGGGCCGATGTATCCGCCGGATGACATGGACGGGGCGGCAAACCGATTAACCAGCTTTCTGATCTTTCGATTCGGTGGTTCACAGGGCTACCTGCAGGAACGTGGACACCCTCGGCTGCGAGTTCGTCACGCTCCCTTCGAAATCAACCAGGCGGCACGGGATCGCTGGTTTGAATTGATGGATGCCGCCATTGGCGAATGTCAGGTGCCCGAACCCGCGGCGTCCGTGATGCGGCGGTTTCTTGCCACCACCGCCAGCTTTCTGATGAACAGTAAGTAAGCGACGGCCGTACGAAAAGAAGCCGAGGATCTGCTCCCCGGCTTCTTTGTTCGGCTTTGAACGTTGATTGCGCACGAGAGGATTCGAACCTCCACGGGATATAACTCCCACCAGGCCCTCAACCTGGCGCGTCTGCCAATTCCGCCACGTGCGCGAAGCTCGCGCTGATGTCTTACTCGCCTGCACGGCTGTCGGACAACGGCAGGAAGCATAACACGACCTGGCGGCCCGTCAATCATTACGCTTCTGTCCCTCAGCATTCATTGCAATCCCTTTGCGTCCCTTTTGATAGAGTGGTACGGAATGTGCCGGTCGTAGAAATCAAGCCGCCGGCATGACCTATTAGGATTTCACGGGGCGACGGCTGAGTGCCCATCAGAGACTGATGTTCAAAGGTGGCGCGGACAACTCAGGCAGCCTCAACTCAGCCTGGCACGACCGCGGCACACCGTTCAGTTCGGCCGCTGCTGAACACTCTGTCTATGCGCCTTGTTCACATCGATTGACATGCACGGTCATCGTGGTTTGCGTGCTGCGCCACGCCAAAAACTTCATAAATTACTTCCCGGCAATCAGTTAGCACGCGAGTGAACGGCAGCACTGCCTGTTTCGTTGCGGGAACAAACGTTGCGGCATCACGCTTGCCGTTGCGGCATGGCAACGCAGTTCATCAGGAGGCCACGGTGACTACGTTATCTGGTCACGACGACTGGATGCTTTCAACGGACGCGTGCTGGCCGCCGCGACCTTGATGCCCCGCTGCAGGCGGGATCTATGGAATCGTTACGAGGAACTCTCCTCGACTCTCTCTCTCAGTAAAGACAAAGAACAATGATTAAGGCTCTCTGGAATGATGAGGCTGGCGTAATCCTGTCAGCAGAACTCGTACTCGTTGGCACCATCTTGGTTGTCGGCATGATCGTTGGGCTGGTGGAACTCCAGTGTTCAGTCGTTGACGAACTCAACGACCTGGGTGAAGCCATTGGTTCTGTGAACCAGAGCTACCAGTACACTGGTACTGCTTCATTCAAGAAAGACGGAACCCCCAAAGCCATCACTTACGGTTCATCATTCAATGACCGTATCGACAGCTGCGATGGCAACGAATGTGCGATCGTCTGTGTTGCTCCACAGCAAGGCGAAGCTCCTAAGGGTCTGTAAGCCTGATCGAGCAGACCGAATTCAGGCGTGCTCGAAGGATACTCGAGCACGCCTTTTTCTGTGAATGCCGTTCATTGGCGGAGAGTACTCAGGGGAAATCAGACTGGATTGCAATCGGGAGACTTCCCGGCGGTACTCCGCTTCTCTCTCTCAACACAATGAAAGATGCATAAGATGACTAAGTCTTTTTGGAATGACGAAGCCGGGGTGATCCTCTCGGCAGAAATCGTACTTCTAGGCACGATTCTCGTTGTCGGCATGATTGTGGGCCTGGTCGAACTGCAGTGCTCTGTCGTTGACGAACTCAACGACCTCGGCGAAGCAGTTGGTTCCGTCAATCAGAGTTACGAATACACCAGTATCATGGCTCTAAAGAAAGATGGAACAACCAAGGCCGCATCAACCGGCTCCGCGTTTGTGGACCGAATCGATAGTTGCGATGGCAACGAATGCGACATTGTCTGTCTGGCAGGCGGTGGTCCTGAGGCTCCCAAGAGTCTGGGGTACTAGACCTGATCAGAGTCAGTGATTTTGAAGAGCGTGGTTGAACAGCAGTTCAACCACGCTCTTTTTCGTTGCCGGATATCGAGCTTCAGCGAGACACCCGCCTGTTGCCCCCACGCATCAATTGACTCGTGTCCGCAACAACGCGACGTCGCCACCACACGCAGATCGTTCACGATGATAAGTGCGCTATGTATGCATGCGTTCGCCGCGTTGTTGCAATACGGCAACACGAGAAATCGACACGCCACTAAATCAATCGCGCATCACACGTATTCAACGGCACTTGCGTTGAATGTTGGTTTCCTGCAACGTCAGCTGTATCGCTGTCCGGTACACGGAGTGCCTTTCCGTTGATCGTCGGTACTGTGACTCGGAGACGATTTCCTGTCCGGGGTTTCTCTCCGATCCACAGTCTTGACAGAATCTCACCAACACTCACAAGAGAGGCACAGCAACATGTTGAAGTCACTTTGGAACGATGAGGCAGGCGTGATCCTGTCTGCGGAACTGGTCCTGATCGGCACCATTTTGGTGGTCGGTATGATTGTTGGCCTTGTCGAACTGCAATGGTCAGTTGTTGATGAACTGAACGACCTGGGCGAAGCAATCGGCTCGATCAATCAGAGCTACGTCACAAGCGGAGTAGCATCGTACAAGAAGTACGGCGGCGTCAAAGGAGCAACTGTCGGCTCTGTCTTCACAGACCGAATCGATAGCTGCGACGGCAACGAATGTGCACTCGTTTGCACCAACGATCCGGCTGGCGAAGCACCGAAGAGCTACTAAGAAATCGGTGAGATGATCGAGGATGCGGCTGTGAGTTTTTCACAGTCGCATGCTCGATCCACCGGCTTTGAATTATAACACACCTTGTCGGACTCAGAGTCCGGCAAGGTGTTCTCATATGCGCCACCAACACGACATGCGGTGAAGAAATCTTCAATGGGACTCAGCCAGTATCTTGAACGCCGTCATACGCCGCGGTACAAGAGACGTCGTACGGGTCCCGTGGCTCAGTTGGCTAGAGCGTTCGGTTCACATCCGAAAGGTCACAGGTTCGAGTCCTGTCGGGACCACTTTCGCCTCCGGAAGAAGAGAGACGACACGCGCAGACCCACGAAAAACATTGCTGTTTTCGCGGGTTGTGCTTTTGGGATTCTCGCCTGTTCTACCCTGTTCACGCGTCTTCTGGTCCACCTGAGTGGCCACCGATCCCGTCTCTCGTTTTTCTTCGATAGCACGGACGTAGTGTTCATCTGTTGTCTGAAGGTAGTGACGGGCGGCTACAAGCTGACTGTTCCCAAGCCATTTCGTAACGACATGCAACGGGAATTCTTCTGCCAGTTCCGTCTCACGAGTGGACCGTAGATTCTGAAATGGCTTCGGCCACGGCTCCACCATTGCACGGTCAATGATACCCCGAAACGTCGTGCGCAGATTCTGAACAGCGTCCCGGTAGCGTGTGACAACGAAGACAGCACCAGCGCCCGCAATTTCGTAAGCGTCCTCAAGCTCCCTTCGAATCTCAGGGAACAGTGGCACAATTCGACTTCCGCCTCCGTCATGGTGTTCAGTCTTGGACGATGTCACACGGAATCGATCCTGACTCCAATCGATATCTGTCCACTTCAGAGCAAGAACCTCTGAAGGACACCGCAACCCACCGTAGCGGCACAAGGCAATAATCACTCTCCACTGCAGGTCCGGAGCTGCCTCCAACAGCTTGTCTGTGACTTCGCGAGTGATGAAGTGAAACTTGTCGTGGTTCGGGACCACGGACGCGACCTGATCCGAGAATGGGTTCTCTTCCACAAGCTTCATTCTCTGAGCCGCACGAAAGAACTGCTTCGCAATTCCACAGTATCGGCGAACCGTATTCTCCGATTGGCCTTTGTCGTACAGAAAGCTACGAAAGGCAGCAGCATGCCCGCTGTGAATCTGTCTCAGATCGGCATTGGCCCCGAAGTGATCTACAAGATGCGCTGCAGCGGAACGCCATTTCCGCACGGTCGATGATTTTGCATCATTACGCTGGCTGATGTAGCTGGCAATGAATGACTTCAACTGCCCGGATTGGCGTGGATCCACCAGCCCAACCTTCGCGAGCTTCTGGTGCAAGCTATGGCCGATCCCAGTAAGCCAAAGAGCCGTTTGACGGTCAATTCCGCCGCCGGCAGTCCGCACCCCAACCAGAACCTCAACGTGTCGCCCGATCGTGTGCGCTGTCGCCTTGGTTGTTCCCTTACCGGGACGGAATGACTTTCGGTTCCCGTCTGGATCAACAAACCGAATCCGCCAGCCCTTGCTGTCTTTCGTTACGCTTGCCATTGCTCAGTGCCTTTCTGAACTGCCTTAGAAATGAAGTGACGGGAAGCCGGTAAGGCATACCGGTTTTCAGGAGCTACCCTATCCCGTCAGATCGAGTATCCCAGTTTCGGACCCTCACCGCCAGGCCGAACCACAGAATGCTCACGCAACGCCTGACGGGATTTGCAGGACGTACTGACAACCAGCACTCTTCCGATTCCTGCAGACAACCGGGTTCCAGTTCCCCAGCTTCAGCGACCGCCGCAGCTCCTGCCGCAACCCGCTGATTCGATTGGAAAGCTGTTCCGGCTTCGTGCCGAATCCCTCAGCCTTCAATGATTTCAAAACTTGCCCAGCCGCCACTGGCCCGCCGGCATCAACCAACACACTCAACAGAACCGACTGCAACGGCGACAACGGCAACACCCGCTGGCGATACGTGACCGACTCGGCAGAGAACACCCAGTCCGCCCGATTGATCGCAGCAACTTTCTTCATCCGCTTCCGACCCTTTGCCGCCTGCATCAAGGCCGATTCCGACAGACGAACAGCAAACTGATTCTCGCCGCCTGACCTGCCCGTGCAGATGATTGGATCATGTTCAAGGGCCAGAGAATCCCGCAACCACTTGCGCAGATCACTGACGCTGCTCTGCGTTTGTCCAATCGTGAGTTTGTACCCTTCCGACTGCAGACCGGACATGAGCGCCGACATGGACAGCGAATCATCAGCAGTCACAAATGCGCGAAGAATCCACAGCGGAACGCCTGTCAGGCGGAACAGCCGCCCACGCCACGCGAAGCCCTGTTCAAGAAACTCCCACTCATCCGGATCCGGAGCCACTGGAACCTCACGACCAACCGGAGCTGCCGTTGCCTCACGCTCCGCCGCATTCTTCAACGCGAATTCCGGAATGCGAATCGCGTAGGCCCCCGGACAGCCGTTCTGCTTCACGTTTGGAATCGGGTTCCACTGATCCAGCCCCAGCATCGAACACAACGTCCGCCGCAGTTGACTGACCTCAACAGACACCTGCGATTCCTTTACCGCGTACCCGGCATCCTGCAGCACGCGCAGCAGTTCCGCCACCGACAGAGCATCACCACTGGTCACCAACGCCCGCAACAACACAAGCCGTTTGCCGGTCAAACTGAACAACGCGCCCCGGTACGCAAACCCGTATTCTGAGAACACCCAGTCCGCCGCCACAGGCGACGTTGGCATATCGAAATCGTGAGCCCTCAGTGACACGGCCGCCGCCTGTCGTTCCCGATCGTTCCGCGTTCGCATCTTCACGCCCGATGCAAAGCCAACCGGCAAACGCATCTCATCAACAATCTCGCGCAGCTCTTCCGCCATCTGCAGGTAGTACCGCCCCGTCACGCTGTTGTCAGCATGCTGAAGCAGCAACGCACCGCCACCAGACCGAATACGAGTTGCCTCACTGGCCGCGCTTTCTCGGATCTGCTGGAGCGTCACATGAGGTGCCACATCAGCCGCCGCGCTGATCTTTCGCCAATGCCGCGAAAGTCGCCCGCCGCCACTGGCATACGCTCCGCAGAACACCAGCGGGTTCACATCGTTTCGGATTCGCGACAAGTGAGCCAAAGCCGCCGCGTTCAATGGAAACAACGCACTCCGTTTCTGCGTCTTCCCCGCCGTAAAGTCGAGCGTTCCGTTTTCAAAGTCGATCTGATCCCATCGCAGCCGCCACAGGTCATCGCGCCGCAGACCGGTACACCAAGCAACGACGCACAGCGTTCTCCAGAAGTCGACCACCGGATAGGGCAGGCTTCTGGGAGACTGAATCACCTTGCATCCGTGGACGTAGACGCGAGACATTTCCTCCAGCGTGATCCTTCGTGGCGTCCGCACACATGGCCCCTTGACCGGCTCCATCCACGGCAGCCGATCCCGAAACGCCATTCCCAGCCCGCGAGGATTCGTATCGGTAGGACTCGCCGCCCGCCGCAGAATGGCCCGGATCTCACGCCACGTCTGATTGATTGTTCGAGCGGCCAGCCCAGCGTCCAGACAGGCAGAGCGATACTGGTCAGCAACGGCCGAATCGATTTCGCCGAGAACAGGATCCCCCGTCATTCGTTCCCATCGGTTGAGATCATGCCGACGCGAACGAATCGTGTTCGCCGTTTGATGACGAGAATCGAAGTAATACTCTTCAGCAAACTCCCGGACGGTCATTCCCCGAACCCGATTGACGGTTGGTTGCTTTCGCCACTTCATTTCAACAACCCTCCCACATGACCCGCGTTCCTTTCTATGCGAAGTACGTCTCTCAGGTTCCCCAACTGGCGATAGTAACACCCTCTGAATGACCACGCGCGAGGCCCGGAAACAAAGATGTTTCCTCACCTCCACGCAAAGGCCCGAAACGCAGCAACGCAACCAATCACACGCACACCAAAACCCAAACGCCCGCAATAACTTGCGACACACGCACATCCAGAGAGAACAATTTCGGCGTTTTTCAAAATCGTTTTCGCCCACTGCCTCCAACAGCCGCGTTTGCCATTTCCGGCGATTCCAGCAACACAGACCGCCGAGCTACTTCGCCTGTGCGACACTGTGACAGAACGACAAAACCACATTCCAATGCTCTCCACCTGCAGACCGTCAACAAAAACACTGACGAGGAACACCGCACAGCCGCCGTCGATTCCGTGACACAACGCTGTGACACAACGACGAAACGGCCGGCGACATCATGCCCCCGCGCGACAGAACCGCGTGATTCCCTGCGTTGCTGAGGTTTTGTCATATGTCACGCAGATGGAAAGACTTCGTCGGCCGGCCGCCTTTGCGACCTGACGCAACATCCTGCCAACTGCCGTATCCATGCTTTTCCAACGCATCAAGTGACGCCTTTGCGTCCGCCGCAGTAGGAAACCGCCCACGGTTCCACCGCATCAGCTCCCGCACCGACGCCCGGCCCTCACCTTTCCGCCGGATCAATTCGGCTGTCTGCCGAATCTCAGACTCCTCCGCTGATTCGTCAATGACTTCATACACGCGAAGAGTTTCACCCTTGAACCACTCAGCCAGCGCAATAGCGTCCCTCATCGTGTCTGCAGAAACCGCCGCCGCTTCGCTCGATGAAATCTGACGAGCAGCAAACTTCGTAAAATGAAACACCAACGCGAACCGGGCAGCATATTCCTCCAGCTTGCTCCACGCGGCCGCCAACGTCCCTGTCAACGCCACCTGCTCTTTGCCGGTCTTATTCACATACGCCTTGAACAGATCCAACGCACCCGGCGAGAGGTTCACAACATATGGGACCGGCTCCCCATCTTCATTAAGCTCTTCTGTGAGCTTGAACAACTCATCGATCGTGTGATGCCATCTCGCTGCCGTGTCCCGACCGATTTCTCGATCCGTCCACTGCTTCGGCTTCCTTGGTGGACAAGCCATCAGAAGCCGAGCCAACATGCCGCTTTCTTTATGCCCGCCTTTCAAGAGATGTTTTCGGAGCACCCCCGGCTGACACCCGCCGATCAAACACGCGGCCGCATCCGGGACTACGATGGTTGGAGAATCGCCCGTCTTTCGATCCACAATCGCTGTCGTGCAGTTGAAAACAGATAACCAAAATGCCTCTGCCGGAGCTGATGATCCCGAATATCTGTCGAAGCTTCCCAGCCACCCTGCAAGCTCGTCCATGCTCAGTACAACGCCACGCCACGAATCCTGTAGCACAAGAGCCAAACGCTCAACCGTGATATCCCGAACCAGCGACCGAGGACAAACAGGAGCCACCGGCTGCTCCGGCATTTCACCCTCGCAACCATTCCGCTTCCATTCTGCCAGTCGGACTTTTGCCACTTCGGATTCCTGAACATGCACCGATACTGCTTGCTGATGCAGACGTAACTGCTCCCTCTGCCGTGACTCAATCGGCTGCGTCGCCAACTTGAAAGCCGGAGTCTTCATACTGCCACTCTCGCCCACGACACAAAACCACAACACATGCACGGCTGTCCAACCCCTTCGGATCTTCAACCGCCGTGTATTCCCGATCGCTGTGGCTGCCGTGGCTAGCGCCGGCAGGGCAATGAATGATTCATCGCAACCGATCGAAGCCGCCCCTTCAGACACCAGTTCCCTCATCGTGTCTGGCAACAGTTCAACCGGAAACGGCTTCCATGACGGAGTCCCCCGGCTAGTCTCCTCCTGAGGCGACTGTTCGAACTCCGGCTCCGTTCTCGCAGCAAGCTTCTCAAGTTGCTCCCGGAGAGTCTCAGACGGCATCATTGCGTTGTCGGCGCAGAAGTCCGCAACGTCACCACCCAAAGGAAGCCCCGGCCATAACTCAGCCAGATCAACAACCTTCACTGACGCTGGCGGAACCTTCAAAGACTCCAGCAACTCCAGCACTGAGTCCGCATACTGTGTCCCCGGTTCATCATTGTCCGGAAGAATCACAACATCCTTGCCAGACAACGCCGACCAGTCAGCTTTCCCCGCCGACTTCGAACCTTGAGGTGACGTTGTCGCGACGAGTCCGAGTGAGCAGAGTGCGTCCGTAGCCTTCTCCCCTTCGGCCACGTACACCGTCGATGCGTCCTGCAACGTCGGCAAACGATACAGCACTCGCTTCCCCGGCAAACATCCGATGATCCAGCCACGATCCGTAAGTGCCAACGGACGAATATCCTTTCCACCACCCGCGCGATCCCATCGACATACCACGCCACACAGCTCGCTGCGCCCGCCTGCCGCGTAGTGATATTCCCAAGTCGCATCCGGCCGCCGCCCCTGTCGACGAGACAGTTCCTCAAGTGCCGCTTCGCAACAATCGAAAGTCCGTTTCGGCTTCGCTGTCGCTCCGCTCCCCCGCCGGCCAGCAGATCCGTTCACTGGCCGAGTGCCGCTTGCTTGCGTCCCATCGCCGGAGGAAAACAGATCCTTCATTTCCAACCCCAGCGCCTTCACAACATCAGCAGTTTCGCAGCCGCTGAAGCAATGCAGAACGACGCCACCCGAGTCGCCAGGAGACACTGACAGCGACGTTACGCCCTTCCCATCGTGAGCCGGACACTTGCACGAAAACGAACCGTCACCACGGGGAACCGGTTCCGAACCCACCCGCCGCAGCGCCGCCAGCACCCGCTCCATCGGTTGCTGCCCACTCATGCGGCACCACCGCATTCACCAGCATCGAACAACTCGACACCGCAACAATGAGCATGAGCCGCATTCAAGTAGGCAATCGCCTTTGCAGATTCGCACCCGTTGAGCAGATATTCACCACAGCCAGGACACTCCCGCAACACAGACTCGACCGGCGCGACCGGAGCCGGCAGACCCAGCCATCCGACCGATGAATTCCCAGTCAATGTGACAACAACTGCCCGTGGCTCATCATTGTCATCCACGTGAATATCCACGAGGAGCCAACCGCTTCCAACGACCGGCCCACCCGCCACCAATTCGGCGAACGGTCGACTCCATTCATTCACCCGAATCCAAAGGCCGCCGCAACAAAGAACGGAGCCCTCGACATCACCGTCAGACGGCCGAACTTCTGCCGCCGCCAGAATCGCCTCCACATCTGGCCGAACACTCACCGCGCCGCTCATGCCGCGTCTCCCTGATCGGCATCGACCACTGGCGGACAACCTGCCTCAATCCACCTAAGGAGTTGCGCGCGGCGATAGCGGGGCCACTTTCCCAAACGAATCGGCTGAGGCATCAGCCCAGCCGCCCTGAGCGAATCAATGTGTCTGGTTGAACACTGCAGCAGATCTGCTACCTGCTGCCTCGTCAGCAACTCCGGCTGACTGCCTTCCTCTGCAATCGTCATTCTTGTTTCCTCCCATCTGTTCAAGTGTCAGCGACTTGCTGACCGGGAGGGATTATCACGACTGCGACAAACGCCCTGCGGTTTACAGTGGTTCTCCAAAACCGCCGAAACCGCCGGAGGAATCAGACTCCGTTAGTTTTTCAACGCGAGAATAATCTTTGGCCATTCAATTCTTCGGCGGTTCTTCCGCTTCCTGTACCTCTTCAGCGACCTTTCGCAGCTCCGACGCAAGCTGTTCTTCTGAAAAAGTGCCGTTGTCTCCCTCGTCGCAGATGAACCACGCCAACCAATCCTCGGCGTATAGATCTTTCTGAGAGTGCCTCTTTGCTTTGCCTAGAACCTCTGGTGACCACTCGTCTTCGCCTTCAGCCTCAGACTTCTTCTTCCTCTTGCGGAAAGAACCCTCCCATCGCTCTTTGGTTTGACGCACAACGTCCGCGTCGCCACGGGAGAGCCGCCCCGGAGATTCCATCCCGTTTACTAGCAAAGCGCCCGACCTCAACGAGGCCCCCTTCAACGGCGGAACCTCTTTATCATGCCCGGCCGCCAACCCTAAAACCCCATTCCCTAGGCGTTCAGCAATTGGCTCAGTTGGGACAACTTCCGCAGGCTCTGGCGAGTCCACGCTGACCCCATAAAACTCCCAACCCTTTGGCGGCACAGGTTCAGCATCGGGTTCACCCAGTAGCTGCCTACCGTTCCGCCACAACGCAATCAGAGTTCGTGCTCCACGATGAACACGGCTGCCGTCTAATATCTGCTGGAAGACTTCGTCGTCACCACGATTCAACGCCGCGACAGTTGTCTTCCAGAGTGGCCCTTTCCTCAAAAGTGATGGCACGTAGTACGGAACCACTCCGTCTGCAGCAACCGGAATCAGATCTGGCGTTATGAACTCTGGGGGAATGTCATTTCGAAGCTCAACCCATTGCAGCGAGACCGGCGAATGCCGACCCGCATGAACGACCGCGAGTACAGTGCCGCACTCGGACACACGCAGTGTGCAATGAGATCTGGCAGTACGATTCACAAACACGTGATCGGTCACGCAACTTACCACACGACTGGACAGCAACCGTTCAATCATGAGCCAGCGGGGCTCTGCATCAGTCCTCAGGACTTCGTCCCGGATATCAACATCACCTCGCTGGATACGTTTCAGCTCGTCCTTCAATCGCTTCACATCACGCGATTTGCTCTTCGGATGCGCACCCACGCCACCGGCTCCCTGAAATACCGGACCCCTGACTTGAAAACTCGGCAGCGGCAGCGGATCAGGGAACCCGCGTTCCTCAGGGGTTATAAGGCCCTGAGTAGCCGTGCCGAATGCGGAAACGATATCAGTTTGTCCCCGCCGCGCCACCTGAGCCAACCCCAGAGAAACATCGGCCAGCCCAGCTCCGACCGTGACGGGTTCCGCCAGCACAGCCACCGCCGCAACTCCCCACACTGCCGCCCGCCCCGGAACGTCTCCTGCCGTTTTCGATCTCGGACCCCAACGCGCAGAAGCTCAAGCCCAGTGAATTGCCTGCCTGGAACCAAGGGCTTCTCAACAAAAATCACCCCTGCGCCCAAAACAACGCTATGCGAAAACTGCGGGGTCTTCTTCCGGCAGCAAAGAACCTATACCCCGCCCCCCCTGCCAGATCACACCCGCAGCAAACAGAATTCACGGGGCGACCTCATGAACACAGAGGCACCGTACTTGAGACTGGGCAGCCCGCCTGCGATTCACTGTCACGTCTGCGATTCACTGTAGCCCAAAAGACCCTCCCCCTTTCCCCCTCTCCTGATGGATGGGGTAGACGAGCCGAAGGCTTGTAAAAAAATCGCGACACACACTCAAGGGCGAATCCGCCGAACAATAAGCAAACGCCCCGATTTCCGAATTCCCCGCGTTTGCGTGTGCGGTTAGCGCCAACACCCCACGGCACACCAATCGTTTCGACGGCCGGCAACAGCCGCCATAACATCGACCGATTCACGCAACCGACTCAGCAACAATCAACCTGCCGCGATGCCTTCCGTGCCAACGCAACGATCTCTGATTGCACGTCACGCGGCAAAGAATCCCACGCCTCGACAACCTCCAGAAGCCCGGAATCCATGCCCACTGGTCCACCTGAGTGGCCACCACTTTCAAAAACTGCGGTTTCATCAGGGATACAGCAGGTAGGTTCGTGGCCTGTCGGGACCAGTCCAAAGCGAAGTACTTGCATGGCATAAAGCCCACAATTTAGTCTGCACTGACGCGTCCATCTTGTGGCTCCGCTTTCGTAGTACGGATCACGGGATTTCACAGCCCGCTTTACCACAGGCGACTCAGAACAACCGTATGTACCTCGGCCATTCCTGATGGAATCATTGTCTAAGGCAGGATCCTCGGCAGCAAACTTCCTGGGACCAATCGAACCATGTTTGAACAACGCCTTCGAGTTGAATTGCCGGATGGCCGTAAGACGAAAGTATCGTCACCTCAGCAAATCAAGAGAGCATTTCGGGACGGACGGTTGCCACCCGGATCGAGAGTTCTGTTTCCCGTTGGTACCGAAGATATCGAAACGTTCTGCACGTTCAGGCGACCCGGTAGGACTAAACCGGACGGCGCCGCCCACGATATTGATCTCTCGACACCCCGATGTTGGTATCTTACTGCCCTGCTTCTGTTTGCGGGTATCTCTCTTGTCGCTTCATTCTTCGTCATAGTTGAGCACCCCGCGTTGGGCTGGGCATGGTTTGCTGCCTCACTATTGATCGGCACGGTGAGCCTATGGTGCCAGGAATCCCTCAACATGCTTCATGACATCCGCCTCACAATTCGCGACCAGTCGCAATCTGACTGAGAGATGTCCATGAGCCTCGCTGTTGATGGAATTCTGCTATTACTCGTCGTAAGCGGCTGCTTCTGCTCGCTCAATACATCAAGATGCTTGCTGGTATCGCAGGATTGATTGAATCTCAGCCTGTTGAGGAAACGCCTGTTCCCGGAGTCTGTGACCTGCTCATCAGCACAATTCCGTAAGGTGCGGGCGGTGAGTAGTCGACGCGGCGGGACGCACATTGATGAGCCGCACAACAGATGCCGCAAGCAACGAACAACGCTGCACTGCTCGCCAATATGTGAGACGCAACCTGGAGCAAGTGTGAGGTTGCCAGATTCTGCACACAACTCAGATGTACCGCGCATACATCGTGCCGACAGGTGGATGTTGCGTAATCTACAGTTTCGGAGTTGTGGAGGCTTTGAGTTGGGCGCGGCGCCGATCGCGTTCTCGCCGTTGCATTTCTTCCGGGGCGAATTGGGGACGATTGTTATCCGGTGTCTGCCGGACGGCCACGGCGACAGTGGCTTCGCTCCATTCCCAGCCGAGCGGCTCTGCCAGTTCGGCCTTTGCCAGCCAGGACCACGGGGTTCGCGGATGCTCGTCGATGACGCGGTTCAGGTATTCCATTGCCTTGTCGTGCATTCGTCGGACCTTTGCACCGGCATCGCTGGCTTCAGCCGGACTCAACACCCACTGGTTGGAACCGTCGCGTTGGAATGGCCGCGGAGTGGACTTCATCTGGGCGAGCATTGAGTTGTAGCCAAACGCGCGAACTCTCATTGCCAGAACCCGTCCCATAGCGAGGTCATAGCTGGCTCGCCAGCGGTTTGTGTCCAGTTTGTCTCGATCACGCTCCCCCTGTTCCAGGATGCGATGAAGTTGCTCCAGATAATAGTCGAGAGTCGCGAGCGGCTTTTGAGCTTCCGTGATCCGTTGGCGCAATACGGTATCGGTGGTCGCTAGAAAACGCTGTTGAGGTTGCGCGACGGCGTCGTCCGGAACCGCGTTCTGGGCTGCTTTGACGAGGGCCGCTTTGGCGCTGTTGGTTGAAAGTTCTTTTTCGTATTCACGCTGAGGTCGGTAGTCCGGGGAGTATTGTCGCATGACGGATGGATCAAACTGAGGGCCTCGCACCTGATCGGCGATGAAGTAAATTCCACCTGTTTCTGCGCAGATGCGCGTGAGTGCATACGGTCCGAAACCGGCAGACATGCGGTCGAGATTTCTGCCTCCTCCGGTCCAGAATGGCAACTGCAATCCCTCCACCATCGCCGTTTCGGGGCCCTGTTCTACCGGCAGGTCGGCCTGAAACTGATTTCCTTCGGCAGTCCATTTGAAGTTGACGTATCCCTTCTCGCGGCCGAAGACGGCTGAATTGCCGATGCAGTACACACGCGCTCCGGTACGCGTGCACTTACGGATGACTCGTTCGAGCTGACCAAAGTCGTCTCCTCGTTCGTCCGTCACGATAATCAGCATCAGGTTGGCCTGAAGTTCCTTCTTTGGCCGCAGGAACGCGGTGAGCGCTCGATCGACTGCCGCGAAGACGGCTTCCTGACCGCTTTCATCATTCTGGATGTTCCGAACGACATTTGCCAGCTTTTCGGTGTCATTGATTGGAGGGCTCTGCAGCAGATGAACGTTTTCACCGAAGCCGACGATGCCGGTCAGCAGATTCACATCCGCCTTTACGTTCATCTGGCTCAATTGAGCATAGATCGCTTCAAACCGGTCTGCGATTTGAGATCGACGATCCTTCAGCGACAGTGACTCATCAAACAGCCAGCCGACAATGGTCTTTCGTTCGCGAAGTGATGCGGCAATTTCCCAGGTGATGCGGTCGATCGCTCCGTCGGTGCCTCCGGCGTGTTCCGTCGTGCCCATCAGGTCCACTTCTTCGAGGAGTTCGGCTTCACTGGGAACCGTAAGCGTTGTCGCCATCGGAATCGTCGGGTCAATCTCGTCGTCAAGCTGAGGGATCTCTTCGGGGTACGTGTCGAGACCCTGCTTCTGTGCGGCTGCCAGTGAAGCCCCGGCCAGGTCGACGTTGCTGTTGTTTCCAATCTCCTGTGAGATCCTGGTGTCAATGGCGTATTCAACAGGCAGAGGTTCTTCGAGCGGCAGGACTTCCGACGTGAGTTCGACACGCGTTTCGCTGACAATCGCCCAGCTGACACTCATCAGGATCAGTGCGATTACGCCGTGGACGAGAATGCTGATGCCCCACGCCGGAACGTCATCAAGCCATGCGCTGCCTTCGAGTTCCTGATCGGCTGCTGTGGAATCTGAGGAGTCCATTCAATGGCCTCTGGCAACGATACGGGCAATTATCCGGCGGATCGATTCGTGAGTCTATCGACGTTTGGCCGGAACTCACCCATTGCACGCCTCTAATGATACGCGCATCGGGCTGCGAAACAATCGACAGATTTATGCGAATTCCGAGGGAAATCACGTTCAAACAGTCAAGCTGCAGAACCAGATTGCGTTTCGAAGCCGGTCCGGTCAAACGATCTCTCTGGACGTCAGCAGCGACGGACGAGCGTGCCCAAATCGTGTCAGCCACCGAGAAAGTGAGGACTCTCGTGCATGTCGAGAAGGGTCCAGTGAAGTCTCGACGATTTGCCTGGCGTTTACGCGCGCTTCTGCGGCCTTCGGAGCGTTACCGCAAAGTTCACAGCTGATCGACAGGATCATGAAATCGGCCGCCAGTTGCTCCACTGCGCCAACCTGTCTGTGACCGGAGATGGCCTGTTGAATGAGGACGACGGCTCGATCGGGGCGCTGCTGGCAGGTACGGATCATTGCCAGCAGCGTCGTCGTGTCGGCACGCACGTCGGAGCAGTCTCGCAGGAGATCTTCCTGCCAGCTTTGGCCAACAGAATCCCACGCTCGAACAGCAAATGCGGCAGCCGAATCGAACTCTCCCAGCACGAGAGAACACGAGGCGAGGGTGACCCAGTCCGTGGACAAAATTCCAATCTTCCGGTCATTGGTCGATTCGTAGTCGTTCTTCTTCAGATGCGCCTGCTGCAGCCAGTGGGCCGCTTCCAGTCGATTGTCCTGACGAAGACAGACTACCGCTCGGCTGAGCATCTGGTTCCATAACGCGGCTGCTTCGTGGGCTGTTATTTGCCCTGAAGAACCTGCCAGCGCCACGTCGCGCGACAGGAGAAGACCGTCAGAAACAGTCGACGTTGGGTCGCGAAGCGGGAGGAGTGGGACCAGGCAGTCGAGTAGTGGTGCAGCAGTTGACGGTGGTGTCATGTGTTTGTCATCAGGTTGAAACGGAGGCGCGTGGCCTCGGGGTGGAACCTGTGACAGAAGCTGGCAGCGAAGGAGAAGCCCTACGAGCCTATCTCGATGGCTGGCAGCCCTCAATGGTAAAATAGGAAAGATGTGGTGACGTTGCGGATTATTCAGCCAGGCGACAAATCCTCTGAAGAATTCAGTTTGGGTCAGTGTCAAAACGGCAGAGGGACTTGAATCTCCCTGCCACGACGCACGCATTCGTGAATCGGTGGAAACGGTAACCATCTTTGTGATAACGGGTTATGACCCGCGTTTGAGATTGGCACGAGATTCGCAACCAACGGTCGGATCGCGACAATCGATTCTGATTTGGTTGGCGGAGCGGTCCGCAATCGACGTCGTGACATCTGGAAATCAGAGGTCAGGAGAAAGAAATGGCTAAGAAGAAGGCTGCTTCCGGAGGCATCCGAATCGTCCCTCTGGGCGATCGCGTGGTGCTGCGACGAGCGGAAGCGGAAGAAACCACTGCGGGAGGCATCGTTCTGCCGGATTCGGCTCAGAACAAACCTCAACGCGGCGAAGTGGTTGCTGTCGGTGACGGACACGTCAACGACAAGGGTGAGAAGGTCGCATTGACAGTGAAGGAAGGCGATCGCGTCATCTTTAGTTCGTACGCAGGCGACGAAATCTCCGTCGGAGATGAAGACTACCTGCTGCTCCGCGAGAGCGACATTCTCGCAACGGTTTAGTCCTCATTGAAAGTTCGATTGGCGGTGTTCAATCGACAGGACACTCCGGGGTCAGCCCGGAACTCGAATCAGCCAGGCCAGTCAGAGGTATTGCCTGACGACCGTCTTATGGGTCCTTGTTCTTTACCCTGGCAACATGTGGTCCCCGTCAACTGACAGGCACACACCGACCACTGATTCAATCCCTCTCACATCCAGCAGAAATGCATAGGAGAATTCAGAACCATGGCAAAGATGATTGCCTTCGATCAGGAAGCTCAGGAAGCCATGCGACGTGGTGTGTCCAAACTGGCGAAAGCCGTAAAGGTCACCCTCGGACCAAAAGGCCGTAACGTTATCATTGAAAAAAGCTTTGGATCACCGACCGTCACAAAAGACGGTGTGACCGTCGCGCGAGAAATTGAACTTTCAGAGAAGTTCGAAGACATGGGCGCTCGCATGGTTCGTGAAGTGGCCAGCAAGACATCTGATGTCGCTGGTGACGGAACGACCACAGCTACCGTGATGGCAGAAGCGATCTACAAAGAAGGCCTCAAGGCTGTTGTTGCTGGTGTCAGCCCGCTGGAAATGAAACGCGGGATGGACAAGGCGGTCAACGACATTGTCGGCAAGCTCGCCGGTATGGCGACCGATTGCCGAACCAAAAAGGCGATCGCTCAGGTTGGGACAGTTGCTGCCAACGGTGATTCTGAAATCGGCAAGATCCTTGCCGATGCGATGGAGCAGGTTGGCAAAGACAGCGTTATCACAGTCGAAGAAGGCAAGAGTCTCGAAACGGACTTTGAAGTTGTCGAAGGACTTCAGTTTGATCGAGGTTACCTGTCTCCTTACTTCGTGACTGACTCCGAAAGCATGGAAGTCGTTCTGGAAGATTCGTATGTCCTGATCCACGAAAAGAAGATCAGCAACATCAAGGATCTTGTTCCGGTTCTCGAAAAGGTTGTGAACAGTGGCAAGGGTCTGCTGATCATCGCAGAAGATGTGGAAGGCGAAGCACTGGCAACGCTGGTGATCAACAAACTGCGTGGCACCTTTAAGATTGCGGCCGTGAAGGCACCTGGTTACGGCGATCGTCGTAAAGCCATGCTGCAGGACATCGCCATCATGGTCGGTGGTCAGGCAATCTTTGAAGACCTGGGAGTGAAGCTCGAAAATATCGAGCTGACCGACCTGGGAACAGCTCGCAAGATGGTTGTTGACAAGGATAATACGACCATTGTTGAAGGAGGCGGCAAGAAGGCTGACATCCAGGCTCGTATCGAACAGATTCGCCGAGAACTGGAAAACAGCACCAGCGACTACGATAGCGAGAAGCTGGAAGAGCGAATCGCAAAGCTCGCCGGTGGCGTCGCTCAGGTCAACGTCGGTGCTGCGACAGAAAGCGAAATGAAAGAGAAGAAGGCACGCGTTGAAGACGCTCTGCACGCGACACGTGCTGCTGTCGAAGAAGGCATTCTTCCCGGTGGTGGAGTCGCGTTGCTGCGAGCATCCACATCCGTGAAGCCTGGCAAGATCAGCCACGACGAGAAGGTCGGATACGACATCATCGTCCGTGCCTGCCGTGCTCCTCTCACTCAGATCGCAGACAACGCTGGTGTTGATGGCAGTGTGATCTGTGAAAAGGTGTCAGAAGCAGAAGGCAACTCTGGCTACAACGCGGCAGCCGACAAGTTCGAAGATATGGTCAAAGCGGGTGTGATTGACCCGACCAAAGTCACTCGAACTGCTCTGCAGAACGCAGCCAGCGTGTCGACTCTGCTCCTGACCAGTGACGCGTTGATCGCCGACAAGCCGAAGGATGACAAGTCTCCGGCTGGCGGTGGTGACGAAGAAATGTACTAAGATTGATTCTGCGGCACTCCATTGCCGTGACAATCAGATAGACTCAACAGGGCGAATCATTAGCGTTATTCGCCCTGTTGTCGTTTGTTGACAATCGATGCAGTTGCCAAATGCTCTCACTGGTATGAAGGTTGATCCATGACACCGAACGAATGGCAGGAGTCAGGAAATCAGCTGGAGCTTTCCGGCCATCGCATCTTCTATCGTGACTCAGGGGGATCAAAACCGTGGCTGGTCCTGCTGCATGGATTCCCAACGTCGTCGTGGGACTGGGCCCCACTTTGGGACGACCTGAGTGAACGGTTTCGAGTTGTCGCTCCGGACTTTCTGGGCTTCGGCTTTTCCGATCGGCCAGTTGGCTACAACTACCAGGTCACCGAACAGGCAGCGCTAACTGTTCAGCTGCTGAGGTCGCTCGGTGTCACGGAGTGCCATGTAATGGCGCATGACTATGGCGATACCGTGGCTCAGGAACTGCTCGCCAGGCAGGACGACGGAACAGACAGCGACCGTCAGATTCATTCGGTGTGTTTCCTGAACGGCGGCATCTTCCCGGAAACGCACCGCCCGCGTCTCATCCAGAAGCTTTTACTGACACCAATCGGTCCGCTTCTTGGGCGGTTGTACACGCGCCGCAAGTTCGGCAAGTCCTTCTCAGCTGTGTTCGGGGCGAGGACTCAGCCATCTGAATCAGAACTTGATGACTTCTGGCAGATCGTTTCCGGGAACGGAGGTCAGCAGGTACTTCATCGCCTGATGCGCTACATCCCTGAGCGTTTGGCCAACCGCAGTCGTTGGGTGGGTGCGGTCACTCAAGCGACGATACCGCTACGTGTGATCTGCGGTATTGATGATCCGGTCTCCGGAGCCCACATGCTGGTACGATACCGCGAGCTGGTCCCCAACCCGGACATCGTGGAACTTTCGGGAATCGGCCATTATCCTCAAACCGAGGCAACTCAGGCAGTCCTGAATGCGTTTCTCCATTTTCATGACAACATCCTTGCAGAAGATGCTCACGCCGAATCGCCATAATGCAACTCACGCAGCAACAACACGACTTCTACAGCGAACACGGCTGGCTTGTCGTCGAGGATGTCTTCGCAGACTCGGACGCAGAGCGAGTGGCTGAGCTCGCTCTGCGTTTGAGTCGCGACGAAGCACAGAAGCCGAGAAGCGGCGGTCAAACAGACGTGACTGATTACGACGTTGCGGGAGTCCCAGTGCCGCGGAAGCTCGGACACCCGTTCCTGGCGGACGATCAGTTCCGTCGTTTTATATTCAATGGATGTCTTCCATCGATGGTGGCGCAGTTGCTGGGAAAGCCCTCGTTGCTGTTGGTCGACCAAATCTTTATGAAACCGCCGCGCATCGGATCGGGAAAGCCGTGGCATCAGGACAATGCCTACTTTCGGTGTTCACCGGCCAACGAAGTTCTGACGGCCTGGATTGCACTGGATGACGCAGATGAATCCAACGGGTGCCTGCACTACATCGATGGATCACACCTTAGTGCGTTGCTGAAGCATGAACCACTGGCGGATGAACCTCATAACAAGACCCCAGCTGCTGAAAAGATTGACACGCAGCGGACATCCTGCGCGGCCGTACGCCGTGGTGGTGTTGTGTTTCACCACAGCCAGACACTACACGCATCGCCGCCAAATGAGTCGGACCGCTGGCGCCGAGCGTACGCGACTCACTGGGCAACGGCAGATGTGACGAGCGATGCCGGAACCATCGACAACGCGTATTACAACCGCTCTCCCCAGTTGTACTCGTCTGCAGCAAACACCTGACCACTGAGCCAAACCACGGCGGTTTCGGTTGCATTGAGGTCGCGCGGGCACGACATTCGGAGGACAGCGCGACGCGATGTTTGTCTCGGAAGCACACACCACATTTCATGAAGGGCGCACGATGTTGTTTTCTGAGTCACTGATTTATCGATCTTGTGCCGTTGCTTTTGTGGTCTCAGGGTTTGTCCTGTGCAGCGCCTCGACCGTGGCGCAGAACCCGGGGTTCGCCAAAGATCCGGTGATCGTCGAATATGACCCCGTTCCCGAGTGGCCTCAGTATCCTGACCACATCAGCAGCAAAGGCTGGACGTCCGGCATTGCACTCGACAGCAAAGAGAACGTGTGGTTCTTCAAGAAAGGGGAGAATCCCGTGCAGGTCTACACGACGGACGGTGAATTCGTCCGATCGTGGGGACAGGGGATGTTCGATAATCCTCATCACATTCGCATTGACCACGATGACAACGTCTGGGTTGCCGACTTCGGGCTGCACGTTGTCCAGAAGTACAGTCCCAAAGGCGACCTGCTGATGACGTTGGGGACCAAAGGCGAGTCCGGAGAAGACGAAAGGCATTTCTTTCGCCCGACAGATATGGTCGTGACTCCGGCTGGGGACATCTTCGTCACGGACGGATATGGCAATCGACGCATCGTTCATTTCGACGCAAACGGCAAGTATGTGAAGTCATGGGGCAACTATGGTTCCGGCCCCGGCATGTTCGTGCTTCCTCATGCGATTGATGTTGATTCGAATGGTCGACTGTATGTGGCCGATCGTAACAGCGGTCGGATTCAGGTCTTTGACCAGGACGGAAAGTATCTGGACCAATGGTCGAACCTGATTATGCCGTGGGGGCTTTCGGTGAATGACAAGGATCAGATCTGGGTCTGTGGTTCTTCACCTCACTGGTGGAAACGCCACGACGCATATCCAGAGTACAAGGACCAGATCTTCATGCGGTTCGATCCCGACGGACGCGTGCAACAAGTCTGGTCGATTCCTCTGGGAGACATCGGAGACGACAAGAACAATCCTGTCACTTCCGGGCTGAAACCGGGCGAAGCTGTTGGAGTGCATTGCATCGTGGAAGACTCAGCCGGCAATCTGTATGTCGGTGATATTTACGGCGAACGCGCTCAGAAGTTTGTGCCGGTGACCAGTCGAACGCCGAAGGCCGCTGAATAATGCGAGGGCGTCAACGTGGCTTGCGGGTGGTGGCTTGTGTGTTGCTGTCTGTTGCGTGTTCGACGGATGCGATTCAGGCTCACGCTGAGGCGACAGACGATTCCGTTGCTTTCCGCCTCAACGAACGGAATACAGAAGCTCCTTTTGCGTTCAAACCCGGAACGCAACGCACGTGGCCGATCAGCGCGGGGCGACGTGCGGCTGAGGATCAGCTCACTCTCGCACTCGTCGACAACAATAGTGATGCGCCTGCGAGAGTCATTGAGTATCAGGATCTGACAATCTCAATCGCTGAGGACGGGAAGCTCGTTGTTGCATCGTCCAATGTTGCCTCAAAAGCACAGCTCCAGTTCTTCCTGCAGCATGTGGGACCAGGCGGCGAGATAACGAAACAGAAGCTCACGATTCGGCCGGCTCCGCCAGCACGACCTTTGACATATCTGGCTGACTTTGGCGACGACATCATTCGCATCTACGGTGGCGGCCAGAACGAGTACCGGAAGATCACGAAAGACGGGTTCGATCAGTACTTTCGACGCCTGCAGTGCCATGGGATTTCGCGTCTGATCGTCTGGCAGAGTCCGTTTCCGTACATCACTGATCCGCAGAACTTCTTAACGGAAGATTGGCAGGCGTATGAGAGTCAGGCGAGGGCGATTCTGGAAAACCCGGAACTGACGCAGGGGATCGAAAGCAGACAGGGGTTCTCCGCCTATGGCTGGCTCCGACAACTGATGGCACTGCGACTGATGCCGGAACTCGGCGAGATGATCTCAACGAGCGCTCAGGAACACGGCATCCGACTTGTTGCCAGCTTTCGGCCGTTCGAAGCAGCGCTCACGAAGTATTACGTTGTGCCTGCCTTTGATGTTGATGGGCGATATCTGTGGGGGTTTCAGCCGCTTTGCTCGCCAGCCGTAAATTACCACCCCGAAGACACCGGGTTCGCTCACTATCGTAAGATCCTCAGGCAGGATGGGCACCCGGAGTTCGCAGACCTGACGACGATCACGTTGCCCGATGTTCCCAATGCTGAATCGCTGGCCGAACGTGCTGCGACAGGAGACGTTGACCTGCAGATCGTTCCGTCTCCCTTTCCGCCGTTGGACGGCGAGTCATTCGTCCTGGTGCGTCAGGTCAATGGACAGTTCAGACTGCAGCGGTGGCGCGACATGCGGCAGAAAGCTTTGACTCATTTACAGCCTTTGCCACGTCTCCAACTCAAAGCTGAACACGCTGACCTGGTCATCAGCAACGTCGTATTGCCGGACGATTGTCATTACCTGTGGATTTCGCAGCCACCAACAGCAATGACGGATGTTTCTGTCTCCACGGCAACGCCGGTGAAGCTGCACGCTGCTGCGGGAAATCGGCTTGGCTGCGAGAACGTGTTCATCGCACTGGAAGATGTCGAGAACCAGGCGGATTCGACTCGCGTGAGCAGCCTTCCGCCGGATGGTCACTATCACGCTGAATTTCAGGCAACCGATGCCAGCCGGGCGCATTTTCTGACCGGGCCACCCCTGACGTCGCTGAAGGATAAGGAACTGGTGATTAGTCTGGGGCCTCGCTATTCCATCGAAATGATCGACTTCAATCAGCAGGCCGCGCGATCGATGGCGATCAGGCAGCTGCGGACGATCATGCGGCTCCCTGCATTCGATGAAATCATCATCAATACCCGAAGCCACACTCAGCTGGCCGGCTACCTGGGTGACGACAGCGAATCAATTCGTCCGCTCGTTGAATCGTACCGAGATGGCGCTCGAAAGGTCCGGCAGATCGGGCTGGACAAGGCATACGCCCCTCGGTCTGTCGCAGGATTAGAGCCAATTCGGTCACTCATCGCCGATCGTTCTACCGTGGAACAGGTGACGACTGTTCAGCCGGGAGCGTGGAGTGCCATCTCATGTCAGTCCCCCGATGTCTCACCGTGGCGTTATGCTCGGAATCGTCTGGTTGCCGATGGCGTGAGCCAGTTGCTGCAGGATCTCGATCGTGAATTCCCGGATACTCGGATTCGGGCAGTGATTCCTCCGACGTCTAACACTGTTGATCGCGTGCTGACGAAACTGGATGAGCTGCCAGCGGCAAACGGGAAGCCATTTGGTCGCGACTCCTATCGCCGACTCTGGTGTTCCAACAACCATATTCCGTCCATCGGCGAAGGAATGGCGATGGTCGATCTAAGTGGGACGGATGTGGAACCCGTGTTTCTGGGAACCGGTGGCTACAGTCAGGAAGAGAGCACGTTTAAGTTGTACGTCGATGAATGCACTCGAGATCTCAAGACGAATCGCAATTCCACATTTCGCGGCCCTCGAAGTTACTTCTTTGAAGCACAGGGATCACTCAGGGCGGCAGACAAGCAGGCGGCTCGCCGGAACCGCGAAGCTGTAATCTGTGAGCTCCTTCGGCGGACAGATGATATCTCAGAAGTGATTCTGTACGAAGCGGCTGACTGGACGTACTTTCTGCCATTGTCGGATCCGGATCTCTGTGGTCACGGATTCCTGGACCGTCGGGATCTCATTCGTTTCGATGAACAGTAACGTGCTTCGGGTACCATGCTCGCGCTTGCGTCGGCACGTGACCTCGTGAGCATGGCTACGCAAGGCAGGCCATGGCACCCAGTCGAAGTAAGTCAGTCACCGTTCTTGCATAACTGAAGGATGGTAAAGAAATGACGTACAACCTGAAACGTGTGAAGGCGCCGAAGCTCAAAGGTACCGCTCTGCGCGCCTTCACGGCGTTGATGGAAAGTCGGGTGACTCGACCTTTGCTCCTGCCGAGTCTTCTGAAGAGTTCAGGGATGACCGAGTTTCGCAAACTGCAGCCTTCGGCCGTGCCAACGATGTATCCACTTGTTGCCGCTGAAGACCAAGCAGGCACAGACCCGGATGGAATTCAACTCGCCAATCAGCTCAGTGACTCGGCATCATCAGCAGTTCAGGGATTTCTTCATCCATCCATCGTTGACTACGCGAATGCATATCGAGATGCAGTAACGACGCCAATCACCGTGGCGGAATATGTCAACGACGCAGTGGAACAGTCAAACCAACTCAGTCCACCATTGCGAGGTATCATCAAGTCAAACAAAGACGATGTGATCCGTCAGGCAAAGGAGAGTGCCGAGAGAATTGCAAATGGGCAGGCGCGAAGTGTGTTGGAGGGCGTGCCGGTCGCCATCAAAGATGAACTCGATATGCTGCCGTACACCACGAGCGTCGGCACACGGTTTCTGGGCGGTGCGGTTCCGGCGGAAGATTCAGCAGTTGCAGCCAGACTGCGCTCAGCAGGCGCTTTGTTGATCGGTAAAGCCAACATGTACGAAATCGGCATCGCGCCGATGGGAAACAATCCGATCAGCGGCTTTGCGAGAAACCCCTACAATCGGGACTACGACACCGGTGGCTCGTCCAGTGGCTGCGGTGCGGCGGTGGGAGCCGGTATTGTGCCTCTGGCGATTGGTGCAGACGGAGGAGGTTCGATTCGCGTTCCGGCATCGTTGTGTGGCGTCGTGGGACTCAAGGCGACGTTCGGACGCATCAGCGAGTTCGGTGCAGCTTCTTTGTGCTGGAGCGTCGGGCATGTTGGCCCTCTGGGTGCGACGGCCCTCGACACCGCCATTGGCTACGCCTTGTGTGCCGGACCGGATCCACGCGACCGTTTCACGGTCAATCAGCCTGTTGTTGAACTGCAGGACTTTCACAGTACGGATCTGTCTGGCGTCAAGCTGGGGATCTATGAGCCATGGTTTCAGGATGCCGATTCCGAAGTTGTGCAACAATGCGAAGCCACAATGAAGATGCTTGAACAGGCCGGAGCTGAACGGCGTTCTGTTGATATCCCCGGGCTGGAAGAGTCACGGCTGGCACACGCGGTGACGATTCTGACTGAAATGGCAACAGCGATGGAGCCTTACTACGATCAGCACCGCTCAGATTTTGCTCATCCGACGCGAGTCAACCTGGTGCTGGCGCGGGAGTTTACAAACATCGACTACATCAAGGCTCAACGTATTCGCACGGAAGCGCTGGCAACATGGAAACGCGTCCTTTCAGAAACAGACGCGGTAATGACCCCTTCTGTTGCCTGCACGGTTCCCAGACTCACACCTGGCAGTGAAACCTACGGCGAATCGGATCTGTACACAGTGACGAGCCTGATGAATTACGTGATTCCGGGTAATTTCTGCGGATTGCCAGCCATCTCATTTCCAGCCGGATACGATCAACAGGGGCTTCCAGTCGGCCTGCAGGCGATTGGGCGCCACTGGGACGAGCGATTGCTGCTACGGCTTGCAAACACGGCAGAACGGTCCACCGAACGCCGGCAACCAGCCGTATGTTACAACCCATTGGCGGATTGATGCGGGATCGCGGCGGATTGCATCCGCCCTACGAATCCCAGGCGACAAGCGACTCCACGTGCTGTGCGGAACCGTCTCGAAGCCAGCCGTCGAGTTGAGCAGGGTCTTTGAGTTGCTGACCACGTTGTGTCGGGACGACGAGGAACTGGCAATTGACGTCTCCAAGGGCCGTCATATCTCCCCACAGCTTCTCGAACTGAGAAATCGGAAAGACGTCTTCCTGGCCTCGGCCCCATCGTTTCTTCACTTCCTTGAGAGTGACATATGTCGGCATTCGGTTGGCAACTTTACGCACAGCCGCTTCAATTCGCGGGCGATCTGAAAGATCAGTGCGTGAGAGATCGAAGATGTTCAGGAGCCGATCGATCGTGATCCACGTTGTCAATGAGTTGTAGTAGGACAGTTTGAACTCATCCTCTTCACGTGGCATCGCAAGGCCTTCCATGAGGCGGACGTGGCCATCGACGCGAGCCAGTCCTCCTCCGCGATCTTCAAGCCGACGACTGATGACTTCGAACGTCAGATCACTGTCACCGATGATATGCTGTCCCAGACAGGCGGCATCCAGGTTCGCTCCCAGTGTGTCGATATTGTGCAGCATGAGATATTGCAGCTGAGGTTGGTCCTGCAGCATCTGGTGCAATGTCCCATTCAGCAGCAGATTCGGAACTTCATACCAGTGTCCCACGGGATGCAGACACTGGGGAGGGAGATTGTCTGTGTAGTCCGTCGCTTCACCCGTGGTTCGAGCCCAATTCATCAAGGCTGAGCGGACGCTCGTCCGCATCTTCTCCTGCTGTTCGTCGAGTACCTGTTGAGGCATCTCTTCCCAGGCAAACTGAAGATCACGCACAGTCGGCACCATTCGCAGGCCAACCGAGGCACCACGCGAAACATAGACATTGTCTGCGCTCATGTGATTCTGAACGTACCGACGAATCGGTGCGTCGGTCAGGTATCCGGTCGTGACGACGTGCGCAGGAGCGGCACCGTACGTCTGAGTCGTCTGGCGAGACTTGGCCAGATGAACATCGAGGAAGGATCGGAATTCACCGTTCATACGGCAAAACGGATTCAGTGCTTTGACCACGCCGGCGCCCTGTGTCCATCGACTGCCAACTCCCGCAGACAGGGTGATAACTCCGACACGCCCCTCTTCCAATGCGCGACGCCCCTGCTGAATGACTGAGTCCGGCAAGCTGGCCCGCATGTCAACGACATCATTCGGCTGGACATCTGCAATGGTGACTGTCGAAGCCAGACGATTCTGAGCCAGGCCAAGACGCCCGGACTTGATCTCTGCCCGCACCGTTTCGTGCGATTCGCGATCAAACCCGTTGTTATTCAGTAGAGTTTCAATGGAGTCTCCATCGTAGTTCACTGCAGCCGTGCCTGGCAGGATGCGATTGATGAGTCGCATTGCCAGGTTTGTTTCGTCGGAATCCTGCCGGCATCGGTCGCCCGCTCGTTCGATTTCCTTTCGCGTCATTGGTGAAAGGGTATTGATGTCTTCTTTGAGCAAATCCGGGATCGTGAGCTCGAAGTAGCCCTGTGGCATGCTGCCGTCAGTCAGAAGCTCAGACCAAGTGCCTCGGTCGTTGATTGCGAAGTCGTAGACCACAGGATCCATGGCGAAGGGGACCGATTCCTGCATGGACTGTTTGACCTGCACCATCATTTGCTGGAGCCACGTCTGAGCCTCCTCCCGCACACTCGGATCGAAGATGAACCCCATTCCGCCTCCGGCCATCCCTCCCAACATCCAGAATCCGTGGAAGTCCTTTCCGTAGCGGTCTTCGCAGTTGCAGACAAGTGTCTCTGTGTAGGCATTGGAACACCATGGAATGATCTTCTGCAGTGGTTCAAAGAAGTTCCGGTGAGTCGCCTTGCCGACGTTCGGAATGTCACCAGCCTTGAGACTGGCGAGTATCTCGTTCAACAGACCGATTGCATCCTGGCGAGCGGACCATTCGTCCGAACTTCGAAGCAGATACTTCTCTGTGACCATTTCCAGGATCGGCCCGACGTTCTGTGCCATTCCTCCGTGGACAAGTACGAGACTGTCCTGCAAACGCTGTCTTGTCTCCGGACTGATCTCTGTTTCGTCGAGCACCATGTGTTGTGGCATCAGTCGACCACGACTGATGCCGTATTCAGGATCGTCGCTGGATGCGACCGCTCCTTCAATGACCTTAATTCCCGGCCAGACGCCGCCGGAATCCTGCCATCCACCGCCTGATCCTCCGAGCCATTCTCCCAGGATCGCTCGAGCTGCCACGATGCGACGGTCGGCTTCGTCAAGTCCACCCGTCAGTTTTGAAACCTGTCCGGTCGCTCGCATACACACTGCAATCAATGAGCCGAGAAGGTTGGTACTGACTGCCAGTCGAGAGCCCTTGGGGATGTCATTCACACGGCTGACAATTTCCAGCCCTTTTCCCGCACCAACCAGTCGCTTGAGCACCTGAGCAACCGAAGCGCCACCACCTTCCATTCCGGGAGGAATCAGACCGGAAGCAATCACGGCAGCTTTCAGCAATCCTAAATAGTCGCGCGCAAAGTCAAAGACTTCGCTGACTTCATGAATATCAGCCTTTGAGTCCAGATCGATGCTCACCAGTCGAAGCAGTGGTTCGTCGATCACACGGAGACAGCATTCAATTGGAGGTTCCGGAACGGAGTGACGCCCTCGCACGGCCAGATCGACGCTGGCATTGATGACTCGGGCTCCCTCCGGAAAATCCATCCCCAGAAAGAAGATGTCGCTCCAGCCGCTGTGAGTGAAGTCCATGCGAACGGCAGTTCGTTCCTGGAGGCTGGGAAATCGTCCGGATATCGGATCCGCTGCCAGTAATTCCGGGCGGATCCGCAATGGAACGTCTTCTGGGTGCCCGCTGCGGAACATCCATTGGTTCCCGCGAACGGTTCTTACACTGCGGCGCACCTGATCGGCCAGAGTCTGGAAGGCGAGCCGGTGGTAGGCTTCGGCAATCGCACTGGCCAACGTCACCGTCGGCCCATCCGTTGCCTGACTGGCAAGAAATGTGTCGAGGGATTCCGGATATCGGCGGCTCAACATCTGCTCAAAACCGGCGAACGGAATATCACCGGTCTCACGATCCTTCAGCTGTTCCGGCAAATGGAAACGATAGATGGCATACAGAAAGAACAGAGCCCTCACTCGTTCATAGAGGTTGTCACATCGACGGCGAAAATGATCAAGCTCAGCGCAGTGACGCAATAAGTCGTCAGCAGACAGGTCTGCACAGAGAGAATCCAGCGGAGTGTTACGAAGTTTGGCGTCGTCGGATGTAATGACCTGAAGGAAGGGTGACATAACGGGGTGACCGAGGGTGAGCATGACGTGACGATGGACAGAATGAGCCAACTGCTATTTGTGAGCCATCAGGGTCACCAGTTCTGTCAGAATCAGATCGCGATCTACACCGCCCATGGAAATTGCAAGTTGAGCCATCATCAGGCCGTACTTATAACCGATGTTGAAACGTGATCCGTGGACTTCAAATGCCAGATATCGTTCCGATTGTGCCAGCTGATTCAGCGAAGTCGAAAGGTCAATCGAACAATTGTCGGATTGCGTCTTCAGATTGTCGTCCAGAATACGCAACAGACCGGGGGTAAGAACGTGCATGCCAAACAGACACAGATAGTGCCCTGACCTCTGACCGGCTACGATCAGTTCCTGTTCGGCGATCGTCGGAGTTGGTTTCTCAATGACAGTGCTGACCTCATACAGCCGATCCTGTTGAGCCACCGGGCAGCCGCCTACAGTACCAAAGTAGATAATCTCGTTTTCCCGAGTTGGTTGAATGGCGGAAATTGAACACTCATGTGTCTCTGCCATTCTGCACAACTGCGTCGCACAGCTTTGGTCTGTCGAACTCACATAGAGATGATCGGACACCAAATGCAGGAACGGTTCTCCATCCACGAAATCCGATGCGCGGAGGATCGCATCGCCATAACCACGCGGATTATCCTGTTCGAAGAAGACGAGTCGCGATGCGTGAGATTCTGCCGCAGAAAGATAGCGATCCGCCTGACCGGGACGTACGACGATGGCGATTTCATCGATGCCGGCTTCGACAACTTCGTCCAGTGTTCGATGCAGTGCCGTACCGGGGCGGCCTTCCCGATCTACCACACTCTGCAGGGGCAGATTGGAATGGTGTTCTCCCGCGGCCGTGATGACGGCCTTATTTACTTTCATGCGATTGTGCCTGTCGGTGTTCACGACGAAAATGCGGACCGCCGATCATAGCGCTGGGCGATGTCTGCCGCAACAAAAGATGACGTGGCTTCGAGCGGGACTCGTTATTAATCCGGCCTGTCGATACTACTCGATCCCGCACGCACTATTCCTGAGCGTTTTGCCGTTCCGTTTGCAGCCATGTCGCAAGAATGGATGTGACGTCGTTCCTGTTTTCAGACGGACGGGCAATGAGCGTCAGGTCCTGGGCGTTAACGAGTGTCCGAATGAGGTCATCGAACTCGCCCGCAGATTCCATTGGTTCAGACACACTGGGGTGGGCGACGACAACATCCCATTGCTGTCGACCGAAACTGAGCGACCAGTTCATGATCCAGGCGAACGATTTCACGAAATCTTCCCATGTCGTATCCATCGCCTTGCGTGGTGGTGAGATAAGCACCAGATCCGGTTTGAACTGGCGAACTCGTGCTTTCGCGTCTTGTTCCAGATCACTGAGAGACATCCCATCGACGGGCCATGTCGTCACATCCACCATCGCTTCGGGGAACACCGATTTGAATGCCCCTTCAACTACACGATCCAATGGAGGCATGGCGAGGATTCGTACCGGGGTACCTTCCTTCAACTTTGAAAGCGTATGCGGAATTGCTGGTTGCAACGGGGCCACGTCCTGGAGGGAAACCTTGCGGCGAGTCATCGTTCGAGCGATCTGCTCGGCGATGGTCTTGTGCCCACTGCAATTGGGATGGATTTCATCACTCATCAGTAACCGCCATGCTCTTGCGTCGTGTCGACGCAGAGACTGATACCACGCGTAACAGTCGCAGAGAGGGATGTTCTGCTCGCTGGCGACGGCGCGAACTACGTCGCAGTACTGTTCGAGCTTCTCGGTCGGCCGACTGCTGGTCGTGATGACAGAATTCGGAGTGCAAAGGATGACTTCCGAACCGACGCCCCGAATCCTGTCAACGATTGCCACCAGGTTGTCCCGGTAATCTTCCAGCGGCACACGCGTCATATCGTTCAGGCCAAACATGACGGTCACGACGGATGGTTGTTTCGCCAGCACGTCTTCTTCAATTCGAGCCAAACCATCCTGAGTCGTATTCCCACTGATTCCAGCGTTGATGGTCCTCACATTCGCGGACGGATACAGACGTCGCAGAGCGATCAGCAGCAGATCCGTGTACGCCCGCCGGCCCCCGGTGTGGTAATACAATCCGGTGACACTGTCGCCAAAACAAACAACGTTCACCGGTTCCTGCCCCAAATTCAGCTTGTCGCAGGTGATCGGCGTGCCGGGGTTGGAAACGGATGTGGCCAGAAGCTGGCGGAATACTGGATCCATCAGTTGTGCCATACGCAGATGCCCCTTCGGATTCGGGTGGCAGCCGTCTGTTGTCCAGTCCAGCAGAATCTGGCCATTGGCTTCTGCTGTCGTCCAGTCGGCGAACTGATCGATGAGAGGTATCTCCTGCTGTTTCGCCACTTTGCGACAGACAGCAACGAAGTCCTTGAGCCGAAGATTCGGGTGCTCACCAAGTCCATTGGGTCGAGCTTTCACGGCGTATCGAGGTTCTGTCATAAGCACCGGCCGTATACCGGCGTCGCGCAGGCGGCGAACGATTTCAACCAGGTTCCTGCCGTACGCTTCGGCGGACAGGCGACTCGCCGTCTTCCCTTTGTCCACGTAACTATCATTGGTTCCGTACATTACCGTAACGAGGTCGGGTTTGAGAGCGATAATCGTATCAAGCCGCGCCAACGCCTGATCCGTTCGTTCACCACCGATGCCTCGGTTGATGACAGTGGCCCGAATGCCTCCTTCGCGGAGACTGTCTTGAAGAATTGCACTGAATGTCTCGGACTTCGTCACACCCGGCCGGAAACCCCTGGTGATCGAATCACCCAGGGTGACAATCGTCAATTCAGAACTGCCGGATTCTTCCGCCATGAGCGACGAACCGGATACCAACAGAGTGGCAATGAGTAGACGGGTGAACGTCATCGATCAGGATTCCCATAGTGAACGCAGGTACGTCGCCGTCTTCGTTGCATCGTCGAGAGCCGATTCATTCGGATCTTCGGGGCTGGATTGGTGGACGGTCATGAGCCCGTCGTAGCCCACTTTCTTCAGGCCGTCGAAGACTGACTCGAAGTTAATGCCGTCTGGATGATGGATCGGGGTGATGTCGAACGTCACCGGACCACTGCACCACGTATCGAGTGTGACGGCTCCATCGGGATTGAGTTTCTGATTCTGCAGGTAGACATTGCGAATCCAGGGAGCCAGACGTGCGATCGCATCTGCACCGTAATCCTGACGACATCCTTCCAGATTGGCGGCTTCGTAGATGAGACCAAAGTTTGGACGGTCGATGCGCTCCAGGCATCCCACAATGCCATCAAGCGTTTCGAACAGGCTGAGAGTGTGGCATTGATGAACGAGCGTTAAGCCGCGATCAGCTGCCTTGTCAGCGGCCGTCTGTGCATGAGAAATGTCGTCGTCCTGCTTGACGCAAACACGCAACATGCTGGCACCCAGAGCTTCTGCCAGATCCAGATACGGATCAATGTTGCGCAGACAATTGGGCCCTTGTTCGTTGTTGTACACGATGTCGAAATCACCGGTGACCATGCTGATGCTGAGTCCGTGGTCATCTGCGATCTCATTCGCCTGAGAAACGTCTGTTCCCGGTGACTGCACACCCACCTGTGACGCTCGCATGCAGATGGCATCATAGCCCGCCGCGACCGCGAGGTCCGCCAGGTCAGCAAATGACATACTGGCTTCCTCTTTTGAAAGAAAGCCCTCAGCAATGCGACAGGAAACGGACAGCTGCATGATCAGGATGCCTCTTTCAGCATGCGAATAAACTCTTTCAGTACCTGTGTGTTCTGTCCGTATCCTCGACCGGTGACGAGCAGTCCATCGACAACGACGTCCTCATCTACGTAAGTTGCGCCACCCTGTTCGGCATCCATTGCGCACTTCGGCACCGTTGTTGTACGTTTGCCTTGAATGCAATCAGCTGCAGTGAGTATCTCAATGCCGTGGCACAGACAGGCAATCGGCTTACCGGCGTCTGCAATCGCCCGAACGACTTTGCGCAGGTTCGGGTCGTAGCGAATGTACTCCGGTGCACGACCACCGGATATGAATGCTCCGGCAAAGTCTTCTGCGTTGAGGTCGGCGAATGCGACATCGGCCTGCAGGTGATAGCCGGGGCGTTCTTCGGTGAGATCCCACGGAACGGAGGGGTTCGGAGGAACTTCATGCAGCACGGTGTGGTACAGCCGGGCTTCCGGCCCCGCAACAATGACCTCGTAGTCATCTTCGGGAAGACGATAGTACGCGTAGAACGTATCCAGCGTTTCAGTGCCATCGCCGATCGGCATGAGGATCTTCGGCATGAATCGTTATTCCTGAGTCGACGGCATTGATCCAAACATGCCCAGGAACGCTCCAACCAGAACAATGGAGCAGGTCCCTACCACGATGGTCATGAATGAGTGCAACGGGTTGGCGACTGCAGACAGGGCATCCGGCCAGATGTTGTCACGGGGAGACAGGGACGCCCACATGATAACCAGCACTCCGACAATCCCCGCGATGATTGCCTGTGGATTCTGTGTTCGTCTGGAGATCAGGCCGAGTAAGAACAGCCCGAGCATGCCGCCAGCGAAGATTCCTTCGAGATCCCACCAAAGGTCAAGAATGCTCTTCGCGCTAAACAGATAGATGGCCAGTGCTGCTCCTGTCCCGACGAATCCAAAGCCGAGTGTTGCGGCGTAGAGAATTGTCATCGATTTCTTTTCACTCAGTTCGGAGGGGCTGTATCGCTGGAAGATGTCGCACAATACGAGGGAGGCCGAACTGTTCAGACTGGTGTCGATACTACTCATCGCCGCGGCAAAGATCGCGGCGATCAGCAGGCCCGCCATTCCGACTGGAAGTTTGTTGACGATGAAGTGCGGAAGAACTTTGTCGCCAATGTCCTTGAGTTCCAGGCTATCCATCTTTGCAGACACTGCCTCATCCGTCGGCTCAAGGTTCTCATTTTCCAGCGACGCAACCGCTTCATTGCGTTTCACTTCTTCCAGCAGCGCGGTATCCGTGTGATACAGACTGAACAGCCCCGTCCCGATGAAAAAGAAGAGGATCGAGATGAGCGGAAAAATGATGGCTCCCAGCCAGACGCTGAACCGTGCGTCTTCATCTGACTTGGCGGTGATGTAGCGCTGTACAAAGCCCTGGTTGATGCCGAAGTTCTGCAGGTTGATGAAGATTCCGTAGATCAGCACCATCCAGAACGTCGGGCTGGCTCCCATCAATGTGTTCGGATGAGGATCGAAGCTTCCAACGCTGAACTTGTGGCTGGCGTTCGCAACTTCGAACAATTGTCCGGGGCCTTCCGGCATTTCGGTGAGCAGTAGTCCTGCGCACAGGAACGCACCGGCGATCAGCACGATACTCTGCACGACGTCAGTCCAGATCACTGCTTCAATACCGCCAAGCATCGTGTAGATCGTGACCATCACTCCCGTGAGAATGATGATCGTCTGAACGTCCCAGCCGGTGAGTGGTTCCAGAGCCAGAGCAACCAGATACAGGATGGCTCCGACGCGAGCGAGTTGACTCAGCAGAAAACACGTGAGTGCGTAGAGTCTCGCCCAGGGACCAAAGCGAGCTTCCAGCTGTGAGTAAGCGGATACCACATTGCGTTCACGATACAGCGGCACGAAATACTTCACGGCAACCCAGGCTGCGATCGGTAACGACAGGCCGAACACCCAGGAATTCCAGTTGCCGGCAAACGCCTTACCGGTGCTTCCCAGGAATCCAATGCTGCTGACGTACGTGCCGAGAATCGACAGGCCTACCGCCCAGCCGGGAATCGATCCTCCAGCCGCCATGAACTCCTGAGTCGATCCGCTTTTGCGAGCGAACCAGCATCCGAGGCCAAAGACAGCGGCAAGATACAGGATGAGAACCGTCAAATCCGTCGTACGCAGTTGCGCGTCCATATTTGTGATTTCAGTAGCTTAATAGGATGAGATGGAATCCGGTGAGACGTCGCTGGCAAAGGATGAATGCCGGTAACCGCCGCACATCGGCTCACTTATACCGGCTCAGCGGACGATGTTCACGGGATTCAGCGGCTAAGGCTGTAAGTTCGTTCGGTTGATTGACTCTGCCACGGTTCTCGGCGATTCTCTTGTCCCAGTGCTTTCTGGAATCCATCAAAGTCTGAATCGTGAGAGATTCGTATGACGAAACTTGCTTCTCCCAGTCGTCGGCAGTTTCTGCGCAGTGCCTCAGCGTCGTTGACAGCGACACTCGCGGCGACTGCCTGGCCCGTGGTGGCTCAGGAGAGTCAATCGCCAAACGAGAAGCTGCAGATCGCTGTGATCGGGACAGGAGGTCGAGGCGGCAGCAATCTGAAGAATGTGTCATCTCAGGAAATCGTTGGTCTCTGCGATGTGAACGCGGCCAATCTTGGCAAAGCAGCGGAACTGCATCCCGGTGCACGACAGGAAACCGACTTTCGGCGACTCTTCGATTACTCCAACGAATTCGACGCCGTCGTCGTCAGCACGTGCGAACACACTCATGCCTTTGCCACGCTTCCCGCGTTGCAACTTGGGAAGCACGTGTATTGTGAGAAACCTCTGACCCACAGCGTCTACGAAGCTCGCGTCATCCGAGAAGCAGCGGTGAAATCCGGTGTGGCCACTCAGATGGGAACTCAGATCCACGCGCAAGACAATTATCGGCGTGTGGTGGAGCTGGTGCAATCGGGGGCAATCGGATCGGTTCGCGAATGTCACGTCTGGGTTGGTCGAGCGTGGGGACGACAATCTGCAGAGGAAGCGAAGGCTCACAACGATATCGTTCACGTCGAAGAACGACCGCCAGCAGCAGACCCCGTTCCGGAGCACCTCGATTGGGATCTCTGGCTGGGGCCCGCGCCGTGGCGTGAATTCAGCAACGTCTATTTCCCTGGTCCGAAATGGTATCGTTGGTGGGACTTTGGCAACGGCACGATGTCGGACCTGGGCAGCCACTGGATCGATCTGCCGTTCTGGGCACTGAACCTGGACGCTCCACTCACGATTGAATCAAGCGGCCCGGAACCGCATCCCGAGATCGCTCCTGCATCCATGCAGGCTAGCTACGAATACGCGGCGCGAGGCGACATGCCGGCTGTCACTGTCAACTGGTACCAGGGCGTCAACAAACCCCAGTGCTGGATTGACGGTGAAATTCCGCAGTGGGGAAGCGGAGTGCTCTTTGTTGGTGACGAAGGAATGCTGTTGTCTGATTACGGAAAGCACAAACTGTTGCCCGAAGACAAGTACGTTGATTTCGCTCCCCCGGAACCATGGATCGCGAAGTCGCTGGGGCACCACGCCGAATGGATTCATGCGGCGAAGACCGGACTGCAAACCACCTGCAATTTCGAATACGCAGGCTGGCTGACGGAAGCCAATCATCTGGGCAACGTGGCCTATCGGACAGGTAAGAAGCTCGAATGGGACGCGGCAGCGATGAAAGCCACCAATGCGCCTGAGGCGGAGCAGTTCATTCGCCGTGAGTATCGTGCCGGATGGAAGCTGGCCTAGCAGTTGAAAAGTGAGACTGATGCATCACCGTTTTTCTCCAGCTCGTGTTACGCGCCGCCGTTTCACCGGAACCGCTTCCGGAATCATCGCCGGAACGCGTGCAACCTACTCCCGAGCGGGCGCCGTCGCGCCGTCGGAACGGATTACTGTCGGACAAATCGGACTCGGTTCGCGCGGATTCAATCTGCTCGATTCATTCCTGAAACAGCCGGAATGTCAGTATGTCGCGATCTGCGATGTCGATCGCTATCACCACCGTGACCGAGCGTGGGGACGGGGGCCGGCGTTGGGGCGGGACCCGGCTCGTGAACGAATCACGCAGGAGTATGCATCGGAGAAATCCGGAACACTGCAATCCGGTTTGTCAGTTTACTCAGACTACCGCGAACTTGTCGCACGATCCGATATTGATGTGATCGTAGTGGCCACCCCCGACCACTGGCACGCGCTGTGTACATACGAGGCCCTGCAGGCTGGGAAAGATGTTTACTGCGAGAAGCCCGTAACTCATCTGTTTGCCGAAGGTCGGACGATCGTGTCGGAAGTCGAAAAACAAAAAGCAGTCTTTCAGACCGGGTCACAGCAGCGATCAGATCCATTGTTTCAGAAGCTGGTGGAAATCACACAGTCTGGGGTCCTCGGAACGGTGCAGGAGATCGAAGTCGGCCTGCCGCCGGGGTACTCAAAGCCTCAGGGCAGTACGACAGTGACGAAACCACGTGCGGATCATGACTACGAGATGTGGTGCGGTCCTGCTCAGAAGCTACCACTGATGCAAGCGCGTCATCACCGATGGTGGCGAGGACATCGCACATTCGGAGGCGGCGTGTTGATGGACTGGATCGGGCACCATAATGATATCGCTCATTGGGCAATTGGAGTGGAGCGATCTGGTCCAACACTTGTTGAAACAATCATTTGGCAGTACCCGGATACCGCCATCTACAACACTCCCGAGCATTACACGATTCGATGTGAGTATCCAGGTGGCGTGACGTCGACGATTTCAGACAGCAACCGCATCGGGTTGAAGATCATCGGTGACGAAGGCTGGGTGTATGCCACTCGAGGGCGTCTGAATGCTTCCGATCATCGCTGGCTTGAAGGTGACTATCGAATCAACGGCAAGGGGCTGCCTCATACGGCCGCTCATGTGACCAACTTCCTTGAATGCGTTCGGTCACGCAGTGAGTGCGCCGCGCCAGCAGCGGTCGCTCATCGTTCGATCACTCCCGGGCATCTTGGCTACGTGTCACAGCAAGTCGGCCGGCCACTCAATTGGGATCCGACTGCTGAGCGTGTCAGAAATGACGATGAAGCTAACGTATTGCTGAATCGCGTTCAGTACCGCGATCCATGGATTGTCCCGGGGTAAAACGGGAACACGGTTGGTTCTATCCGTCGGTGCCACCTGCATGGCCACAGACTTCATCCGCATAGGTGGCGATGCGAAAGACGATCTCCATGGCGTCTTTGCGGCTGATAAGTTCCCTGGAATCCAGCACACCGATGAGATGGCGAACGAAACGTGTGACATGCTCTCGCGTAATCTCCAGGCCATGGTGAGCTTCTGCGAGTTCCCGATCGCTGCTGCGTACGGGACCATCCAGCGCCGCCGCGAAGAATTCTCGCTGCATCTTCTGAAGTCGATCCAGAGACACTCCGTCAAAGAACGGACGCAGCTCCGCATCGGCGAGGACTCGAATGTAGAACGCGTCGATCATATCTGCAACAGCATCGGCACCACCAATGCTGTCGTAGAGTGTCAAATCTGAGTCGGACATAATTCCTTCCCGGAGAACGATGCCGGATATCGAATCAATACTGGTCCAGCAGGTACTGGATCAGATCAGAGGACGTGACAATTCCAATGAGATGTCCATCCTTGACGACAGGCAGCGAATGGAATCCGGAGGAAACCAGCACAGTCGCAGCATCACGAACAGTTTGCGTGCTTTCGAGCGTCGTGGGATTCTGATTCATCAGGTCTGGAAGTGTATAGGTGTGGTCAAGCATGGCGTCCAGACTTCGATCATCCTGATTCCCAAATTCGCCGAACGATACTCGCAGAAAATCGCTTGATGTGACGATTCCGACAAGCGCTTCTCCGTCGACGACTGGCAGATGGTGGATTCCTTTCTGTTCCAGAGTTTGGCGGGCTTTGGAAACCGGATCATTTCTGCCGACAGTGACGGGATCGGCCGACATGATGTGCGTCACTGGTTCGTTCTTTTTCATTGAGAGGAATCTCCGCGAGCAGGATATGTGTCAGGGACTGTAAAAGGACGGGCCTGGATTAAGCAATCCGTGTGCCCATGCGTGCAGCCCGACGGTCAGTGTGGCGGCGTTGGTGTGGTGTGCACTTGATGTGTTCGTGAATGTCGTGACTGTGCAGAATGAAAGACTGTGCGGATATGAACGCCCGGCTGTGACATCGTGTCGCGCACGGGCTGTCACGCACAGCGTTCCACCTGCGTTCTCGTGTTCGCGAATCGCTATCATTAAAGGCGCAACCGAACATCGATCCCGTTGAAAAATTCTCCGTTGCTCATGCATCTGTCGATTGGCACGGTGAGTGCTCCACTGACGACGCATTCAGTTTCAGATGGGTTTCAATTGCATGATTGGCATTCCCTCATCAATCCCAAAGAGTGAAGAACCAGGAATTCAGAAAATGCAGGTTGCATCAGAGTTGCGCTCCGCTCGGACGATTTGTCGACTCACCGTCGCAGTTGCTGTTGTCGGAGCATGTCTGGCCTGGGGGCAACATGCAGTTGCCGCAGAGGGCAGTTTCTCGGGCAAAGTGGTGCTGAAAGGCGACGCTCCGGCACTCGCAGCCTTGATCAAGAAGGGGCAACCGGGCCTGAAAGATGCCGAAGTATGCGGACTTGCAGACATCGCGGATGATTCGCTTGTGGTGGCAGAAGACGGTGGAGTTGCGAACGTTTTCGTGTTCCTGCGCCGAGCCCCAAAAGGCTATAAGGGGGATGCTCCCAGTGAACCGGTCGTGCTGGACCAGAAGGATTGCATCTTTACGCCTCATGTGGCAGTCATTCAGGCGGGACAGCCCGTGCTGGTCAAGAGCAGCGATGCCGTGCAGCATAACGTTCATACATTTCCGAAACGAAACAACAGTACGAATCTGCTCATCAAGCCAAACGAACAGGACGGTATTGAACTGGAATATCGCAGGGCGGAATCCGGTCCGATTGAGGTGAAGTGTGACATTCATTCGTGGATGTCGTCGTGGCACCTCGTTCTGGATCATCCGTTCATGGCGGTCACTGATGAAAATGGCGAGTTTAGAATCGAGGGTTTGCCTGAAGGCAAACATCAGTTCCGAGTATGGCACGAACGCGGCGGACTTCTTGAGAAGTCTTTGAAGGTGACCGTAGAGGGTGACACCGATCCTGTGACGTTGAAATACGACGCTGCTTCGTTTGAATAGTATCAATCAGTTCAGTAGTTCCCTCGCGCTGAGAAGAGAATGTGTGCGAGCGGAGCACGCTGACTGAAGCAGGTTGGCGGCTTTGTTGTTACGGATGTCGTCATTCTTATCTTTCCCTCTCTCATTCCCTGATCTGGTCTTGTGAGTATGTCACTTCTGTTGAAACGGAGAGCGATACCTCTTGCTGGTCTCGTGATTGTGGCTCTTGTCGGATGCGAACGTGCCGCACCGCTTGAGTGGAAGTCCAGCCAACGAGTTCTGGAGCTTCCGAGCGAAGAACTTCAGCAGGAGCTTCAGGAAATTCTTAAGGTTCAATCGGGTACTGTTGCGAAACCTGTCCTGGTAAGCCACGGACCGGATGACTTCGACTTCTTACAGCACCTCAAGCACGGTCAGGCAGTTTACATGCGGAGGTGCGTGCAGTGCCACGGAGTGGATGGTGATGGAAACGGTCCAATGGCCGATCATCTGTATCCTCGACCTCGCGACTACACGAAGGCCATCTTCAAGTTCACGTCGACTCCGTACGGCGGTAAGCCTCGTCGTGATGACTTGATTTCCACGGTACGCCGTGGCGTGACAGGCACATCGATGCCCTCCTTTGATCGTATCACTGACAAGGACGTCGAGTCAGTTGTTGACTATGTGCTCGTGCTGGCTCAGCGGGGTGAGTTGGAGTACCAACTTGCTCTGGAGGCTGAAGACGCAGAAGAACTGGATCCGGAATATGTCGAAGAATACATCACCGATGTGATCGAAGGGTGGGAAGAAGCTGAAGTCTCGCTGACTCAGCCATTTACACCTCAGCCGATTCTGGACACGGAGCGAGCGAAAGCCGGACGCGAAGCGTTCTTGACGAAAGGGTGCAGCAAGTGCCACGGCGAAGATGGGCGTGGCCATACCAGGGATAACATTGGAAAGGATTCGTGGGGCTACGCCACACGAGCTGCCGATCTGACCTCCGGCATGCTTCACGGTGGTCAGGAGCCGATCGATATCTATCGACGCATTATGAACGGAATCAATGGGACACCAATGCCGGGCTTCGGCCGATCTCTGCAGGAAGAACCGGAGACGATCTGGAATCTGGTGGCGTATGTGCTGGAGGTTTCAAATCGACGGCGATTCAGCGATCCGGAGAACCCCATTCCGGCAGGGTTGATGAAACCTTACGACACTGCTGCCAATACGGCTGCAGGTGACGAAGCAGATGCAGATAAAGAGTAATCGTACGTCAACAGGCGCCCCATTCTGAGTAAGCGAATGACAGCAGACATATCACAAAAACAGCGAGAGCTGGCCGAACTCAGGCAGCAGTTGGCGGCACTGGAAGCGGAAGTGGCGACCGGAACTGCCAGTGACCAGTGGGACCACGGAAAGTTCTATGGAACTTACTACGGCACGGTTGGGTTTGTGTTCGGTGGGATTGCGGCAATGGTCAGCCTGCTGGCGAATGTTGTGGGGGCTCCCATCGCCGGTAAGAACTCACTGGAGATCATTCGCGTTTATCTCACATTTCCGCTCGGTGAAAAGGCGCTTGGCCTCACCTCGGCGGAAGGGGCGCAGTATGTCATCAGTGACGGTACGATTCTGGCGCTTGGGTGCTGCCTTTACATCGGTACCGGCATGTGCCTTGGAGTCCTGTTTCACTGGGTGATTTGTCGGTTCGCATTGAACAAGGGTCTGGTCGTTCGGTTCGCGTGGGGAACCGTGCTGGCCGTTCTTGTCTGGATCATCAATTTCTACGGCATTCTGTCCTGGCTTCAGCCCATGCTGTTTGGCGGGAACTGGATTACAGATCCCGAAATACTTCCCGGCTGGGTTGCTCTGGCAACTCATCTGGTGTTTGGCTGGACCATGGCCCTGATGGCTCCTTTGGGTGAGTTTCAGCTGTATCAACGTCCCACCGAAACACAAACATCTGTGACAGCACAGTGATTTTCTCCGGAACAAGCGACAACCATGTCTGAAGCAACAAGCGATTCAGTAGCTGCCGATGTGTCGGAACAACCGAGGCACAGTGAGCTCGTCGATGAAACACTCGTGAAGCTGTACTTCTTCACAGCACTGTTCTTTATAACGGTTTCCATGCTGGCTGGCTTGCTCATGGCCATGCAGTTGATTCGGCATAACCCATTGCGTGGCATCGAGCTGTTTTCACCCGGTCGCTGGCGAATGATCCATACAAATGCGATTGCCTATGGGTTTCTGGCAA